>Ga0255338_1003717_pt1 | contig 17552 bp, 19 predicted proteins | sample MeOH1_35cm_T4_19_FD_203715 | JGI IMG/M metagenome (GOLD analysis project Ga0255338, IMG submission 203715) | Sandy soil microbial communities from University of British Columbia, Vancouver, Canada - MeOH1_35cm_T4_195 | ecosystem: Engineered > Artificial ecosystem > Sand microcosm > Unclassified ...
AACTGGAGGCGGGCGAGGTCTGGCTGGCGGCCAGCGGCGGCGTCGAGGAGGCCGAGCGCACCCGCTTGCAGGAGCTGCACCAGGCCATGCTGCGCGACGGCAGCATCGAGCGCCTGTTCCGGGCCTATGGCATCAGGCCGCGCGAGCAAGACCTGCGCTGAGCGGCTTGGCCGCCCCGCGCGGCGCCAGCAGCAGGTAGAGCAAGGGGCCGAAGGAGCCGCCCGCCAGGGTCAGCAGCGCATAGGGCCAGAAGCGCCGGCCCGTGGCCCGCGCATCGCGCCACAGATAGCCCAGCAGCAGCAGTGCGGTGATCAGCAGATCCAGCATCACCTGCCAGCCGGCGCTGCTGGACAGCGCGGCCTGCCACAGGCCGACATAGCCCAGCCGGGCGATCACATAGAGCGAGAAGGCGCCAAAGGCGGCGAAGACGAGGGCGAGAGCGGCTTTCATGCTTGACGGTCCTTTCGTGGTTTGCGGAGGAAGCGCCTGCAGTTTCTGCGTCGCCGCGCGGGGCGGCAATGACCTGCCGGGTCATTGCCGCAAGACCCGGCCCCGCTAGCATCGGAACCCATGAACAAGGGCACCAACCCCACCCTCGCCGCGCTGCGCGCGCAGCGCCGCATCAGCCAGCTGGAGCTGTCGCTGCGCGTCGGCGTCTCGCAGCGCCACCTGAGCTGCATCGAGACCGGCCGCGCGCGCGCCAGCCGCGAGATGCTGATCGCGCTGCTCGATGCGCTGGACGCACCGCTGGCCGAGCGCAACCAGGTCCTGCTGGCCGCCGGCTTCGCGCCGGCCTACCGCGAGACCCGGCTCGACGACCCGGAGATGGCGCCGGTGCGCGCCGCGCTGATGCATTTGCTGGACGCGCACGACCCGGCCCCGGCCCTGGTGATGGACGGCGCCTGGAACCTCCTGATGGCCAACAAGGGCCTGCGCGGGCTGATGCGTCTGCTGGGCGTGGATCCGGCCCTGCTGGACGGCGGCAACTTCAACCTGCTGCGCGCCTGCCTGCAGCCCGGCGGCCTGCGCCAGCTGTGCGTCAACGAGCTGGAGGTCTGCGCCGCGCTGTGGCAGCGCGCCAGCAGCGAGGCCGCCCATGTGCCGGCGCTGCGCCCCCTGCTGGCCGAGCTCCAGCCCCATGTGCCGCGGCCCCAGGCGCCGGCCCCGGTGACACCGCTGCTGCACACGCGCCTGAACTCCAGCGCCGGCGAGCTGAGCTTCTTTTCCGCCTTCACCACCTTCGGCACGCCGCTGGACGTCACCCTGGCCTCGCTGCGCGTCGAGCACTTCTTCCCGGCCGACGCGGCCACGCGCGCGGCACTGGCGCAGGCGGCGTCGGACTAGCTCGCGCAGCGAGCGCCGGCCGCTACATTAAAGAAATGGGGCCGGCCGGTCGCCATGTCTGATGCATGGGCGTGCCTTCGGCCGCCCACTCTTTTTTGGAATTCGACATGGCAGCTCGGGAAATCACCTTCGACGCAGTGGCGGCGGCCGCCCAAGGCCTGGCACAGGCCGGCTCGCCCGTGAGCATCGATACCTTGCGCGGGGCCCTGGGGGCGCAAGCATCCACGCTCGCCATCCACCAGCATCTGACGGCCTGGCGCGCCGCGCAGGCCCAGCCGGCCGCCGCGCCGAGCCTGGACCTGCCCGAGTCCATCACGGCCGCCCTGGGCAGCTGGGCCCGCCAGCTGATGGAAGAAGCGGCAGGTCGCCACCGCGAGAGCCTCGCCCAGGCCGAGGACGATCTGGCTTCGTTGCTGCAGCTCAATGAGCAGGCCGAAACCGCGCGCGACGGTCTCGCCGCGCAGCTGGCCGAGATCACGGCGGCCCGCGACCAGGCCCTGGCGAAGCTGGCGGAGCGCGATGCCAGCATCGAGCGGCTGACCATGGAGCTGCGCCATGCGCGCGACATCGCCTCCGAGGCCCTGGTCGGCAAGGCCAAGGATCAGCTGGCCATCGAGGGCAAGGACGCCCAGCTCGCCGAGCTGCGCCGTCAGCTCGAGCGCCATGTGGCGATGTCCGCGGCCGAGTCCGACGCACGGCTGGCCGCCGAGATGGAACTGGTGGGCGCGGTCACGGCCCGCGACAATTTCGCGGCGGAGATCGCGACGCTGCGCGCCCAGCTGGATGCCGGCCGCGCGGCGCAAAGCGGCGCCTGAGCCGGAGCCTGACCGCGCTCAGGGCGGCTGCGCCCCGCGGCCCGGAGCCGGCCCTTCCGAGCGGCCCGTGGCGTCGCGGTCGCGCTCGTACCGCCGCGCGAGCGCAAACGCCGGCAGCCAGGACTCGCGCCGGACCGTCCAGAGTTCATAGCTGGGCCGCAGCTGGTCGGGGGCATCCAGGGCCCCCAGGCTCAGCTCGATCTCGTCGGCGCTGCGCGCGAAGACGGACGAACCGCAGCGGGGACAGAAAAAGCGCCCGGCATAGTCGCGCGTCTCGCCCTCGACCGTCACCGCCTCCTGCGGGAACACCGCATAGGCATGGAAGAGCGCCCCGTGATGCTTGCGGCAATCGAGGCAGTGGCACAGGCCGACCCGGTAGGGCTGCCCCGTCGCCACCATCCGGACGCTGCCGCACAGGCAGCCTGCCGTGAATCGCTCCATGCTGGGTCTCCTCTCAAAGCCGGCCCGGTCGCGCCGGCAGCCCCTGCCGATGGCCGTCCTCAGTCCTGCGGGCTGCACAGCGCCTGGATCAGCGCCCGGGCCGCGGCCGAAGGGTGGCGGTGCGGCGCATAGACCAGGGAGAACGGCCGCGTGCGGCCGCCGAGCTCCGGCAGCAGCTCGACCAGCCGGCCGCTGGCCAGACGCTCGCGCACGATGAAGTCATAGGTCTGGCAGATGCCGATGCCCTGTTCGGCCAGCGCGACCGTGCCCAGCACATCATCGCTCACTTCCAGCAGCGAACTCGGCTGCCAGTCGAGATCCTCGCCCTGCACGCGAAAGGACCAGGCCCCGTGGCGCCCGGTGCGCGGCATCACGAAGGGCAGGCACACATGGGCCGCCAGATCCTCCAGCGTCCTGGGCACGCCCGCGCGCTCAAGATAGGCGGGCGCCGCGACCAGGCGCAGGGCGGCGTCCTCCAGCTTGCGCGCGACCAGGCCGCTGTCCGGCAGTGCGCCGAGCCGGATCGCCATGTCGAAGCCCTCGGCCACCAGGTCGACATTGCGGTTGGTGATGTTCAGCTCCAGCCTCAGCTCGGGATGGCGCGCCAGAAAGGGCTGGAGCAGCGCCGGCAGGCGGAAATGCCCATAGGTCGTCGGCGCGCTGATGCGCACCCGCCCGCTCAGGGCCGCACCGGCCGAGCGGGCCTCGGCCTCGGCCTCCTTCAGCAGCTCGAAGGCGCTGCGCGCCTGGGCCAGGTAGCGGCGGCCGGCCTCCGTCAGCCCGATGCGCCGGGTGGTGCGGCGCATCAGCTGCTGTCCCAGTCGCGTTTCCAGGCGGGCGAGCGCGCGGCTGAGCACCGAGCTGCTGGTCGAGAGCGCGGTCGCCGCCGCGGTGAAGGAGCCATGCTCCACCACCGCGAGAAAGACCTCGACATCGCCCAGGTACTCGAAGCTGCGGCTCATTGGGATCTCTGAAGAACTAATGTTTTCCTTTGCCGCGAGTTTATCGATTGGAGCGACATCAATAAAGTGGCGTCATCCCCATCGCGCTTCACTGGAGCACCGCATGAACACCACCACCCTCGCAGCGGGCATCAAGCCCGTCCTCTTCGTCCTCACCAGCCACGGCCTCAAGGGCAGCACCGGCGCGGCCACCGGCTATTTCCTCGGCGAGGTCACCCATCCGCTGGCCGAGCTGCAGCAGGCGGGCCTGACCGTCGAGTTCGCCTCCATCCAGGGCGGCGAGCCGCCGGTCGACGGCCTGGACCTGGCCGATCCGATCAATGCGCGCTTCTGGCAGGACGCCGCCTTCCGTGCCCAGGTGGCGCACACCCGGCGCCTGTCCGAGGTCGATCCGTCGCGCTACTCGGCCATCTTCTTCGCCGGCGGCCATGGTGCGATGTGGGACTTCCCGGTCGAGCCCGCCGTGCGCAGCGTGACGCGCTCGATCTACGAAGCGGGCGGCCTGGTCGGCGCCGTCTGCCACGGCCCGGCGGCCCTGCTCAACGTCACGCTCAGCGACGGCACGCCGCTGGTCGCCGGCAAGCAGCTGGCCGCCTTCACCGACAGCGAGGAGCATGCCGTGCGGCTGGAGCAGGTCGTGCCCTTCCTGCTCGCCAGCGCCCTGGTCGAGCGCGGCGCGCTCCATCGGGCCGCACCGGACTGGACCGCCCAGGTCGTCGTCGACGGCCGCCTCGTGACGGGCCAGAACCCGCAATCGGCCAGCGGCGTCGGCGCCGCGCTGCGCGATCTGCTGCTGGGCAAGGCCTGAGCCCGATCACGATGAATGCCATGAAGACCCTGACCCGCCCCCTGCTGGCCGCCGCGGCCGCGCTCGTGCTCGTGCTCGCGTCGCCCGCCTGGAGCGCCGACGGCGCCGCGACCCTGGAGCGCTGGCGCAGCTATGCCGGCGTCAGCTGGGACGGCGGCGCGCCGGCCACCCCCTTCCGCAACTCGGTCAACGCGCCGATCGCCGGCATCCACTTCGATGCCGCGGGGCGCGCCTTCGTCAGCACGCCGCGCCTGATCGCCGCCGACGCGCCGGCCACGCTGAGCCTGCTGGACACCGGCGACGCCGACGGCGGCCCGGCCCGCCTCACGGCCTTCCCCTCGGAAGGCGCCAACGCCGTCGCCGCCGCCCCCGAGACCAGCCTGCGCAATGTGCTGGGCTTCCACGTCGACCGCCGCAACGGCTGGCTGTGGGCGCTCGACATGGGCTTTGTCGCCGGCGAGGCCGAGGCGCCCGCGGGCGGCCAGAAGGTCATGGTCTACGAGCTGGCCAGCGGCCGGCTCGTCAAGCGCCTCGCGCTCGACGGCGTGGCCGACCGCAAGGGCAGCTTCCTCAACGACATCGCGGTCGACGAGGTCCGCCGCATCGCCTACCTCTCCGACAGCGGCCTGCGCAGCGCGCCCGACAACCTGGCCGGCATCATCGTGGTCGACTTCGCGTCGGGTACGAGCCGCCGGGTGCTGCACCGCCACCCCGCCGTGCTGCCCGAACCGGGTGCCAGGGTGCGCTCGCACGGCGAGGAGGTCTGGCCGGGCAATCCGCTGACCCTGGGCATCAACGGCATCGCGCTCTCGCCCGACGCACGCACGCTCTACTGGGCCGTGACCAGCGGCAGGCAGGCCTACGCGATCGCCACCGAGCTGCTGCGCCGGCCCTCGGTCGGCGCGGCGCGCCGCGCGGCCGCGGTGAGGCCGATCGGCGATGTCGGCGGCAACAGCGACGGCATCGTCACCGACCCGCAGGGCCGGCTCTACATCACCGACGTGACGCGCAACGGCATCGTCTGCCACGACCCGGCGACGCGCACGATGCGCCTGCTGGCGAGCGACGCCGGCATCTCCTGGCCGGACACGCCCGCGATCACGGCCGAGGGCTTCCTCGTGTTCACCGCCAGCCAGCTCAACAGGCATTTCGCCGGCGCCGTGACGGCCGGCAGCGAACGCTACGAGCTGTGGCGCCTGCGCCTGGCGGCGGGCACCGGCTGCTAGCGCGCGGCGCGGGGCCGCAGCTCGCGCAGCGCATCGGCCGCGATCCAGCGTGCGCTTTTCTCGGGGCGCTCGCGCAGCGCCTCGGCAACGGCGATCGCCTGCGGCAGCAGCGTGCGCGAACGCTTGCCGATCTGGCGCAGCGCCCAGTTGACCGCCTTCCTGACGAAGTTGCGCTCGTCGTCGGCGGCCGCCGCGATCAGCGGCAGCAGCGCGGCGAAGTCGGCGTCGGGTCGGCGCTTGTCGTGCACGGCCAGCACCGCCAGCAGCGCGAAGGCCGCACGCCTGACGAACTCCTCCCGCGCCGCCGCCCAGACCGGGATGCGCGCCCAGGCCAGCGGCGAGCCGCGGAAGGCGTTCAGGCAGGCCTGGTCGCAGACGTCCCAGGCCTGCATGCCGCGGGTCCAGTGGTTCAGCTGGGCCACCGTGAAGCGCGCCGGCTGGGCCAGCAGGCTGGCGACGATCTGCGCGTCCGGGATGCCGGTGTCCCACAGCGCCAGCGCCAGCTCGTGATCGGCGCCGAGCCGCCGGCCCAAGGCGCGCATCTGCGGCACCGACAGGCCCAGCCGCGACGCGCCGCCCAGGCCGAAGCGCGCCATCGCGGCCAGTTGATCGGGGCGCGCCTGGGCGCGCAGCAAGGCCAGGGCGGCCTCCAGGCGCTCGGCAAGACCTGGCCCCGGTGGGGATGACGCTGGCTTGGCGGCGGGCTCGGGCATGGCGATCCGATGATAGCCAGTCGCCGCGGCAGGCGCGCGAGGCGGCCCGCGCCGTGCGAGCAGCGGCACGCAGCGCATAAGCTAGCGCAATCCCCACATAGGCGCGGAGCGGGGCTTGGGCGCACAATGTCGGCCACCTAGAGCCCCGCGCCACCCCACAAGGGTGGCACCAAGCACCCAGATGAAGCCCACTCTCTCCACACTGGCCGCCGCCCTCGCCCTGGCCCTGTCGTCCGCCTCCCCCACCCTGACGCAGGCCGCCGCCCCGGCCGCCAGCGCCGCTCATGTGGCCTGGCTGCCGGCCGCCGCCGATGCCGACATCGAGCGCGCCTTCGCCCAGGCCAGGAGCGAGAAGAAGCCGGTGCTGCTGTACTGGGGCGCCAAGTGGTGCCCGCCCTGCAACCAGCTGAAGGCCACCCTCTTCAACCGCCAGGACTTCATCGAGCAGTCGCGCGCCTTCGTAGCCGTCAACATCGATGGCGACCTGCCCGGCGCGCAGAAGCTGGGCGCGCGCTTCAAGGTGCGCGGCTACCCCACGATGATCCTGTTCAGCCCCGAGGGCAGCGAGCTGACCCGCCTGCCCGGCGAGGCCGACGCGCCCCAGGTGATGAAGGTGCTGCAGCTGGGCATGGCCGGCGGCCGCCCGATCAAGACCGTGCTGTCCGAGGCCAAGGCCGGCAAGAAGCTCGCCGCCAGCGACTGGAAGCTCCTGAGCTTCTACTCCTGGGAAACCGACGAGCAGCAGCTGGTGCCGCAGGCCGAGCGCGCCGCGCTGCTGGCCCAGCTGGCCGCGGCCAGCCAGGGCGCCGCCGATGCCGAGACCAACACCCGGCTGTGGCTCAAGACCCTGTCCGCCAGCGACGAGGGCCAGGGCGTCAAGCCCGATGCCGCGCTGGCCGCCCGCGTGCGCACGGTGCTGGCCGACCCGGCTGCCAGCCGCCTGCACGCCGACATCCTGGCCAATGGCGCGGCCGACATCGTCAAGACCCTGACGCCCGAGCCCGGTGCCGAGCGCCAGAGCCTCACCACGCTGTTCGAGACCGCCCTGAAGCGCCTGGAAGCCGATGCCACGCTGTCGCGCGCCGACCGCCTGCAGGCCCTGCAGGCCCGCGTCGACCTGGGCCGCCTGGACCAGTCCAAGACCGAGCTGCATCCCAAGCTGAACGCCGCCCTGCTGCAGGAGGTCAAGGACGCTGCTGCCCGCGCCGACCGCGAGATCACCGAGGGCTACGAGCGCCAGGCCGTGATCACCTCGGCCGCCTATCTGCTGGGCCAGGCCGGGCTCTGGAAGGAAAGCGACGATCTGCTGAAGGCCAGCCTGGCCAAGAGCCACTCGCCCTACTACCTGATGAGCTACCTGGGCAACAACGCCCGCAAGCAGGGCCGCAAGGACGAGGCACTGCGCTGGTACGAGGAGGCCTTTGCCAAGAGCGAAGGCCCGGCCACCCGCCTGCAATGGGGCTCGGGCTATTTCGCCGCGCTGGTCGAGCTGGCGCCGGGCGAGAGCGCCAAGATCGAGAAGACCGCGGCCCAGCTGTTCAGCGAGGCCGGCCAGGACAAGGGCGCCTTCTACGAGCGCAGCGCGCGCTCGCTGCAGAAGGTCGGCGCCAAGCTGGCCAGTTGGAACGCCGGCGGCCAGCACCAGGCGGTGCTGAACCGGCTGAAGACCCAGCTGAACGGCATCTGCGCCAAGGTCGACACCGCCGACCAGCAGCGCGCCACCTGCGAAGCGCTGATCAAAGCGCCCGCGAAGAAGGGCTGATCAGGCGGCCAGGGCCGCCAGCTTCGCCGCCAGGCCGCGAAAGCGCGGCTCGCTGCTGCCGGCCAGAAACTCGGCCAACGGCCACCAGGCCGCGCCGTGGACCTCCTCCAGCTGCGCCCTGAGCCGGTCCGGCTCATGCGGGGCGATCACCAGATAGGCGTAGTCGTGGTGCCAATGCGCACCCTCGCCCTTCTTCGGATTCGCGGCGATCGCATGGCTGTCGATGTCCAGCGGCAAGGCCTGACCCCAGGCGGGGTGGGCCGAGAGCCGGGTCTCGCCGGTTTCCTCGGCCACCTCGCGCAGCGCCGAGTCCCACAGGCCCTGCCCCGCCTCGTGGTGCCCGCCCGGCTGCAGCCAGCGGCCGATCACGCGATGCTGGATCAGCAGCGTGTGCGTCAGCGTCGGGTCCAGCACCAGGGCGCTGGTCGTCACATGGCCGCGCATGTTCGCGCGGGCGAGCGGATCGCCCGGGTCCTCGTCGAGCTGAGCGCGCAGCGCGGCCAGGCGCTCGGCCTCGGCGGGGAAGCGCTGCAGGTACAGCGCGAGCTGCTGCCGCGCCTCCTGCCGGCTCACTTCACCAGGCCTTCGGCCTTCAGGGCTTCCTGCACCGCGGGGCGGGCGGCGACGCGGGCACGGTAGGCCACCAGGTTCGGATAGCCGCTCACGTCCACGCCGACATACTGGCCCCAGTTGCTGACGGTGAACAGGTAGGCGTCGGCCACCGTGAACTGCTCGCCCATCAGGTACTGCTTGCCCTCCAGCTGCTCGTTGACCCAGCCCAGACGCTCGGCCAGCTTGGCGCGTGCCTGGGCCTTGGCCTCCTCCGGCATCGCCGGGCTGAACAGCGGGGTGAAGCCCTTGTGCAGCTCGCTGGTGATGAAGTTCAGCCACTCCTGCAGGCGGTAGCGCTCCCAGCTGCCATTGGCCGGCGCCAGCTTCTTCTCGGGCACCTGGTCGGCGATGTATTGCACGATGACCGGGCCCTCGGACAGGCGCTGGCCGTTGTCCAGCTCCAGCAGCGGCACATAGCCCTTGGCATTGATCGTGTAGAAGTCGGTACCGTCCTGCAGCTGGTGGGTCTTGGTGCTGGCCAGCACCAGCTCGAAGGGCAGACCGGCCTCGCGCAGCACGATGTGCGGGGACAGCGAGCAGGCACCGGTGCTGTAGTAGAGCTTCATCTGATGGATCTCCTGGATGGGTCGAAAAACTGCAAGGGCGCCACCATACGCCAGTTTGCGCCGGCCTGCCGGAGGTGCCCCAGGTCCGTGTCGCCGACGCGATGGCCGGCGCCCGGCCACCCTGCCTATAGTCGGCGCATGGACACAAGCAAGAAAAAAACCTACGCCTTCGAGGATTTCGCGGTGGGTCAGGTGCGCGAGCTGGGCACGCGCGTGGTGGACCGGGACGAGGGCCTGGCCTTCGCCGCCGCCTACGATCCCCAGCCCCTGCACCTGGACGAGGAGGCGGCGAAGGCTTCGGTGCTGGGTGGCCTGTCGGTCAGCGGCTGGCACACCTGCGCGATGGTGATGCGCCTGATGTGCGACAGCTACCTGGTCGACTCCACCAGCCAGGGCTCGCCGGGCATCGACAATCTGCGCTGGCTGAAACCCGTGCGCCCCGGCGACACCTTGCGCGTGCGCATGACGGTGCTGGAGACCCGCGGCAGCCAGAGCCGGCCGCAGATCGGCCTGGTGCGCTCGCAATGGGAGGTCTTCAACCAGCACGAGGAGGCGGTGATGCGCATGGAGGGCTGGGGCATGTTCGGCCGCCGCGAGGCCGCGCCGCCATCCGGCCCCTGAATCCACCCATTCGTCGCCCGGGCCGTGCGTTCGACCCGCGCCGGGGCGGCCGGCCGGTCCGGCTGTCCATAATCCGCCCGCATCAAGGAGGAGGAAGAGGACGGCGATGCGCAGACCCCGAGAAGCCCTGGCCGCGCTGCTGCTGAGCGCGGCGGCGAGCGCCCCTCTGGCCGCCCCGTCCGCCGAGGCGCCGACGCGCCCCTGCCGCATCGAGGGCGTGCCCACCGAGCTGGCCTGCGGCGCGATCCGGCGGCCGCTCGATCCGGCCCGCCCCGACGGACCGCAGATCGAGGTGCATTACCTCGTGATCCCGGCCCTGGCGCGCAACAAGCGGCCCGACCCGGTACTGCTGCTGGCCGGCGGACCCGGCCAGAGCGCGATCCAGGTCGCCGCCGCCACCCTGCCCCGGCTCAGCCGGCTGAACCATAGGCGCGATCTCGTCTTCATCGACCAGCGCGGCACCGGCCGTTCGGCGCCGCTGGAATGCCCCGACGAGCGCCACCTGCCGCTGGCAGAGAGCCTGGACCCGCAGGCCCAGCTGCAGCGCCTGCAGCAATGCCGCACGGCGCTGGAGCGGCTGCCCCACGGCGATCTGCGCTTCTACACCACCACGATCGCGATGCAGGACTTCGACGCGGTGCGGGCACGGCTCGGCGTGGCGAGCTGGAACCTGATCGGTGCCTCCTACGGCAGCCGCGCGGCGTTGGAGTACCAGCGCCAGTTTCCGCAGCATGTGCGGCGCAGCGTGCTCGACGGCGCGGCCCCGCCGGACATGGTGCTGCCGGCCAGCTTCTCGACCGACAGCCAGGCCGCGCTGGATGCGGTGTTCCGGGCCTGCGAGCGGGAAGCCGCCTGCAGCCGGCGCTTCCCGCAGCTGCGCGCCACCTGGGGCCGGCTGCTGCAGGGCCTGCCACGCCAGATCAGCATGGACCACCCGGTCAGCGGCGCGCCGCAGCGCTTCACGCTGACGCGCGAGATGCTGCTGCGCAGCGTGCGTGCGCCGCTGTACGTGCCGGCGCTGGCGGCCGCGCTGCCGGCCGCGATCGAGGCCGCCGCCCAAGGCCGTTTCGAGGGCCTGGCCGGACTGTCCGGCGCGCTCAGCGGCGGCAAGGGCGCCCGGCTGGCGGCCGGCCTGCATTTCTCGGTGGTCTGCGCCGAGGATGTGCCGCGCCTGGCCCTGGCCGCCGACGCGCCGGGTGCCGATTTCGGCCGCAGCGACGAGCAGCTCTACACCCAGGTCTGCAAGACCTGGCCCCGCGGTAGCGTGCCGGCGGCGTTCTACACCCTGCCCGCGGCCGGCTCGCCGGTGCTGCTGCTCAGCGGCGGGGCCGATCCGGTCACGCCGCCGCGCCACGGCGCGCGGGTGGCCCGGGCGCTCGGGCCGCAGGCCGTGCATGTGGTCGTGCCCGAAGCCGGCCACGGCGTGATGGCGGTGGGCTGCGTGCGCGAGCTGGTGTTCCGCTTCATCGACAGGGCGGCGGACGTCGCCGCGCGGGCGCTGGACGCGGGCTGCGCGACCCGCATTCCACGCCCCGGCGCCTTCCTGCCGCCGCAGCCGGAGACCCGACCATGATCCGCATCACCGGGCTGGCCAAGCAGTTCGTCACCCGCAGCGGCGGCTCGCTGCTGCGGCGCGCGCCCCGGCAGACCGTCCAGGCGGTGCGCGGCCTCGATCTGAACGCGCCCGACGGCCGCATCACCGGCCTGCTGGGCCCCAACGGGGCCGGCAAGACCACCAGCCTGCGCATGCTGGCCGGGCTGTTCGCGCCCGACCGGGGCGGCATCGAGGTGGACGGCATCGACGTGCTGCGCGCGCCGCGCCGCGCCCTGGCGCGCATGGGCATCCTGGGCGATGCCCATGGCCTGTACCCGCGCCTGACGGCGCGCGAGAACATCGTCTACTACGGCCGCCTGCAGGGCATGGAGCCCGCGGCCGCCCATGCGCGCGCCGAGGAGCTGGCGCGCCTGCTGGACATGGGCTCGCTCCTGGAGCGGCGCTGCGAGGGCTTCAGCCAGGGCGAGCGCATGAAGACCGCGCTGGCCCGGGCCCTGGTGCACGACCCGGCCAATATCGTGCTGGACGAGCCGACCAACGGCCTGGATGTGCTGGCGACCCGCGCGCTGCGCGAGGCGCTGCGCCATCTGCGCTCGCCCGCGGGCGGCAGCAAGTGCATCGTGTTTTCCAGCCACATCATGCAGGAGGTGGAGCTGCTGTGCGATCACGTCGTCGTGATGGCGCAGGGCCGCTCGGTGGCCGAGGGCACGGTCGACGAGCTGCTGCGCCAGGCCGCCGCCACGCGCTTTGAGGATGCCTTCGTGACGCTGGCCTACGGCAGCGGGGAGACCAGATGAAGCACAGCCACCAGGCCTTCGCACGCGCCTTCGCCGTCGTGCTGGGCAAGGAGATCACCGACGCCCTGCGCGATCGCCGCACCCTGCTGCGCCTGCTGATCCCGGCCGTGCTGATGGGGCCGCTGCTGCTGCTGGCGCTCTCCGGCCTGATCTCCTCGCTGGAGGAGCAGGCCGAGCAGCGCGAGCTGCTGGTGGTCGGCATCGAGCACGCGCCCACCCTGCGCAATTTCATCGAGCGCCAGACCTACACGATCAAGACCGCGCCAACCGACTACGAGGCCAGTCTGCGCGCCGGCACCCTGGCGGCGCCGGTGCTGGTGATAGGCCGGGATTTCGAGCACGCGCTGCTGCAGGGCGAGCAGCCCAGCGTGGAACTGGTGAGCGACAGCGCCAACCAGCGCGCGAGCGCCGGCGTCGGCAAGCTGCAGCGCCTGCTGCAGGGCTTCGGCCGCGAGCGCGCCGGCCTCGCCCTGGCGCTGCGCGGCGTCTCCGCCGAACTGCTGCAGCCGCTGACCGTCGAGGAGCGCGATCTGGCCAGCACCCAGGCCCGTGCCGCGCGCCTGACCGGCATCCTGCCGATGTTCGTCATCATGGCCGTGCTCTACGGCGCGCTGACCGCCGCCCTGGACAGCACGGCGGGCGAACGCGAACGCGGCTCGCTGGAGCCGCTGCTGATGAATCCGGTGCCGCAGATGGCCCTGGTGATGGGCAAGTGGGGGGCCGTGGCCCTGCTGGGCATGGCCGTGGCCCTGCTGGCCAGCCTGAGCTTCGTGCCGGCCCAGTGGCTGCTGCAAAGCGACAGCCTGCAGGCCATGTTCCAGTTCGGCTGGAGCGAGGTGCTGGCCTTCCTGCTGCTGCAACTGCCGCTGGCGGCGGGCCTGGGCGCACTGCTGATGGCGCTGGCGATACGCTCCAAGACCTACAAGGAGGCGCAGGCCGGCTCCACCCTCGTGATCACACTGGTGGGCCTGGCCCCCATGGTCAGCCTGCTCAATCCCGGCGGCGAGGCGCCCTGGTATCTGTGGGTACCCGGCCTGGCCCAGAACACCCTGATGATGCTGGTGCTCAAGGGCGAGCCGCTGGGCATGCTGAAGCTGCTGCCGCCCCTGCTGGTCGGGCTGGCGCTGACGGCGGGCTGCCTGGCCTATGTGGCGCGCTCGATGCGCAGGGCGGTGGCGCGCTGAGCCGGCGATCGGGGGGCGGCGCTGTGCGCGGCTCAGTGGTAGCCCAGCGCGCGCTGCACCTCGTCCTGCCATGGCAGGGTGTGGACGATCTCGTTGAGTTGCAGCACCGACTGCAGCGGCGCCAGCACTTCGCCGGCCGGGCTGAGGAACTGCAGATTGGTGACCAGGGACAGCGGATCGGCCATGGCCACCACACCTTGCGGCAGGCAGATCCAGTCCCAGGCCACGCCCGCGGCGCCGCTGTCGGCAGTGCCGGTCCAAAGGGTTTGCCCCATGGACGGATGGGCCGCGTCGCCCGACACCAACACCCGCGTGCTTGAATGCGCGAAATGCAGCCGAGTTACACGTTCTGCCTCACACAAAACCCGCGGCCATGCGTACACAATCCAAGCTGGTGTCATTGTCTTTAGAAATGTTGGGATAAGGTGGCAGCCCGGACGGACTCGGCATTTATGGTCAGTGTGCAAAGGCCGGTCATAAATCGCTAGCTGTAAACCTTGTCAGGGATGTGAAAGTGCGGTGCCGCGGAGCGGTCCGGTTCTGTGGCCAGTAAACATGAGTGCGATGCTGCAAGGCGGTTACCAGTCGGTGCTCGAAGCCAAAACCCGTGATGAATTTCGCGGCGAAGTGCTGCGTTTCACCCAGCAGCTGGAATTCGAGACTTTCACCGCCATCACGGTGATTGACCACGCCATCAGTCGCTCGGAATTCATCGTTATCGACAACTGCCCCGACGGTTTTAGGGAGGCCATGTACAGCCCCCAGCTGCAGCGCCAGGATCCGGTGATGCAGCACTGCAAACGGCAAAGCGTGCCGATCGTCTGGGACCAGCAGACCTATGTGAGAAACGGGGCGGCCGATATGTGGGAAGCCCAGTCGCAGTTCGGCTATAGCACCGGCATCTGCCTGGCCTTGCATCTGCCGGAAGGCCGGCACTTCGTGCTCGGCGTGGATAGAGATCAGCCCCTGCCCTCGGAAAACGGGCAGCTCACGCGCCTGGTGGCGGATCTGCAGCTGTTTGCCGTGCATGCGCTCGACACCGCGATGCGTGTCCTGCTGCCGGCCGAGCAGCAACTCGAAGCCCCCAAGCTGACACCACGCGAGCTGGAATGCCTGCGCTGGACCATGGAGGGCAAAACGGCCTGGGAGGTCGGGGGCATTCTCAGCATCACCGAGCGCACCGCCGTCCTGCACATCAATAACGCGATGCACAAGCTGGGCAGCAGCAATAAACACCAAGCGGTGCTGAAAGCCTTGCGCCTCGGACTAATACGATAACCCCCTCTCCGTACATCCCCCATCTGTAAGAGTTGACAGTTACGCATGATTGCACTTGTTGCTTCAATTCGGTCCGTGCACTTCATCGCACGTCACAGAACATTCGGAGCCGGTCATGCAAAAGCAAGTTCAACAACAAGTTTCCGTCCAACAAAAGCCCAGCCAACCCGTCGAGATCGATGCCCAGCTGCTGGCATTCGTGAGCGGCGCCGCGCCCAAGGCTGGCTGGACCGAGCCCGAGCTGGTGGTCGACCTGTCGTCCAGCAGCGACGCCCCCAAGGCCGGCTGGTAAGCACTAAAAAAGAAGTTTTCGCTGTCATCACCCGCGAGGGTGGGCCTGCAGCCCATCACTGAATGCTGTTCCGTCCCGAAGCACTGGCCGGCCAGCAACAAGCTTGGTTGGGCAGCATTCAGCTGCTGAGGCCCCTCTCGCTCAAGCTGCTCACGGCTGTCGCCGTGGGCAGCGTTGTTTTGGTCGGTGCATTTCTGTGCACCGCCGAGTACACCCGCAAGGCCCGCGTGAGCGGCTACCTGGTGCCTGACCGCGGCGTGCTGCGCATCACCGCGCCTCAGGCCGCCACCGTGCTGGCGCGCCGCGTGGTCGAGGGTCAGCAGGTCAAGGCCGGCGACGTGCTGTTCGAGCTGAGCCTGGACGCCGCCAGCAATGCCGGCGAGGGCGTGGCCCGCAGCCTGGCCGAGCGCGAAGCCTCGCTGAGCGCCGCCCTGCAGCAGCTGGAGAGCCAGTTCCAGCAGCAGCGGCAGGGTCTGCTGCGGCGGCTCGGCGCCCAGCAGGGCGAGCTCGACGCGGCCGACAAGGAGGCCTCCTCCCACCGCGAACGCCGGCGCCTGGTGCGCGAGGAGCTGGCCCGGGCCGAGACCCTGCGGGGCCAGGGTTTCTATTCCGATGCCCAGCTGCAGAGCCGGCGCAAGGAGCTGCTCGACGCCGACACCCAGGCCCTGACCCTGGAGCGGGAGCGCGAGAAGCTGCGCACCGAACAGGCCACCCTGCGGGCCGAGCTGGAGGCCCTGCCGCTGCGCCTGGCCGAGCGCCGGGGCGAGCTCACACGCGAGCTGGCCTCGCTGCAGGCCCTGGGCCTGGAGACCGAGGCCAAGCGCCGCCTGGTGCTGCGGGCGCCCAGCGACGGCATCGTCTCCACCATCCAGGCGGAGCCCGGCCAGCCGGTCACGCCGGCCCTGGCCCTGGCCAGCGTGCTGCCGCTGCAGACCCGCATGCAGGCCCATCTCTATGCGCCCTCCAGCGCGGTCGGCTTCGTGCGCCCCGAGCAGGCCGTGCAGCTGCGCTACCAGGCCTTCCCCTATCAGAAGTTCGGCCACCAGAGCGGCCATGTGCTGCAGGTGGCCCGCACGCCCTTGCCCACCAGCGAGCTGGCAGCCCTGGCCCTGCCGCTGAGCAGCGGCCAGGGAGCGGCCGGCGGCGAGCCGCTGTACCGCATCACCGTGGCGCTGGAGCGCCAGTCGGTCCAGGCCTATGGCCAGGAACAGCCGCTGGCGGTGGGCATGCAGCTGGATGCCGATGTGCTGCTGGAGCGCCGCCGCCTGATCGAGTGGATCTTCGAACCCCTGCTTGCCCTGGCCCGCCGTGTCTGAACTCCTGAGCCGTCTTCATCTGGGCTGGGGGCGGCGCTCCCGCCTGCCCCTGATCCTGCAGACCGAGGGTGCGGAATGCGGCCTGGCCTGCCTGGCCATGGTGGCCAGCTTCCACGGCCAGCGCTGCGACCTGGCCGAGCTGCGCAACCGCTTCTCGCTCTCGCTGAAGGGCGCAACCATGGCCGATCTGGTGCGCATGGCCGCCCAGCTGGGCCTGGCCAGCCGCGCCCTGCGCGCCGAGCCCGAGCACCTGGCCCAGCTGCAGCTGCCCTGCATCCTGCACTGGGATTTCAAGCATTTCCTGGTGCTGGCCGAGGTGCGCGGCGACCGGGCCCTGCTGCACGATCCGGCCGGCGGCCGGCGCTGGATCAAGCTGGCCGAGCTCTCGCGCCATTTCACCGGCGTGGCGCTGGAACTGCGCCCCGGCGCCGATTTCGCACCCAAGCCCGCGCCGCCCCGGATACGCTGGCAGCAGCTGCTGGGCCGCATCACCGGGCTGAAGCGCTCGCTGGGCCAGATCCTGGCGCTGGCGCTGGCACTGGAGCTGCTGGTGCTGCTCGCGCCCTTCTTCATGCAATGGGTGGTGGACGGCGTGCTGGTCAGCGCCGACCACGATCTGCTGGTGACCCTGGGCCTGGGCTTCGGCCTGCTGGTGCTGCTGCAGGTGGGCATCGGCGCCCTGCGCTCCTGGGCCGTGCTGCAGCTCTCGGCGAGCCTGAACCTGCAATGGCTGTCCAATGTGTTCGGCCATCTGCTGCGCCTGCCGCTGGCCTGGTTCGAGAAGCGCCACCTGGGCGACATCCTCTCGCGCTTCAACAGCGTGCAGCAGATGCAGCAGACCCTCACCAGCCAGTTCATCGAGGCGGTGCTGGACGGGCTGATGGTGGTCATCACCCTGGCCATGATGTGGGTCTACAGCCCGCGCCTGGCCCTGATCGCGCTGGCCGCGGTCGCCGCCTACGGCCTGCTGCGCTGGGCCTATTTCAAGCCGCTGCGCCAGGCCTCCGAGGAGGCCCTGGTGCACGAGGCGCGCCAGACCAGCCATTTCATCGAATCGCTGCGCGGCGCCCAGGCGGTCAAGCTCTTCAATGCCCAGGCCGACCGCAGCGCCCGCTTCGCCAACCTGGTGGTGGAGACCATGAACGCCCAGCTGGGCTCGCGCCGGCTGGAGCTGGGCATGGGCGTGGCCAACAAGCTGCTGTTCGGGCTGGAGCGCATCGCCATCATCTGGCTGGGCGCGCTGCTGGTGCTGGAGCGCGA
>Ga0255338_1003718_pt1 | contig 17538 bp, 13 predicted proteins | sample MeOH1_35cm_T4_19_FD_203715 | JGI IMG/M metagenome (GOLD analysis project Ga0255338, IMG submission 203715) | Sandy soil microbial communities from University of British Columbia, Vancouver, Canada - MeOH1_35cm_T4_195 | ecosystem: Engineered > Artificial ecosystem > Sand microcosm > Unclassified ...
CCAGGCGTGGGTGACGGTGGACTCGCTGGCCGCGCATTGGGAGCGCTCCACGGTGGACGCCGAAGTGGCGGACGACCACACCGTGAGCGTGAAGACGGCCGGCGTCACCGGCCTCACCCTCGCGATGCCCGCCGGCCTGGCGCCCCTGGCGACCAGCGGTACGCCCTCCATCGCCATCGACGGCCAGAAGCTGAGCGGCCCGAAGGTGGCGAGTGACCGCTCCTGGACGGTGCACCTGGAGAAGGGCGCCGGCGGCTGGAAGGTGGCCAAGGGCGCCTCCGCCAACGCGCTGGTGAAGCGGCACGACCTGCAGGGCCCGATCGACGACGCGTTCATGGAGAGCTTCATGATCGTGCGCCCTACGGGCACCCCGATCGCGCCCGGCGTCTCCAAGTGGGTGGACGCGGAGTTGCAGCACGAGATCGTGCAGTGGCGCAGCCAGTTCCGCGGCGAAGCCCGCATCAAGAACGACGTGGACATCACCGACGCGGACCTCGCGGCGCACAACCTGGTGCTCTGGGGCGATCCGGGCAGCAACAAGATCCTCGCCAAGATCGCCAACAAGCTGCCGATCCGCTGGACCAAGGACGCCGTAACGGTGGGCAAGCAGACCTTCCCGGCCAGCACCCACGCGCCGGTGCTGATCTACCCGAACCCGCTCAACCCGAAGCACTACGTGGTGCTGAACAGCGGCGTTACCTTCCGCGAGTACGACTACCTGAACAACGCGCGCCAGGTGCCGAAGCTGCCGGACTGGGCCATCGTGGACACCACCACGCCGCCCAATAGCCGGTACACCGGTAAGATCGTCACCGCCGACTTCTTCGGAGAGCACTGGGAGCTCAAGAAGTAGCCGCGCGCTAGCGTTGGTCCAGACACGGCGCGGGGTGGTGGGGTTGTCCCCATCGCCCCGCGCTGTTTTTGTGCCCGTCCTTTTGTGTCCGGGCTCCGCCTTCTATACGGTTGCAGATCGTAGTGTCGCGCCGCCACTAACGTCCGGCTGCGACTGGGAGGGGCTCCGCCGTCGTGGCCCGCTCCACTGGAGACTACGAGGCAACCGAGAGGAGACGGCTTTCTATGAGAAGACGTGGCTTTACCTTAATCGAACTACTTGTTGTGATCGCGATCATTGCCATCTTGGCGGCCATCCTGTTCCCGGTGTTTGCCCGGGCCCGCGAAGCGGCCCGCGCCACCAGTTGCAAGAGTAACCTCAAGCAACTCGGCACCGCAGTGATGATGTACACCCAGGATTATGACGAGGTGTATCCGTTCAACTACCACTACACGAACGGCGCCGTGCCCCTGTACTGGTGGGAGGACGACGTGCAGCCGTACGTAAAGAACTGGAACGCGTTCCAGTGTCCCAGCCGCAGCCCGCACGTGGACTATACCTATGGCCGCGGCCCGCTGCAGACCAACCCGCTCCGCTCGGACTACAAGATGCCCACCGTAGCGAACTGGCCGGCCGGCAGTACCGCGAACGGCGGCGCCGCCATCGGGATCAGTTGCAACGGCTGCGCGGCCGGCAGCGGGCGCGCCCTGGCGGTAGTGGAAGATCCCGCGGGCACCCTTTTCCTGACCGACTCCCGCGCCGGCGAGATCTGGGATTACACCACGCTGGACGCGTGCAAGACCGCCGGTCTTGCGAGCTGCGTCACGCCGCCTTACAACGAGCTGCGCCACAACGAAGGCTTCAACGGCGCGTTCGCGGATGGGCACGTGAAATTCATCAAGAACTCCACTCCCGGAATGTGGACCTATCGCGCGGGAGACTAGAGGCCCTGATGAAGCATCGAACTTCGGTTCCTATTGCCCACTGGCTGAGATTGGTTGGCTTGATCCTCGGCTGCGGTGCCTGTGTGACGATTGCGGCCGGCTGTTCCAAGCCGCCGGCTCCGGTGGAGGCCACCACCACGAGCCAGCCACCCCGCGGCGATGGCAGCGGCGCCCGGCCGATCGGAGCGGAGACTCCGCCGGGGGGACCTCCGGGAACTCCCGGCACCGTCCGGTAACACAAATCCAGACCGCGTCATGCAGCAGGGTTCGTCCATTGGACGAGCCCTGTTTGCTGTTTCCGGATTCAGTTTTGACTCTGGGGAGGTGCTTCGGTATACTCTAATAGAACAACAGTTTGCATACCCGGACTGAAGACCTCGACGAGCTGGAGACGGAAACGATGAGTACTGGAATGGTGATTGAGGTGACGCGCATGGGTACCGAGATGACGAACGCGATTGCGGTAGAGGTGCTGGACGGACGTAATCTGCAGGCACGCTACGATCAACTGGTGGCGCTGGTGATGCGGATGGGAAGCTGGCTCAGCAGCCCCCAGGCGCAGCTTCTCTCCGGGGCAGAGTGGGAGCTGCACTTCGGACGCTACCAGGAACAGTTGGAGCAGCTGCGCCGGCTGGGAGACGAGCTGCGGCCGCAGACGCTCCGCCCCCGCCACGAGCCGCTAACCGGCGATGCCCTCACCGCCGAAGTGTTGGAGCTGTTCGCCGCCTGATCTTGCTGGGAGTGAAAGGCCGCTTCTATCTGTAGTGGGTGGGGGTATAGAGGAGACAATTTGAAATTTGAAATCTAGAATTTGAGATTTCAAAATGAATCCTCCGTACCCCCATACTCCCGCGCCGGATCCCATCGCCAGGGAGGTATTTCCTCGATAGGTCGCCAACGACCGTGTAAGCCGGGCGTCGGGTCGATTCTCCGGCAGGCAAGATCTCCGGGAACTGCCTGCCTCGTTTCCCACTCTACCCGCCGCACCGCGCTCCCCCACGCATGCGACTGGTCTTTTTTGGAACGGGCGGGTCCGCGGTCACCCCAGACCGCCACACTGCCAGCCTCTATTTTCCCGACTACGGCATCCTGCTGGACGCCGGGAGCAACGTGTTCCCGCTGCGCCAGCATCATGGCGAGGGACCGCTCCACATCCTGATGTCCCACTACCACCTGGACCACAGCGTGGGGCTTTTCTTTCTCTCGGCCGGCCTGTTCCAGGGTCGGTCTCAGCCGGACATCACTGTTTACGGTCCCGAGTGGGACGATCGTTTCCGCGCCGCGGGCGGGCCCGAGTCTCCGCTCTGGCCCATCGCACTGCCGTTTCCCGTGGTGCGTGCGCCGAAGGAGTTTACCCTGAGCGGCGTGAAGATCCGGACGCAGCCGGTGCCCCACAACGCGCCGGTCAACGCGTACCGCATGGAGTTCCCCGACGGCGAGACCCTGGCGTACGTCACCGATACCTCGGCGCCGGGCGACTACCTGGAGTTTATCCGGGGAGTGGACCTCCTGATCCACGAGTGCTCCTTCAAAGCCAGCGCCAAGGAATGGGCGGATCTCACGCAGCACACGGAGGCCTACGCCCTGGGCAAACTGGCGCGTGATGCGGAAGTGGGGGCGCTGTTCCTTACTCACACGGGACCGCTGGAGGATCGCCTGGAGTTGCTGCGGGAGGTGCGTACCTACTTCCCGGCCGCCATGCTGCCCGTGGAAGGGCTGGAGTATCCTTGCGCTTCGCCCGTCGATCCCCGGCGCGCCATCTTTCCCGGCAGCTTCGACCCGCTCACCGTGAGCCACCTGGACATCATCCGGACCTGCGCGGAGATGTTCACGTCTCTCCACGTGGTGGTGGGCCGCAACCCCGCCAAGGATGCGTCCGCGTTGTTCACTCCCGAGGAGCGCGCTGAATTGATCCGGCGCTGCCTGCCGTCGTCCATCCAGGTGAGCGTGTGGGAAGGGCTTACGGTAGAGCACGCGCGCAGCGTACAGGCCGGCCGCATCGTGCGCGGCCTGGGGCGCGCGGAGGACTACACGGTGGAGGTGCGCCTCTGGAAGACGAACGCGCTGTTGGCGCCGGAGATCCAGACGGTGTGGGTGCCACCCAAAGCCGAGCACCTGGACGTGTCGTCGTCCATGATCAAAGAGGCGGGCCTGTTCGGTGGTTGGTCCGGGGTCCGGCACCTGGTGCCCGAGCCCATCCGCGAAGACGTGGGCGCCCGCATCGCCGAGCGCCGGAAGGGTTAACGCCCGTGCGGCCTGGGGTTATGGCCGGGGCGTGGCAAAGAGGAGGTCCGGCGGTGCGCCGCCGAAGCCGCCCCGGAGATCCGGGGTCTGCGCGCCCAGCGTGGCGCGCCCGAGTTCCAGGTCCAGGTAGCTCTTCAACTCCGAAAGCGCGACACGTCCGTCATGATTGCGGTCGGCTGCGCCGCGCAATCCGGCGCCCAATAATTCGGGAAAGATCCCGGATTGCTTGCCTGGCTGCGCCCGCGCCTGCTGGAGTGCGCCGCACGCCGTGAGCAGCGCCATCCCGCGTCCGGCGTCCGGAGTGGTGGGGAGGTCCATCGCGCCCGCATGGTTGGTGTCCACGATGAGCACTACCGTCTGGGCGTGGAGCGCGCCGAGCCAGTCAGACACGTCGGCACCATAGATGGCGGTCTCCGGCAGGGCGGCCAGGCGTGCGTCGTACGGGAACAGCGCGTATCCGGAACCACCCGGGTGCCGCAGCCCGGCGCGGTCCGGTGCCAGCATCGCCGCGCCCGCCAGGTAGATGTAGACGGTGTCCCGGCCGGATACCGCGTTCTGCTGGAGCCACTTGAACCCCTGCTTGCACATCCCCAGCGTGGCTTGTTCGTCCGTGAGTACCGTTACGTGATTGGCGAGGACCCCCGCTGCCTGCTGAATCACGGCCGCCGCGTAGCGAGCGTCACCCCCGGCGCCGGGTGCGGTGAGGTCTGGCTCTTGATACCGGCCCACGCCAATCGCCAGCAGCCACTTCTGCTCCGGCGATGAGGGCAGCGAGCGCGGCGGGACCCCGCTGTCCGCATCCGGAGAGCGCCAGAGGACACGCGAAGGCTCCCACTCGGGCAGGGTTTTAACCGGCGCCGGCAGTGCGGCCTCTCCCGGGGTGTTAGCCGCCGTCGCTGGTGGGACGGAAGCGTTCGCCGGGGCAGCGGTCGACTCAGCCGGAACGTTACCCGTCGATGCCGTGGTGGGCACCGCGACGGAGGGCTGTTGTGGCAGCCCGACCGCGGCCGGCGCTGCGCCCCCGGCCACCGGCGGCCGGGGCCAGAGCACGGTCACCGCCGCCAGAACTCCGACCGCTACCGCGACGCCGCCTACCGCCAGCAGCCACGGGACAAACGACGCCTGCGCTCCCCGAGGCGCCGCGTTCGGCACCACCGGACCTGGAAGCGCGGGCGCGCCCATCAGCGTGAGGTGCGGCGGGTAGGCGAAATGAAAGCCCCCGCCGGTAGGCGCAGCCGGCACGGGGATGAAGTCGTGGCCCAGCTCACGCAGCAGCGCATGGGCTCGCTCGCTGACCAGCATCTGGTTCGGCGCGGCGGCCTTCTGGAGATGACCCGCCAGATCGAAGGTCTCGCTGGCGATCTTTCCGAGCCCGGCCGCCTGATCCGTCAGGATCGGACCGGTGTGGACGCCTACGCGGAGCTGCAGCGGCCGGCTCATGCGATTGGAGCGAGCATTGAACATCGGCAGCGAGTCCAGGAGGTGCCGCCCGGCCGCCACCGCCGGCTCCGGATGTGAGAAGACGGCCAGCAACCCGTCCCCCGACCAGGAGAACGAGCCCTCGCAGCCGTAGTGCGCCAGCGCGTCCTCTACCCAGCGGTGGTAGGCGTCGAAGGTGACCTGTCCTTCCAGCGCGTTGTCGCTCTTGGCGCCGCCGGAATGCACCACGTCTACCGCCAGGGCGGTCACCTCCCGCTCGTAGCGGTGCCGGATCGCCTCGCCCAACTCTCGATAGCGGTTCCGCGCCTCGTCATACGAAAGCGAGCCGGTCTGGAGGTCGTTGAGGAATGCCTGAAAGGCCTGATCGTCGAAGCCGGCCATTATCGCCTCCCTCGCTGGGTCTCACCGGGGATGGGCAGCACCAGGGCCACGCCCAGCAGTGGCACGAAGCAGAGACCCGTAAGCGCCGGCGCCAGCCCCACGCGGTCCGCGAGACCCCCGAGTGGCAGCACCAGCACCTGCGCCAGACCCCACGCGAGGCCGGTGATCAGGCTCGCGGCGATCCCGGCACTCCGCGGCATGAACTCCTGCGCCATGACCACGTTTCCCGGGTGGGGCAGCATCAAGACGAACGCCCCGAATGCCAGCAGTGGGATGAGCGCCAGACCGGTCTGCTGCATCCCCAGGTAAAGCGGCAGCGGCGCCAGGAGGAAGGTCCAGATCATCAGTCGCCGGCGTCCAAAGCGGTCGGACAGGTGCCCGCCCAGCGGGCCTGCGAACGCGCTGGCCAGCAGGAACGCGCTCACGGACACGCTGGCCAGCGAGCCGTGCGCCTCCTGCGGGAACCGGCGCTGGATCAGGAACGGGAGGAACGTGGTGATGCCGATCTGCACTACCGAGCGGACCACGACCGTCGCCGTGAGCGCCGCAAGCGCCACGGGCTGGCTGCGGCCCTCGCGAGCCTGCGCCGCGCCCTTGCGCACCGCGGCGGGCAAGCCCGGCCCGGAGTAGAATGCGATGCCCATGACTACGGCAAACACCAGGGCGGGCAGGGCCGCAAAGTAGAGGCGCTCCAGCCCGAACCACTCCACGTACAGCCCGCCCATGATCGGCGCCAGCCCGAAGCCGATGTTGCCTCCCACCGTGAACGCACTCATTGCCAGGCTGCTGCCACGCCCGGCCAATCGCGCCAGGGTCGCGCCCTGCGGGTGATAGGCGCCGATCCCGATCCCGGCGCAGAAAAGCAGGAAGGCGAGTTGCCAGTAGGTGTGCGCGTGGCCCACGAAGCCGATAATCAGCGCCGCCAGCAGGGGCCCCAGCGCCACGAAGCACCAGCGGGGGTAGCGGTCGGAAAGCAGCCCCAGCAGCGGCTGCGCCAGGGAGGCGGAGAGCCCCATCATCATCGGCAGCCCGCCCACCTGCGCCAGCGACAGCCCCAGCCGCGCCGCGATCTGCGGGAACATCGGCGCGAGGAGGCTCTGGCCGTAGCTGTCGGTGACCGCATGCCCCACTGCCAGCAGCGAGAGGCGGAACGCGTCCACCTTCGCCGCTGGTACCGGCTCCCCACCCGCTTCGATGACCGCTGCCTGACCCATGCGTTTCCTTCTTATCCCGCGGCCGCAAGGGCCCGTAACCGGTTACCCGTGGGGCCGGACTTTCGAATCCCGGCACTGCCGCTCGGTCACCGGAGGGCCGACGCTCCGCCGCGGCCCCGCGTTCGTGTGCGGTATGCGTACTGCAAAGATGCTGCCGCCGCTTTACGGTGCCCTCTCGTCAACCCGGTTCCCGGGCGCTCGGCTCCGCCACCCTCTGAATCGCGCCACTGGTCCATGATCCCTAAACAGGGGTAGTTCTGCCACTCTTCCACCAGGCGCTGCCTTACCAGATTGTTCAAGACATCCCAGCACTGCTCCTCGAAATCCATGGAATTGCGAGCAACATGGTCGTAGAAGTCGCGTCGCCTTAATTACTTGATATGGATTCGACAAAGCGCCGGCCCTCCGTTCGCCCCAGGGGCGGGGGGCCGGTGGTCCGGCCTTCCGCGGGCGGCGGAGGCTCCTGTCGGGCGGAGTGGTGTTCGGCCGGATCGGTTAGCCGGGCCGTTAGGGTCGGGCGAGTGCGCCGCGCGTGCTGCCTGTCAGTGGAGGGACTTGCCCGGCGGCACTTTCTGCCAGCGTAGCGGCGGGGCGGGCACGGTCTTTCCCCGGGTCACCAGGATCTCCACGGTTGCCGCGCTCCAGGTGCCTCCGGCGGGTAGGATCACGCCGTCCTTAGGGCGGTAGTGCCGCTCGATCCGGTAGGTGCCGGGGCCGAGGCCGGGCAGCTTTGCGGCGCCGTCGGCTCCCACTTCCAGTTCCTGCCAGCGCACCGCCTCCCAGCCGCGCGGGCCCTTGCGGGCGACGCCCAGCGAGAGCGTGCCGCCGCTGACCGGTCGACCCCCGATCTCGACCCGCTGCACGAAAGCGGTCTCCGGGAGTGCGGGGACGGGCGGCCTTGCCTCCGGGGTGGGCCGGGGAGCGGGGTCCGGCGCGGGAAGGTCCTCGGGCGGGAGCGGGATGTCTTTCATCCGGAAGGTGAACAGCTTCTGGGGCGGGCTGCGCTCCACCACACGCAGGAGCAGGTGGCTCGCGGGCGCGGGCGGCGCGGGGTAGACGCAGCCCAGCTCCAGGGTGTCGGGATCGCGGTTTTCGGAGCCGGGGTCCAGAATGGCCGGGCCGAAAAGGCGCCCGGTCCGGTCTACCAGCGCCGGCGCCGTGCGCCACACCTCTTCCGCCTCCGGCAGCGCGGTGCCCGGGCGCGCGTGGACCCGGATGGTGACACGCGGTCCCGGTTTGAACTCCGGCGACGGGAGCTGCTCCATCGGGATGCGCGCGACCGGCTCATACCCCACCGCCTCGATGGTGAAGGGCCCGACGACCTTGCGATAGCCGCTGGCCGGCACCGGCAGGGGGACTTCGACCGCATACGGCTTGTAGGTGCGGTGTACCAGCACGTCGCCCTGGACCCATGCGAGCTTCTTCGCGCGGGGATGGGGGCGATTGAACGCCAGGTGCCCGCGGAACTCGTCCGGATAGGCGGGTACGTAGACGTTCCGTCCCACCACCTCCCCCACGGGTGAGAGGACGTGACCCAGGTCGTCCTGCGCGGTGACGTTGGTGATCCCCGCCACGCTCTCCGCCGCGCCGCCGGGCAGCTCACCCGCCACCTCCAGCACCAGCACGTTGACCCCCTCCTGGGGGCCGCCGTCGAACCGCACGGTGCGGTTGATGTTGACGTTCGCGCTGAGCGCGTAGAGGCGAATTCCTTGCTGTTCCACCCATCCCACGCGGCGCGCCACCGGCGGCAGCGGCGCCTCGAACAGCGGCTGCAGCATGTAACCGCCCCCCTGGCCGCGGGTGGGCTGGAGCGGGTACTTCTTGCAGAGGTCGCGGAGGGCGTCGGCCAGGGGCAAGTTCCGCCAGTCCACGCTGGTCTTCTGGTCCAACCCCTCCACGGGCGGCGGATGATCACCCGGCGCCTCCGCCTCCCCGAACAGCGACACCGGCATCCCGGCCTGCCGGGACAGAGCCGCCGCGATCTCGGACGCCGTGGCACGCTCCAGGTGCAGGGTGATCCGAGGATTGTCCGCGCCGGCGCCGGAGGCAGAGAGGGCGGCGAGCGCGAGAAACAGCGGGAAGGGTCTCATGGTGCTGAACCACAAAAGAGGGCCGGCGAACGGTCTTGCCGGCCCCTCCATTGTAGCCGAAGTGCGGCGCCAACTTCCCTCCGCACTTCGGCCTACTTACGCGCCGGGAAAGGCGTCCTGCGCCAGTTGCAGCGCGTAATCGCGAACGTCTACCGGCCACCCGCTGATCTGCGCTTCGAAGCGAGGCCGGTCTCCGGCGAACAGGGCGCGCGTGGCTTCCTCGAACAGGGTCAAGTCCCCGGCCAGCGCGGACATGAACCGGTAGGACACCTCCTGCGCGCGCCGCACGCGGTCCTTCGCTTCGTTGGCCCGCCGCGCCTCTTCCACCAGTTTCCGCAGGGCCACCGAGGCGCCACCAGGCTGCTCGCTCAGCCAGTCCCAGTGGCGTGGGAGCAGGGTCACTTCCCGGGCCACCACGCCTAGCTTCGGCCGACCGGGACCACGTGGCGCCTCCGCTTCCTCCGCCGCGGGCACGGCGACCGCCGGGCGCTCCAGCCGCGCGCGAACCTCCTCAGCCGTTCCGCGCAGGTCAAGCTCCGCCAGGCGGCAGGTCGCGTCGTCGAAGATCAGGACCGGAGCTTTTCCGCCCCGATCCAGCACCCGTTTCGTTTCCAGCGCCACTTCGGCCAACCCGCCCGCGGCAATCCGGCGGTGGCCTTCAAAGGCGGTATATCGCTGCGGTTCGCTCTGCATCTCGTTACTCCCTCCTTGATAGCTACTCCGCTATTTTATCCGGGTAAATTATCGGTTGTCAATATTACCCGGGTTAAATAGGCGGGCGACAAGTTCATTCTCGTCAAACCGAAACCACAAGGAAGCGGATTGCGTTTAGGAGTTAAGGCAGTTTGTGGGTAAACTACTGCCAGTGCGAATGTCAGGTTCACCAAGCTTAGCGCCGGGGCCACGTCGATGCAGTCCCAATTCCAGCAAGAACCGAACGAAACGGAGCGCCGCTACCGGCCGGAGACGGTGCAGAAGGCAGCGGCGCTGGCGGCGCGTCTCCAGGAAGAGCACCGCAGCACCCTCTCGCAGGTGGAAGTGGACGAGATGGCCGCGGAGATCGGTATCGATCCGAAGCTGATGCGGCGGGCGCTTGACGTGGTAGCGCGTTCGGAAGCCACGACCGTCATGCCGGTGCAGCGGCGCAATTCGCTCCGTCCGATCGGGATTGCGTGTCTCACTTCCGGCCTGTTCTTGATCTTCTTCATCTCACTCTTCGTACTGCGCGCGAGTTCTTACGCCTCGTCGCCGGCTACGGTGGTGATGACACCGGCGCCCACTACAAGCCCCGTCTCCGGGCCGGTGATCCAGAACGGGAATTTCGAAGCCGGCGCCGTCACTGAAGGCAGCCAGAAGATTGCGAATGGCTCCCGGTCCTTGCCGGGCTGGATTGTAGACGGCGGCGGCGTGACTCGTTTGTCCGGGGTGCCTTCCGCCGGAAACCACGTGCTCCGCCTGGGCGAGACCGGCCGGATCCAGCAGGTCTTCCGCACCGTCCCCGGGCAGATCTACCGGGTGACCGTCTCACTGTCCGGCGAGCCCGGAGAGGTGGGGCGGCTGCATCGCATCCAGGTGCAGGCAGGCAACTCCTCCACCACCTCGTCGGTGTTTACGGAGCCGGGGACGGGACGGTCCGGAAGCTGGGAACAGGCCGCCTTCAGCTTCAAGGCCGAGGAAGTGGGCACGAACGTGATCATTGCCCCCGGGCCGAATGACGGTACCGGCGCCGGGAAGCCGCTGATCGACGACGTGCGGATCGAACCGGTGGGCTATCCTCAATGAACCGGCTTTCACCCACGAGGCCGGAGGAACTGACATGCGCGTAGGACTTGAGCCGGAGCCTCTTCACAATAACCCCCGCTTTCACGCGGATACCGTGCAGAAGGCCGTCGCGCTGGCGCAGCGGATGGAGCACGAGCGCCGGGAAACCCTCTCGCTCGACCAGGTAACTCAACTCGCGGAAGAGTTGAACCTGGATCCGCAACTGCTCCAGCAAGCGCTCGCCCAGGTGAGCGCGGAAGAAGCTCGACGCGCTCTAAGCCAGGTGCAGACGCCGGTCACCGCGCAGAAGCAGCGGCAATTGCGTACGGCGTGGATCTTATTGGTGATCGCGCTGCTCCTGGCGATTCCGCTGTTATTTATCGGTTACTTCACCGCTAGCGCGGTCGCACCCCCGGCGCCTCCCACCGCGATTCGGGTGGAAGAGGCCACGCCTGCCCTAAGCGCTCCGCCGGTTACGCCTCCGGCGCCGCCGCAATCGCCGCAGCCGCCGCGGAGCTAGCTGTGTGCGGATGGAGCGGGAACCGGCTGCACGTGCATAGGGTTTCTCGACCGCCTGGATGCAGCCCCTCTTACGGCACGCTGCCCCGCGCGCTGCTCGAAACGAGCGCCTAAAGGTGAGTTTTCCGGGGACCCGCGTCCCCGGCTCGTGGACGAGCCGGGCGGAGAGCGCCGCCCCCTGGCGCTGCAATCGCAGTTTACGGCAGGCCGATTGGGATCTCCGGGCGCACCTTGCGGCTCTGCACCCACGTGGTGAACGCCCGCACCGCTTCGTCGTAGGTGTTCGAGCCGCTGATGGCAGAGAGGAACAGGTTGCGGTTCGCCACGGCCATTAGGTCGAAGAACCAGTAGACGGGCATCAGCGGCGAGATCCAGAGCCGGCTGCCGCGGGTCTTCTCCGTGAGGTGGAAGTCGCCGAACCGCCCGTTTACCGCCGAGACCACCGAAGCGTTGATCACGCTGGGCGACTGCCCCGGCTGGCGGTGGGTCCACGCCACCGCCTCTTCATACCGCTGGTAGCAGTCCATTTGCCGGGTCAGGGAGCACGAGCCCAGGAACGCCCCTTCCCGCGCCAGCGCGGCGATGCTCTCGAACGCCTGCGAGTGGGCGACTTCCTGCTCCGCGCCGAATCCGAGACACACCAGTTGCCGTACTCGCACGTTCCCCAGGCAGCTCACCGCCGCCAGGGACAGCGCGTCTTCCAGCACCGTCGCCATGCTCGTCTCGTCACCGCGCACCAGGCTGTCGATGCCGCCGTCGACCAGGAGGATGCCGTCGATCCCGAGGTGCTTCACGAGGGCGCGATAATCTTCGAGCAGCGACCGGACGCCCGTCATCTCGAAGTACCAGATGGGCACGTCCTGCCGGCGCTTCTCCCGGAACCACTGGGAGAGATAAACTTCCGGAAAGCAGGCCACCGCACCGCGACACTGAGCGGTGAGCCCCACCAGGCGGGGCGTGAGGCGCTGCGTGCCGGGAGCTCCGGCGAGGTTTTGCTGATAGCTGACGTTGGCCAGGTGCACCCGCTGGCCGCGAGCGGTCAGCTCGAAGTAGAGGGGCAGTGCGCAGAACACGTCGAACCCGCTGCCGATTCCTACCAGCAGCAGGTTGCGGCAGCGGCCCAGCTCATCGGACACGGGCAGATTCAAGCGCATATGGGCCTCCGCCGCAATGATAATTCAAGTAACCGGAGCGCGCCGGGATACTCTTAGACTGCGGTTTGTTGTGCGGTAAGTGCGAGTTGAGACAGGACGGATGGGATGCTGACGATCTATGGCGAAAAGCAGCGGTTCTGCGACGGGGTGTCGCGGCGGGAGTTCCTCCGCATCGGCGGGATGGCGCTGGGGGGCCTTACCCTGGTCGATTTCCTCGCCGCCGAGGCCCGGGCGTCGCAGAAGATTCCGGCGCATAAGGCCGTCATCATCGTGTACCTCCCCGGCGGACCGCCGCACCAGGACACCTTCGACCTGAAGATGGACGCGCCCTCCGAGATTCGCGGTGAGTTCAAGCCGATCGACACGAGCGTCCCCGGCATCCAGATCGGCGAACTGCTGCCGAAGATGGCGAAGATGATGGACAAGCTCGCCATCATCCGCTCCCTGGTGGGCGCCCGCGACGAGCACGCCAACCCGCTCTGCATCAGCGGTTTCCCCCTCGCCGAGGCGAACAAGAACCATCCGAGCCTGGGCTCCAGCATTGCCAAGATCTGGGGACCCACGGAGCGGACCATCCCGCCGTACGTGGACCTGATTCAGAAGACCCAACACAAGCCGTACTCCATCCCCGCTGCTTATGGCTTCCTCGGCCGCAACTACGGCGCCGCCCGCCTGGATGAAGAAGGCGCGGCGGACATGAAGCTGAACGGCATCACCCTGCAGCGCCTCAGCGACCGCAAGCGGCTGCTGGACTCCGTAGACGGCTTCCGCAAGATGGTCGACCGCGCGGACGCCATCGGCGCGCAGGACGTGGCCACGCAGCAGGCGTTCAACATCCTCACCTCCAGCAAGTTCGTGGAAGCGCTGGACGTGAGCCTCGAGCCGGCCTCGGTCCGCGAGCGGTACGGTAAGGGTCAGGATGCACCCGCGGGCGACGGCTGCTCCATGAAGCACGAGCAGTTCCTGGCGGCGCGGCGATTGGTAGAGGCCGGCGTGCGCTGCGTAACCCTCGGATACGGCTTCTGGGACTTCCACGGCGCCAACTTCGCCAACTGTAAGAAGTACCTGCCGATGCTGGACACCGCCGTGACCGCCCTGGTGCAGGACCTGTACGACCGGGGACTCAACAACGACGTGTCCGTGGTGGTGTGGGGTGACTTCGGCCGCACCCCCAAGATCAACAAGGACGCCGGCCGGGACCACTGGCCATCCGTTGCCTCCGCCATCCTCGCGGGCGGTGGGATGCGCATGGGCCAGGCGATCGGCACCACCACCAAAGATGGCGGCTACGCCGACGAGCGCCCGCTCCACTACCGCGACGTCATGGCAACCCTGCTCCACCAGATGGGCTTCGACGTGCGCTCCCAGCAAACGGTGGATCAGCTAGACCGCCCGGTGTTCCTCTACCCGGGCCACGAGCCGATTCAGGAACTGGTGTAAACTGTCGCGCAATTCAGCATAGAGAAGCCCGGAGCGAGTGATCGCTCCGGGCTTCATCAGTTTTGGGATAGCGCTACGAGCAAAGCTGGATTTGCCGTAGCGAGCGGTCGCCGACCGTTCGCGGCTTCGACTGCATGATAACGCACCGCAAAGCCGCACCCCGGCTACTTGGGTGATGCAATGTTCTCACGGCCGCCAGTCATCCACGATGCCGCTGTACGGGTAATCCTCCCACTGCGTGACCAGCCCTTTACGCACCGGGTTCTCCAACACGTAGTGCATTGTCACTTCAATCGAGTCGTTATACCGAATCACCCGGTCATAGCTCGACTTCTGCCACAGCGATCCCGCGCCGCCGTGCAGCTGCCACACCTGCGAAGTAGTGTACTTCTTGAAGTCGCGAACGTGCTCCAGCGCGCCCTCCACAAGCAGACCTCTCGCACCGCCATTCGTAGTTCGACCAATAACTTCGGGGACTCGAATCACGAAATGAAGGTGGTCCGGCATCAAGCAGTAGCAGAATAGCTGCCACTGATGGCGCTGGCGCCGCCAAAACAGCGCATTGAGGATGCCTCTCGCAACAGCCTCGTCCGTAAACGGGCTCCCCCGGTGCCTCGCGCACAGCGTAAAGAAGTACTCACAATCGGTAGCGGCGTAGCTCGCTTGTGGGAGGCGATGCGAGCGGCGAGGTACCCGCTGGGCATCTTGCTGGCTCAGGAATGAAACAAGTTCGTCGCCGGACTGATTGGTGGGCATCGGTCGGGATTTAACGGAGTGTAGGTCAGCTTCCCGCCCGCCGTTGACATTGACGTTCCGGTGCGACACGGTCAACTTCTGTGCGGGAGATTGCCCACGGGCGAATGCGCGAACGGTCAGCGACCGCTCGCTACAGAATAGGCTAGTCGTTCGTGACGGCGGCTTTGATACCTTTCGGAGCCAGCTTTGCTTCCCAACTGATAAATACCTGATTTCCTGGCAACCGCCAGGGGATGAGCCGTCAGCCTTTCAGGGGTTCCCAGTTTCCACACAGGGGTTTCAAAAAGTGGCCGGTTGCCTTATCCACTGCAAGATAGCGATGATCATATCCACTTGCCGGCTGGCCGGGCAGCACAGTCGGGACCAGCCATTCATCGCGCGCATCAAATCCATGCGTAATGCAGATCCTGCGAGCGGCGAGGACCTTATCAACCAGAAGTAGCACGCCACCAAGTGCGACAGATAGGGCGAGCGCGCGGTGGGTAAGCATACCTAACCAGGACACGCCTCCGGTCGGGTGGTGACAGCAACCTTCGGATCGCAGGCGCCAAAAAAGGCCTGCCGTTGCCGGCAGGCCTTCCGTATGTTCTGCTTCCCCGGGGGGGAAGCGGCTAATCTCCGTGATTATGGGTGAGGGGACGTCCACAACGCAGGCATTTCAATATCCCTTTCAACAGTTCCCAATGCTGGCTGCGACACCGGCAAGTCCAGGTTCCCGTCTGTTTCGATCGCGAAAGGGCTCTCAAGGTTAGTCCTCCGTCTCCAGATCAACCACCTGTCGGTATGAGATGCTGCGCCGTCAACCGCTCCCTATCAGTGGATGCAGCCGTTCGAACGCCGCTCCCAATCCAACTTACCTACAATATAGCGGGAACCAACCTCCCGGACGAATCCTGCTCGGTCGCTTTCCTACTTTTTTAGTGGAGCGTTAATCCGGCGACTCGGGCTTAGCCATGGACGCGGGAAAACGCACCGATTCTGACGATTCAGGGAGGCCCCACCCCGGGCTTCGCCCACCCCTCCCTATCCTGCCGGAAGGAGAGAGGCCAGTGGCGAAAGGCGGCTACTTGATGGCGCCGAAGGCGGCGAAGGGGCCGTTTTTGTGGAGGACGTCTACCTTGCGGAAGCCGACCTCGCGGAGGAGGTCGATCTGGAAGAGGAGGGGGCGGGGGGTGTCTTCGTACTCCACGTAGGCGAAGACGTGGTCGCGGTAGTCTTCGCCTTTGAGGCTAACGAGGTACTCTCCGTAGCGCTGCCACATCACTTCCTGGATGCCGGGGGCGTTGTGGGTGACCAGGTCCGCGACCCAGAAGGAGCCGCCGGGCTTGAGGGCGCGGTGGAGCGCCGCGAAGGTGGCTTTCCACTCCTCGTCCGTGCGGAGGTGGTGGAGCACCGCCGCCGCCATGATGACGTCGAAGCGCCCTTCGCCCAGGTGCAACTCGCGCACGTCGCCCTGGAGGCACTCCACGGTCCGGGCGCCGGCGGCGGTCACGCGCTCGCGGGCGCGGTCCAGCATCGGCTGACTGAGGTCGATGAGGGTGGCGTCCAGGCCGGGGAGGTGCTCCAGGAGCTTGAGCGTGTAGTTGCCCGCGCCGCAGCCCACGTCCAGTACCGCCGTAGCCTGCGGGTTAGTCGCGGCGGCGGTGGCGGTGATCAGGTCTAGGACCAGTGGCGCGTCGATGGTGGAGGACTGCCCGGTGGCGAGGGTGGAGAAGCAGTCCCGGTTCTAATGTCAGCCGAGGAGTTCCCAGCACATCCGCCCGCGAGAATAAAGCGTGCCGCGGATATGCACGCGGAACAGTTCTTGCAGTAATTCCGGGCGCTCTTTCGCCTGCTCCAACCTCGTCAGCGTCTCGCGTGCCTGCTGCAAGAGCGTGTCTAGCCGGCGAGTGCCCCCGGTCTCGGCCGCCCGCGCCTCCAGTCCGCGCAGGGTCTCCAGATGCTTGCTCCGGCGAGCCTGGATCTGCTGCACGCGCTCCTGCACGATATGCGGGCTGAAACCCGCGTCGAGGAGCAGGGATGCGGCGCGCGTCTCCTCCTCGTCACACTGACGCAGGGCGGCGCGGACCTTCGCGAGCGCTTCCGGCAGGTCGGCGCTCGCTTGCGTCTCCGCTTCCTGTCGCTGCCGCTCTCGCTGGGTCGCTGCTTCGGCGGTGAAGGCTTTCTCTAAAAATCGAAAGGCTTGCCCCTCTACCTTGTCCGACTGCACGGATAGCCCGCAAACGGGGCAGCGGTAGGCGCGGCGCTGGTAGCCGGCGCGCTGGCTGTTCGTGTTGTTCCGCTGCCCGCGGAGCTTTACCGGCGTCTTGCCGTCCGACTGCTTGCAGCGATGGCAGCGCAGGCAGCCGCGCAAGGCCCAGGCGGCGGTGCGGACCCCGCAGAGGGAATCCACGTCAGCCGTTGCCTGGAGGCGCTGCTGCACGCGCTCCCACACCTCCCGTTCGATGATGGCTGGGCAGGGCACAACTTGCCCGCCTTCCGGGCGCAGCGCCCGCGTGGTGCGGCGTATTCCGTCGTAGACTCGGGCGCCCGATTCGTCTACCCGCTCCGGCACTTCGCGCCACTCCGCCGCGCCGTAGGCGAGTTCCCCGATATAAGCCCGATAGCTGAGCAGCCGGCGTAACCCGGTGCGGCTCCACTGCCCGCCGCGGACGCCCGTGCAGCGCGAGTTCAGCCACTTCACGAGTTGGCAGCGCGTCTCCCCGTCCGCCGCCCGCTGGAACAGCTCCCGCAGGATTTCCGCCTCGGCCGGCACGATCTCCA
>Ga0255338_1003719_pt1 | contig 17535 bp, 12 predicted proteins | sample MeOH1_35cm_T4_19_FD_203715 | JGI IMG/M metagenome (GOLD analysis project Ga0255338, IMG submission 203715) | Sandy soil microbial communities from University of British Columbia, Vancouver, Canada - MeOH1_35cm_T4_195 | ecosystem: Engineered > Artificial ecosystem > Sand microcosm > Unclassified ...
AACTTGGTCGCTTCTCCCAGGCACACGGGGAGCAGTCCGTCCGCCAGCGGGTCCAGCGTGCCGGTATGCCCCGCTTTCGCTGCGCCGAACAGCGCCTTGACGCGGGTGACGGCCGTTTGGGACGTGATGCCCCGCGGCTTGTTCAGCAGCAACACGCCGTCGATCGGTCTGCCGCGGCGGCGACGCGCGCTCACTCTTCCGGCGGCTGCTTGCCGCTCGCGACCGCTTCATCGATGAGTCGGCTCAATTGCACGCCCCGCTCGATCGAGCTGTCGTAGACGAATTGCAGTTGCGGCACCGTGCGCAACTTGAGTCGATGCGCAAGCTGGGTGCGCAGGAAGCCCGTTGCACGGCGCAATCCGCTTGCCGCTTCCTCTGCGCGAGCGGCATCCCCGAGCAGCGTGAAATAAACCTTCGCATGCTCGTAATCCGGCGTCACCTCGACGTCGGTGAGAGTGATCATCCCGACGCGCGGATCCTTCAGCTCGAGCCGCACGATTTCCGCGAGCTCGCGCTGGATCTGCCCTGCGATACGGCGACTGCGGGGGAACTCTTTGGGCATAGTGAAGCGCGAGGAGTGAGAAGTCAGGAATGAGGAGCAACGACTTCGCCTGACTCCTTACCCCACACGCCTTGCTCCTTACAGAGTGCGGGCGACTTCCACCACTTCGTAGACCTCGATCTGGTCGCCTACCTTGAGGTCGTTGAAGTTTTTCACGGACAAACCGCATTCGAACCCGGCTTTCACCTCACGGACGTCTTCCTTGAAGCGCTTCAGCGAATCGAGCTCGCCGTCGTGTATCACGACGTTGTCACGCAGGACGCGTATCTTCGCCCCTCGCCGCACCGTGCCGTCGAGGACGAAACAGCCCGCCACCGTGCCGATGCGCGAGATCTTGAACACCTGCCGGATCTCGACCAGACCGATGATGCTTTCCTTCCGCTCCGGCGAGAGCATCCCGGACAGCGCCGCCTTCACCTCATCGACCGCTTCGTAGATGATGTTGTAGTAGCGGATGTCCACGCCTGCGCTTTCTGCGAGCTTGCGCGCCGCGGCATCGGCCCGCGTGTTGAAGCCTATGATCACCGCCTTCGACGCAAGCGCGAGGTTCACGTCCGATTCCGTGATGCCGCCCACCGCCGAGTGCACGATGTTCACTTTCACTTCGTCGGTCGACAACCGGGACAAGGCGTGCGCCAGGCCCTCGTACGAGCCCTGCACGTCGGCCTTGATGATGAGCGTCAGCGTTTTCTTCCCGCCTTCGCCTATCTGGTCGAACATGTTCTCGAGCTTGGCCGCCTGCTGCTTGGCGAGCTTCACGTCGCGGAACTTGCCCTGGCGGAACAACGCGATTTCGCGCGCCTTGCGCTCGTCTCCGAGCGCCATCACTTCTGCGCCGGCGGCCGGCACATCGGAGAGCCCCAGCACTTCGACCGGCAGTGACGGTCCGCCCTGATCTATGCTCTGGCCCGTTTCGTCGAGCAGTGCGCGCACGCGTCCGAACACCGCGCCTGCCAGCAGCACGTCACCGCGCTTCAGCGTCCCGGACTGCACCAATATGGTTGCCACCGGACCCCGTCCCTTGTCGAGCCGCGCCTCGATCACGATGCCTTTGGCGAACGTGTCGGTCGGCGCCTTGAGCTCCAGCACTTCCGCCTGCAGCAGAATGCGCTCGAGCAGCGTATCGATTCCCGCGCCGGTTTTTGCCGAAACCTCCACGAACATGGTGTCGCCGCCCCATTCCTCGGGCACGACCTCATGCGAGGCGAGTTCCTGCTTCACCCGCTCGGGATTCGCTTCAGGCTTGTCGATCTTGTTGAGCGCAACGATGATGGGCACCTTGCCGGCCTTGGCATGATGTATCGCCTCTATCGTCTGCGGCATTACGCCGTCGTCGGCCGCGACCACGAGAATCACGATGTCGGTCAATTTCGCCCCGCGCGCACGCATGGCCGTGAAGGCTTCGTGACCCGGCGTGTCGAGGAAGGTGATCATGCCGCGCGGCGTTTCCACGTGATAGGCGCCGATGTGCTGCGTGATGCCGCCCGCCTCGCCGCTCGCGACACGCGTGCGCCGGATGTGGTCGAGCAGCGACGTCTTGCCGTGATCGACGTGTCCCATGACGGTAACGACCGGCGCGCGCGGATGCAGTTGTATCTCCGCGTGCGTCTGGTGAGCTTCCGCGAGCAAAGCATCGGGATCGTCGAGCTTCGCGCGCACCGGCTTGTGGCCCATTTCCTCGACCACGATCAGGGCTGTGTCCTGATCGATCACCTGATTGATGGTCACCATCATGCCGAGCTTCATCAGCGCCTTGATCACTTCGGCGGCCTTCACCGACATCTTGTGAGCGAGATCGGCGACGGTAATCGTTTCCGGTATCGTCACCTCGCGCACCAAAGGCTCGGTCGGGGCGGCGAATGCGTGTTGCTGATCGCCCTCTTCGCGATGGCCGTGGCGCCCGCCTCTGCGGTCGCGCCAGCCGGAGGCGCCGCCCGCATCACCGCGGGTCTTGATGGTGCGCCGCTTGGCGGCTTCATCGCGCCAGACAGCGGGTTTGGGTTTTTTGACGGCTTTCTTGTCGGCCTTGTCCGCCGGCTTGGCAGTGGGCTTGTGCAGCGTGCCTTCCACGGGCGGACCGCCTGCCGCTCCCGGCGTGGCAGCAGGCGCCGCGGCAGCGGCGACGGCCTGTTCCTGCGCTTTTACCGCCTCGACGTTCTTCGCTTCGGCTTCGGCGACCGCTTCCTGGGCTTTCTTGCGGCGCTCCTGCGCCTTTGCCGCGTCTTCGGCCTGTCTCGCAGCGAGCTCCGCCTGCTGCTTCGCCTCGGCCTCGCGCAATGCGGCCTGCTCGGCGTCGACGACCGGCTTCGCCGGTATTTCCGGGACTTCGGGCTCGACCGCCTCGCGCTTGACCAGCACGCGCTTCTTCCGCACCTCGACCTGGATGGTGCGGGACTTGCCGGCGCCATCCGACTTCTTGATTTCGGTCGTCTGCCGGCGAGTCAGCGTGATTTTCTGCTTGGCCTGTGCGCCGCCGTGCGCCTGCCGCAGATAATCGAGGAGCTGGGTCTTGTCCCTTTCGGTAAGCGGCGTCTCGGCGTCGAGCGCCTTGTTCACGCCGGCGGCCTGCAGCTGCTCGATGAGCAGCGCGGGCGGCAGCCCCAGCTCTTTCGCGAATTGTGTAACGTTGATCTGCGCCATCTATGAGTGCTCAGCCCTTCAAGCGTTGTTTTCTGCGAACCACGGGGCGCGCGCAGCCATGATGAGCTGCTTCGCCCGCTCCGCTTCCAGCCCGGTAAGCTCCACCAGGTCTTCGGTGCCCTGATCGGCCAGCTCTTCCTGCGTGCTCACCCCTTTCGAGGCCAGCAGGCGCGCCGTGTCGTTGTCCATGCCTTCGACCTTCATGAGGTCGCTGATGTCGTGCTCGACTTTTTCCTCGCTCACGATCGCCTGGGTGAGCAGCGCGTTGCGGGCGCGGCTGCGCAGCTCGTTCACCGTCGTCTCGTCGAAGGACTCGATCTCCAGCATCTCGGTGAGAGGAACGTAGGCCACCTCCTCCAGCGTGGAGAAGCCTTCCTGCACGAGAATGTCCGCGACCTCCTCGTCCACGTCGAGTTTTTCCATGAAGAGATTGCGGGTGCGCGTCGATTCCTCTTCGCTCTTCCGCTCCGACTCTTCGGGCGTCATGATGTTGAGCTCCCAGCCGGTCAACTCGGCCGCGAGTCTCACATTCTGCCCGCTGCGGCCTATCGCCTGGGCGAGATTCTCCTCGTCCACGACGATGTCCATGCTGTGCTTTTCTTCGTCGACGGTGATCTTGCTCACCTCGGCCGGAGCCAGCGCATTGATGACGAACTGCGCGGGATCCGGATTCCACAGCACGATGTCGACGCGCTCGCCCGCGAGCTCGGACGTCACTGCCTGCACCCGCGAGCCGCGCATGCCGACACACGTGCCGATCGGATCGATGCGGCTATCGTTCGAATGCACCGCGATCTTCGCCCGCGAGCCCGGGTCGCGCGCCGCCGCCTTGATCTCGAGCAGCCCGTCTTCGAGCTCGGGCACTTCCAGCTCGAACAGCTTGACGAGAAACTCCGGCACCGTGCGCGAGAGCAGCAATTGCGGCCCGCGGCTCACGCGGTCGATTTTCCAGATGAACGCGCGCACACGATCGCCGATCCGCAGGTTCTCCTTGGGGATCATCTGGTCGCGCGGCAGCATGGCTTCGAGGCGGCCCGATTCGACGATCGCGTTCCCGCGCTCCATGCGCTTGATCACGCCCGTGACGAGGTGCTCCTTGCGCGCGAGGAAGTCGTTGAGGATCTGCTCGCGCTCCGCGTCCCGGATCTTCTGCAGGATCACCTGCTTCGCCGTCTGGGCCCCGATGCGGCCCACTTCGAGGCCTCCCAGCGGCTCTTCCACGTAATCGCCGATCTTGGCGTCGGGATTCTGCTCCTTGGCCTCGCTCAACATGTACTGGCGGGACGGCGCTTCGATCTCGTCGTCGCTCACCACGACCCAGCGGCGGAAAAAGGTGAAGTCACCAGTCGTGCGGTCCACCGAGGCGCGCACGTCGACGTCTTCGTTGAAACGCTTCTTGGTCGCAGAGGCCAGGGCGAGCTCGAGCGCGCCGAAGACGATTTCCTTCTCGACGTTCTTCTCGCGCGCCAGCGCGTCTACGAGCAATAATATTTCGCGGCTCATCTTGACTCCTGCTATATCTCGGGCACCAGCCGGGCCTTGTCGAGGTTGTCGAGGTCGATGGAGACCATGCGTCCATCCACTTCGAGCTGTATCTTCCCGGCCTCGATCTGCCGCAGCACGCCCACAAAATTCCGCTGTCCGCCTACCGGCACGCGCACCTTGACGCGCGCCTGCTGGCCGGTGAAACGCACAAAATCGCTCTCTTTTTTCAGCGGCCGATCCAGACCGGGCGACGATATCTCCAACCGGTCATAGTCTATGTTCTCTACCGTCAGCACTCGGCTCAAATGCTGGCTCACCGCGGCACAATCATCGACATTCACTCCCCCCGCCTTGTCGATGTAAACCCGCATCAGCCGCCCTTTCGCGGAGCGCTCCAGATCCACGAGCTCATACCCGAGGCCGGCCACGGTCGTCTCAACCAGCTGCTGCAAGTCCATTAATCGCCACCACAAACAAAAAATGGGCGGACCGCCCATCAATTCACAGAGCCTTGAAGTGTAACAAAAAAACGTCCCGAATCCAAGCGGCTCACGCGGCGCCCGTTTTAGGCATCCAGCGGCTCGCGGCGGATTCTACAGGCACGTGCAGTCGGCGGCGAGGCTCAACCTACACCCGCTTTGCGTCCACTCGCGGCCCAAACGGCGGGAGCGGGACATGGACTGCAATCCGAGGCGAAAGTTCGATCTCCGAGACGACGAAAAATGCGCGGCCCGAAGTCGATATGAGGCCGAATCGCGCTACTGCAAGGACACCGCCGCTGCATGCACATCGTGCAGACGGTATGCGCATTGCTTGAGTGCATCGGGTTACCGCAGCTCGGGCTGCATCGTCTCGAAAAGCTGTCTCGTGGCGTTGCGTCGCCGCGCATTCGTCCCGTCCACGCCCGATAGCGGTAAGCCAGCGCGCTCCGGCCGTGCGCGAGCATGAAGGAGAACTGTTTGGCGCACGCTTATCCCCGGCCGCAGCTCGAGCGGCGGCATTGAATGTCCCTCGATGGACCCTGAAAATTTCTCTCCGAGCTGCCGGCAGTGCGCGAGCACCGATCATGCTGACGGAATTCGGCGGCATCGCCTATGGGAAGTGCCCCAAGCCGGCGTGAGGCAGGTCTGGGGCTATTCGGTCGCGCAAACGGACGAGGAGTTCGCGCGCCGCTATTTCGATTCTGCTGGAAGTCGTGAATCACGACGACGCTCTGATGAAATACGACACCTTGGTAGCGCAGCCTTTTCCCTGCCTGACGGCCGGGTATCAGGCTCCCGTCGACGACAAGCCGCGTCCGGAGCCGCATCTGCACGCGGGGTTCTATCCGCCCTACCGCGCCCCGGACAAGCTCAAGTACCGCGCCGGCACGGAGCTCGCGGCCGGACTGCATGCGATGGACGCGCTGCCCGAAGACAAGGCGCGCGAGTTGCAGCAGGTGCGCGTGGACATCGACCGTGAGCGACCGCGACGTGAAAACGTTCGAAGATATCTACGGCGTATCCCCTGCCGTCGTGGCCCAGGCGCCGGGGTGCGTGAATCTGCTGGGTGAGCACACGGATTACAACGACGGTTACGTGTTGCCGACGACCATACCGCAGGTCACCACCGTCTCGCTGCGTCCCGCCCAGGAGGTCCGGTATGCCATCTATTCGGCGGAGCTGGATCGGTACGTGAAGTTCATGCCCGAGCAGCCGCCCGGCGAGCACTTCGCGACATACGTTTATGGCTGCGTGCGGGTCGCGCTCGATCAGGGAGCAAGCGTTCCCGCTCTCGATGTGCACATTGCTTCCACCGTCCCGATCGGCGTGGGTCTTTCGTCGAGCGCTGCCCTGGAAGTCGCGACCCTTCGGGCGCTGCGCGAGCTCCTGTCGGAGCGCTGGGACGACGTCACGATCGCCGGTTACGCGCAGCAAGCCGAAGTCCGGTATGCCGGCGTGCAGTGCGGAATCATGGACCAGATGGCGGCAAGCCTGGGCGCCCAGGGCCGCATGCTGTTTCTCGACACGCGCACGCTCCAGCGGCGTGTGCTGCCGCTGCCTGCGGACAGCGAAATCCTCGTCGTCGACTCAGGCATACCGCCGTCGCTCGCGGCCACAGCATACAACGCGCGGCGCGCCGAATGCGCGGAGGCGGCGCGGCTGCTCGGCGTGCCGGCGTTGCGCGATGTCGCCGATCCGCACGCAGCGGAGCATCTGCCCGACCCCCTGGGCCGCCGCGCGCGGCATGTCATCAGCGAAAACGCGCGCGTGCTCGAGGCGTGCCGGGACGTGTCCGCAGCCGATTTCGGCGCGCTCATGAATGCCTCCCACGGCAGCCTGCGCGACGACTACGAGGTATCGGTGCGGGCAGTCGATCAGCTGGTGGAATTGCTGCAGGGCGATTCCGCGGTGTACGGCGCGCGCATGGCGGGCGCCGGGTTCGGCGGCGCCTGCGTCGCGCTGTGCCGCACTGGGATGGCGGGCACGGTCGGCTCACGCATCGTCGGCGCGTACAACCATACCGGAGCCGTCTCGCGGGTACTCGTGCCGGAACCCGAGCGCGCCTCTGCGGCGTCGGCCACCCATTGAAGGCAATGCAATGAAAGTTCTCGTCGTCGGCGGCGCCGGCTACATCGGCTCGCACATGGTATTGAGCCTCGTCGAGCAGCGGCATGAAGTGATCGTCCTCGACGATCTCTCGACGGGGCATGCCGGCGCCGTGCCTCCGGGGATGCTCGTGCCGGGCAGCATCGCAGACAGCGCTGTGCTCGACCGCGTGCTCCTGGAGCACCAGCCCGATGCGGTCATGCATTTCGCGTCGTTCATCCAGGTCGGCGAATCGGTGGAGCAGCCCGCGAAATACTATCGCAACAACTTCGTGAACACGTTGAATCTCCTCGACGCCATGGTGCGCCACGGCGTGAAGCGCTTCGTCTTCTCCTCGACGGCGGCGATATTCAGCGAGTCCGACCTGCCTATCGCCGAAGACCATCCCAAGCAGCCGATCAATGCGTACGGCCGCTCCAAGCGGATGGTCGAGCAGGCGCTGGAAGACTACGACCGCGCATACGGTCTCAAGTCGTGCTGCCTGCGCTACTTCAACGCCGCGGGCGCCGATCCCGAAGGCCGCACCGGGGAGCGCCACGATCCCGAGAGCCATCTCATACCCCTGCTCCTTCAGGCCGCGTCCGGCCGCCGCGCCTGCGTGCGCGTCTATGGGCGCGACTATCCGACGCTCGACGGCACGTGCATACGCGATTACATCCACGTGCTCGATCTGTGCTCGGCCCATTTGCTCGCGCTGCACCGGTTGGCGCGCACCGGAAGTAGCGCCGCCTACAACCTCGGCAACGGCACCGGTTTTTCCGTGCAGCAGGTGATAGACACCGTGCGGGCAGTGACCGGCAAGCCGCTCGAAATCATCGACAGTGCACGACGCCCCGGAGACCGCGCGCGGCTCGTCGCCGATTCGACGTTGGCGCGCCGGGAACTGGGCTGGTCTCCGCGCTATGACGCCTTGGAGCGCATCGTGCTGCACGCGTGGCGCTGGGAGCAGAAAATAGCCGCCGAACCCACTGTCTATCGGTCTGGCATACGGCCGGATTGACGGCTGCCGGCCTCGCTACAGCGTGAGGCTCAGAGGCCCGGTGATCTCCACGCCTCGGGTGAAGCCGGGCAGCTCTTCGGCGCCCCGTCTCCTGCCGGCCAGCGGATCGGCATTTTTCAGCGTGCCGAACCTGAGGCCCGTTGCTTTCTCGATATCCGCGACCGGCACCTGATAGGTCTTGAACGCGCCATAGACGAATTCCTGCTCGGTGGGGTTCGTAAGCAGATAACCCGTCACGGAAAGCCGCCCGGTCTGGTCGTTCACGATCGCAGCGACTTTCCAGAACCGCTTCGGTATCTGCACGCCGCGATATTCCGGGTCGTCGTCCGCGAGCACCGGACCGGTGATGACGCAGACGCGAAATCCCTTCGCTCCGGTGAGGATGTAGTCCTCGAGGCGCGCCCAGTCCTTCTGGTTGAGATCCTCGTGCTGAGGCGATGCGTTCGTGTAGTGAAAGGTATCGTCGTTCGCCCGCGTCGCGACAGTCACCGTTCCCCAGTTCGGATCCTCGCGCCGCGTCATGTGGCCGAGGTCGTAGGAGTTGTTCTTGTACAGCCAGATCCCGAGCTGGTCGTTCTCGCTCATGCGCGGGTCGAAGTACCAGAGATCCTCACCTTTCCTGATGATCTTGCGCAAATCCTGGCCGTCGATGTTCACTGCGGAGTAGAACGGCAGGCGCCGCTCCTTCGACATCACGACGGAGTAGTGCTCGTAACGCAGCACGTTGTCCGTCGTGCCGCTCACGGCGGCCGTCTTCAGGCGTGACGGGATACCGGGCAGATTCACGACGTAGCGCGATCCGAGAAACGCCGGATCGTAGCCCTTGCGGGACTTGTAGTGCGACATCGGCCGCGTCCTGCCCTGCCGGGTCTCCACGTCCTGCACATCGGTCTGCGGCGAGGCCGGCGTCACCTTGAGGCGCGCATGATCCTTGCCGATGCGCTTCAGGTAACGGCGTATGGTTTGCGCCGAGAGCGCGTAATTCATCTTCGCGTAGCTGCCGGCGAAATGCAGAGCGGCTGCGGCGCCGGTCGCCGCGTCGAGCACGACGGAGCCGGAATTGCCGCCCAACGTCGACGCGTCGTGCAACAGCACGTCGTCCCTGTAGCCGGCGATCATGCCCGGCGCGAGCCGCTTCACGTCGTAGATGTCTCCGAACACCTTGTTCATCACGGATGAGTCGTTGCGCTGACCATCCCATGCCGGATAGCCCACCACCGCGACCCAGCTTTGCGCAGCCGGATTTCTTTCGCACAAGGGTATGGGCGGCGGCAGCGCTGCTCCGGTCTTCAACCGCATGAACGCGATGTCCGGACGGTCTTCGTTCTTTTCCATGTACAGAACCTGCTCGACCTTGATCTCGTCGCTGTCCGGATTGTTGAACTCCTCGCGGAAATCGACCTGCGCCGCCATTTCGCGGCCCAGCGGATCTCGCCTGTAGACGTAGCCCCTGGCGGTCCCTTTCGCGAACGCTGCGGCGACGTGCCGGTTGGTGACGACGATGTCCTCGGCGACGACCCAGGCGGTTCCCAGCCACTGGTAGTCCGGGTGATTGAAGACTTCCACGCGGCCGACGGATGCCAGCGCGCGCTCTATCATCGCCTTCGCCGGCGCAAGCTGCCTGCGGATTGCAGCGATCTGCGGCAGCTGGAAAGTATTGTTCTGCACGAGGAGCACCGGCCGGCCCTCGCGCAACACGATGGCCTCGGAGATTCCGCGGGTGGAGAAACGGTCGAGCGCCTTGTCGCTCTTCAACGTGTCCGCGATGACCTTGCGGGAAAGGTTGAACTCGCCGACCTTGGAAAAGCCCTCGTCGTTCTCGGCGCGGGCGATCAGCTCGCCACGCAGCTCCGGATCGCGCAAGATGCCGGTGATCCGCCGCGCTCCTTCGGTTTTGCTCGGCATGTCTTTTTCTGTTCTGTGCAGCGCAGATCGTGAATTCGGGATTGCCGAGCGCGAGCTTAGCGCCGCGGGCTCCCCGTGTTTATAGTATTTCCGTACTAGAGCCGCCGTGCGCCGCGTAGTCGCTTCGTCTTCTCCGCCGTGGCGTTTCCCGGTGTTAACATGATTCTTCGGCTCGCAGAGCTGCCTTCAGCCATGGAGGATGCCCAAATGTTCTGCTCGAATTGCGGCGCCCAGAATGTCGAGACTGCCAAGTTCTGTGAGAAGTGCGGAACGCCCCAGGTTGCGATGTCGGCTCCCGGCGCACCGGCGGATACGCGCGTGCGCGGCGGCGCAGCCGCGCCGAGCCCCGCTGCGCGGGCGACGGGCAAGAATCCCTGGCTCGCGCTCGTGTTGTCGCTGGTGATCGTCGGTGTCGGACAGTTTTACAACGGCGACTACAAGAAGGGTGCGCTGATGCTGATCGGCGGCATCGCCGGCTTTGCCGTCTCGGGCGGCATCATCACGCTCGTGCTGTGGATCTGGTCGATGTACGACGCCTGGCAGGTCGCGAGCGGCAAAGGCAGGATCTGGTAACGGCGCCTGTCATGGAGAGGAAAACGCTCAACGGCCTGCGTCCGCAGGCGTACGAGCATCCCCTCGACACCCGGGCGCTGGATGCCCTGCAATGCACGAAGGGCTTCGACACGCTGGTGCGCAAGCTGAACGAGTGGGGCTTCGAGCGTCTGCTGCGCGTGCAGCTCACGGGCAGCAACCTGCGCGTGACGCCCGACAACTTCCCCGAGATCCACGACAAGGTGCGCGAGGCCGGCGCGGTGCTCGATCTGCCGAAGCTGCCCGACGTCTATATCGGCGCAGGGGGCGAGATCAATGCGTTCACCGCCGGGGTCGAAAAGCCCATACTCGTGCTCACTTCGGGCGCGGTCGATCTGCTGACCGACGAGGAGCTGTTCTTCGTCATCGCGCATTCCGGCGAGTACGAAAAAGTGCTCGCTGCGCCGCATAGCGAGCTGCAGGCCGCGCGTTTTTGTACCCAATGCGGCGCAGCGCTGAGCGCCGCAGCGGCGTTCTGCACGGGTTGCGGCGCCCACGCGCCGGCGCCCGTCGTGCACTAGGACGCGCCCGCGTGCGCCCTCTCCTGCCTCCCTTGCATCCTCATTAGGAGCGCGCTCGTGGCGGCTTTGCCCATGGTCGTCATGTTGCCCGAGCCGTCCGATGCGGGAACGCCCGGCGGCGGCCGCGCGTGGCCGGTGCTGGAGGAAGCGTTGCGGCTGCTCGTGGCCCGCAACGGCCTGGGCCTCGAGCGTCTGCCTGCAGGCTCCGAGAACGCGCTCAAGCGGCGCCTGATGCAGTCGCCCTTCGACATCCTGCACTTCGTCGGCTGCGGCAGCTCGCGCTCCGCTGTTTGCGCTGGCCGAGGGAACGGCCGCGAAGTGGATTGCAGCGGGCGCAGTCGCCCTCATCGCCATCCTCGAAGGCATCCTGCAGCTCGGGCAGTATTCGTCGCTGTGGGTGACGTACCGCGCGACGGCGGAATCGCTGAAGCACGAGAAATATCTGCTGCTCGCCGGCGCCGGTCCGTACAAAGGCATCCCGCAACCCGAGCGCCTGGCGCTGCTCGCGGAAAGAGTCGAGGAGCGCGTGTCCACGGAGCATGCGAAGTGGACCAGCGAAACGGAGACGAGCGCCCGGCAACAGGCGCAGCGGGCGGGCTAGCGGCAGCGCCTGCCTTCAGCGGCGCGAGAAGATCAGCGCGGCGTTGCCGGGTATCGTGATGCTCGCGGAATACGGAAGACCGTGGTTGCCCTCGTTCGCGGTGTGGATCGACCCGCCGTTCCCCGCAACCGCCGGATTGGGATAGTGATCGTAGTAGTCGCTGTTGAACGTTTCGACCCATCGGCCCGGTTGCGGCATGCCGATGCGATAGCCGTACAGCGTCGACTCGTTGAGCGTAGCCACGACGACGCAGTCCTCTCCCGCGCCCTCCACCCAGCGCTGAAACGCGAGCACGCGGTTGTACTCGTCCGCGACGATGATGCGCAGGCCTTCGCCGCACAGCGCCGGCAGGCGCTTGCGTGTGCGCACGAGGTCCTGGAAGAACTGCAAATGATCGGACATCGCCGGGTCCGTCTCCAGGCTCTGCCAATCGAGCAGCAGGTCCGGGTAATGGGCGGGATCGTCGCTCCACTGCCTGTGCTCCAGAAATTCCTGGCCCATGAATATCATCGGTATGCCGGGCGCGGTCATGACGAGCGCCGAGGCGACTCGTGCCCGGCTTCTCGCATACCACGATCGCGCGTCCGACGGATCGGCGAGCCGGGGCAGCCGCCACCCGCGATCGCGATAGACCTCGTCGTGACTCTCCACGTATTGCACTGCCTTCCACTTGCGCTCGAAGCCGGTCATCGCGAGCGCGTGCGCGATCCGGCCGAGATCGAGGAACTGCTCTCTGCCTGACGATGCGGCTCTGATCGCGTCCCGCACACTCGTACGGATACCGTCGGTCCACGCGGCGTCGAAGCCCGCGCCGCCGCGCGCCGCCGGCGCCGTCACCCACGGATCGACGGGCCAGTACTCGGCGATCTGGCACGCGGAGTCGTCCGCGAACCGGACCGTAGCCGTGCAGTCCTGGCAGAACCGCCAGCCATCGTTGGCATTTTGAGCGACGATGACGCTCGTCTGGTCGTAGCGCAGGCCGTCGACGTGATACTCGTTCACGAAGAACGCTGCGTTGTCGATGAGGAACTGGCGCACTTCGCGCTTCCAGAACGCGAATACGGGACCGACGTGGCTCTCGCGCGTGAAATACAGGCTTTCGTTCGGATCGCCCTGCGGCCAGCGGTCGAAGAACCACAGGCTCTCTTCCTGCGAGCCGATGTCGCTGCCCGCGTGGTTGTACACCACGTCGAGCAGGACGGCGATGCCGTGCAGGTGGCACAGATCCACCAGCAGCTTGAACTGGTTGATGGGCACCGCGAGCTGCTGCTGCGTCAAAGGCGCGCAACCGCAACGCGCGAGCAGCTCGTTGACGCGCGGCAGGTGCGGACGCACTTCGTCGCCTTCCAGCGTGTAGTCCATTTCCGGAGAGTAGATGTCCGAGCCGTCGTAGCCCATGCTGCGCGGCGCGTTGAATTCGACGATGGGCAGCGGCTCTATCGCGTTGACGCCCAGCTTGACCAGATGATCGAAGCGCTCGAGCAGATCGAGGAACGTTCCCGGCCGCTCGCCGTCATCGTGCCCGCCATAAGTTCCGAGGTGAAACTGGTAGACGATCAGCTCGTTGAACGGCGGCGTGCGCCAGTGCACGTCATGCCAGGGATAGCTCGCCGGATCGCGTATCACGCAATTCGAAAGCGGATAAGCGGGCACGCTGGAGAGCTCGCGCGCATACGGATCGCGCTTGTAACCGCTCGACCCTGCGCCGACCACGTAGAACTTGTAGGGATCGCCCTCGGCCGCGCCGTCGAGAAAACCCGACCAGTAGCCGTTGCCGTCGCGCACGAGACGCAGGTCGTCCCGCGGTTGCCATGCCGAGACGCCGGCGAACTGGCCGACGACGTGCACGGCGCGGGCCCGGGGTGCCCAGACGCGGAAGGTCGCGCCCGGCCCACGAAGGTTCGCCCCCAGCGGCGTGTCGCGCGTGACTCCTTCCTGGGTTATTTTCATCATGGCCCGCATCCCGTCACGAATTCCGATGGACAAGTATTGGCGCGCCCGCGCCGGTCAGCCGTTCACTTCAGCAAAGCATGCTGGAGCATTTCTATGCCGCTGAAGCCGCCTATCGGGAGCAGTAGCGCGCGTACGAGAGGCTGCAGGGCGATGTTTTGAAACGACCCGCGGCTCTCGTTCCTGACGCGGCCGTACAATTGCTCGCATTGCCACCTGCGCGCCTCGCCGACATCGGATGCGTTGCGCATCCGGAGCATTTCCGTCCGCATGTCGTCGAGCGCATTCCGGTGAAACTTCACAGTCTCATAACGCAGCCATCCCACGCAGAAGATCACGATGACGAAAGGCAGCGTGAGTATCAAAGCGAGCGCGGGCGGCATGTCCCACATGTCGAACAGAGAGCTGCGTGCGACGACCATCAACGCGAATACCGCGAATGGAAAGTAGATGAAGCGGGCGAGCGCTTTACTGCGATCGGCCGCCAGTTCCACGGCAAGCACACGATCGATGAACGGCTTGCAAGCCTCCTCTATGCTGTCGGGCAGACCGAGTCGACGACGGATCTCGCTACCTTGGGGAAATGCATAGTTCCTCAGCGCCAACGGCCGCAGCACCTGGACGATGAAATACCAGTAAGCGACGGCCACCGCCACCAGGAGCGCCACACTCATGAATACGACGAAGCCCAAGAGTTTTTCGACGGCATGCAGCTCCGAGGTGCCACGCACAGGCGTGCCCGGGAGGTTTCCTACCCACAGAATGAGAACGTAACATGCTGCGATGTGGCAGATGCTTATGAAGATGATAGTCGCGCCCCGCCGTCTGCGTGCTCGCACGTAATCGATCCAGAGCCGGGCGACCTCCGAAGGCCGCGCGCTCTGATAGTCGGACGCCAGGCCGAACCGCGCGCTGATCTCGTCCGCGTTGCTCATGCTGTCGCAGCCTATGCGCCATATCGCAAATGCGGCAAGCCATGCCGCCAGGAGGCGAATGATGTGCGTGGGCCAGACGCTCACCCCTTCGAGCCAGGCGAAAGGCTCCTCGTTGGCCCTGAAGATGGGCAGCGCGGTATCGAACAACAGATAAAGCGCGGGGATCACCACGAGCAGCGAGAAAAACATTCTGCGGCGCGATGCTCCGAGCCCTTCCTGCACGACAGCCACACCGGCGCACAACAATGTGGCGCAGAGCAGTCCGAATACGACCCCGAGCTTTGCGGTCATGACGCGATCCAGGGCGACAACGGCTGCGCCGCCCGCTATGGCGGCAAGGACGACTGCCCCCCACTGCTTCGCATCCCGGAATCCGCGCATCACCGGCGGATGTGCCGTCGAAACATCCGTCAACGGCGCAACGAAGCGAGCGAGCGCGACGCACACGCCCAGCAGGAACGCGGCAAGACCGAGGATGATCTCCCCGGGTGGTTCGGGGCGGGCGATGGCCGGCTGCACCCGATCTTCCTTCAGCCGGGTCCCCGGAAATGCGCACGCCTGGAGGTTCGTCATGCGCTCGGCAGGTGCCGTGAGGGCAATCGGCTCCGTCCGACCGATTTCGAAGAGCAAGGGATCGAGCAGCCAGGGCGGATTCCGACCGTTCGCCGTTATGGCATCCACGACGCAATCGCCGCCGATCAGGAGCGCCGCGAAATAGGTCGCCGTCTGGTATCCGTCACGAAAGGGCGCGGCTCCGCGCTGGAGGGTACGGCTCAGCGAGAGATCGTAGTTGGTCGCCACGATCATGTTCCTCGCCCACCGTGATTCTTCCGCGTCGAGCAGACGCGCGTCCAGGTCCGTCGTCAGGAACAGCGCCTTGGGGAATGCCGGCTTCAGGGCTCGCAGCACGAGCAGCTTGTCGTAAACATCATTCCCGAAAATCGCGATGGCGACGACGTCCCGCGGTTGAGCCGGATCATTCTGATATTTGCGGATCTCGTCCACCAGACGTCGCAGATAGTCGACGTGGTGAGAACCGTGCGAGCGCGAGTAGCGGTTGGATTGTGACTGCGCCGACTCGCGCTCGGCCGGGCGCTCCCTCGGCGTCGCGGACGCAGGACGTCCGCCGTCGATCTGCCGCAGATAGAAGAACGACGCGACGTCGAAGCGCGACTGGAACTCCGCGTTCTGCACGTGATCGGCAAAAGCGCGGCCATAGTTCGTATCGTGCTCGTTTACCACGATCACGGACGGCCGGCGCGGGGGAAAGCGGGGGCGAACCACATGCAGGTTACGCAGCACGAGCTCGTGCAAGAGCGCATCGGAAAGCCGCGAGTCCGGGCCGATGACGCGCACGAAAGTGGTGTATGGAGTGCGCAGCGTGTCCGTCGTACGGGTACCCACGTAGTACTCGGAGTCGCTCGGGGTATCGATCAAGGCGCCGTGCAGAGAACCGGTCGCGCTCGCGGAGACAATCTCCAGTGGGATCGCATTCTTTGGCGTGCTGCCCGCGTCCGCTTCCTTTCTGATGTCGTCCAGGAGCGCGCTCAGCGCCTGCGAGTCTACGGGCCCCAATATCGTCGTCCGGAAAAACCCGGGCTTCCCGCTGGGACATCGGGGGGAAATGCTCCGGACGAGCTCTCGCAGCCGCTCGAGCGGTTCACGCGTGTAGTTCGACTGGTCGAGCCAGAGCAGCAGCAGCCTGTCGTGACCGGCCCCGTCTGCGCCATCCCCCGACAGCACGGGATCCGCGGGGTTGAACCACTCGAAGGGTATGGTTTCGGGCAACGCCTGGTCGCGCCGCAAACGGAAGTCGGGCCGTGTATACACGTAGCCGATCGCGTCCGCATTCTCGGGGACATATCCGGCATTCATGAGGCCGGACACCACCGCGTATCGCGTGCGCCGCCGCATTTCCGCCTCTTCTTCCGACGGGCCGCCGAGCACCATGGCCGCGACCAGCCTCACGGCGCCGGTGCCCTTGCAGAAGATCCCGCGTTCCACCGGCACACGACCCACGGGATGCCGGTCGTCCGGCGGCAAGAGGCTTTCCTCGGGGGGCGTCTGCCGCAAGCCGAACGCGTGAGCCACCTGTTCCCGTTGATAAGCAGCGGCGCGTTCGAAGTCGCGGTGCTGCGCCACCACGATCATCGGGTCTTGCCACATCCTGCTATCCACATCCTGCAGCCACGCGCGCTCGTGCGCGCGCTGCGGCTCCTGAGGTGCAGGCCTCGGACTGTCGAGCGCGAACTGCCTGGTGACTATCGTGACGGCGATCAGCAGCACGCCGATGATGCCGCTGATCGGGATCGAGGGACTTTCCTTGTTCTCGCTCGCCATGCGGTGCCTCTCGCGTCACGGATACATAGCTGGTCAAGCGGGCTACGCGTCCGCACCTAGAAAGTTTTCAGATATTCGATCAGCGCCGCTTTTTCTTCCGGGGAGAGGTGCGTGCCGTACGCGCTCCCTTCGTGGCCGGCGTTGGAGTTTCCATCCACCGCCGTGTCGTAGCGGAAGAACTTGCGGCCGTTCTCTTCCGGGACGGTGGCGACGAAGCCGACGTCCTGCCGGTCATAGACATCGTATCCGCGGTAGAAGACCTTGGGCCGCTTCGCGGCAGGCGCCAGCAAATCGCGCAGTGTCGGCACCGAGCCGTTGTGCAGATATGGCGCGCGCAGCCACAATCCGTCGAGCGGCATGTTGGCGTAACCGTGAGTCTTGCGGAAATGCCGGAAGCGATGCGGATAACCGGCGTAG
>Ga0255338_1003720_pt1 | contig 17523 bp, 15 predicted proteins | sample MeOH1_35cm_T4_19_FD_203715 | JGI IMG/M metagenome (GOLD analysis project Ga0255338, IMG submission 203715) | Sandy soil microbial communities from University of British Columbia, Vancouver, Canada - MeOH1_35cm_T4_195 | ecosystem: Engineered > Artificial ecosystem > Sand microcosm > Unclassified ...
GATCGAGTCGATCGAAGGCAAGCGCGGCATGCCGCGGCTGCGCCCGCCCTACGTGGCGCAGGTGGGCCTGTTCGGCCGGCCGACGCTGGAGCACAACTTCGAGACGCTGTACTGGGTGCGCGAGCTGATCGAGCGCGGCCCCGAGTGGTTCTCCTCCAAGGGCGCCAACGGCCGCAAGGGCCTGCGTTCCTTCTCCGTCTCGGGCCGCGTGCGCGAGCCGGGCGTGAAGCTGGCCCCGGCCGGCATCACGATCCAGGAGCTGATCGACGAATACTGCGGCGGCATGGCCGACGGCCACAAGTTCTACGCCTACCTGCCGGGTGGCGCCTCGGGCGGCATCCTGCCGGCGAGCCTGAACAACATCCCGCTGGACTTCGACACGCTGCAGGCCTACGGCTGCTTCATCGGCTCGGCCGCGGTGGTGGTACTGTCGGACAGGGATTCGGCGGTGGGCGCGGCGCGCAACCTGATGCGCTTCTTCCGCGACGAATCCTGCGGCCAGTGCACGCCCTGCCGCGCCGGCACGGCCAAGGCGCTGGCGCTGATCAACGCCCCGAAATGGGACCTGCCGCTGCTGGCCGAGCTGTCGCAGGTGATGCGCGACGCATCGATCTGCGGCCTTGGGCAGGCGGCGCCGAACCCGGTAGATTGCGTGATCAAGTATTTCCCGCACGAGCTGGCGTGAACAGCCAAACTGCCGGACGCAGAGGACGCGAAAGATACGCAGAGGACGCAAAGAATTCAAAGAGAACTTTAGAAGGTCTTCTTTTGCGTCCTCTGCGTACCCTTTGCGTCCTCTGCGTCCGGCAGTCCGGTATTCCGGTTTTTCAGGAACACGAAACATGAACGCCGTCACCCGCGCCGAGCTGGCGCAGATCGAAGCCCCGACCGTCAAGTTCTCCTTGAACGGCAAGCAGGTCGAGGGGCGCGCGAACGAGACGGTGCTCCAGGTCGCCGACCGCGAAGGCGTGGAGATCCCGCGGCTTTGCTACAAGCCCGGCCTGGACACCGCGGGCAACTGCCGCTGCTGCATGGTGGAGATCAAGGGCGAACGCACGCTCGCCCCGAGCTGCTGCCGCACGCCCACGGCCGGCATGGAAGTCACCACCGACAGCCCGCTTCGCAGAAGATGGTGCTGGAGCTGCTGCAGGCCGACATGCCGGAAGCGGAGTACACCCGCAACAACGAGCTGGACCAATGGTCCGCGAAGCTGAACATCGGCAAGCCGCGCTTCCCCTCGCGCGGCCAGGTGGCGCCCGATCTCTCGCACCCGGCGATGGCGGTCAACCTCGACGCCTGCATCCAGTGCACGCGCTGCGTGCGCGCCTGCCGCGACGAGCAGGTCAACGACGTGATCGGCCTGGCCTTCCGCGGCGAGCACGCCAAGATCGTGTTCGACATGGACGACCCGATGGGCCTGTCCACCTGCGTGGCCTGCGGCGAGTGCGTGGCAGCCTGCCCCACCGGCGCCATCGCCCTCGCGCGCGACGCGTCGCTGGTCGTCCCCGACAAGCAGGTCGACTCGGTCTGCCCGTTCTGCGGCGTCGGCTGCCAGCTCACGTACAACGTGCGCGACAACAAGATCGTCTCGGTCGAGGGCCGTGACGGTCCGGCGAACCAGGGCCGCCTGTGCGTCAAGGGGCGCTACGGCTTCGACTACGCGCACCACCCGCATCGCCTGACCAAGCCGCTGATCCGGCGCGCCGACGTGCCCAAGGACCCCAAGATGGTGCTGGATCCGGACCGCGTCCTCGACGTGTTCCGCGAGGCCACCTGGGAAGAGGCGCTGGCGCTCGTCGGCAGCAAGTTGAAGGGCATCCGCGACACGCGCGGCCCGAAGTCGCTGGTCGGCTTCGGCTCCGCCAAGGGCAGCAACGAAGAGGCGTATCTCTTCCAGAAGCTGGTGCGCACCGGCTTCGGCAGCAACAACGTCGACCACTGCACGCGCCTGTGCCACGCCTCCTCGGTGGCGGCGCTGCTGGAAGGCATCGGCTCCGGCGCCGTCTCCAATCCCGTGATGGACGTGACGCAGGCCGAGGTGATCGTGGTGATCGGCTCCAATCCCACGGTGAACCACCCGGTGGCCGCCACCTGGATGAAGAACGCGGCGAAGAACGGCGCCAGGCTGGTGATCATGGATCCGCGCCAGTCGGACCTGACGCGCCTGGCCTGGCGGCACATGCAGTTCAAGCCCGACACCGACGTCGCCATGCTCAACGCGATGATGCACGTCATCGTGCACGAGGGCCTGGTCGACGAGGGCTTCATCGCCTCGCGCACCATCGGCTACGACGAGCTGAAGAAGAACCTGGTGGGCTACAGCCCCGAGGAGATGGCGCCGGTGTGCGGCATCCCCGCCGAGACGCTGCGCGAAGTGGCGCGCGCCTATGCGAGCTCGAAGGCCTCCATGATCCTGTGGGGCATGGGCGTGTCGCAGCACGTGCACGGCACCGACAACGCGCGCTGCCTGATCGCGCTGTCGCTGATGACGGGCCAGATCGGCCGCCCCGGCACCGGCCTGCATCCGCTGCGCGGCCAGAACAACGTGCAGGGCGCCTCCGACGCCGGCCTGATCCCGATGATGTATCCCGACTACCAGAAGGTGTCGGATCCGCAGGTCCGCGCGGTGTTCGAGCAGCACTGGGGCCTGCAGCCCGGCACGCTGGACGACCAGCCGGGCCTGACCGTCGTCGAGGTGATGCACGCGGTGCTCGAAGGCAAGGTGCAGGGCATGTACATCATGGGCGAGAACCCCGCGATGTCGGACCCCGACGCCGACCACGCCCGCGAGGCGCTGGCGAGCCTGGAGCACCTGGTGGTGCAGGACATCTTCCTGACCGAGACGGCCGTGCACGCGGACGTGGTGCTGCCCGCCAGCGCCTTCCCGGAGAAGACCGGCACCTTCACCAACACCGACCGCCTCGTGCAACTGGGCCGCCAGGCGATCGAGCCGCCCGGCGAGGCGAAGCAGGATCTCTGGATCATCCAGGAGATCGCGCGCCGCATCGGGCTGGACTGGAACTACCGGCACGTCTCCGAGGTGTTCGACGAGATGCGGCACACCATGCCCAGCATCGGCGGCATCACCTGGGCGCGGCTGGAGCGCGAGGACGCCGTCACCTATCCGTGCACGAACGAGGGCGACCCGGGCGAGCCGGTGGTGTTCGTGGAGGACTTCCCGCGCGAGGGCGGCAGGGCGCGCTTCGTGCCGGCCGACATCGTGCCTGCGGCGGAGCGTCCGGATGCGCAGTTCCCGATGGTGCTGATCACCGGCCGCCAGCTCGAACACTGGCACACGGGCAGCATGACGCGCCGGGCGACGGTGCTCGACGCGATCGAGCCGGATCCGGTGGCGCTGATCCATCCGCTGGACATCGCGTCGCTGGGCGTCAAGCCGGGCGAGCTGGTGACGATCGAGTCGCGCCGCGGCAAGGTCACGCTCTACGCCCGGGCCGACGAGGGTTCGCCGCGCGGCGCGGTGTTCGTGCCCTTCTGCTACTACGAGGCCGCGATCAACAAGGTGACGAACGACAAGTTCGATCCGGTCGCCAAGATCCCGGAGCTGAAGTACTGCGCGATCCGCGTCACCGCGGGCGGCACCCCGCCCGAGCAGGTGAGCTTCGGCGGCGGGCAGATCCTGCGCGAGCTGCAGGAGCGCGCGCAGGCGGATTCGTTCGCTCCCGCGAAGTAGGGCCGTCCCCGCCGGGCCGCAAGCCGGAACGGGGCGCGCAAGCGCCCCGTTCTCATTGCCTCATCCCGAGGCAGAAGAAGGCTCGGCCTCGCGAGACGTTCGCCTCGCGGATCACCTTGCCCCGCTTCGCCGCGCCTCCTCGTTTGCGCCCGGCTGACCCAACCGTGCGCAAGGCGCGGGCAGTGGCCGCGCCTCGGCAGCCGAGGGCGCGCGACGCGCTGGAACAAGCTCCTGGCGCACCAGGGGCTCGCCCCCATATCCAGCCTATGGTGGAAACGAAAGCCGACTGCGTTCGCGCAGCGGATGAACTGGTACAGGCTGGGCCATGAGACGCCTCGAGCTCGAAGTCCTGCTCGCGGATCGCGAGGCCGTGAGAGCCATGCTCACCCGCACGGGCAGCGACGACCCGGTCGCGCGCCTGTGCCTCGGCGCCAGGCTGTCGGCCATCGAGGCCGAGATTCAACGGCTTGCCGCGGCGCACGAAACCGTCGGGGCCGTGGCCCTGGTGTTTTCGGGGACTCCCGTCCACGGCTCCCACGCGATAGCGGCTGACCTTGCGAAGTGCGTACTGAAGCCGTTCCAGGAGCTGGTCCTCAGGCGCATTGCATCCGACGAGCTCGGCCGGCCCGGCGGGCGCGGGCGCATGGCGGAACGCCGGCCCTGCACCCTGGCCATCCACGAGCTGCTGCGCGGGCCGCTGGGCTTCGTCCTCGAGGAAGCGCGGGCCACCCCCGAGCTGGCCGACACGCCCGTCAAGAAGGCCATCGACGACGTGGCGGAAACCATCGGCCAGATCGCCGCCGAGCCCGAGCAGGAATTCGAAGCCTGCCTGGAGACGCTCGAACTGCAGATGCTGGCCGCGCTGCGCGAGTTCTTCCAGGCCCTGGACGACGGTGGCACCTCGGTGCACATCGTCGAAGACAAGAAGGAGACCTGGCTGGATGTCCGGGCCGTGCATCGCGCGCGCGTTCGCGTCGAGGCGGCAGACGTTCAGGAGTCCGAGCTCGACGATCTGGTGGGCGAACTTCTCGGCTTGCTGCCCGACTCGCGGCGGTTCGAGATGAAGGTCCTTGCGTCCGGCGAAGTGATCCGGGGCGCCGTCGCCCCGGCGCTGGCGTCGCGCTGCCTGGAGATCATCCGCGATCCGGAGGAACGCCTGGCCGGCGAAGTGTGGCGCGCGACGATGCGGGTGCGGGAGATCCGCGAGCGCGACCGGCCTGCCCGCTGCTGCTTCACCTTGCTGGGACTCGCCGGGCGCGCGTAGCGGCCGACGGCCTTCTCAATCCAGCGACACGTTCGCTTCGCGGATCACCTTGCCCCACTTCGCCGTCTCGGCGTCGATGAAGGCCTGGAACTCCGCCGGCGTGCTGCCCGCCGGGATCGTGCCCATCGCGTCGAGCCGCGCGCGCACGTCGTCCAGGCGCACGATCGCCGCGATCTCGTCGGCCACCCGCTTGACGATGGGCGCGGGCGTGCCCGCCGGCGCCAGCACGCCGGCCCAGGTGCTCGCCACGAAGCCCTTGACGCCCTGCTCCACGAAGGTCGGCACCTCGGGCAGCGCGGCCAGGCGCTTCTCGCTCGCCACCCCGATCAGGCGCACCTTGCCGGCCTTGCCGGGAGCAATCAGGCCCTGGGCCGCATCCATGAACAGGTGGATCTGGCCGCCCAGCAGGTCGGTGAAGGCCGCCGCGGAGCCGCGGTAGGGGATGTGGACCATGCGCGTGCCGGTCAGCAGCTTCAGCAGCTCCGTCGACAGGTGCACGGCGGAGCCGTTGCCGCTGGAGCCGTAGCTGATCTTGCCGGGATTCGCCTTCGCGTAGGCGATCAGGTCCTTCGCGGTCTTGAAGGGCCCATCGTTGTTGGCCGCCGCCACCAGCGGCGACTGCCCGATCAGCGACACCGCGGCCAGGTCCTTCTTCGGGTCGTAGGGCAGCTTCTTGTACAGCGAGGTGTTGGCGGCGTGCGCCGCGATCACCACCGCGAAGGTGTTGCCGTCGGGCGCGGCCTTGGCAAGCGCGTCGACGGCGACGATGCCGTTGGCGCCCGGCTTGTTGTCCACGATCACCGGCTGGCCGAGGCGCTGCCCCAGCTTGTCGCAGACCAGCCGCGCGGTGACGTCGGTGAAGCCGCCGGGCGGATAGCCCACCAGCACCTTGATCGGCCGCGCGGGCCAGGCCTGGGCGCGCACCAGCGGCGCGGCGACGGTCGCCGCGAGGGCGGCGGTGAAATGACGGCGTTGCATGTCTTCGGGTCTCCTCTGATTCTGGGTCCGCGCCTGCGCGGGGGACGGCGCGATCACTCGGTGCCGATGGCCTTTTCGCGGATCACCCGGCCCCACTTCTCGTAGTCGGTCCTGATCCGCACACCCATCTGCCGCGCGTCCTGGTAATTGGCGATGGCGCCGGCGTTGAGCATCCTGTCCTGCACGGCCTTGTCGGCGAGGATCTCGCGCACTTCCCGGCTCACGCGCTCCACGATCTCCTTCGGCGTGCCGGGCGGCGCCAGCAGGCCGCCCCAGGACACGGCGTCGAAGCCCTTGAAGCCCTGCTCCGCGATGGTCTTCACCTCGGGCAGCACGGACACGCGCTGCGGCGAGCCGACGCCGATGGCGCGCAGCTTGCCGGACCGGATATGCGGCAGCGCGGCGACCAGGTCGGCGTACATCATGGGCACCTGGCCGCCGAGGGTGTCGGTGATGGCCGGCACGCCGCCCTTGTAGGCGATGTGCTGCATGTCGAACTTGCCCAGCTCCTTGAGCAGCTCCATGCTCAGGTGGCCGAAGCTGCCCGCGCCGGAGCTGGTATAGCTGATCTGCCCCGGGCGCGCCTTGGCGTGCGTGATCAGCTTCTGCACGTCGGTCACGGTGGGCATCAGCGCCGGATTCACCACCATCACGATCGGCAGGTCGTACACCGAGGCGACGGGCACGAAGTCCTGCACCGTGTCGTAGCCCACCTTCTTGTACATGTGCGGCGCCAGCAGCGTGGGCGTGGCCAGCATCATGAAGGTGTAGCCGTCGCCCGGCGTCTTGGCCACCTGCGCGGCGGCGATCGAGCCGGAGGCGCCGGCCTTGTTCTCCACCACCACCGGCTGCTTCAGGCGCTCGGCGAGCTGCTGGCCGACGATGCGCGAGGCGGTGTCGGTCGGACCGCCCGGCGGGAAGGGCACGATCAGCTTGATCGGCCTGGCGGGCCAGGGATCCGCTGCGAAGGCGGGGGCTGCGAACGCGGGCAGCAGGCAGAGGAAGAGTGCGCGGCGGGTAAGCCGCGCCAGGGAAGCGGAACGCATCGGGAAGGTCTCCATCAACGGGTCTGGGTCACGCCCTGCGCTTCGAGTTGCGCCAGGCGTTCGTCGTCGAGGCCGAGCAGTTGCTGCAGGACCTCGCGGGTACCCTCGCCCAGCACGGGCGGGGGCAGGCGCACGGGCAGCCGCTCGCCGTCCATGCGGTAGGGCGGCGCCATCACGTGCATGCGGCCCGCGCCCGGGTGCGGCTGCTGCGTGACCAGGCCGGCGCTCGCCGCGCGCGGCGAGGTGAGCGCCTCGTACAGGCCCAGCACTTCGCCGCAGGGGATGCCCACGGCGGCCAGGCGCTGCAGCAGCAGCTTGCGCGGGCGCGCGCGCAGCTCCTTGTGCAGCTCGGGCACCAGGGTGTCGCGGTTCTGGCCGCGCACCAGGTTGGTCTTGTAGCGCTCGTCGGCCGCCAGGTCGGGCCGCTCGATCACGTCGATGCAGAAGCGCTCGAACTGCGCGTTGTTGCCCACCGCGATGATCAGCGGGCCGTCCTGGGCGTCGAACACGCCATAGGGAACGATCGAGGGATGGGCGTTGCCGTAGCGCGGCGGATCCTTCTGCATCAGGAGGGCCTCGAGGCCGTAATAGGCGCTGATCATCAGGCCGCAGTCGAACAGGGCCATCTCGATGTGGCTGCCCCGGCCGGTGCGCTGGCGCTCGAACAAGGCGGCGAGCACGGCCTGCGCCGCGTACATGCCGGTGAACATATCCACCGCCGCCACGCCGAACTTCAGCGGCTGCTGCGTCGGCTCGCCGTTGATCGCCATCAGCCCCGACTCGCCCTGGATCACCAGGTCGTAGCCGGGCCGCGCGGCCTCGGCGCCGTGCCGGTCGTAGCCGGACACCGAGCAGTAGACGCTGTCCGGCTTCACGGCCTTGATCTGCTCGTAGCCCAGCCCCATCTTCTCGGCGCCGCCGTACTTGAAGTTCTGCACCACGACATCGCATTGCGCGGCGAGGTCGCGCACCAGCGCCTGGCCCGCGGGAGTCTGCAGGTCCACCGTGACCGAGCGCTTGTTGCGGTTCATGCTGTTGAAATACGCTGTCTCGGTCTTGCCGACGCGCAGGCCCCAGTCGCGGGTGTCGTCGCCGCGGCGCGGATGTTCCACCTTGATCACCTCGGCGCCGAAGTCGCCCAGCACCTGCGCGCACAGCGGCCCGGCCAGCACCCGCGACAGGTCCAGCACGCGAATGCCGGCCAGCGGCAATGCGTTCATCGAAGCTCCCCCGGTTCCGTGCTGCGCGCGGCCGTCATGCAGCCACCTCCGCACCGCGCGCGGACTGCAGCGCGGCGGACGCCGCCTCCTGCGCCGCGCCCAGCGCGATGAAGCGCGCCAGGTGATGGTCCTCGTCGCCGAGCTGGTGGTCGATCATCACCAGGCGCTTGGCGAAGTGCGGCAGCGGCAGCTCCCAGGTCATGCCGATGCCGCCGTGCAGCTGGATGCTTTCCTCGGCCACCAGGGTGCCGATGCGGCCGATGCTGTACTTCGCCGCCGACAGCGCCCGCTCGCGCGTGCTGCGCTCGGCCTCCAGCGCCGCCGCCGCGTTGATCACCGCGGAACGCGCCTGCTCGATCTCCAGCAGCACGTCGGCCATGCGGTGCTGCAAGGCCTGGAAGCTGCCGATCGGCTTGCCGAACTGGCGGCGCGTCTGCAGGTAGTCGATGGTCATGGCCTTGGCCGTGTCCATGGCGCCGACGGCTTCGGCGCACAGGGCCAGCACGCCGCGGCCCACCGCGTGTTCCAGCAGCGCGAGGCCCTCGCCTTCGGCCCCCAGCAGCGCGCTGGCGGGCACGCGCACCTGGTCCAGGAACACGTCGGCTGCCTGGCCGCCGTCGATGGTGGGATAGGCGCGCACGCGCAGGCCCGGCGTGGCGGCGGGCAGCACGAACAGCGACAGGCCCTCGGCCTCGTCCACGGCACCCGCGGTGCGGGCGGAAACGACCAGCAGTTGCGCCTGGGCGCCCAGCGGCACCACGGCCTTGTGCCCGCTCAGCACGTAGTCGCCGCCCTCGCGCCGCGCGCTGGTGGCCACGCGCTGCAGCTCGTAGTGCGCGCCCGGCTCCTCGTGCGCCAGCGTGCCGATGCAGTCGCCGGCAATCATCTGCGCGATCGTTTCGACCCAGCGCTCGCCGCCCTGCGCCAGCGCGCTGCCGGCCAGCAGCGTGGGCAGGAAGGGCTCCAGCACCAGGCCGTGCCCGAGGGCCTCGAAGACGACGGCGATGTCGAAGCCGGCGCCGCCGAAGCCGCCCTGCTCGGCGCCGAACAGCGCGCCGATCACGCCCAGCTCCGCGAACTGCTTCCACTGTTCGCGGCTGAAGCCCTCGGGCGAGCGCGCGATGGCGTGGCGCTTGTCGATCGGGTACTGCTCGGCGACGTAGCGCGCCAGCAGGTCCGCCAGCATGCGGCGGTCTTCCGTGTGATCGAAGTTCATCGCGTCCTCACAGTCCCAGGATCATCTTGGAGATGATGTTCTTCTGGATTTCGTTGGAGCCGCCGAAGATCGACAGCTTGCGGTTGTTGAAGTACTGCAGCGCGGCGAAGCTCGCTTCCGCCGGGCCGAGCGGCTCGCCCTCGTAGCCCTCGTCCAGCGCCTCGTCGATGAAGGGCAGCGCGTACGGGCCCATCGCGCGGCGGATCAGCGAGTTGAGTTCCTGCCGGATCTCGGTGCCGCGGATCTTGAGCATCGAGCTCTCCGCACCCGGCACGCCGCCGCCGGCCACCGCGGCGATCACGCGCAGGTTGGTGGTCTTCATGTTCTCGAGGTCGATCTCCACCTTCGCCAGCCGGGCGGCGAACAGCGGGTCCTGCGCCAGCGGCCGGCCGTTCCTGCGCACGCGCGACGCGATCGCCTTCAGCCGCTGCAGCGCCGCCACCGAGAAGCCGACGCCGGCGATGTTGGTGCGCTCGTAGGTCAGCAGGTACTTGGCGCAGGTCCAGCCCTTGTTCTCGCCGCCCACCAGGTTCTCCACCGGCACCTTGACGTCGGTGAGGAACACCTCGTTGACTTCGCGCTCGCCCTCGAGGGTGACGATCGGGCGTACTTCCACCCCGGGCGCGTTCATGTCGATCAGCAGGAAGCTGATGCCCTCCTGCGGCTTGGACTCGCGGTCGGTGCGCACCAGCGCGAACATCATGTTGGCGTGCTGGCCGAGCGTGGTCCAGGTCTTCTGGCCGTTGACGACGTAGTGCTCGCCCTGGCGCACGGCGGTGGTCTTCACCGAGGCCAGGTCGGAGCCGGCGCCCGGCTCCGAGTAGCCCTGGCACCACCAGTCGGCGCCGCTCAGGATGCGCGGCAGCCAGCGGCGCTTCTGCGCCTCGTCGCCGTACTTGATCAGCACCGGCCCCAGCATGTTGACGCCGAAGGGCACCGTGCGCGGCGCATAGGCCAGCGCGCAGTCGTGCTCGAAGATGAACTTCTGCACCGCGTTCCAGCCCGGGCCGCCGTATTCCTTCGGCCAGTGGTTGGCCAGCCAGCCGCGGGCGTCGAGCAGCGCGTGCCACTCTTCGAGATCGGCCTTGGTCAGGCGTTGGCCGGCGCGCACCTTGCCGGTCAGGCGCGCGGGCACCTCGTTGGCGAGGAAACGCTGCACCTCGGCGCGGAACGCCTGTTCCTCGGGGGTGAATGTCAGGTCCATGGGAGCTCCTGCCTTTCAATCGGCGGGGTGGTTGAGGCTGTCGAAGTTGCGGCCCTGCGTGACCAGCTCCACCAGCAGCGGCGAGGGCTGCCAGAACAGCGGGTCTTCCTGCGCGAACTCGCGGATGTCGGCCAGCACGCGGTCGAGGCCGATGGTGTCGGCGTACTTCATCGGGCCGCCGCGGTAGCGCGGGAAGCCGTAGCCGTGCAGGAAGGTCACGTCCACGTCGAGCGGCCGCAGCGCGATGCCTTCGCGCACGACGTTGGCGCCCTCGTTGATCATGGCGGCCAGGTAGCGGCGCAGGATCTCCTCGGCGCCGAACTTGCGCGGCTTGACGCCGGCGCGCTGGCGCTCCGCGTCGATGATCGCCAGCACCTCGGGATCGGGTGTGCCGGTGCGCGCACCCTGCGGGTACAGGTAGTAGCCGCGGCCGGTCTTCTGGCCGAACCAGCCGCGCTCGCAGATCCGGTCGGCGATCTGCACGTAGCGCGCGCGCGGATCGCGCGTGGCGGCCTTGCGCTTGCGCGTGGCCCAGCCGATGTCGCCGCCCGCGAGGTCCGAGACCTGGAACGGGCCCATGGGGTAGCCGAAGGCGCGCACGGCCTCGTCGATCTCGTAGGGGCTGGCGCCGTCTTCCATCAGGTAGTCGGCGGCCTGGCGGTACTTCGCCAGGATGCGGTTGCCGATGAAGCCGTCGCAGACGCCGGCGCGCACCGGCACCTTCTTCAGCTTCCTGGCCAGCTCGAAGGCGGTGGCGACGACGTCGGCCGACACCTTGGCCGGCACCACGATCTCCAGCAGCTTCATGATGTTGGCCGGCGAGAAGAAGTGCAGGCCGATCACGTCCTGCGGCCGCGCGGTGCCGGCCGCAATGGCGTCGATGTCGAGGTAGGAGGTGTTGGTGGCGAGCACGGCGCCGGGCTTGCAGACCCGAGCGAGTTCGGCGAACACGGCATGCTTGACCGCCATGTCCTCGAACACGGCTTCGACGACCAGGTCCGCCTGCGCCAGCGCCTCGTAGGCGGTGCTGCCGTTGAAGCGGGCGAGCACCGCGGCCTTGGCCTCGGGCTTCATGCGGCCCTTGCCGACCAGGCCGTCGTAGACCTTCTCCACGTTGGCGCGGCCGCGCGCGAGCGAGGCTTCGTCGCGTTCCACCATGGTCACGGGCAGGCCGGCATCGAGCACGGCCACGGCGATGCCGGCGCCCATGGTGCCGCCGCCGACCACGCCGACGCACGCGATCGGGCGCGGCTTGGCGCTGCGCGTCTCCGGCGCCTTGGCCACTTCGCGCTCGGCGAAGAAGGCATGCACCAGGCCGGCGCGCTGCGGGCTGTCGATGCATTGCAGGAACAGCTGGCGCTCGTTGCGCAGCGCCTCGGCGAAGGGCAGGTCCAGGCCCGCCTCGACGGCCTCGACGATCTTCAGGGGCGAGAACAGGCCGCGCGACTTCTTCGCGGTGTCGGCCGCGGCCTGCTTCAGCACGGCGCGCGCGCCCTCGATGTCGGCGGCCAGCGGTGCGTCGCCGCTGCGGCGGATCGCGGCGCGGCTGGCGAGCAGCTGCTGCGCGTAGGCGAGGCCGGCAGCTTCGGCCTCGGCGCCCTCCGCGATGCGGTCGACGAGGCCGGCTTCCAGGGCCTCGTGCGCGCCGAGGTGGCGCCCGGTGAGCATCATGTCGAGCGCGGGCGCGACGCCCATGAGGCGCGGCGCGCGCTGCGTGCCGCCCGAGCCGGGCATCAGGCCCAGCTGCACTTCGGGCAGGCCCAGCTTGGCGTCTGCGAGTGCGATGCGGTAGTGCGCCGCCATCGCCACTTCCAGCCCGCCGCCCAGCGCCGGCCCGTGGATCGCGGCGATCACGGGCTTGGCGCAGGCCTCGATCCGGTTGCACACCTCGGGCAGGCCGGGCGGCAGCGGCGGCTTGCCGAACTCGCGGATGTCGGCGCCGGCGATGAAGCCGCGGCCCTCGCCCACCAGCAGCAGCGCCCGCACGTCGGGGTCGGCCTCGGCGGCTTCGACGGCCCGCAGCAGGCCCTTGCGCACGTCGGCGCCGAGGGCATTGACCGGAGGGTTGGAAATCGTGGCGACCAGGACGGCGCCCTGGCGCTGCGTGCGGACGGCGGCCGCCGCAGAGGCTGAGGATGGCATTCGGGGTTTCCCAGGATGAGAAGACGCGACCGGATTTTGAATCGCTTAATTCGCCTTGACAATTCCTAAGCTGCTGGACAGACTGTCAAGCTGTTTTTGACAATGCCATGGATCTTGCCGCCCTGACCCTGCTCGTCGAGATCCTCGACGCCGGCAACTTGAGCCTCGCGGCGCGCAAGCTGCGGATGACGCGGGCCAACGTCAGCTACCACCTGACCCAGCTGGAAAAGGACGCCGGCGTGCAGCTGGTGCGGCGCACCACCCGGCGGGTCGAGCCGACGGAGGTCGGCCGGCGCCTCTACGAGCACGGGCGGCGGGTGCGCAACGAGATGCTGGCCGCGCGCGAGACCATCGCCACCTTCGGCCAGGGGCTGCAGGGCCGCGTGGGCCTGTCGGTGCCCAGCGGCTTCGGCGAGCTCGTGATGTCGCAGTGGCTGATCGAATTCAAGCGCCAGTTCCCCGGCATCGTGCTGGACGTGCTGTTCGAGAACCGCGCCGACGTGCTGCGCGACGAGGTGGACATCGCGATCCGCGTGATGGCGGAGCCGCCGCCCTCGCTGGTGGCACGCGACCTGGGCAACGTGCGCTACATCGCCTGCGCCTCGCGCGCCTATGCCGAGCGGCAGGGCCTGCCGGCGCAGCTCGCGCAGCTGGCCGCCGCGCCGGTGATCACCTCCGGCGTGCAGGGCCGGCAGCTGCGGCTGCGCGCCTACCAGGGCGGCGAGCGCGAGGACGTGATCCTCGAGCCGACCCTCTTCTCGGAGCACTTCCCCTTCCTGCGCAAGGCGATCCTCGCCGGCCTGGGCGTGGGCATCGTGCCCGATTACGTGGTGAAGGACGCGGTGGAAAGCGGCGAGGTGCTCACCACGCTGGACGACTACCGCCTGAGCATCTTCGGCACCAGCATGTACCTGCTGTACATGCCCGACCGCCACCAGATCCGCGCGGTGCGCACCTGCATCGAGTTCCTGCTGGAGAAGGCGCGCTCGCTGGCTTAGCGCAGCCGGCGCAGCGGGCGCCCCTCGATGCAGCGGGCGCCCCTCGACGCAGCGGTGCACCGACGGCCTAGCCGGCACCGACGGCCCAGCCGGCACCGACGGCCCAGCCGGCACCGACGGCCTAGCGGCGCACCCGCCGGCCTAGCCGTGGATGCGGCGCGAGTCTTCCGGCGCCTCGGCGCGGTTCTCCAGGCCGTAGTCGCGCAGTACCGCGGCGATGCGCAGGTGGTAGTCGCGAAACATCGTGCTGCGCCCGGCCGCCTGGGCCGCGCGGTGCGATTCGAGCTGGCGCCACTTCGCCAGGCACTCCTCGTCGCGCCAGAAGGACACCGACAGCACCTTGCCGGGATCGGTGAGGCTCTGGAAGCGCTCGATGGAGAGGAAGCCCTCCATCCGTTCCAGCTCGGGGCGCAGCCGGGCGGCCCAGTCCAGGTAGGCCTGGCGGTGTTCCTCGCGGGGCCAGACTTCGAAGATGACGGCGATCAATCGACACTCCTCTCATGCGCCCACACGGGAATGCGGGCGTTCGGCAGCGGCCGGAAGCCGCGCGCCGGACCGAAGGTCCGCGCGAGCGGCGCGATGGACTGCAGCGTGCGCAAGGCCGTGGCCGCGATCTGCAGCGCGATGCGCTCGCCGGGGCAGGCATGGGCGCCGTGCCCGAACCGGCACTCCGGCACCAGCACCAGCACGAGCCCCTGGCCGACCCCGATGCGATGGCCGCCCAGCTCCAGGTCGGCAGCGGCGAAGCGCCGCGTATTGTGGATGGCCGGATCGATGCGCGCCACCTCCGCCACCCGCACGGCGGCGTCCAGCGCCGGCCCCGAGTGCGCCGCGCGGATCGCGTTGCCCAGCAGGCCCGCCGTCGCGTCCAGCGCCTGCTGCATGAACGCGACGCGGTTGGCGGCCTGCACCCGCGGCAGTCCCTCGCGTTGCCCCTGCGCCATCAGCGCCCACGCCGCGCGCTCGGCACGCTCCACGGCGGCTGCGGCGGCGCCGGCGGCGATGCCCTGCGTGAAGTCGTGCACCCAGGCGACGGTGCGATCGAGCTCGCCGGCCGGCACGCCGAGCAGGCGGGCCATCGCCTGCACGGGAATCGCGGAAAGCAGCGCATCGGGCTCGGTTCGTGCGGCGAGGTCCCGCGTGGCGGCCTCCGCGGCTGCCGCCACCTGCGCCTCGCCGAAGCGCGCCGCGGCCGCATCCACCCCGGGCCGGTGGCGGGCGTGGAAGGCGCCGTCGTTCATGCGCACGAGCTGGGCGAACACCTCGCCCACCGTCCTGCCCTGCAGCGCGCGCGGCACCGGCTCGCCGGCCGGGCGCACGCGCAGTTGCGCATGGCGCAGCGCCTGCTGGACCAGCCAGGGCCCGCTCACCACCCACGAGCCCAGCGTGCCGTCGAAGAAGATCGGCTGGCGCACGCGCAGCCGCGCGTACCAGGCGTAGGGATCGGGATGGCTGGGCGCTTCCAGCACGCCTCGCGGTTCTTCCATGCCCGCAGTGTGGACCCGGGACGGCGCCGGCGCCAGCGGCAACAGTTTGGCTACCATCGAAGCATGGAAGCCGAACCCGACCTCGCCCGCATCGCCACCGCCGTCGGCGACCCGCGCCGCATCCGGATGCTCGCGCTGCTGATGGAGGGCCGCGCCCTCACGGCCAAGGAGCTGGCGCTGGGCGCCGGCGTGGAGCCCGCCACCGCCAGCGCGCACCTGAAGCGGCTGCAGGAAGACGGCCTGCTGGAAGCCGCCGCGCAGGGCCGGCACAAGTACTTCCGCCTGGCGTCCGAGCAGGTCGCGCAGATGGTGGAGAGCCTCATGCGCGTGGCGCCCCGCAGGGCCGCGGCCGTGCGCGTGAGCACGCCGGTGCCGCTGCGGCGGGCGCGCTTCTGCTACGACCACCTGGCCGGCGCGCTGGGCACCGGCCTGCTCGCGCACATGCTGCGCAAGGACTGGCTGCACGACGACGCCGAGCCCGGGCAGCTGGCGCTGACGCCGCGCGGCGCCCGGGCGCTGGCGCAGCTCGGGATCGACGTGGAGGCGGCGCTGGCGCGGCGGCGCCAGTTCGCCTGCCGCTGCCTCGACTGGTCGGAGCGCCGCGACCACCTCGGCGGCGCGCTCGGCGCGGCGCTCGCGCAGGAACTGCAGGGACGCAAGTGGATCGAGCGGCGCAAGCACACGCGCGAGGTGCGCGTCACGGCGGAGGGGGAAGCGGCGCTCGCTGCGCTCGGCGTGAAGCTGTAGGCGGGCCTACGCGGGCGCACCCGCTTCGCACAGCAGGCCCGACAGCACGTCGAGCACCAGCCCCGGCTGCGTGAGCTGCGGGAAATGCCCGCTCTTTTGCGCGATCACCTGCTCGCCCAGGGGCGAAAGCCGCGCGAGTTCCTGCTGGTTGGCGCGCCGCGCACCGACCGCCGCCGGCGACATCATCCAGGCCCGCGGCGTCACGCCGCCGGTGATGACACGCAAGGGCACTTGGGGAAACGGCCCCGCCGCCTCGATCTCCCGCACCGTCTCGTCCGCGCCCGCGAGCTCGCTGTGCAGGTTGGGGCGGAAGAACGCGTTCGGCAAGGCCAGCATCTTCGACAGCGCGCGCTCGATCTGCGTCTCGTGCTTCTTCAGCACCGCGCGGTCGCCGGGATGCGTCGCCTCGATCAGCAGCACGCCAGCCACCTGCCCGGGATGCAGGCGCGCATAGAGGTTCGCGAACAGCCCGCCCAGCGAATGCGCCACCAGCACATAAGGCGGGGCGAAATCGGTGGCGGCCAGCAACTCGCCCAGGGATGCGAGCACGGCGGAGCCGGTCTGCCGGCCGCGCGGACGCTCGCTGCCCGGCAGGCCGAAGCGGTTCCAGCCCAGCACGCGGCCCATGCGCTCGAGGCCGGGATAGAGCGGCTCCCAGCCCTGCAGGCTCATGCCGGCGCCGCTGAAAAGCACGATGCGCGCCGGCCCGTGGCCGGACAGGATGTAGCCGAGCCGGCCGCTGCGCGTCTGCAGGGCGCGCAGGGCGGGGAGCCGGGCGCGTCGGGCGGGCGCGAACTGCGGCATGCCCCGACAGCCGGCTCAGGCGCCGCCGATACCGACGTTGATCCGGCCGGTGCCGCCGCACTCGGGACAGTCGGAGGCACCGAGGAAGCCGCTGCCGCCGCACTTCGGGCAGATCGTTTCACCGGTGCCGGGCGTGCCCACCGGCGCTTCATCGCCGGGGTTCATGAGCTGCCGGGCGGCACTGGGCTGGCCAGGCGCTTGCCCCGCCGGCTGGCCGGAGCGGCCCTCGGTGCCGCGCGGCAGGTCGAGCGCAGCGCCCGGGTCCTCCTCGCCTGCCACGGAGTCCAGCAGGTCGGTCGGATCGCCGGGACGCGCGGGGGCCCTGGAGCCCATCGGGGATTGCTGCTGCTTGCCGGCCATGGGTGCCCTCGTGAGTTGGCCTTGATCCTAGGCAGCGGCTGCGAACCGCGCCGTAGGACGGTGACCCACCTTGCCGGCGCTACCGGCACCAGGCACTGCCGACGCTAGTGCGGCGTTCGACGCTGTTCGGAACCTATTCGTCGTTCCCGCGCAGGCGCACTGGTGTCCTGGAACTGTCTGCGTCCGCTGAGGTCGCGGCGAAAGCGACGGAAAGAGGGATGCCGCCACAAGCGTTGCGGTGCGGTGCCGCGCTGCGCCCGTTGCCTTCGGTCCGGCACAGGACGGCTTTGTCCGTCTCACTCCATGTCCCCCGGCACTGGCTGAAGCCAGTGCCTCCTCCTCTACTTCCGGAGACGGACAAAGCCG
>Ga0255338_1003721_pt1 | contig 17517 bp, 17 predicted proteins | sample MeOH1_35cm_T4_19_FD_203715 | JGI IMG/M metagenome (GOLD analysis project Ga0255338, IMG submission 203715) | Sandy soil microbial communities from University of British Columbia, Vancouver, Canada - MeOH1_35cm_T4_195 | ecosystem: Engineered > Artificial ecosystem > Sand microcosm > Unclassified ...
CGTCACGTCAGGCGTGTCAACATGAAGACGTGGGCGAGAGATATTGCCCGACAGCCCGTTTCTGCGTACAACGTAAATCTAACAACCGTTCGAGGACCCGCTCCATGGCCCTGCCGCCCGTGCTCCGTGACCGCCTCCGCCTGCCGCTGATCGGCAGCCCGCTGTTCATCATCTCCGGCCCGGAGCTCGTGATCGCGCAGTGCAAGGCCGGGATCGTCGGCTCGTTCCCGGCGCTGAACGCGCGGCCGGCCTCGATGCTGGACGAATGGCTGCACCAGATCACCGAGGAGCTGGCCATCTGGGATCGTGATCATCCGGACACGCCCTCGGCGCCCTTCGCGGTGAACCACATCGTCCACAAGTCCAGCGACCGCCTGGAGCATGACGTCGAGGCCACCACCAAGTGGAAGGTCCCGGTGATCATCACCTCGCTGGGCGCGCGCGAGGACGTGAACGCCGCGGTCCACTCCTATGGCGGCGTCGTTCTGCACGACGTGATCAACGACAAGTTCGCGCACAAGGCCATCGAGAAGGGCGCCGATGGCCTGATCCCGGTGGCGGCCGGGGCCGGCGGCCACGCGGGGCACCTGTCGCCCTTCGCCCTGGTCCAGGCGCTGCGCGAATGGTTCGACGGCCCGATCGCGCTGTCGGGCTCCATCGCCCACGGCCGTTCGATCCTGGGCGCCCAGGCCATGGGCGCCGACCTGGCCTATGCCGGCTCGGTGTTCATCGCCACCAAGGAGGCGCGGGCGGATGCCGCCTACCAGGAGATGATCGTGGCCTCCACCGGCGAGGACATCACCTACACGAACCTCTTCACCGGGGTGCACGGCAACTACCTGACGCCCTCCATCATCGCGGCGGGGCTGGACCCGAACGACCTGCCCAAGTCCGACCCCTCGGCGATGAACTTCGGCTCGGGCGGGAACCAGAAGGCCAAGGCCTGGCGCGACATCTGGGGCTGCGGCCAGGGCATCGGCGCGGTGAAGAACGTGCCCACCGCCGCGGAACTCGTGGCCCGCCTGTCCGACGAGTACGAGGCGGCCAAGGCCGAACTCGCCGCCAAGACCGCCTTCACCGGCGGTCGCGCGCTGATGGCCGCGGAGTAGGCGCTTCACAGCCGGCCTGGGACGCGGCATCATCCGCGTCACCGGGCCGACGCGGATCGCCCGGCCAGACGGCTCCCGTCCAAGCATCCGCTCCAGCGCCCCCTCGCGGGCGGACGGAGCGATCTCATGGGCGGACAATCCTTCAAGGTGGCGGTGGTGTGGCGCGGCGACGCCGAGGCTCGCCGGTCGGCGGACCCGGCGACCACGCGCCTGTCCCCGATCTTCGCGGCCCTCTCGGCCGCCGGCTTCGCCGCCGAGCCCTGCGTCTATGACGAGAGCTTCGCGGCCGAGGTGCGTGCGCAATTGCTGGCCTGCGACGCGGTGCTGGTCTGGGTGAACCCGATCGCCACGGGCGCGCGGCGCGGCGCGCTGAACGCGCTGTTGGAGGAGGTCGCCGCGGCGGGCGTCCTGGTCAGCGCCCGGCCGGCCGTGGTCGCGGCCATGGGCGTGAAGTCCGTCCTGCATCGCACCCGCCATCTCGGCTGGGGCTCCGACGTCCGGCTCTACGAGACCGAGGCGGCGTTCGTCGCCGGCTTCCCGATCAGCCTCGCGGAAGCCAGACCCCGGGTGCTCAAGCAGGACCGCGGCAATGACGGCCTGGGCGTCTGGAAGGTGGAGACGGCCGGAGACCACGTCGAGGTCCGCGAGGCGCACGGCGATGGCGCGCCCAGGACCCTGCCGCTGGCCGATTTCATGGCCGAGCGCCGGCCGGACTTCGACGTCGGGCCCCTGGTCGACCAGGCCTACCAGCCGCGCCTGCCGGAAGGGATGATCCGCTGCTACATGTCCGGCGCGCGGCTGGTCGGGTTCGGCCACCATCTGGTGCGCGCCCTGGCGCCGGCCGACGCCGGACCGGGCGGAACGCGGCTCTATTCCGGGCCCGCCGATCCGAGGTTCCAACGCCTCCGAGGGCTCATGGAGCGCGACTGGACCCCCGGACTCTTGCGCACGCTCGGACTGCGGCCGGACGACCTGCCGGTGATCTGGGACGCCGACTTCCTTCTGGGTCCGCGCGACGCCAGCGGCGAGGACACCTATGTCCTGTGCGAGATCAACGTGAGCTCCGTCTTTCCCATGCCGGAAGAAGGGCCGGCCGCGATCGCACGCACCTTGCGTGAACGCCTCGTCCCGCGGCGTTGAGATTTTCTCGGCCCTCCTGAAGTTTAATCCTAGTGAATCGATCGGAATATGAGGTTTATAGTCCCCTCAACCACAACGAGGGGACTCGAGATGACTACGCCTGCGCTTCGCCAGACGGCGCCCGCCGCCTTCCTGGGCCTGCTTCTCTGCGGCGTTGCGCCAGCGGCTGTCGCGCAGACCGGGGCTGCGCCGCCAGCGGTCGACGCCGCCGCGGTGGCGGACGACGCGGACGCAAGCGCCGGCGCCACCGTCGGCGAGGTGACCGTCACCGCCCGTCGTCGCCAGGAAACCGTACAATCGGTGCCGCTCGCCGTCTCGGTCGTGAGCGGGGACAAGGTCGACGCGACGGGCGCGTTCAACGTCGGCCGCCTGCAGCAGCTCACGCCGACCCTGCAGTACTATTCCTCGAACCCGCGCAACACGGCGGTCAACATCCGCGGCCTGGGCGTCCCGTTCGGCCTGACCAGCGACGGCTTCGAGCAGGGGGTCGGGTTCTATATCGACGACGTCTATAACGCCCGCGTCGCCACCGCGACGTTCGACTTCCTGGACGTCTCTCGGATCGAGGTGCTGCGCGGACCGCAGGGCACGCTCTACGGCAAGAACACCACCGCGGGCGCGGTCAACATCACCACCAACCAGCCGACGTTCGACTTCGAAGCCAAGGCCGAGGTGACGGCCGGCAACCTCGACTTCAAGCAGGCCAAGGCGGCCATCTCGGGCCCGTTGACGGACACCATCGCGGCGCGCCTGGCGATCTCGACCACGACCCGCCGCGGCACGATCTACAACGTCACCAGCCGCCAGCACGTGAACGCCCAGGACAACGTCGGGGTCCGCGGCCAGATCCTCTACAAGCCCAGCGACAATCTCGCGGTGACCTTCGCGGCCGACTACAGCCAGCAGGACGCCGAGTGCTGCGCCCAGATCTTCGTGCGCACCGGCGCCACGCAACGCCCCCTGAACCGCCAGTACGCCGCCCTGGCCGCCGCCCAGGGCTACACCGTCGCCAGCACCAACCCCTTCGACCGGGTGACCGACGTCGACGCCAACCTCAACGCGGGCAACAAGATCGGCGGCGCCTCGGCCCGCGTGGTCTGGAACGTCGGCCCCGGGACCCTGACCTCGATCACCGCCTGGCGCTTCTGGGACTGGAAGCCGGAGAACGACCGTGACTTCCTGGGACTGTCCATCGTCTCCAAGTCCCAGAACCCCTCGCAGCAGGACCAGTATTCCCAGGAGCTGCGCTACAACTACGGGACCGAGCGCTACGACCTCGTGGTCGGCGCCTTCGCCTTCAAGCAGCGGATCGACACCCAGGGGACCGAGGAGCAGGGGCCGGCGTCCAGCCGCTGGAACATCACGCCCAGCAACGTCCTGTCGAACGACCCCACCGTACTGAACGGCCTGGTCGCGAGGAACACCCAGTATCTCAAGAACACCAGCTTCGCGCTCTTCGGCCAAGTCAGCTGGAGAGTGACCGACGCCTTCACGATCCAGCCCGGCGTCCGGCTGAACTACGACAAGAAGGACGGCTACTATCAACGCGTGGTCTTCGACGGGCAGGGTGCGCCGGTCCTGCTCGGACAGACCGGAGCCAGGCGCGCCGCTCAGCTCGCCGTGTTCACGCCGCAGCTCAGCGAGCCGAGCTTCGACGACTGGAACTTCAGCTACGACCTGACGGCCAGCTACCGGATCGCGCCCGACATCCTGGGCTACGCGACCTACGCCAAGAGCTTCAAGAGCGGCGGCATCAACCAGAACGGACTGCCGACCGACGCCGCCGGCAATCCGATCCTGGCTGCCGGCACGATCAAGCCCGAGGACGTCAACCACTACGAGGCCGGCCTGAAGATCCAGTTCTGGGAACGCCGCGCCACCCTCAACCTCTCGGCCTTCCGCACCGACATCAAGGACTACCAAGCGACGGTCACCAACGGCCAGTTGGGCGTGCTGCGCGGCTACCTCGCCAACGCCGGCAAGGTTCGCAGCCAGGGCTTCGAGGTCGACTTCCAGGTCCGGCCGAGCGAGCGGTTCACCGCCTACGCCAATGGCGCCTACACCGACGCGACCTACCGCAAGTTCGTCGACGCGCCATGCCCGCCGGAGCTCTCGGGCGGCACGACCGTGGCCGCCGGTCAGGCGCCCAGCGCGCCAGGCACGCCGGGCGGCCTCAGCCCGGCCAATTGCGACATCTCGGGCCAGCGCCTGCCGGGCGTCTCGAAGTGGGCCCTGTCGTTCGGCGCGGAGGCCAATCTGCCGGTCACCTTCCTGGGCGGCGAGGGTGAGGCCTATCTGGGCTACGACGGCAGCTACCGGTCCAACTTTTCGTCCAACGCCTCGCCATCGCTCTACACCTGGGTGGACGGCTATTCGCTGTCGAACTTCCGGGCCGGTTTCCGGACGCCGGCGGGCCTCAACCTCTACGCCTGGGTGCGAAACGCCTTCGACGAGGACTATTTCGAGCAGCTCGCCGTGGGTCCCAGCAACACCGGCCTGATCGCCGGCCAGCCGGGGGACCCCAGGACGTGGGGTGTGACCCTCAAGGCGGCGTTCTGACCCGAGGCAACGCGCGCCCGGGCCACCACCGGCCGGTCGTCGCAAACCTCGGCCCGTCCACAGGTTTGCACGGCCGGCTGAGTCCAAACGGGTGAGTCGTGCGTTGAGGGGATATGACCGAGCCCACCCTCCAGCGCCGCTACTGCGTCCACGGGGTCGCCGAATCGGCCTCGCGCGCCCACCTGATCGAAGGCGTCAGCTTCGAGGACGCCGCCCTCGGCTTCCTCGAGGGCCATCATCCCGTCGCCAACGACGACGAGACGGTGAGCCTGTTCGTCGAGGATATGGAGACGGGCGAGCGCCAGTGTTTCCGCATCGACCCGGAGACCGGCGAGGCCGCGCCCTGCGAATAGCCAAGCGCTGCCATCGCCGACAATATTTATCGAATGCGTCGTTTTGACGCCCGAAGGCCGACGAATATTAGTTACGAACTGTAGAACTATTTAATAGCCGCCGTCACAAACATCGGGCCGAAAAATGTTGGTCTGAAGTTTGTGAGGCGAGCGGTGCGATTTATTGATAACTGGAAAATATCCGTCAAGATTGCGGCGGCGATTATCTTTACATTGACGCTGTTCTCCTTATCGGTGGTCTATAGCAGCCTGGCGCTGAAGCGCGCCGACGACGCCAACACCGTGATGGTCGTGCACAACGCGGCCGCGACGGTCGAGGCCGTGCGGCTGGCCCGGAACATCAATGTCATCGGCTACACCGCCTATCGCACGATCGCCTATGACGGCCTGAGCGCCGAGACCAAGGCCGCCGCTGCTGAGTTCGAGGACACATCGGCGAAGATCCACGAGAACCTGGACAAGGCCGCTGCGCTGATGCCGGCGAACGCAGCCAGTTATAAGGCGTTCCGAACCGCCGCCGACGAGATCCTCGCGTTGGGCGCCCAGGCCGTGAGTGCTGGTCGCCGCAACGAGGCCGACGAAGCGAGGGCCGTCATGACGCGGCTGGATCCCAAGATACTGACCCTGAGCAATGCGATCCTCCAGTTCAACGAGCAGGCGGCCCTTCGCGACGCGGCGCAGGTCGTGGCGCTCACCGCGACGGCGCACCAGACCATCGCCGTGAACATCGGCCTTGCCGCGGCTGGTATCGCGGCCGGATTGGGCGTCGGGCTCTGGATGGCCATTGGCAAGATCTCCCGGCCGCTGAATCAGCTCTCCGAGCGCATGGGAAAACTCGCCGCGGGCGACCTGTCGGTGGCCATCGACGGGCAGACCCGTGGGGACGAGGTCGGCGGCATGGCCCAGGCGGTGCAGATCTTCAAGGAGAACGGGCTCAAAGCTCAGGCGACCGAGGCGGAAGTCGTGCGCGTCAGGATAGCCAGCGAGGAGGAGCGCCGTATGGGCGAAGCCGCGCGGGCCTTGGCGGCGCGCGAGCAGGCCGCAGCGGTCAGCCAGATCGGCGCAGGCTTGGCCAAACTCTCGAGCGGTGACCTGACCTACCGTCTTACCGAGGAGTTCGCTCAGGACTATCGAAAGCTGCAGGACGACTTCAACGCCGCCGTGGAGACGTTGCAAGGGACGATGAAGGAAATCTCCGGGAACAGCTCCGGCATCAAGACGGGAGCCGGTGAGATCACGGTCGCCTCGGACGATCTCTCGCGCCGCACCGAGCAACAGGCCGCCAGTCTTGAAGAGACCGCCGCCGCGCTTGAAGAGATCACCGCCACGGTGAAGCGCACCGCTGAGGGCGCGAGCCACGCCCGCACGGTCGTGGCGTCGGCCAAGACCGACGCAGAAATGGGTGGCGAGGTCGTGGGCAGGGCTATTGTCGCCATGAAGGCGATCGAAACCTCGTCGCGCGCAATCACTCAGATCATCGGCGTGATCGACGAAATCGCCTTCCAGACCAACCTGCTGGCCCTGAACGCCGGTGTCGAGGCGGCGCGCGCTGGTGATGCCGGCCGTGGCTTCGCGGTTGTCGCCTCGGAGGTGCGGGGCCTGGCCCAGCGTTCCGCGGAGGCCGCCAAGGAGATAAAGACGCTTATCTCGGCCTCCAGCAAACAGGTCGACTCGGGTGTCGACTTGGTCGGGCAGACGGGCGAGGCCCTGGACCGCATCGTTAGCCAGGTCGCCGAGATCAATACCGTAGTCACCGACATCGCGGCCTCCGCCCAGGAGCAGTCAAGCGGCCTGCAGCAGATCAACATCGCCATCAACCAGATGGACCAGGTGACACAGCAGAATGCGGCCATGGTCGAGGAGAGCACCGCGGCCAGTCACGCACTTGCCAAGGAGGCTGACGATCTGAACCGTCTGATGGGACGGTTCCAGGTCGGCGGCGGCATGGCCCAATCGGAGCCGGCGGCCGTTCGCTCGGGCCTGCGTGGCTCGGCGCCCGGGGGCGCACCGCAGCGGTTGCGCGCGATCTAGCAGCCGGGTCGCGGTCGTCCCGCGTTGCCACCGGGCGGCGGCCCGCCAGAACGTTGAGCGTGGGCCGGGCGGAGGTGGCTTCACCTCGCTGACTGCGGTCAGGCCGACTTGCGGCTGTTCATCTCGTCTCCGGCGTCCGCGGGCAGTCGGGCGAACCAGAACATCGAGATCATGGTCACCAGGCCCACGACGATGAAGGCCGGAGAGACCACTTCCACGGTGAGCCGGGTGGCGCCCTGCAGCGTCATCAGCAGGTGCAGCAGGCTGGCCGAGAGCCCGATGCCGATCGACTGCACCAGTTGCTGCACCATCGAGGCGGTGGTGGCGGCCCGGCTCATCTCGGCGGAATCGATCTCGGCATAGGCCAGGCCGTTCAGCGAGGTGAACTGCAGCGAGCGGAAGAACCCGCCCACGCCCAGCACCAGCATGATCGCCCAATGGGGCCAGTCCGGGCGGAAGAGCGCGTAGGCGAGGAAGCTCACCCCCACGATCACGGCGTTGACCAGCAGGACCGAGCGGAAGCCGAACCGGCGCAGGATCGGCGGCGCGGTGGTCTTCATCACCAGGGCGCCCACCGCCGAGATGAAGGTCATCAGGCCGGCGGCGAAGGCGCTCATGCCGAACGCCACCTGCAGCAGCATGGCCAGCAGGAACGGGTTCGCGCCCATGGCCACGCGCATGAAACCGCCGCCGATCACCGAGGCGCTGAAGGTCTTCTTCCGGAAGATGTCCAGATGGATGACGGCGTGGGGCGTGCGCCCGGCGTGCCGGCCGTAAAGACCCAGGCTGGCGAGGCCGCCCGCAAACAGGCCTGTCACCGCCCAGGGACTCAGCGCGTCGCGGCCAATGTTCTCGAAGCCGAAGATCAGTGCCGCCAGTCCCAGTCCGGTGAGGATGATGCCCTTGATGTCCACCGGCGGCGGGTCCTGCTCGCGGACCTCGGGCACGTGGCGATAGACCAGGACCAGGCCGAGGACGGCGATCGGCAGGTTCATGAAGAAGATCCACCGCCAGTCGGCGAAGGTGACGATCGCCCCGCCCACGACGGGCCCGATGACGGGGCCCAACAGCGCGGGCATGGTCACGACCGAAAGCGCGCCGACCAGCTCGTGCTTGGGCGTCGTGCGCAGCAGCACCAGTCGGCCCACCGGCATCAGCGTGGCGCCCGCCGCCCCCTGGGCGAAACGGGCCAGCACCAGCTGCCAGAGGTCGGTGGTGAACCCGCAGGCCACCGAGCAGGCCGCGTAGAGCACGATCGAGGTCATGAAGACCCGGCGCGCGCCGAACCGGTCGGCCAGCCAGCCGCTGAGCGGCAGGAAGATCGCCGACGAGAGCAGATAGACGGTGATGGCGATGTTGAGCCGCAGGGGCTCCACGTCGAAGGCGCGCGCCATGGCGGGCAGGGCGTTGGTGATCACCGTGGCGTTCAGCGTCTGCATCAAGAGCGCCGAGCCGATTATGGCCGGCACCAGCCAGCCGCGGGTGACCACGCCGGCGTCCTTCGGCGCGGCGGCCTCCGGGGCCGGCCGGTCGATGGGTTCGTCGGTGGGGCTCATGCGTCCACCAGGCGCGTCAGCGCCCCGGCGGCGGCTTCCAGCAGCGCCCGGTCCTCGGGCGTCAGGCGGGCCAGGCGCGTCGCCAGCCAGTCGTTCCGGGAGGCGCGGATGATGTCCAGCTTGCGCAGGCCCGCTTCGGTGACCGCGAGGCCCGAGCGGCGGCCGTCCCGGGCGTCGCCGCTGCGCGCCACGAGGCCTTCGGTCTCCAGCCGCTTGATGTGGGCGCTCATGGTCGGCCGGGAGATCTTCTCGACATCCGCCAGAGCGCTGACGCCGATGCCGGGGTTCTTGGTGATGTGGCCGAGAAGCAGCGCGTCCTGCGCCGACAGGCCGACCTTCTGCGCCTCAAGGCGCAGGCGTCGCGAGACCCGCAGCAGGGCGGGACGGAGGGCTTCGGCGAGCGCGATGATGTCGGGTGGGGTGTCGGGCATGATAGTTAGGTCGACGAACTATCTAGTTTATCGCGCGCTCCTCCGCAATGTCGGGATTGACGGCGGCGAGAGGTTTCTATTTAACGAGATTGTTATTTAACGAGATCGCTAATGATGCCTCAGCTCGATCCCTTGAGCGCCACCTTCGCAGCCCTCGCCGATCCGACGCGACGCGCCATCCTGGGGCGGCTGAGCGAGGGCGCGGCGACAGTCGGCGAACTGGCCCAGCCCTTCGACATCAGCCTCCCGGCGGTCTCGCGGCACCTGAAGGTGCTCCAGGCGGCGGGCCTGATTTCCCAAGGCCGTGAAGCGCAATGGCGGCCCTGCCGGTTGGAGCTCCAGGCCCTGCGCGAGGCCGATGGCTGGATCGGCCACTACCGGCGTTTCTGGGAGGGCGGTTTCGACAAGATGGGCGCCTACCTGCGTGAGATTCAGAAGGGAGACCGCGATGGCGAGTAGAGCCGTGGCCGACGACGAACTGCTGATCGAGACGACCTTCGCGGCGCCCGCACGACTGGTCTTCGACATGTGGGCCGAGCGCCGGCACTTCATGAACTGGCTGGGCCCGGTGGGATTCACCTGCACGCAGGCCGATCTCGACTTCCAGGTGGGCGGCGACTGGAGCGCCGCCATGGTGTCGGACCAGTACGGCGAGTCCCGGATGGGCGGCCGCTATCTCGAGATCGAGCCGGGCCGCCGCATCGTCATGACGTTCAAGTGGCTGGACAGCGATCCCGACCCGGAGACCGTCATCACGCTCACCTTCACCGAGGCCGACGGCAGAACCGTCCAGTCCTTCCACCAGACGCCCTTCGACGACGTCGCCCGCCGCGACAGCCACGTCGGCGGCTGGACCGAGGCCTTCGAGAGCGAACGAACCTACGTTGAAACCACCGCCCGGGAGCTGGCCAGATGATCACCGTCTATTCCTACAAGTGGGTGCCGGACTTCGCCCGGGGCCTGGTGCGCGACCTGCGCGTGCGCTGGGCGCTGGAAGAGGCCGGCCTCGAATACCAGGAGTGGCTGGTCGGACTGGGCGACGACCAGAACAGCCCGGCCTACCGGGCCTGCCAGCCATACGGCCAGGTGCCGGTGTACGAGGAGGGGGGCCTGGTGCTGTTCGAGTCCGGCGCCATCGTCCTGCACATCGGCGGGAAGAGCGAGGCGCTGCTGCCGGCCGATCCTTCGGCGCGGGCGCGGGCCACGTGCTGGCTGTTCTCGGCGCTCAACACCATAGAGCCGGTGATCCAGGAGCTGGCGTCGATCGACCTGTTCCATGCCGAGGAGGCCTGGGCGAAGGCGCGCCGGCCGCAGGTCGAGGCCCAGGCCAGGAAGCGGCTGGCCGAGCTCGCCGCCTGGCTGGGCGACAAGGAGTATCTCGAAGGCGAATTCACCCTCGGCGACCTGATGATGGCGACCGTGCTGCAGATCCTGCGCCACACCGACCTGGTGACCGGCGACTCGCGGCTCGGCCCCTACCTGCAACGGTGCGAAGCGCGCCCCGCCTACCAGCGCGCGCTCCGCGACCAGCTCGCCAGCTTCGAGGACCAGGCGGCCTAGACTTCCTCGCCCCCCGCGGAGCGAGAGGGGAGAGGGTAGGGTGAGGGGCGGCTGTGTCTCTCAACGGCCACGCCGGAACATCGAGGGCCCTCGGGCTACCGAGGTTGGGGCGGCGAGTTCAGCGCCGCCCCTCACCCAACCCTCTCCCCTCGCACCGCGTGTCGGGGGAGAGGAGGGCGCTGCGGCGCTAGAGGACGCCCAGCATCTCGGCCACCAGCGGGTGGCGGACGATGTCGCGGTCGGCCAGGCGCACCACCGCGATGTTGCCCACCTCTTCCAGCTTCTTGGCGACCGGGCCGAGACCGGAGAACTCCGGCAGCAGGTCCGACTGGTCCGGGTCGCCGGTGACCACCATGGTTGAGTGCCAGCCCAGGCGGGTCAGCAGCATCTTCAGCTGCACGTAGGTGCAGTTCTGCGCCTCGTCGATCACCACGAAGGCGTTGTTGAGCGTGCGGCCGCGCATGAAGCCCACCGGCGCGATCTCGATGGCGCCCTCGCTCATCAGCGCGCGGACGCGCTTCATGGAGAGGCGGTCGGACAGCGCGTCGTAGAGCGGCCGCAGGTAGGGGGCCAGCTTGTCCTCGGCGTCGCCGGGGAGGAAGCCGATGGACTCGCCGGCCTCGACCGCGGGCCGCGACAGGACGATCCGGCCGACGCGCCCGGCCTCCAGGGCCTCCACGGCCTTGGCGATGGCGAGATAGGTCTTGCCGGTGCCGGCTGGGCCCAGGGCCAGGACCAGGTTCTTGGCGTCGATGGCGTCGATCAGTTCCTGCTGGCCGGGCGACTTGGCCTTGATGGTCTTGAGGTAGGCCTGCTCGCGGTCGTCGTTGTGGTGCTGCAGCGGCGACCAGCCCCGGTCCACCGGCAACCGCCGAATTTTATCGTCCCCCTGGAATTGACCGGCGTCGAACGCGCCTTCGCGCACTTGTCGCTTCAGAGCCCGCTTGCTCATAAGGCCTCCTCAGGGGGCAAGAAAAAAGGGCGTCCCAAATGGGAGCGCCCTTCGAATGATTGAAAGAGAACGATGCGGCGGCGGCATGCCGGGCTGCCCGAGAATGAGCCGGGCGGCCCTTCACCATCTGCGGATCCGGGCGAAACGACCCGGCGGAACAACAGACTAAGCGCCATCCACCCCGTCCAGCGCAGGAACACGAAGGCGGAAACCTCCGCGGCGATGCCCAGAAGGCTTTCGCCCCCTCGAATCGCATCACTAGAATGATCCTAACGTCCTTTCCGAGTCGTTAAACAGCCCTCACGGGCAAGAAATGGGGTGCGGCATTGAGCGTCTACAACTTGGGCAATGTGACACCTGAGCTACCAAACGATGACGAATACTGGATCGCGCCGACGGCCGCGGTTATGGGGCGGGTGATTCTGAAGAAGAACGCCTCGGTCTGGTGGGGCGCCACACTTCGCGGCGACAACGACCCGATCGTCATCGGCGAGGGATCCAACGTCCAGGACGGCAGCGTCCTGCACACCGACACCGGCTCGCCGCTCACCCTGGGCGCCAACGTCACCGTCGGTCACCTGGTCATGCTTCACGGCTGCGAGATCGGCGACAATTCGCTGGTGGGGATCGGCTCGATCGTCCTGAACGGGGCGAAGATCGGGAAGAACTGCCTGATCGGCGCCAACTGCCTGATCACCGAGGGCAAGGAGATCCCGGACAACTCCCTGGTCATGGGCGCGCCGGGCAAGGTGGTGCGCGAGGTCTCGCCGGAGCAGGCGATGGTCATCACCGGCGGCGCCCGCCACTACGTCGAGAACTGGAAGCGCTACAAGCGCGAGCTCAGCCTGGTCCCCGGGAAGTAAGCGGAGATTTCCGCCAGCGCCTGGGCCGTCGTCTGGAAATGGACGGCGTGGAAGCCGGCGTCGCGCGCCGCTTTTACGTGGTCGATCAGGTCATCGGCGAACACCACATCCGCGGGCGCTGCACCAAGCCGGTCGAGCAGCGCTTGAAAGATCGCCGGGTCCGGCTTGGCCAGCCCCACATCGCAGGACGAGACCACATGGTCGAAAAGGCCCGCGAATTCGGGGCGAGCCTGCAACTGGGCCTCCGTCGAGAGGCTGTTGGTCAGGGCAGAGACTGGGACGCCGCGCCCCCGCAGGCCGCGGACGGCTTCGGCGACGGTATCGTTGAAGTCGCTTAGGTAGGCCTCTTCCGCCATCTCCCGCATCAGGGCGCCCGTCAGGCCGAGGCGTTCACCGGCGCGCCGGAACGCTTCATCTGCCGTGATGCGGCCGACCTGGGCTTCGCGATGCTCCGGAGATTTCGACAACACGGTCTCGATGGCCGAGCGGTCGAGTCCCGTACGGGCACTCCAGCGGCCCCAGAACGCATCGTCCGGCCAGCCCCGATAGAAGACGCCGCCGATGTCGAGGACCAGATGGCGCATGGCCTTCCTTATTGCGGTTGACGGACGCAGCGTCGCCCGCCGACGGTCCGGGCAAACGGGAGAGAAGACATGGCCTACGAATTCATCACGGTCGACCGCGACGGGCCGATCACCACCTTCACGCTGAACCGGCCCGAGGTGATGAACGCCATGCACTCACCCGCGCACTTCGAGATGCACGAGGCGCTGGACGCCTTCGCGGCCGATCCGGAGCAGTGGGTGGGCATCGTCACCGGGGCCGGCGACCGGGCGTTCTCGGCCGGCAACGACCTCAAGCACCAAGCCGGCGGCGGCAAGATGGGCAGCCCGCCGTCGGGCTTCGCGGGCCTGACCTCGCGCTTCGACCTGACCAAGCCCCTGATCGCCGCGGTCAACGGCGTGGCCATGGGCGGCGGGTTCGAGATCGCGCTGGCCTGCGACATCATCGTGGCCTCCGAGGCCGCCGTGTTCGCGCTGCCGGAACCGCGGGTCGGCCTGGCCGCCCTGGCCGGCGGCCTGCACCGGCTGCCGCGCGCCATCGGGACGAAGCGGGCCATGGGCATGATCCTCACCGCCCGACGGGTCTCCGCCGCCGAGGGCAAGGAGCTGGGCTTCGTCCACGAGGTGACCGCGCCCCAGGACCTGATGCGCACGGCCAAGGACCTCGCCAAGTCGATCTGCGAGCTCGGCCCGATGTCGATCCGCGCCTCGAAACAGGCGGTCTACCAGGGACTGGACGAGCCCAGCCTGGAAGCCGCGCTCAAGGGCCAGAACAAGTACCCGGCCGTGGCCGCGCTCTACACGTCCGAGGACTTCAAGGAAGGCCCGCTGGCGTTCGCGCAGAAGCGTCCGCCGCAGTGGAAGGGGCGCTGATTGCGGCGCATCCGGCGGCTGTTCTCGTTCCGAGGGCGAAGCCGCCGCAGGGACTATTGGCTGGAGATGCTGCCGGCGAATGGTGTCGTCTGGAGCCTCTTCTTCGCCCTCGGAAACGCGGGTGAAGAGATGCCCTGGCCGTTTGGGCTTCTGCTGTTCGGCATCCTCGGCGCCGCCCAATGGTGGAACGTCGCCCTGGCTGTCCGCCGGCTGCACGACTTCGGGCGCCCGGCCTGGTGGTTGCTACTCTACTACGCCGCGCCGTTCGCGCTGCTTGTCACCATCCCCTACCTGAACGACGACCAGCCGAGCCAAATTGCGGTGGCCTTGCTGGTGGTCAGCGCGCCGCTGGTGGGCCTTCTCGAGTTGGGACTGCGGCGCAGTTCGGATGGCGCGAACCGCTATGGTCCGGCGCCGGGGACGAGCGTGGACGCGACCGTCTTCGACTGACGCCGTTTGTTATCGGCCCCCAATATTGCCGCCCCCCGCCAATCCCGTCACATTCCGCGCGGGCGACGGGGACGGCGTTATGGTGGATATCGAGGCGGTCGGCGGGGCGGCGACGGGCGGGCTGATCGCCGGCCAGTTCGAGAAGCCGGCCGGCAAGGCGGGCGAGCACCACAACCTCTGCGCCGACTGCGGGACCGAGACGGTCGGGCGGTTCTGCCACAACTGCGGCAACGCCGCCCACGTCCACCGCACCCTGCTGCACCTGGGCGAGGAGCTGCTGCACGGGGTGATGCACTTCGACAGCCGCACCTGGCGGACCCTGCCGTTGCTGGTGTTCCGGCCCGGCCGGCTGACGCGGGAATGGTGCGAGGGCAAGCGCACCCGCTACGTGTCGCCGCTGGCGGTGTTCCTGTTCACGATGTTCGTCATGTTCATGCTGCTCAGCTACGCGCCGGAGCCGGAGGGCGGCTCCACCGTGGGCCGCCAGGCCGTGGCGACCGCCGAGCTCGCACGCCGCAACACCGAGGTGGCCAACGCCCGCGTGGCGCTGAAGAACGCGCCGCCCGAGGCCCGCGCCGGCGCGGAGATTGCGCTGAAGGCGGCCGAAGCCAACCAGGCCAGGGCCAAGTCGCGGGTCGGGAACACGCCCAAGGCCGCCGAGGTGGACGGTTGGCAAACGGACCTCGCGACGGACGCCAAGTCCGGACAGCTCGGCTTCTCCACCGGCAGCAAGAAGCTGGACGCAAAGCTGCAGAAGAAGTTCGAGAACCCGGAGCTGGCGGCCTACAAGCTGCAGCAGACGTTCTACAAATTCTCGTTCCTGCTGATCCCGATCTCGATCCCGTTCGTGGCGCTGCTGTTCGTCTGGAAACGGGGCTTCACCCTCTACGACCACGGGGTGTTCGTCCTCTACTCCCTGACCTTCATGTCCCTGCTGATCATGGTGGTGGCCGCGGCGGGGCGGATCGGCGGCCTGGTCGCCGGCCTCGCGTTCGCGCTGACGCCGTTCATCATCCCAATGCACATGTACTACCAGCTGCAGGGCGCCTACGGCCTCCGGACCTTCTCGGCGCTCTGGCGCACCTGGTTCCTGCTGGTGTTCTGCGCGATCGCGCTCACGTTCTTCCTGCTGGCCATCCTCTGGCTCAACATGGCCTGACGCCCCGAAAACGCGCGCGACGAAGAAGCATGACGCCTGCGTCACTTTTTGGTCCGCGCGGCCTTGTTTCCATGCGCGGGCTTTGTCACGGTGCCCTCAACTAAACACTGTTCAGGGGAGGGCGGCCGGTGGACCGCTACGACTACATCATCATCGGCGCCGGCTCGGCCGGCTGCGTGCTCGCCAACCGGCTGACCGAGGACGGGACCAAGTCGGTCCTGCTGCTGGAGGCCGGCGGCAAGGACAACGCCCTGATGATCAAGATGCCCGCCGGGGTGGGCACGCTCATCCAGAAGCAGGGCGCCTACAACTGGGGCTTCTGGACGGAGGCCGAGCCGAACCTGGACGATCGCAAGCTGTGGTGGCCGCGCGGCAAGGGCTGGGGCGGATCCTCCTCGATCAACGGCATGATCTACATCCGCGGCCACGCGCGCGATTACGACCAGTGGCGGCAGATGGGCCTGGGCGGCTGGGGCTACGCCGACGTCCTGCCCTACTTCAAGCGCTCGGAGAGCCTGGAGGGCGGCGGCGACCCCTGGCACGGCGGCGACGGCCCGTTGAAGGTGTCCAAGGCCTCGTCCCCGCACCCGATCTACCGCGCGACCATCGAGGCGGGCGGCCAGGCCGGCTATCCGCTGACCCAGGACTTCAACGGCTTCCAGCAGGAAGGGTGGGGCCCGTACCAGCTCACCATCCATGACGGCGAGCGCTGGAGCGCCGCGCGGGGCTACCTGCACCCGGCGCTGAGCCGGCCCAACCTCACCGCGCTCACCGGCGCCCGGACCACCAAGATCGTGATCGAGGGCGGCCGGGCCACCGGCGTCGAGATCCAGGAGGCCAAGGGCGGCCGCCGCGTCGTGCACGCCAACGCCGAGGTGCTGCTGTGCGCCGGCGCGGTGCAGTCGCCGCACATCCTGCAGCTCTCCGGCGTCGGCGATCCCGACGAGCTGATGAAGCACGGCGTGCCGGTGGTGCATGAGCTGAAGGGCGTCGGCCAGAACCTGCAGGACCACCTGGACGTCTGCATGTCCTGGGAATGCCCCCAGCCGATCACCCTCTATTCCCTGCGCAAGGGCCTGATCAAAACCCTGAGCGTCGGCTTGAGCTACATGCTGTTCCGCAAGGGCATCGGCCGGTCGCAGTTCCTGGAATCGGGCGCCTTCCTGCGCTCGCGCCCCGACCTCGACCGCCCCGATCTGCAGATCCACACCGTGCTGGCGATCATGCAGGACCACGGCAAGGTGGCGGTGGAGAAGGACGGCTTCACCTTCCACGTCTGCCAGCTTCGCCCCGAGAGCCGCGGGCGGGTGAGCCTGAAGTCGGCGGACCCGATGGACGATCCGGCGATCTTCGCCAACTACCTCTCCACCGAGGAGGACCGCCGCGCGCTGCGCGAGGGCGTGAAGATGATGCGCGAGGTGGCCAAACAGCCCGCGCTGAAGCCCTACGTCTGCGGCGAGCACTCGCCGGGCCCGGCGGTGCAGACCGACGCCGAGATCGACGCCTGGATCCGCCGGACCTCGGAGACCATCTACCACCCGGTCGGCACCTGCCGCATGGGCGTGGCCGGCGACCCGATGGCGGTGGTGGATGGCGATTGCCGCGTGCAGGGCCTCCAGGGCCTGCGAGTGGTCGACGCCTCGGTCATGCCGACCCTGGTGGGCGGCAACACCAACGCGCCCACCATCATGATCGCCGAGAAGATCTCCGACCACATCCGCGGCAAGGCCTTCCTCCCCTCCGACGACGCCCCCGTCTACGGCGACAGCGCCCAGGCGGCGTAGACCGTCCGCTCCTCTCCCAGGCGCGGCAGCGCCGTGGGAGAGGCCGGGAGAGGGCGGCGCGGCCCTGAGGGCCTGGCGCTCCGGTTGGATCAAGGCCCCGCCGATCAGGCGCTGCGGAGTGCTTCGCGTATTCG
>Ga0255338_1003722_pt1 | contig 17509 bp, 13 predicted proteins | sample MeOH1_35cm_T4_19_FD_203715 | JGI IMG/M metagenome (GOLD analysis project Ga0255338, IMG submission 203715) | Sandy soil microbial communities from University of British Columbia, Vancouver, Canada - MeOH1_35cm_T4_195 | ecosystem: Engineered > Artificial ecosystem > Sand microcosm > Unclassified ...
GGCGGCAGAAGAACGCCAAGTGCGACGGCAAGTTCGTCGAGTACCCCGCCGAGAACATCAGCCCCGACATGTCCTTCCTGGAGATGCTCGACATCGTGAACGAGGGCCTCATCCGCAAGGGTGAGGAGCCCATCACCTTCGACCACGACTGCCGCGAAGGCATCTGCGGCACCTGCAGCATGGTGATCAACGGGCGCCCCCACGGTCCCCGCGAGCGCACCACCACCTGCCAGCTGCACATGCGCAGCTTCAAGGACGGTGACAGCGTCACCATCGAACCCTGGCGTGCCGAGGCCTTCCCTGTCATCAAGGATCTGATGGTGGACCGCGGCGCTTTCGATCGCATCATCGCCGCCGGAGGCTTCATCAGCATTCCCACGGGATCCCCCCAGGACGCCAACGCCCTGCCGATTCCCAAAGAGAAGGCCGAGCTCTCCATGGACGCCGCCGCCTGCATCGGGTGCGGCGCCTGCGTCGCCGCCTGCCCCAATGCCAGCGCCATGCTGTTCCTGTCCGCCAAGGTCACGCACCTGGGCCTGCTCCCCCAGGGTCAGCCCGAGCGCTACCTCCGCGTTCGCGACATGGTTGCCCAGATGGATGCCGAGCAGTTCGGCACCTGCACCAACCACGGCGAGTGCGAAGCCGCCTGCCCCAAGGGCATCAAGATGGAGAACATCGCGCGCATGAACCGCGACTTCATCAAGGCCAGCCTCACCTACCGTCCCGCGAGCACCGGTGGCGGCGCGGGCTGAATCCGGCCCGCATCCATGCAAAACGCCCGGCTGCTGCCGGGCGTTTTGTTTCCGTCGGCTCTACTCGACCAGCGGCTCCACATGGTAAGGGATCGAGATCACGATGATCTTGGGCATGAGGAGCAGCGTGCCCTTGATCCTCATGGCCGTCTGATTGTGAAGCAGGTTTGCCCACCAGTGCCCGGTGACGAACTCGGGGAGGATGACCGTGATGGTGTATTCCGGCTCCGCCTGCCGCATGCGCTCCAGTTCGTTCACGATGGGCTCGACCACCTTCCGGTAGGGGCTCCGGATGGCCCGGAGGGGAATCCCCTCGCTGTACCTTGGCCAGTCCGATCGCAATTTCTCAAGCGTCGCGCTGTCCCGGCCGTGCTCATCCGTGAAGTCGACGGTCAGCGCCTCGACTTCGCCATGCTCCGCGATGACCTTCGCATAGTTCAAAGCCTGGACCACGCCAGCATGGATCCCGGATACCAGCACGACCACGCGATTCCGGCGGGGACCGATGAAATCCACGCGGCTCGCGGCGAGGATCGACTTGATGCGGATGTAGTGCCGGTGGATGTTGAAAAAGGTCATCACCATCAGCGGCACGAGCACGATCACGATCCAGGCCCCATGGGCGAACCGCGTCACGGCGATCACCAGCATGACGACGAGCGTCGTCACGGCCCCCAGGCCATTGATCATCGCCTTCACCTGCCAGCCCCTGCCCTTGAGGCGGAACCAGCGGCGGACCATTCCCGTCTGACTGATGGTGAAGCCGAGGAAGACGCCCACGGCATAGAGCGGCAGCAGGTGGTCTTCCTTCGCGCCGAAGAGCAGGACCAGGAAACCGGCCGCCAGGGACAGGATGAAGATCCCGTTGGAGAAGACCAGGCGATCCCCCTGGCTGGTGAACTGGCGGGGCAGGAAGCCATCCCGGGCATGGAGCGCTGCCAGGCGGGGGAAGTCCGCATAGGCTGTGTTCGCCGCCAGGGCCAGGATGGCCATGGTGAAGCCCGTGGTGACGAGGTAGATCAGCTTGGGTATCCCGTGTTCCGCCCCGCCTAGAATGAGCCGGGTCAGTTGGGAGAGCAGGGTTTCCGGCGAGTCCGGATGGTAGGTCAGACCGTAGTGGTTCGTCAGGTAGGTGATGCCGAGAAACATGGTCCCGAGGATGACCACCATCCAGGTCATGGTCTTCGAGGCATTGGTTGACACGGGTTCCTTGAAGGCCGTAACCCCATTGCTGATGGCCTCCACCCCTGTCAGAGCGGTGCAGCCCGCGCTATAGGCCCGAGCCAGCAGCCACAACGCAGCCAGCTTGGAGGTGCCTTCCACGTGGGCCGCCGCGACGTGGGTAGCGACCACCTCATGGCCAGTGGCCACATTCCAGAAGCCCTTGATCAACAATCCCACGATGCAGATCACGAACCCGTAGGTCGGCATCGAGAAGACCAGGCCGCTTTCCTTCACGCCCCGCAGGTTCATCAAGGCGATGAAGGCGATGATGCCTTCGGCGAGAAAAATGCGATGGGCTTCCAGCCCCGGAAACGCCGACACGATGGCTGATACGCCCGCGGAAACAGACACGGCCACGGTCAGGATGTAGTCGATCAGCAGGGAGGCGCCTGCCGTCTGGGCGGCGACCTCCCCCAGGTTGTCCTTGGCCACCAGGTAGGCGCCACCACCACTGGGGTAGGCGTGGATGGTCTGGCGGTAACTCACATTGAGGACGAGCAATAGGGCCACAATGCCGAGGGCCACCCACCACGACCACCCCAGCACACCCGCCCCGAACACGGCCACGGCCGCCGTGAGAGGCGCCATGATCTCCTGGGTGCCGTAGGCCACCGACGACAGCGCATCCGAACTGAACACCGCCAAGGCGATGGGATTGCTGATCCTGGTTTCGTGGCTTTCTTCGCTGGCGAGGCGACGCCCCAGGAGAAACGTTCGGTAATTGGGCATGCCTTGGATTCCTGGGGTTCTTGGGCCATCCGGGTTGGGCCAGACAGGGTGACGACACGACCAGCCCGGTTCATCAACGCCGGGCCCAGCCAGCCCATAGAGTGGCCATGAAGGGTGTTAAGAAGGTGTTAGGAATTCAGGCCAAACCCCTGGCCTCAACGGCAACTTAACGGATCTGCCCTGACTCCTAACAGCGCCTTAACGCCGGTCGCAACCATGCTGTTGGACCGGTTGCACTTCAGAAAGCGGGAAGCCGGACTCATTTCACCCTGTCCGTGCAGGGCGGATCCACCGCAGGAGTCATCGTGCACCTTGTGATGCCTTGGTTTCTCCCCCTAGCCTCGTTGGCCGCCTGGCTGGGCGTCCGTGCGGCGCGTGACCTGCGATCCGACGGAGAAACCGGGCGAAGGAATGCCTGGTGGATGCTGATCCTGATGTTCCTTCCTCTCTTCTTCTGGCTGATAGCTCAGTTCATATCTGACTAAGGACTCCTCCAATGAACGCCACCCTTCTCATCGCCTCCCTGCTGGCCCTGGGCCTCCTGGGCTACCTCACCTTCGCCCTTCTGCAGCCGGAGAAGTTCCAATGAGCCATGCCTGGTCCCAGAACCTGCTGTACCTGGCCCTGCTCCTGAGCCTGGCCTTCCCCTTGGGAACCTACATGGCCAAGGTTCTGGAGGGCGGACGCACTTTCCTGCATCCAGTCCTCGGGCCCCTCGAGCAAGGCCTCTACCGCCTCATGGGCATCCGCGAGGATGAGGACATGGGGTGGAAGGCCTACGCCTGGTCCATCACCCTAATCAAGCTCCTCGGCCTGGCGGCGGTGTTCCTCCTCATGAAGACCCAGGCCGCCCTGCCCCTCAACCCCGAACATCAGGCCAATGTGGCGACAGGCCTCTCCATCAACACAGCCGTAAGCTTCATCACCAACACCAACTGGCAGGCCTACAGCGGCGAAACGACGTTGAGTTACCTCACCCAGATGCTGGGCCTGACGGTGCAGAACTTCCTCTCGGCCGCCACGGGCATCGCGGTGCTGGTGGCCCTCGTGCGCGGCATCATGCGCCGCAGCGCCACGGGCCTGGGCAACGCCTGGGTGGATCTCGTGCGCAGCACCCTTTACATCCTCCTACCCCTGTCCTTCGTCTTCGCCCTCTTCCTCGTAGCCCAGGGTGTCATTCAGAACCTGTCGGCCTACATCCACACGGCGGGCGGACAAGTGCTCGCCATGGGACCCGCAGCCTCCCAGATCGCCATCAAGATGCTGGGCACCAATGGCGGCGGTTTCTTCGGAGTCAACGGGGCCCACCCCTTCGAGAACAGCTCTCCCCTCTCCAACTTCATCCAGACCCTGAGCATTCTCCTCATCCCCGCCGGCCTCTGTGTGACCTTCGGGCACATGGTGAAGGACCGTCGCCAGGGCTGGGCCCTGCTGGCCGCCATGACCCTGATCTTCGTGGGGGCCCTCGCCGTCTGCACGCAGGCCGAAGTGAAGGGCAGTCCAGCCCTCACGCGCCTGGGCGCGAACCAGGTAGCCAGCCAGATGGCCGGCGCCGAGCAGCCCGGCGGGAACATGGAGGGCAAGGAACTGCGCTTCGGCCCCGGTCCCTCGGCCCTCTGGGCCACCGCCACCACGGCGGCCTCCAATGGCTCGGTGAACGCCATGCATGACTCCTTCACGCCTCTGGGCGGCCTGGTGCCCATGTGGCTCATTCAGCTGGGCGAGGTGGTCTTCGGCGGAGTGGGCTCGGGCCTCTACGGCATGCTGATGTTCGCATTGGTGGGCGTCTTCATCGGCGGCCTCATGGTGGGCCGCACGCCGGAATACCTGGGCAAGAAGGTGGAAGCCTTCGAGATGAAGATGGCCTCCATCGCCATCCTTCTGCCCTGCGCCGCCGTGCTCATCGGCACCGCCATCTCCGTGGTGGTGGCCAACGCCGCTGCTTCAGTGAGCAACCCCGGCCCCCACGGCTTCAGCCAGATCCTCTATGCCTGGAGCAGCGCCTCCAACAACAACGGCAGCGCCTTCGGCGGCCTCAGCGTCAACACGCCCTTCTACAACTACGGCCTGGCCCTGGCCATGCTCCTGGGCCGCTTCGGCGTGATCTGGCCGGTACTGGCCCTCTCCGGCTCCCTCGTGAAGAAGAAGCACACGCCCGAGGGTCTGGGCACCTTGCCCACGCATACGCCACTTTTTGTCGGCGTGCTCGTCGGCGTCGTGCTCCTGGTGGGCGCACTCACCTTCATTCCCGCCCTGGCCCTCGGCCCCATCGCCGAGCACCTGGCCCTGCGCTGATTCAGGAGAACATCATGGTTTCCCATTCACGGCAGGACACCCAAGCCCGCCCCCTCTTCGAACCCAGCATCGTGCGCCGCGCGGTGTTCGACTCGTTCCGGAAACTGAATCCGCTCCATCAGCTCCGGAACCCGGTCATGTTCACCGTGTGGATCTGCAGCGCCTTCACCACGGGGCTCTGGCTGCAGGCCCTGGGGGGCCACGGCGCGGGGCGGCCCGGCTTCATCCTCGCCATCTCCCTCTGGCTCTGGTTCACCCTCCTTTTCGCCAATTTCGCGGAGGCCATGGCGGAGGGGCGGGGCAAAGCCCAGGCGGATTCGCTGCGCAAGTCCAAGCGCGACGTGAAGGCCAGGCGGCTGCTCGGAACCGACCGACAGGGTGTGCACGAGGTGACAGATGCGCCGGAACTGCGTATTAACGATCTGGTGCTCGTCGAGGCTGGCGAAACCATTCCCGGGGATGGCGAAGTGGTCGAGGGCGTGGCCTCCGTGAACGAAAGCGCCATCACCGGCGAAAGCGCCCCCGTCATCCGAGAGAGCGGCGGCGACCGCTCCGCCGTCACCGGCGGCACCCTGGTGCTCTCCGACTGGCTGGTGATCCGCATCTCCTCCAATCCGGGGGAAAGCTTCCTGGACCGCATGATTGCCATGGTGGAGGGCGCCAAGCGCCAGAAGACCCCCAACGAGATCGCCCTGGACATCCTCCTGGCGGGCCTCACCATCATCTTCCTGCTGGCCACGGCCACGCTGCTGCCCTACTCCATTTTCTCCATCAAGGCTGCCGGACAGGGCAGCCCTGTGTCCCTCACGGTGCTGGTGTCGCTGCTGGTCTGCCTCATCCCCACCACCATCGGCGGTCTGCTCAGCGCCATCGGCATTGCCGGCATGGATCGCATGATCCAGGCCAACGTCATCGCCACCTCCGGCCGGGCCGTGGAAGCAGCGGGCGACGTGGACGTGCTATTGCTGGACAAAACCGGCACCATCACCCTGGGCAACCGGCAGGCCGTGGCCTTCCTGCCCGCTGAGGGAGTGGACCTCCAGCAGCTGGCGGACGCGGCCCAGCTCTCCTCCCTGGCGGACGAAACCCCCGAGGGTCGCAGCATCGTGGTACTGGCCAAGGAGCAGTACAACCTGCGCGAGCGGGACATCCACGCCCTGGACGCCCATTTCGTACCCTTCACCGCCCAGACCCGCATGAGCGGCGTCAACATGGGCGAACGCCAGATCCGCAAGGGCGCCGCCTCAGCCATCGAGGACTACGTCCAGTCCCAGGGTGGTAGGTTTCCCGATGACCTGCGCCGCACGGTAGACCAGATCTCCATGGCAGGCGGCACACCCCTGGTCGTGGCGGAGGGGCCTAGAGCCCTCGGTGTGGTGCAGCTGAAAGACATCGTGAAGGGCGGCATTAAGGAGCGCTTCGCGGAACTGCGCGGCATGGGCATCAAGACCGTGATGATCACCGGCGACAACCCCCTCACCGCGGCCGCCATCGCCGCCGAAGCGGGTGTGGACGACTTCCTGGCCCAGGCCACGCCCGAGGCCAAGCTGAAGCTCATCCGCGAATACCAGGCCGGTGGGCGCCTCGTGGCCATGACGGGGGACGGCACCAACGATGCGCCAGCCCTGGCCCAGGCGGACGTGGCCGTGGCCATGAACTCAGGGACCCAGGCCGCCAAGGAGGCCGGGAACATGGTGGATCTCGATTCCAATCCCACGAAGCTCATCGAGATCGTGGAGATCGGCAAGCAGATGCTCATGACGCGAGGATCCCTGACCACCTTCAGCATCGCCAACGACGTGGCCAAGTACTTCGCCATCCTTCCTGCCGCCTTCGTGGCCACCTACCCGGCGCTGGGCGCGCTGAACATCATGGGCCTGCATAGCCCCGAGAGTGCCATCCTCTCGGCGGTGATCTTCAACGCCCTCATCATCGTCGTGCTCATCCCCCTGGCGCTGCGCGGCGTGAAGTACCGGCCCGTGGGCGCCGCCCAGCTGCTGCAAAGGAACCTGCTGCTCTACGGGGCTGGCGGCCTCGTGGTGCCCTTCATCGGCATCAAGGCCATCGACTGGCTGCTCGTTGCCCTTCATCTCGCCGCCTGAGGGAACCCCATGAACCTCCAACTCCGCCCCGCCCTCGTCTCCTTCATTGCCTTGTCCGCCATTACGGGCCTGGCCTACCCGCTCCTTGTCACCGGCCTGGCCAGGGCGATCTTCCCCAGACAGGCCGAAGGCAGCCTCATCCGCAAGGACGGTCAGGTGATCGGTTCCGAGTGGATCGGTCAGTCATTCACGGCGCCCGGAGCCTTCTGGGGCCGCCCCTCCGCCACCGTTGACGCCAATGGCAAACCCATGCCTTACAACGGCGCCAACAGCGGCGGCTCCAACCTGGCCCCCAGCAATCCCGATCTGAGGAAAGCCGTGGAGGAGCGCATCGCCGCCCTTCGCGCGTCGGATCCCGAAGCCACTGGCCCCGTGCCTGTGGACCTCGTCACCACTTCTGCCAGCGGCCTGGACCCCCACATCAGCCCCGCCGCTGCCGCCTTCCAGGTGCATCGCGTGGCCAAGGCCCGGGGTTTGGACGAAGCCAAGGTGCGGGACCTGATTTCGTCCCATGTCGAGCTCCCCCAGCTCGGCGTGCTGGGCGAAGCCCGGGTGAACGTGCTCAAGCTGAACCTGGCCCTCGACGAGCTTGGCTCGAAGTAGCGCCTTACTGAATACGATTCTTCCGGAGCACGACATGCGCTTTCCCGTTGCCCTTCCTCTGGGTGCGGCCCTGGCCGCGCACCTGATGGCCCAGACCCCGGTGACGCCCGCGCCCCTGCCGCCCGCACCTCCTTCACTTCTGGGGTTCGCACTGAGCGGCTCTGCCACCATCGGCTCCCAGTACATCTTCCGGGGTCTCACCCAGACCGACGGGAACCCCACGGTCCAGGCGGAACTGGACCTGGTCCACCCCTCTGGCTTCTACCTCAGCACCAGCCTGAGCAACATCTCCTGGTTCACCGATCAGAATGCGGGCGTGGCCAGCACCCCCACCGGTCTGGGCTCTCCGGCCGCAGTGGGCGCAACCCTCTACCAGCCGGGGAAGGTGAACTCCGCTGGGGTGGAGCTGGATCTGTTCGGCGGCTACAAGTGGGGCTTCGCCAAGGACTGGACCCTGGATGTGGGGCTCTACCGCTACCTCTACCCGGGCACCTACGACAACCTTGGCGCTTACCGGAACCCCGCCACCACCGAGGCCTACCTGGGTCTGAGCTACGCCTGGGCCAGCCTGAAGTACTCGCAGGTCATCAGCGCGAACACGTTCGGCGTCAACAACTCTGGCGGGACGAGCTACGCCGACCTCACCCTGGCGATCCCCCTGGGCGGAAGCGGGTGGACAGTGCTGGCCCATGGGGGCCGGACCACTTATTCCGCCAAGGCGAACCCGGGCTACTTCTTCAACGGGAACTACGTGACCGGAGACAACGCGCTGTTCAGCTACTCGGACTACAAGCTGGGCATCGCGAAGGAAATCAAGGGCTACGTCCTCACCCTGGCCGCTACGGACACGGAGGCCAGGTCCCGCGCCGCGGACAACGACGTCACCGTCTACGAGAACGTCATGGGGCGCAACCTAGGGAAGAGCACTGTGACCTTCACCATCGCCAAGGCATTCTGACCCTATCCTGGCGACTTCAGTTGGTTGGTCTCGCCCAGGATTCCAGATAGGTTTACTGCATGCCACTCGATCGCCCGGACCCTGATGCCCTGCTGCGCCAAGTACAGGAGCAGGAGGCCCGGGAGAATAGGGCGAAGCTCAAGGTCTTTTTCGGCGCCGCCCCAGGCGTCGGTAAGACCTACGCCATGCTTTCCGAGGCCCGGGAGCGGAGGGTGGAAGGCGTCGACCTTGTCGTCGGGGTCGTCGAGACTCACGGCAGGAGCGAGACTGCCGCCCTGACCGAAGGGTTGGAGATCCTGCCACGGAAGGAACTGGCCTACGCCGGCCAGTTCCTTCCCGAGTTCGACCTGGATGCCGCGCTGGCCCGCCGGCCGGGGCTGATTCTCATGGACGAACTGGCCCACACCAACGTGATGGGCTCCCACCACGTCAAGCGGTGGCAGGACGTCCTGGAGCTGCTGGACGCGGGCATCGACGTCTACACCACAATGAACGTCCAGCACCTGGAGAGCCTCAAGGACGTCGTCGCGCAGATCACGGGCGTCACTGTGCGGGAGAACGTTCCCGACACGGTCATGGAGCGGGCGGACGAAGTCGAACTGGTGGACCTGTCCCCGGAGGATCTGCTGGTGCGGCTCAAGGAGGGCAAGGTCTATCTTCCGGATCAGGCCCGCCATGCCCGCGATCACTTCTTCCGCAAAGGCAACCTGCTCGCCCTCCGGGAACTGGCCTTGCGCCACACGGCGGAAAACGTCGACGCCCAGATGCGGCGGTACATGGAATCAGAGGGCATCCGGAAGACCTGGGCCGCCGGAGACCGGCTCCTGGTCTGTGTGGGGCCGGATGGCCTTTCCGAGCGCCTCATCCGCTCGACGCGCCGCATGGCGGGTTCCCTGGGGGCCTCGTGGGTGGCCCTCTATGTCGAATCGCCCCGGCACTTCAAATTCAGCGAAGAAGAGCGGAACCGCGTCGAAGAGAACCTCCGTCTGGCCGAAAAACTAGGGGGGGAGACGGTCGTCATCGAAGGGGGTGGCAGGACGGACGAGGACATCCTGGCCTTCGCCCGGGACCGCAACATCACCAAGATCGTGGTGGGCAAACCCTCACGGCCCAAGTGGGTGGACATCTTCGCCGGGTCCCCCGTGGACGATCTCATCCGCCACAGCGGTGACATCGACATCTACGTCATCACAGGCGAGACGGCGAAACAGGGTGCTTCACCAAGCCTCCGGTCCCGCCTCACGAGTCCACTGCGGAACTACCTGCTAAGCGTCATCACGGTGGTGCTCTCGACAGCCATCGCGGGCCTGATCTTCCGCCGCACCGAGCTGGCGGACATCGTGATGATCTACCTGCTCGGCATTCTCATCGTGGCCACGCGGTTCGGCCGTGGTCCTTCCCTGCTGGCTTCCTTGCTAAGCGTCGCGGCCTTCGACTTCATCTTCGTGCCGCCCTATTTCACGTTCGTGGTATCCGACTTCCGCCATGTCGGCACCTTCTCAGTGATGCTTCTGGTGGGGGTGGTCATCGGGAACCTCACCGAGCGCATCCGGGCCCAGGCCCGCCTGGCCCGGGCCCGGGAACAGCGGACGCAGGCCCTCTTCCGCCTGGGGCAGGAATTAGCCCGAAGCGCGGGGTCCACGGCCCTGGTGGCCTCTGCGATACAAAACGTGGCGACCCAGTTCCAGAGCCATGCGGTGGTGCTGCTTCCGGACGGTTCCGGGCGGCTGGAGGCGCCCACCCACCACCTCGCCTTTCCCCTGAACGACCAGGAACGGGGTGTGGCTCAGTGGGTCTTCGAGCATGACGAGCCCGCCGGCCTGGGCACGCTCACGCTCCCTGGGGCCCGCGCCACCTACCTGCCGCTCAAAGGCTCGAAAGGCACCCTCGGCGTGATGGGCGTGCTCCCGGATGACGCGCCCCAATGGGTGGAGCCGGATCAGCGCCAGTTGCTGGAAGCCTTCGCCAACCAGACGGCCCTGGCCCTGGAGCGGTCCCTGCTGGCCGAGCAGAGTGCAGCCGATCGTCGGCGGGCCGAGGATGAGCGCCTCCGAAACGCCCTACTCAGCTCCGTGTCACACGATCTCCGGACGCCGCTCGGCGTCATCACTGGAGCCGTGAGCGCGGCCCTGGAGACACCCGGCATCCCCGATTCGACCCGGCGCGACCTCCTGATCTCGGCCCAGGAGGAGGCCCAGCGTCTGCATCGCCTGGTGAGCAATCTGCTCGACATCACGCGGCTCGAGGCCGGAGCCATGGAATTGCGCACTGAATGGATTCCCATGGAGGAGGTTGTGGGCGCGGCCTTGAATCGCCGTGAGCTGGGCTCCGAGGCCGCACGCGTCAGGACCCACCTTCCCGAAGACCTGCCGATGATCGCCATGGATGCCGTCCTCATGGAGCAGGTGCTGGTGAACCTCATCGACAATGCGTTGAAGTATTCGCCGCCCGGTTCCCCGGTGGACATCAAAGCCTGGGCCGCGGGGAAGTCCCTCACGCTCTCGGTCGCCGACCAGGGGCCGGGGATCGCGCCCGGGGAGGAAGCGCGCATCTTCGAGAAGCTGGTCCGGGGTGAAGCGGGGACCAGCCGCCCCGGCGCCGGGCTGGGCCTGGCCATCTGCAAAGGCATCGTGACCGCCCATGGCGGCCAGATCCAAGCAGTGAACCACCCACAGGGTGGTGCGCAATTCCTCATCAGCCTCCCCTTGGGCACACCACCAGCGATCCCCCAGGAGGCACCATGACCAGCCCCGCGCCCCTGATCCTGCTGGTGGAAGATGAGCCGCAGATGCGCCGTTTCCTCCGGGTGGCCCTGGAAGGCAGCGGCTACCGGTATCTGGAAGCCCCCATAGGTGAGGAAGGTCTGGCCCTGGCCGCCCAGCATCGGCCCGACGTGATCCTGCTCGACCTCGGACTCCCCGACATGGATGGCCTCGACCTCATGACGCGGCTCCGGGAATGGACTCAGACACCGGTCATCGTCATCTCCGCCCGGGGTCAGGAAACCGACAAGATCGGCGCCCTCGATGTCGGAGCGGATGACTACCTCATCAAGCCCTTCGGCACGGGCGAACTCCTGGCCCGCATCCGGGTGGCGCTGCGCCATGCCGACCCCGGGGCCGCCGAGGATCCGCTGTTCGCCCTGGGACGGTGGCGGGTGGATCTGGCCAAGCGCCAAGTCTTGGTCGCAGGCCAGGAAGTCCACCTCACCCCGCTCGAATACCGGCTCTTCACCACCCTTATCCGGCACGCGGGGAAGGTGGTGACCCACCGGCAGCTCCTGAAGGAGGTCTGGGGTGGCGTCGCCGGAGCCCAGCCCCTCTACCTCCGTGTGTATATGGCCCAGCTCAGGCACAAGCTGGAAGAGGATCCCTCCCGTCCCCGGTACCTGCAAACCGAACCCGGCGTGGGCTACCGGCTGAGGACGGAAGACTAGGCTTCTCTCCCCGTTGGGAGAACCATGCGGGAGTGAAGGCAGGCGGCTGGTCGGCCCTCCAAAACTACTGGGCGGGCGTTATTTTGTAGGCTTCAAACAGGCTCACGCTGTCGGCCTTGGTCCAGATCCCTACACGCCCGTTGACGGGCTGGTCAAGGGAGTGCTCCAGAACCCGTTTGCCATTCAGGTAGCCCTCCACCATCCGGCCCCGGACCACTAGTTTCAGGTCATGCCATTGCCCGGTGGGGGTGGGCGTGTTGCGGATCCACTTTACAGAGCTGCGCCGGCCTCTTACGACGCGCCAGAGGACCAGGTTGTTCTCCAGGGCGTTGGCCCGCATGACGTAGTAGTCGCCGCTGGGCTTCAGATCGAAGAGAATGCCGCCCGCCTGATCCACCCGGCCTCCCAGGGCCTTGAAGCGCATGGATATTTCCCCGCCACGGAAGTCCCCGACATCCCGCGCCACCACGTAGGGGAAGTAGGCGAAGGCCTTCACGCTGTCCAGGAACTCCGCATAGCGCTCGCCATAAATGGCGCGGGCCTTGTCGGCTAGGTTGGCCCCGCTCTGGCCCTCCTGCCAGCGGGTACCGTCCACCTTCAGCACCTTCCGGCCGCCCTCCTGGGCGATGGTCCAGTTCCCCACCATGGGGATCATGGCCCTGGATTCGGCCCCGACCGTTTCGGCGCTGAAATCGATGGTTTTCGGGGCGGGCTGGGCTGCCAGGGGGAGCATCGCGAGGGCAAGGACGGGAATCAGGTTTCTGAGCATGGAGCCTCCTTCAGACGGCTTTGGGAAGGGAGAGGTGCTGTTGGAGCCAGAGCGCCAGGAACAGGAGCGGCAGGAGCAGCCGGAACCAGAGCGTCCCCAGGGGCGCATCCAGGGCCTTCGGGTAGCCGGGATAGGCCGCTTCGGGATCCTCTGCCCATGGGTGGGCGCCGGTCAGGTCCCAGATGAGGGGCAGGATTTCCTCGGCGCTGGTGGAGCGGCTCAGGCCCTCGCGGCCCTGGTAGCGGTACACCACTTCGCCGTAGTGGTCGTCTCCGCCCTGGCCGTAGCGGCCGAAGGTGGAGGGATCGCCCGTGCGGACCACGCTCACATGGGGCATCACATGTCGAAGCTTGCGGAGGATGCCCTTATCCAGGTCCATCCACCGGGGATCCTCTGCGCTGAGGCGGACCTCGATGTCCAGGCGTCCGCGGATGCGGCTCAGGGTGTTCTCCACCCCGCTGGGAAACGAATGGCGACGATCCTCGGTGAGATCCCAGGACCTCTGGAAGCGAGGGGTCGCCAGAAAAATCAGCAACACTGCCGCGACCCCGCCGACGGAAAGCAAGACCTTGTGGAGCATCCGATGGCCAGGATGCAACCAGCCTGCGGCGAGCCCGAGCGCCACGGGGATGAAGGCGGACCAGGCGAGGACATGCCCGACGGGTAGTAGCCCTTGCTCAAAAGGACGAAGGGCCTGGGTGAGGGATAGGGCCGCTAGGCGGGAGAGCCACCCCCCTCCCGTTGCCCCCTCGAAGTCGATCACCCAGGACCCCAGGGTCGCCGCCAGCACCAAGAGGGAGGAGGTGGCGGAACTGCGGCCCAGGCTGCCCGCCAACAGAGACAGGGCAATCACCACGGTTCCATAGAGAAAATGACCGAGCAGCAACCCCCCAAGCTCCGTTCCGACGAGATGGCCACCGGACCTCGACCAGAGCAACGCGGCGCTCAATGGCACCAGAAGGTAGATGGCCCAAGCCATGACCAACACGGTGAATTTCTTGACCACCACTTGGAGGGGTGAGCAGCCCAGTCCCAGCAGCAGCTTGAGGGCGCCGGACTCCCGATCCGCTCCGATCTGCCGGATGGCCACAAAGGGGAGCAGGAGGGTGGCCACCAGGTAGGCCGAACCGAAGGTGGGCCCCAGGACGCCATCGAAGGGGTTCATACCCTGGGCGAGGTCGGGGCTGGTGAGCGCCGCCCGGCTGCCCTCCGTGAAGATCCCCACGGCCTTCGCGAAGGTGGACCCCACCAGCAGGCTCAGGATCACGGCCAGTCCAAGCCAAGCCCGCCCCGTCAACAGGTGCCGGATCTCCAGCCGCCAGAGGCTGAAGCCCGGGGCGGGCTTGGCCCGATCCGGGCGCGGGGGCCCCGGGGGTGTGCGCGCCAGCGCGAAACCCCCGGAGGACATTAAACGGCAAGGAACACCTCCTCCAGTCCGTCCTGAGTGTTTGTGTGCTCGCGCAGTTCCTTGAGGGTCCCGGTCGCGACCAATCGGCCCCCCACCAGGAGGAGGAATCGTTCACACAGTCCCTCGGCCTGCCGGAGTTCATGGATGGAGAGCAGAAAGGTGCGACCGGCGGCCTGATGGGACTCGATGAGATTCATCGCACGGCGGGTCTGATGGATGTCCAGACCATCGAAGGGCTCGTCCAGCAGGAGCAGCTCTGCCCTCGTCAGGAAGGCCAGGGCGAGGAGGACCCGTTTGCGGTTGCCCTTGGACAGTTCGCACATGCGCTTGCCCAGAACCGGCCCCAGATCGAGTTCCTCGATAAGCATCTGCCGCTCTTGGCCCTCCCGATGGTGGTGACTCTGGAAGGTGGAAAGCAGTTCCCCGGCGCGCAGTTCGGCCCAGGGCATGATGCCATCCGGCAAGTAGAAGAAGGAGGCTTGGCGGGTGATCCTTCCGCCGGCAACGGGAAGCAGACCGGCCAGGGCTTCCAACAGGGTGGTCTTCCCGGCGCCGTTGGGACCGATGAGGCCGAGGCGTTCGCCTTCCCGAACCTCGAAGGTCAGCTCCCGGAGGATGGGTTGGCCGCCGAGGTTGGCCAACAGCCCTTCCACCCTGAGCAGCGGCCCTTCCATGTCCCTCTCCATCCCATGGACCTTAGTCGCCATTTGCCTCTTGCTCAAGATACAATTGTTACTATTATATGATTCAGCTGATAGGTGATCCTTTGACTCAAGATGCATCCCCCTGGCTGCTGCTGATCCACCAGCTTCCACCACACCCCGCCTACTTCCGGGTGAAGGTCTGGCGCCAGCTCCAGGGCCTGGGGGCCGTGGCTCTGAAGAACTCCGTCTACGCCCTGCCCCTGTCCGAGGAGACCCGCGAGGACTTCCAGTGGATGGTCCGGCAGATCGCGGCGGGGGGCGGCGAGGCCAACGTGGTGGAGGCGTACTTCACGGACGGGCTCACAGACGGGGACCTCCGGGAACGCTTCCGCCAGGCACGGGACGAAGACTACGCCAAGCTCCAGGAGGAAATCCAAGCCGTCCTGAAGGGGATTCCCAAGCATCCAGCTGCAGCCCAGAAGGCCGAGGCCGAGGTCCAGCTCGCCAAGTTCCGGAAGCGCTTCGCCGAGCTCCAGGCCATCGACTTCTTCGAGGCCGGAGGCGCCGCCGAGGTGCGGACCCAGCTCGGCCGCCTGGAGGCCCAGATCGCGCCCAAGCCGCCCGCCGCGGAAGGTGGACCTGCCTGGCGCCTCGACGATCTCCAGGGCCGCACCTGGGTCACGCGCAAGGGCCTGCACGTGGATCGCATCGCCTGCGCCTGGCTCATCCGGCGCTTCATTGACCCCGAGGCCCGCTTCCGCTTCGTGGAGCCCAAGACCACCCAGGTGAAGAAGGGCGAGCTGCGCTTCGACATGTTCGAGGGCGAGTTCACCCACGACGGCGACTGGTGCAGCTTCGAAACCCTCGTCCACCGCCTGGGACTGGAGGACCCGGCCCTGCATGCCCTGGGCGAGGTCATCCACGACGTGGATCTGAAGGACGCCAAGTTCAAGCGCCCCGAGGCCTCCGGCTTCGACCGGGCCATCCTGGGCGTGGCCCTGCTGCACGCGAAGGACGAGGCCCGCCTCGAAGCCGGATCCGGCGTCCTGGACGCCTTCTACGCCGCCTTCCGGAAGGCCAAGGCGTGAGCGATATGCGGGGGCCCGTCCCCATGGGCGCCTTCCTGGCCTACTTCCTGAGGCTGGGCACCCTCGGCTTCGGTGGCCCCATCGCCCTTGCGGGGGCCATGCACCGCGACCTAGTGGAGACCCGTGGCTGGATCAGCGAGGCGGACTATCAGGAAGGCCTGACTCTGGCCCAGGTCTCGCCGGGGCCCCTGGCGGCCCAGTTGGCCATCTACCTCGGTTACGTGCGGGTGGGGATCCTCGGGGCCAACCTGGTGGGTCTGGCCTTCATCCTGCCGTCCTTCCTGATGGTGCTGGGGCTGGCGGCCCTCTACCTGCGCTTCGGCGGCCTGCCCTGGATGCAGGCGGTGTTCTACGGCGTGGGCGCCGCTGTCATCGGGCTCATCACGCGTAGCGCCGTCAAGCTCGCCAAGTCCACGCTCAAGCGCGACCCGCTGGCCTGGGGGATCTTCGCGGTCGTGGGACTCTCCACCGCCATCACGGGACGTGAATGGGTGCTCCTGGTGCTCGGCGGCGGGCTGCTCTTCTGGATCGTGAAGACGCGGCCGTGGCGAGGAGGGGTCTCAACAGCGAGCTTCTGGCCTGCCTTCTGGCTGACAGGGCTACACGGTCCCGCGGCCCTCTCCACCGTGGGCGGCATCTTCCTCTTCTTCGCCAAAGCCGGGCTCTTCGTGTTCGGCAGCGGGCTCGCCATCGTGCCCTTCCTTCGGGGCACCGTGGTGACAGAGTTCCATTGGCTCACCGAACAGCAATTCCTGGATGCCGTGGCCGTGGCCATGATCACGCCCGGCCCCGTGGTCATCACCGTGGCCTTCATCGGCTACCTGGTGGCCGGTCCCCTGGGGGCGGGCGCGGCGGCCCTGGGCGTGTTCCTTCCGGTCTACCTGATGGTCATCCTCGCGGCGCCGCTCGTCCGCCGCTACGGCCAGCGCCCCGGCCTCAAGGCCCTGGTGCAGGGCATCACCGCTGGGGCGGCGGGTGCCATCGCAGGTTCAGTGGTGGTGCTGGGGCGGGGCGCGATCCGGGACCTGCCCACGGCCCTCATCGCAGCCAGCACCCTGTTGCTGGTCTGGAAGACGAAGATTCCCGAACCCCTGCTGGTGCTGGTGGCGGCACTCGCGGGAGGGCTGCTGTTCCATGGGTAGTCTCTTCCGTAGTGCTTTCCTCGTGGCGATGACGGCGCTCCTTTCAGGAGCCGACCGCCCCTCCATCCCAGCCATCCACATGGATGCCCAGACCCAGGGCATCCATGTGGATGGTCGCCTGGATGAATCCGCCTGGGCCCTGGCCCCCGTGGTGGCCCTCACCCAGCAGGCCCCGCATCCTGGCGAGGCCAGCCCCTTCACCACGACCGCCAGGATCCTCGTCACGCCGAAGGGAATCTATCTCGGTGTCCGCTGCCTCGACCCGGACCCCAAGCACCTCAGCATCCACTCCCTGCTGCGCGATGCCGACCTCACGGGGGATGACACCGTGGCGGTCGTGCTCGACACGAGTGGAGATG
>Ga0255338_1003723_pt1 | contig 17507 bp, 16 predicted proteins | sample MeOH1_35cm_T4_19_FD_203715 | JGI IMG/M metagenome (GOLD analysis project Ga0255338, IMG submission 203715) | Sandy soil microbial communities from University of British Columbia, Vancouver, Canada - MeOH1_35cm_T4_195 | ecosystem: Engineered > Artificial ecosystem > Sand microcosm > Unclassified ...
TCGATGTCTTTGACGACGCGCGAGAGGTCGCGGATCTTGCCGTCCTCGCCGATGATGCCGGGCTTCTCGCGGCCGGGTGCGCCATAGCGGACGAGCTTCATTGTCGTTCTCCTTGAAAGACGTTTCGTGTTGGTTGGAATCGTGAAGGCAGGTCGGGCGCGATCATGCGCCGGGCGAGGGCGCGCGGGCAAGCCGCGTTAAGGCAGCGGCCGTGGCTGTGCCTCGGCTTCGTCGCGGCGCGGGCCGGCATTGGGCCGGTTCGCCGCGCGGGTCATGAAGAAGCGCGCGGCGGGCAGCAGCCCCGGCGTGCTCTCCACCAGGCAGCGGCGCTCGCCATGGCACACGCGCAGGCGCTCGGCCGCGAAGGCGGACAGAAGAACCGCCATGAGTAGGCCGACGATCACCGTGACGCGCAGGTTGTCCACGAGCCCGCTCCCCGAATTTCACGGGTATTATAGGTGGTATGCACGCAAAAATGGAACGATGGGATGCACCGGAAGTATCGGGATACATGCGATGGTTAACGGGCGGTCACCGGCGCCCCGCAAATGCGCCGGGAAAGTCGTGCTCCCGTCTTTATCAATCGTTCGTAAATCCACAGGGCCGTCTTTTGACGGTCGGTTTCACCGGCGTTCAAGGCTCGGGCGGTAGTCTCTTGCGTATTCGCGACGAGACCGTCCGTTCGACGGAGGAGACCATGGAAGAACGCCGCACCACGCCGCGCATGCGTACGCTCAAGGCCGGCACCATTCTGTTCAACCGCGCCGGCGGCATTGATTGCTGCGTGCGCAACCTCTCGCCCAAAGGCGCCTGTCTGGAAGTGGCGAGCCAGGTCGGCATCCCGGCCGAGTTCGTGCTGTTGATCGAGCGCGATCGTCTGCGTCAGCCGTGCCAGGTCATCTGGCGCAATGCGACTCGCCTGGGTGTCGAGTTCCGCGGCTGAGCCGGCCGCGTGTTTGCGATCAAACGAGTTGCGTGCTGCAGCGCCGCTGCACTGCGGCAAAATTGTGTCGCCGTGGCAACAGTTTGTCGCAAACGGATGAGAATGCCCAATTAACGGCCGTCCCGTCGCCCGTGCACTCTTGCGGTTTACACAACCGCAAGCCCACCATGCACGCAAGAGCCGCAATGGCGCTATGGGAGGGCTGAATGTCGTCTGGGGGCGTTAAGGTATTGCTGCGCGCGGGTAGCGCGCTCGGTCTTCTGTTTCTCGTCAGCACACAAGTTCAAGCCGGCGGTTTCGCGCTGCGTGAGCAAAGCGCGTACGGCCAGGGCGTCTCCTTCGCCGGCGTCGCCGCCGGCGGCTCATTGTCGTCGATGTACTGGAACCCGGCGGTGATGACCCAGTACTACGGCAAGGCGAGCGAGGCCAATCTCAGCATCATCATGCCCTCGGCCAGCCACAGCTATACGAGCAGCACGCTCGGGACGGCGCTCGGCGGCCTCATTCCCGCGTATGGGCAGGGCGTCGGCAATTCCGGCAATTCCGAAGCGGTGCCGTCGTCCTATGCGAGCTGGCAGCTCAACGACCGGTTCTGGCTCGGTCTGTCGGTCAATGCGCCGTTCGGCCTCAGCGTCGCGTTCCCGACCGCCTGGGCGGGCGCCGGCTACGGCCAGGATTCGTCGGTGAGGAGCTACAACTTCTCGCCGTCTGTCGCCTTCAAGATCAATGACATGCTGAGCGTCGCCGTCGGCTTCCAGGCGCAATACATGACGGTCAGCTACAAGACGGTCACCGTGCCGGCGACGCAGCAGTTCGCCAATCTCGGCGGTACCGGCTGGGCTTACGGCTTCACCGCCGGCGCCACCATCACGCCGCTGCCGGGTACGGTGATCGGCGTCGGCTATCGCTCGGCGCTCAACCAGAAGATCGACGGCACGCTGTCGACGTCATCGGCGCTGCCGGCGACGTCGACCGGTTCGGTGAACCTCACGCTTAACCTGCCGGACATGCTCACCGTCGGCTTGCGCCAGCGCATCACCGATCGCTTCACCATGATGGCCGGCTTCGAATGGTCGCGCTGGAGCCGCATCGGCACCGCCGTGCTCCACACCGACAGCGGCACCGCGACCCTCGGCGGCACCGCGGTCACGCTGCCGTTCCAGTACAGCGACGGCTACTTCTACTCGCTGGGCGGCGAGTACATCATCAACCCGGCCTTGACGGCGCGCGCCGGCATCGCCTTCGAGAAGAGCCCGATCACCGACGGCGTGCGCACGCCGCGCCTGCCCGACAACGACCGCATGTGGTATTCGGCCGGTCTCGGCTACAAGCCGGCGCAGTTCCCCGGCGTCACCGTCGACCTCGGCTATTCGTTCATCGACGTGAAGGACACACCGATCAATATCGGCGTCGGCACGGGCAATCCGTGGACCAACGGTACCGGCACTTACGTCGGCAGCGTCAGCAGCCACATCCACATCCTGTCCGTCGGCTTCCGCTATCAGTGGGACGCGCCGGAAGTGAGGAAGACGGCGCTGATCACGAAGTAAGATCGGCTTTAAGCCATCAATACGAAAGGGCCGGCAGCGATGCCGGCCCTTTTGTTTTTCGCGTCGCGCGGCTCAGAACGCGCCGTTGAACACGCCGCCGTCGATCAAGAGATTCTGTCCGGTGATGTAGCCCGCATGCGCGGAGCACAAGAAAGCGCAGGCGGCGCCGAACTCGTCGGGATCGCCGAAGCGCTTGGCGGGAATGGTCGCCGCGCGCGCCGCCGCGGCTTCATCGACGCTGATGCCCTTCTGCTTGGCGGTGTTGCCGAGCACGCTCTTGAGCCGGTCGGTGTCGAAGGCGCCGGGCAGGATGTTGTTGATGGTCACGTTCTTGTCGGCGACCGTTCGTGAGACGCCGGCGAGGAAGGCGGTGAGCCCGGCGCGCGCGCCGGAGGACAGATCGAGCCCGGCGAGCGGCATCTTCACCGAGCCCGAGGTGATGTTGACGATGCGGCCGAACTTGCGCTCGGTCATCGGGCCGATGACTTTCTGGATGAGCTCGATGGCGACGACCATGTTGGCGACGACGCCATCGATCATCTGTTGGCGCGTCAGTTCGCGGAAGTCGCGCGGCGGCGGGCCGCCATTGTTGTTGACGAGAATGTCGGGCGCAGGGCAGGCCGCGAGCAGCGCTTGCTGACCTTCAGGCGTGGCGAGATCGGCGACGACCGGGATCACCTTCACACCGGCGGTGGCCGAGAGTTCCGCCGCGGCTGCTTCCAGCTTCTGCGGATCGCGGCCGTTGATCACCACCTCGCAGCCGGCTTCCGCCAAAGCGCGCGCGCAAGCTTTGCCGAGCCCGCGGCTCGACGCGCAGACGATGGCCCTGCGGCCGGCGATTCCGAGATTCATGTGTTCCTCATGGGCGGCAAGTACACAGGGCAGGGAGTGTTAGGACATGGGCGAGGGCGGTCAAGCCCGGGGATTGAGGGAGTGATGCGGCTGAGAAGGTCCCCCCACCCCGACCGCCTTCGCTTGCGCTCGGCGGCCGACCCTCCCCATCCAGGGGAGGGTGAAGCAGGGCGATGCTGAGCGGGAGGGTGGAGCAGCGTCCCCACCCCCTGCGACGCCATGTCGCCGAACTGTAGCAATCGGTTGGTAATGCGACGGGCGAGCCGGACTTCCGCGATTCGAGAGGACCTCCATGCTGCGCGACCCCGCCAAAGATGTGATGGAAAAAGCCTATGCCCGTTGGGCGCCCGTCTACGACGTGCTCTGCGGCCCGGTGTTCCTCAACGGCCGGCGAGCAGCCGCTTCCGCGGCGCGCGATGTCGGCGGGCGAATCCTCGAGATCGGCGTCGGCACCGGCCTGTCGTTCGACGACTACGACCGTTCGACCGAGATCACCGGCATCGACATCTCCGAGCCGATGATCGCGCGCGCGCAAGAGCGCCTGAAAAGCGGCCGCTATCCCTTCGTCAAAGAGCTGAAGGTGATGGACGCGCAGAACCTCGAATACCCCGACGCGACGTTCGACTGCGTGGTCGGCCAGTTCGTCATCACGCTGGTGGAAGACCCCGAGCGCGTGTTGTCGGAATGCGCGCGCGTCACCCGGCCGGGCGGTCAGATCATCCTCGTCAACCATCTCTATTCCGAGAAGGGCTGGGCCGCCGCGGTCGAGCGCCTGCTGGCGCAGAAGGCGCGCAAGCTCGGCTTGCGTCCGGAGTTTCCGTTCCAGCGCCTGGCCGCCTGGGCCGAAAGCCACGGCGGTGCCGAGCTCATCGAGCGGCGCAAGGTGAAGCCGTTCGGCGTGTATACCCTCGTGCGTTTCCGCCGTGCCGAGCGTGAGCGTGTCGCCGCGTGAATCAAGCCAAGCCTCGTCATGCCCGGCCTTGTGCCGGGCATCCACGTCCTTCGTTCGAAGCAAGACGTGGATGGCCGGGACAAGCCCGGCCATGACGGGGAGAGCGCCTGTCATAAAACTGAAACAGCATCATGCTAATGCCCCATACACATGAGCAACATCATGGAGATCGCGTCGTGACGGAGGCCGCCACGAAGCGATATCGCGCGCTTTTCATCTCCGACGTTCATCTCGGAACGCGCGGCTGCCAAGCCGACAAGCTGCTCGACTTTCTCCGCCAGCACGACGCCGAGACGATCTATCTGGTCGGCGACATCGTCGATGGCTGGGCGCTGCGGTCCTCCTGGTATTGGCCGCAGGCGCATAACGACGTCGTGCAGAAGCTCTTACGTCAGGCGCGCAAGGGCGCGCGCATGATCTACATTCCTGGCAACCACGACGAATTCCTGCGCGGTGGCTATTACGGGACGCACTTCGGCGGCATTGAAGTCCAAGAAAGCGCGATCCACGACGGCGCCGACGGGCGCCGTTATCTTGTGGTGCACGGCGATATCTTCGACCTCGTCGTGACGCAGGCGCGCTGGTTGGCGCTCCTGGGCGACAAGGCCTACGACTTCGCGCTGACTGCCAACCGGCTGTTCAACGCGCTGCGTCGCATCTTCGGCGCGCCTTACTGGTCGCTGTCGAAGTGGGCCAAGCACAAGGTCAAGAACGCGGTCAATTACATCGGCGCCTTCGAGAAGGCGTTGGCGACCGAAGCCAGCCGCCACAAGGTCGACGGCGTCATCTGCGGCCACATCCATACGCCGGCGATGCACGACGATTACGGCCTGCGTTACATCAACTGCGGCGACTGGGTGGAGAGCTGCACGGCCATCGCCGAGCACCACGACGGCAAGTTCGAGATCATCACCTGGACGCAGCTCAGCGCGGATTACCAGCCGGCGCTCGAACTGGCGCAGAAGGCGGCGTAACCCTCATGGTGAGGAGCGCCGCTTTAGCGGCGCGTCTCGAACCATGAGGCCAAGGACTCGCGGCCATCCTTCGAGACGCCGCGCGTTCCGCGCGGCTCCTCAGGATGAGGCCGTGAGATGCGGCGAGCTACGAGAAGACAAGAAGGTAGCAACATGAAAATCATGGTCGCGACCGACGCCTGGCATCCGCAGGTGAATGGTGTCGTGCGCACGCTCGGCCACGTGGCGCGCGAGGCGCGCGCGCTCGGCGCCGAACTCGACTTCCTCAGCCCGGAAGCGTTCTGGACGCTGCCGATGCCGAGCTATCCGGAAATCCGTTTGGCGCTGGTGCCGCCCCGAGAGATCGAGCGCCGTCTCGATGCCGCCAAGCCCGACGCGATCCATATCGCCACCGAAGGCCCGATCGGCCACGCCATGCGCCGCGTCTGCATGCGGCGCGGCCTGCCTTTCACAACGAGCTTCCACACGCGCTTTCCCGATTACGTCGCCGAGCGCCTGCCGGTCCGCTGGACGTCCGATCTCACCTGGGCGTGGCTGCGCCGTTTCCATGCGCCGGGCGCGGCGGTGCTCGCCGCGACGCCGACCTTGGCGAGCGAACTGACGCAGCGTGGCTTCCATGACGTGAAGCTGTGGTCGCGCGGCGTCGACGCGAACCTGTTCCGTCCGCGCGACGATGTCGATCTCGATCTGCCGCGGCCGATCTTCCTCACCGTCGGGCGCGTCGCGGTCGAGAAGAATCTCGAAGCATTCCTCTCGCTCAGGCTGCCCGGCACCAAAGTGGTGGTCGGCGACGGGCCGGCGCGCGCCGCGCTCGCCAAGCTGTATCCCGAGACGGTGTTCCTCGGTGCGCGTCAGGGTGAGGACCTTGCCCGTATTTATGCGGCGGCTGACGTGTTCGTGTTCCCGAGCCGCACCGATACGTTCGGTCTCGTGCTGCTCGAAGCCCTGGCCAGTGGTGTGCCGGTCGCGGCGTTTCCAGCCGATGCGCCGCGCGACGTCATTGGAACCGCGCCGGTCGGCGCGATCGATGAGGACCTGAAAAAGGCCTGCCACGCCGCGCTCAAGTTCAAGCGCGAGGACTGCCGCGAATTTGCACTCGGCATGACCTGGGAAGCGAGCGCGCGCACCTTCTTGCAGCATGTCCTGGAGGCCGCGCGTTCCGGCTGGCCGCGTCTGGCGGCGTAGATTCTCTTTCTTTCCTCTCCGCGTAAGAACGGGGAGAGGGGACTCGCGCGGGGTTCGCATCAAGCCTGCCTTGCGCTATCCTTGCGGGCATGTCCGCCATCACACCGACGACGCTGCCGAATGCCACCGACATCGAGGCGGCGGCCGGCCGCATAAACGGCGTTGCCGTGCGCACGCCGCTCATCAACGCGCCCGTGCTCGACGAGCGCCTCGGCGCCCGCGTGTTCCTGAAGGCCGAGACGCTGCAACGCACCGGCTCGTTCAAGTTCCGCGGCGCTTACAACAAGATCTCTTCCATCGCGGCCGACAAACGCGCGGCCGGCGTCGTGGCTTTTTCGTCGGGCAATCATGCGCAGGGCGTCGCAGCCGCGGCGCGGCTCATGGGCATGCCGGCGGTGATCGTGATGCCGCGCGATGCGCCGGCCGCCAAGCGCGAACGCACCAAGGCGCTCGGTGCCGAGGTCGTTCTTTACGATCGCACCGGTGAAGACCGCGCGGCGATCGCGCACAAGATCGTGGCCGAGCGCGGCGCGACTTTGGTGCCGCCGTACGACGATCCTTTGATCATCGCCGGGCAGGGCACGATCGGCCGCGAGATCGTCGAAGACCTTACGCGTATGAACATCACGCCTGATATCGTCGTCATCGGCGCATCGGGTGGCGGATTGGCCGCCGGCACGTCGCTCGGCGTCAAGGCGGGCTTTCCGGAGACGGTGCTCTACACGGTCGAGCCAGAAGGATTCGACGACACCTTGCGCTCGTTCAAGAGCGGCAAGCGCGAAAGCAATCCGAACCTCAGCGGCTCGATCTGCGATGCGCTGATGAGCGCGACGCCGGGCGAGTTGACGTTTCCGATCACGCGCACCTTGATCGGGCAGGGGCTCACCGCGAGCGATGCCGAAGTCGGGCGCGCGGTGCGCTACGCCTTCGAGGAGCTCAAGCTGGTGGTGGAGCCGGGCGGCGCCATCGGCCTTGCCGCGTTGCTCGCCGGCAAGCTCGACGTGCAGGGCAAGACCGTGGTGGCGATCCTGTCCGGCGGCAATGTCGATGCGAGCTTGTTCGCGAAGTTGATTGCGGCTTGAGGCGGCATCGCCGCTTGCGCGCTTCCCCTTTCCCACAAGGGGAGAGGGTTATGCAGTGCCACGGGGCGAGGTCTCTAAGTGAACAGCGCGAGGCGCTCTTCTTCGCTGAGTGCCTTGATGTCGGCGAGCGGATCGACCGGCGGCGGCACGGCGCGACCGCGGCGGGCGATGGGCGCATCCTCGCTCTTGCCGGTCGAGAAGTCTTCGCCGGTGTAAGGCTGCGGCGGCGGAATGCTGCCGGCCTTGATCACCGTCGCTTCCGGCACCGGCGCATCGGGCCGCGCTTCGACTTCGGCGGCGGCCAAGGTCTCGACCAGCGCCGAGATCGCGAGGCCCGGCGGTGGTGACGGCGCCGCGCTCACAGTCTCTTCTTCGGCGGCTTCGGCTTTGCTTACGGCTTCGTTGCCCCAGGCGACTTCCGGCATCGCGGCGTCTTCGTCGAAGGCCGACGGTGCGTCTGTCTCGGGAAGCGTCTCGTCTGCGGCCTCGGCGGCCGGCATGAATTCAAGCGGCGCGAGCAAGGACTCGGGCTCGGCCATCGTGTCCGCTTCGGCCGCTGGCGCCTCGCTCATCACCGGCTCAGCGGCTTCGGGCTCGGCCGACGCCTCGGGGGCGATGTCGAAGCTCGGCTCCGCCGGAAGCTCGAAAGCGTCCTCCAACACGGGCGCCGTTTCGGTTTCGGCCTCCACCGCGCTCTCAACCTCAGCCTCAGCTTCGGCGTGAACAGCCATTGCCTCGACGTCAGCCGCGGGTTCGGCGGTGATATCCTCGACGGTCTCTGTCTCTGGAAGTTCTGCCTCAGGAAGTTCGGCCGGCTCTTCCCCGGGAGCCGCGAAGGCGACTTCTTCTTCAGCGACGGCCGTTTCGGCGACGGGCTCGATCGGAGGCTCTTCCTGCGGCGGTGCCGGCGGTGTGGCGAGCGTCTCGATGCGCTGCTGCACGCCCTCGATCAACTCGGCGAGCTTGGCGACCTGCGCCGTCAGCGTGCTGAGATCGATATCGGCTTGCGCGGCGCGGATCGATTCCAGCATGCCGCGCACGTCGTCGATCGGGTTCTCGGCCGGCGGCGCATCGACTTGAGCCCGCACCAGCCCTTCCAGCCGCTGCACCGACGACAGCAGCGTGGCGCTGTCCTCGTTACGGCTGCGCCGCGCATGCTCGGCGAGAAAGGCGCGGCCGCGCGCGCTCTCCGACAGCGCCGCCACGAACGCTTGGTACTCGTCTTCGCTCGGCGCGTCCGGCGGCGTCGCCAGCGCTAAAGGGTCGTTGACCATGTGCATTCCCTAGTCGCGCAGTTTATCAATCATGCAGTGCGATTCGGCCAGCGAGCCATCCCGGATGTTTTTCGGCTTCGCGTCCCGTCTGGCGGGACTATATGCCGCCATTTTCGTGATGAACGGCATCCACCTGCCGTTTTTCCCGCTGTGGCTGAAGGCCAAGGATCTCAACGCTGCGGAGATCGGCGCGGTGCTGGCGGTGCCGATGCTGATTCGGCTGTTGGCGGTGCCGGTGACGACGCGCATCGCCGACCGGCGCGAGGCTCTGCGTGAGGCGATCGTCGTGGCGACGCTGTTGAGCGTCGGCGGTTATCTCCTGGTCGCGTTCGCATCCGGCTTCGGTTGGATCCTCTTGGCCTTTGCCGCGGCGTCGCTGGTCTTCACGCCGCTGATGCCGCTCGTCGAGGCCTACGCCTTGAAAGGCCTGGCGGCGCGCGGCCGTGCCTATGGCCCGGTGCGGCTGTGGGGCTCGGCCGCTTTCGTTCTCGGCTCCTTCGTGGCCGGGCTCGCCACCGATGCGATCGCCGCGCGGCATCTCATCTGGCTGATCGTTGCCGGCACCGTCATCATCGCATTCAGCGCGGCCACGCTCATGCCGCTGGCGCCGAAGGCTTTAGGCGTGCGCGCGCCTGCGCCGCAATCCGGGCTGCTGCGCAGCCGCATGTTCATCGCCATCGTCCTGGCGGCGAGCCTCATCCAGGCGAGCCATGCCACCTATTACGGCTTCTCGGCCCTGGCCTGGCGTGCGCAGGGCTATGACGGCATGACCATCGCTGCGCTGTGGGGATTGGGCGTTGCCGCGGAGATCGTGCTGTTCGGTGTGCAGGCGCGCCTGCCGGCCTTCGTCACGCCTGCCATGCTGCTGATGTGCGGCGCGTTCGGCGGCGCCGTGCGCTGGACCGCCATGGCTTTCGATCCGCCGGCGCTGGTGTTGCCGCTGCTGCAAGTGCTGCATGCGGCGAGCTTCGGCGCGAGCCATCTCGGCGCGCAGATGTATCTCGCGCGCACGGTGCCGTCCGGGCAGGGCGCGACCGCGCAGGGTTATCTCGCGATCGCGATGGGCTTGGTGATGGCGGCGACCACGGCGCTCTCGGGCCTGCTTTACGCGGCCTATGGCGCGGCGAGTTACGGCGCGATGGCGTTAGCGGCGATAGCTGGCGGCGTTTGCGCGCTCATAGCGCACCGGCCGCGGCAGATAGCGGCGATCTGAATCCTCGCGATCCTGACGCGCGCTGCGCGTGCAGCTCGGGACGATGCCGCTGAGGGCGCGGCCTTCCAGATAGATCATCTTGCGCGACAGGCCGCCGTTGCGACTGATCCACTTGCGCACGGAATTCGGATAGAGGCGCCACAACGCCTGCGTGCCCATCGGGCTGGTGACCGGACGTCCGTCCTGATCGGGCATCCAAGCCGCGTGGAAGCCGAAGCGCGCGCGCTCGGTGGCGCAGATGCGATCGCGGGGGATGACGCCGAGCAGCAAGGTGCAGGCGGAGAGGCAGTTGCCGTCGACCACCACGTTCTCGCCGCTCGAGCGGAGCAGCGCGTAAGTCTGCAGATATTGGCCGATCTGGCCGCCGCGGTCTTCCGCGATCCGCATGGTCGCGTGCGCCGGTGCGATACCGGACACAACGAGTGCGGCGCAAAGCAACAACCCCCGAATTCGCATGACCCCATCCCCGCTTGGGTCCGCCACAACAGCGGAGCGATTGTGCCGCAAGTCTAAACCCATTGCGGGCCAAACGGGAAGCTTTGGTTAACTAATATTCGTCGGACAATTTTCGAGCCGAATCAGCGCGTTGGTTCATGCGCCTGGTTTTAGGACAGCACATGCCCAGCAAAGCGGCGGTAATACTGTATCAGGTGTCGTGATGTGCTGAGTCGGATGGCGCCAGTTCCGCAGCCGCGCGGGTGCATTCATCGGCAAGCGCGCTGAGCCGCTGCGCCGCCTCCTCGCTCCAGCTTTGCTCGGCGATATGCCGGCATAGGCGGGCATGCGCCAGCAACCGCTCGGCGACCTTGGACGGTTCTGGCACGAAAGCCCCCACTGTGCGTTTGACCGACGTGGCATGTTTATGCCGGCAACCGTCGCGCGCAGCATTGATGGGGATCAATCGGGCGGTAAGTCGTTATCCCCACAGGGCAGGGGTCGGCGGATAGACGAGGCTGTCGCGGTAAATCAGGCCGTCCTGCCGGTCCTTGGCGAGCAGCAGCGGTCCATCGAGGTCGACGAAGCGCGCCGACTGCGCGAGCAGCACGGCGGGTGCCATCGCGAGCGACGTCGCGACCATGCAGCCGACCATGATGGCCAAGCCGGCCCGCTCCGCTTCGCGCGCCATCGTCACCGCTTCGGTGAGACCGCCGGTCTTGTCGAGCTTGACGTTCACCGCGTCGTATTTGCCGATGAGCGCGGCCAGCGAAGAGCGATCATGCGCGCTTTCGTCGGCGCAGACGGGGATCGGATGTGCGATGCGACCGAGCGCCGCATCGTGGCCATCCGGCAAGGGCTGCTCGACCAGCACGACACCGGCGCTCGCGCAGGCCTCGAGATTGGCGGCGAGATTGTCTTCGGTCCAGCCTTCGTTGGCGTCGACGATCAATGTCGCCTTCGGTGCCGCGGCGCGTACCGCGGCGATGCGCGCGCCGTCGCCATCGCCGCCCAGTTTGATCTTGAGCAGCGCGCGCTGTGCCGCCTTGGCCGTGGCTTGCGCCATCGCCTCGGGCGTACCGAGCGAGATGGTGAAGGCCGTGGTGAGCGGATACGGCGCGGGGAGTGCCGCAAGCGCATGCACGGGACGGCCGCTGCGTTTGGCCTCGAGGTCCCAGAAGGCGCAGTCGAGTGCGTTGCGCGCGGCGCCCGGCGGCATGGCATCCTGCAGCTCCGTCCGCGTGAGGCCGGCCGCCAGGCGCGGCCGCATGGCCTCGATCTGGGCGGTGACGTTCTCGATGCTCTCGCCGTAGCGGGCATAGGGGACGCATTCGCCCCGGCCGCGTGCCTTGCCATCGCCCAGTTCCGCGACCACAACCACGGCCTCGGTCTTGGCGCCCCGGCTGATGGTGAAGGCACCGGCGATCGGCCAGTGCTCGACGGTGACTTTGAGGGTTGTGGCGTTGAGGATATCCATGGCTGTCAAACCCTCGACAGGTTCGCGTGGGTAGGTCAAGTATGGCGGGCGCCAGCCGCGCCATATGCGTGATTCTTCGCCTCGGAGCGGAACGGTGAACGGCAAGAGTTTGCTCGAAGGAACAGCCGATGGCGACCAGCTCAGGCTCGCCGGTACCGGCGCCTGGACGAGTGCGAATGCGCGTCAGCTCGAAGGCCTGATCGACAGCGCCGTGCGCCGCTACGCCGCGGCCAAGGCCGTCGCCATCGACATGGCGCATGTCGACCGGCTCGACACCTTCGGCGCCTGGCTGCTCGAGCGGCTGGTGCGCGCTTTTTCCGCGCGCGGCGCGCAGACCCAGGTGGTCGGCCTTAAGGAAGACTACCGCGCGCTGATGGACGAGCTGCACACGGTCAAGCTCGCCGAGACGCAAGGCCGCCCCAACCCGATCGTCCAGGCGCTCGCCTCCATCGGCATCAGCATCGCCGGCGTCGGCCAGTCGCTGATAACGATGATCAACATGCTCGGCGCGCTGGCGGTGGCGTTCCTGCGCGTCATCGTCAATCCGCGCCGGCTGCGGTTCACCTCGACCGTGCATCAGCTCGACAATGTCGGTTGGCGCGCGGTGCCGATCATGCTGCTCATCACCTTCCTGGTCGGCTGCATCATCGCCCAGCAGGGCGTGTTTCACTTCCGAAAATTCGGCGCCGACATCTATGTCGTCGACATGGTGGGCATCCTCACGTTGCGCGAGCTCGGTGTGCTGATCGTCTGCATCATGGTCGCCGGCCGTTCGGGCAGCGCCTACACCGCCGAGCTCGGCGCCATGAAGATGCGCGAGGAGATCGATGCCCTGCGCACGATGGGGCTCGATCCGATCGAGGTGTTGGTGCTGCCGCGCATCATCGCGCTCATCATCGGCGTGCCGATCCTGACCTTCCTCGGCTCGATGGCCGCGCTCTACGGCGGCGGCCTCGTGTGCTGGCTCTACGGCGGCATCGATCCGGAAATCTATCTGCAGCGCCTCAAGGAGGCGATCGATCTGAAGACCTTCCAGGTGGGCATGATCAAGGCGCCGTTCATGGCGCTGGTGATCGGCACCGTTGCCTGCGTCGAAGGCCTGTCGGTCAAGGGCAGCGCCGAGTCGCTCGGCTTGCAGACCACCGCCTCGGTGGTGGAGGCGATCTTCCTGGTGATCGTGCTCGACGGCCTGTTCGCCATCTTCTTCGCCTCGATCGGAATGTAGCGCGATGGCAGAAGGAAACGGCAAAGCCAACGGTAAGGCCAAGGAAGTCATCATCGAGGTGCGCGACGTCGTCGTCGGCTTCGGCAGCCGCACCGTGCTCAATCACCTCGATCTCGACGTCTATCGCGGCGAAATCCTCGGTTTCGTCGGCGGCTCCGGCGCCGGCAAATCCGTGCTGATGCGCACGATCGTCGGCCTGCTGCCCAAGCGCAGCGGCCAGATCAAGGTGCTCAACGTCGACATGACAAATGGCCCGGAGCCCGCGCGTCATGCGGTCGAGCGCCGCTGGGGCGTGCTGTTTCAGCAGGGCGCGCTGTTCTCCTCGCTCACCGTGAAGGAGAACATCCAATTCCCGATGCGCGAATACCTCAAGCTGCCGCAGCGGCTGATGGACGAGATGGCGGTGGCCAAGCTCGAGATGGTCGGGCTCGACGCCACGGCGCTCGACAAATTTCCCTCCGAGCTCTCGGGCGGCATGACCAAGCGCGTGTCGCTCGCGCGTGCGCTCGCGCTCGATCCCGACATCGTTTTCCTCGACGAGCCGACCTCGGGCCTCGATCCGATTGGCGCCGGCGATTTCGACACCCTGATCGCGACCTTGCAGAAGACCCTGGGGCTGACGGTGTTCATGGTCACCCACGACCTCGACAGCCTGCACACGGTGTGCGACCGCATCGCGGTCCTGGTCGACGGCAAGGTGGCCGTCGCGGGCACCATGGAAACCATGCTGGCCTCGACCCATCCCTGGCTGCGTGCCTATTTCCACGGCAAGCGGTCGCGGGGTGCCCAAGGGCTTGATACCAAAGCAGATGCCGCCCCGATTCCGACACCATAGAATGCGAGCGCAAGCCCGCGCGTAAGCGGGCTGACGAGAACTGACGGAGCCGACGATGGAGACCCGAGCGAACTATGTGGTGATCGGCCTGTTCACGCTGGCTGTGATCGCCGGCGTATTCGGCTTCGTCTACTGGTTCCAGAACATCGGCAGCACCGGCGAGCGTTCGCTCTACCGGGTGGCGTTCGAAGGGTCGGTATCGGGTCTGCGCACCGGCGGTTCCGTGCTGTTCAACGGCATTCGCGTGGGCGAGGTGACCGGTCTGCAGCTCAATCCGCAGAAGCCGAGCCAGGTGCTCGCCACCATCGCCGTCGACCGCACAGTCTCCATCCGCCCCGACACGCAGATCGGCATGGAGTTCCAGGGGCTGACGGGTATCGCCGCGCTGTCGCTGAAGGGCGGCGATCCATCGAAGCCGCCGCTCGTCGGCAGCAAGGACAATCCGCCGCTTTTGACCGCGCCGCCGAACGCGACGTCGGATGTGACACAGGCCGCGCGCGACGTGCTGACCAAGGTCAACGAGTTCATCACCGAGAACCAGAAGGCGTTCAAGAGCGCGATCGACCACCTCGACACGTTCAGCGCCGCGCTTGCGCGCAATTCGGATAAAATCGATCACATCACATCCGGCCTGCAGGCGCTGACCGGCGGCGCCGACGGCAAGGGCGGCGACATCAACGAGGCGGCCCGTTCGATCAAGCAGCTCGCCGACAATCTCGATCAGCGCACGGCCGAGATCACGGTCGGCATCAACCGGCTGTCGTCGGCGGGGACGAAGCAGATCGATCAGCTTTCGGCCAATGCCCAGCGTACGCTCTCGACCATCAACCGCGCGGTCGAGAATCTCGACCGGAACCCGAGCCGGCTGATCTGGGGCGGCGGCAATTCCAATCTACCCGAGTATCAGGGGCGCCGCTGACGGTTCCCGAAAGTCTGGCTCAAAATGCTGCCTGTAAATCAGCACGTCCGCTGGAGTTCGTCATGCCCGGCCTTGTGCCGGGCATCCACGTTCTTCAAGCGATAGAAATAAGAAAGGCGTGGATGGCCGGGACAAGCCCGGCCATGACGGGTGGAGAGGCTCTTGTTTGAGCTACTGAAGTGGTCCGCTCCAACCGGTCAGGCTATCGAGGGGGCCGGCGGCCGGGCTCAAAATGTCACAGGGCGCCGTTTTCGGCGTCCTGGGGCCAAATTTTTTGCGTCCATCCCCAACAGTTTTGCATTATTGGCACGTCGTCGTGCTTGCTGCCGGATTAGAATGTTCCGGTATTGAAAGACCGTCTCCGAGTCGCGTCGGTCGGTAAGAGGGTTGTAGCGCGTGGGGTTCCTGGGGCGTCGATCGGAGCGTCAATCCCGTTTGTGTTGGGTGGCGGTGGCCGCGTTGGCGTTTGCGCTGACGGGGTGCTCCGGCGGCCTGGGCAGCCTCGTCACCAAGGCGCCCGGTACGGCCTATGACCTCAGTCCCGCGCAGAGCTTCCTGCGTTCGGTCGGCCGCGGCCGCGGCCAGCTCGTCGTCGCCGAGCCGACCGCGCTGGGCCCACTCGAAGGTGACCGCATTCTGGTGCGTCCGGCGACCGGTCAGCTCGCGCAGATCGGCGACGCGCAATGGGAAGAGCGGCTGCCGCGTCTGGTGCAGGCGCGGCTGGTGCAGTCCTTCGAGAACGCCAAGCGCCTCGGCGTCGGCCGTCCGGCCGACAAGATCACCAGCGACTACTCGCTGCTGACCGATCTGCGCGTCTTCGAGGTGTCGGCGGTGGACGGCACGGCGCAGGTCGAGATCGCCGCCAAGATCGTCAACGAGCGCTCCGGCCGCATCGTCGCCGCGCGCGTGCTGCGCGCCGCCGTGCCGGCCTCGGCGATGCAGGGCCCCGAAGCGGTGGCCGCCATCAACGAAGCCTTCGCCCAGGTCGCCACCGAGCTGGTGTTGTGGGTGTCGCGGATCGTGTGAGGCTCCTTTACCCTCCCCTGGAGGGGGAGGGTCGACCGCCGAGCGTTAGCGAAGGCGGTCGGGGTGGGGTGATCTCTTTCAAGATAAGATTCACCCCACCCCGCTCGCTTTGCTCGCGACCCTCCCCCTCCAGGGGAGGGTGAAGTGCGCAAGCGGCTGCTCCATCCACCAAACAAAAAGGGCGGGCTCAACCGAGCCCGCCCTTTGTTTTTGCTGTCAGCGCGACGTCAGTCGAAGCGGCCGGCCGCGTGCGCCAGCATGGTGTAGACCTTGCCGGTTTCCGAGGTGAGATAAGTGCGGGCCATCACCTGGCTGCGGTCGTCGCGCGAGACCTCGTCGAGCAGCCGCTCGAACTCGCTGATATAGCGATCGACCGTCTGCTTGAACTCGCGGTCGCCGCGATACTTCTTGCGGATCTCGTCGAAGGCCTGCTGGCCCTGCAACGTGTAGAGCCGGCGCGTGAACACGTTGCGTTCGCCGCGCTTGTAGCGATCCCACAGATCGGCCGCGGCTTCGTGGTCGATCATGCGCGCGATGTCGACCGAGAGACTGTCGAGCGACTCGATCGAATGGCGCGGGGTGCGGTCTTCGTTGCTGCTGCGCGTGGGCTCGCGGCCGGTGTCGCGCGGACGCGCGGCCTCGCGGCTCTCGCGCGGGAAGTCGCGCGCCGGCTCGTTGTCCTCGCGTGAGGCGCGGCTGAGCAGGTCGGACAGCCAGCCGGTGCCCTGCGGCGCCGACGGCAGCGGCGACACGCTCGGCGGTTCCGGCGTGCGGCGCGCGGCGGGCGCGAAGTGCGCCGGCTCGCTGCGCAGCGGCGTGCGCGGCGCGGGCTCCGGACGGCTCGGCAGCTCGGTGCGCGCGACCGTCTCGCCGCGGCCGCCGGCGATGGCGAGCGTCGGCTCTTCGCGCACGCGCTGTTGACGCACCGGCTCGACTGCGTCGAGGCTGCGGCCGTGGCGGGCGACGATGCGGTTGAGCTCGGCCAAGGCCTCGATCTGATCGACGATCACGCGGCGCATCTGTGCGGCGCTCTCGGCGGTCTCCTGCGGCAGCTCGAACACGCCGCGGCGCAGTTCGGCCCGCGTCTCTTCGAGCTCGCGCTGCATCTCCTGCGCCATGTGCTTCATGCCGCGCACGGTCTCGGCGAAGCGTTCGCTGGCTTCGCGGAACAGGCCGTGCGTCTCGGCGGTGGCGCGGTCGTAGATGTTGCGCATCGCTTCGGCGGCTTCGCGGCGTTCGCTCTCGGCGTGATCGCGCAGGCGCTCGTATTGTTCGCTGAGCGTGCGGGCGCCTTCGGCGCTCGACTCGGTGACGACGCGCGCGACTTCCTCGGCCTGGTTGCGGACGCGATCGAACTGATCGCTGACCGCGCGGGTGCCTTCGGCGCTCGTTTCCGAGACGACGCGGGCGACGTCGCGGGCGCGGGCGGTGGCCGCTTCCAGCGTCTCGTCGAGCAGGCCCGAGAAGCGCGTGAGGCGCTGCTCGAGATCGTTGGTGCGCACATCCATGGTGCTGACGAGCTGTTCGAGTTGGGCGCGGCGCTCGCCGACGCTCGCTTCGGTGCG
>Ga0255338_1003724_pt1 | contig 17505 bp, 27 predicted proteins | sample MeOH1_35cm_T4_19_FD_203715 | JGI IMG/M metagenome (GOLD analysis project Ga0255338, IMG submission 203715) | Sandy soil microbial communities from University of British Columbia, Vancouver, Canada - MeOH1_35cm_T4_195 | ecosystem: Engineered > Artificial ecosystem > Sand microcosm > Unclassified ...
TGCTGATGATGTCCAGGTTGCCGCTAACCTCGGTCCAGGTGCCGCCCCCGGAAGCCGTCCCCAGCGTGGCACTGTCGGCGCGATTGAAGTTATCGGTGAGGGTGGTTTCGTGCGGCAGTCGCCCCGGGTGCCCCTTCCGCAACTCCTGAGGTACAAGGTCCCGCCACCCTTCCCCCTGGATGCGGAACTTATCACACCAGTAATCCAGCACGCGCCGCGCGTGTCCGGACTTCCCGCCTTTGCGCCGCTCGTCCTTGACCGCTTCTCGGTAGCAGCGGTGCAGCACGTCCTTGACCTTCGCAGTGTGCGGGTGCTGACCCCACTCAAAGAGCTCGGTGCGGACGATGGAATGTCCCGGTAGGTGCAGCGATAGACGACCGCCGGTTTCGGGCATCAAGGGAGAAGTCGGCGTGTCGCCGCTGGGGTCGCTGCCCTGCGTTAGCTGATCCCAGAGCAAGTCAACCAGCCAATCCCCCGACGCCCGATAGCCGAGGAGCGACTCCCAGGCGTCCTGCATTGTCCCGGTAGCGGCAATCTCGCGGCAATCCCCGCGGCCCAGCGAGGTGTATTCCGAAGCTAGAGGGGATGTGGCCGCGAAGAAGCCATAGGGCTTCTCCCCGTAAGTGCCCGCCAACTCCTGTGCCGGCAGCCCACGCAGGTCAACCGCGGCAATGCACCCATCCGGGGCTTCCCACCGCTCGCCTTCCGTGTCGCTGATCCAGGCCCACGGGCCGAGGTAGTAATGATAATCGTGAAGCATTCGGCTCCAATGCAAAAAGCCGCACCCGAAGGCGCGGCTGACGAAAGCGGTGTGGGTGGCGAGGGGGCGAGGGCTAGGTGACGGCGCTGAACGAATTTCCATCATCCGTGCTGACGAAATCGTTGATCGAGGTCCCGTTGTTGATGGAGATGAGGAGTCGGCGCTGATCGTCGCCCGCCCACGATACCCCGAAAGCGTTATTCGAGACCGTCCCCAGCCCGGTCACGCTGAACTCGGCGGAGACCGCGGTATCGCCGGGGTACTTCCGGCGCCCCTTGATCGCCCCGGAGACGTAGGCAAACTCCACGATAGTGCCGGTGATCGGGCACACCGCGGAGCGCGGGTATTTTCCTCCCGTAAAAGCCACTTCTGCTGCACTCCAGGTCGCGCCGTCATCATCCGAATAGCGGCGGTAAGCGTTGCCGTCCGTCTTCTGATAGAGCAGGTAGGTGCGCCCGCGCTGCGTCTCGTCGCGGTAGAGGTCGGGGTGACTGGCGCCGCTCGTCTCGACGGTTACGTTGGGGATAGCAAACGGCGGGGTTACGGCATCCGCCCGCCGGGCCAGCACCGTCCCGGAAGCGACCCAGGCGCGCAGGTAGAAGCCGAAGGGCGTATGCAGGTTGCACACTCCTGTGCCGCCCGTGCCCGTGCCGCCGGTGCCGCAACCTCCGGGCGGGATGAAGTTCAGCGAGGCGCTGACGATGGAAAGCGGCGCGTCGAGGAACCGCCCAATGTTTACCGAATAGGGCAGCGTGTAAAAGCGGGGATTCGTGCTGACGACCCCGCTTTCGAAGGTGGAGTCCTCGAACGCTACCGAGTTGACGGTGATCGTGCCGCCGAAGGTGGTAAACGAGACGGTGCTATCGGCTCCCGCTGTCCCGGCTACCCCGTCAAAGGTGACCGTCGCGCCTTCCGCGGAGACAGCGGTGCGCCCCGCGCAATCCGCGGAGAGCGTGAAGCGGATCGTGTTGGAGTAGAGGAAGCGAAAGTAAAAGGTGGGGTTAGCCTGGAAGGGTCCGGAGCAAACCCAGGTAATCGGGTTGCCGACGTAGGTCCCGAAAGGGTCATCGGAATAGAGCATCTCCCCGGGATTGGTGACCAGGGTGATGGTGTAGGTGCCCGCCGGGAACGTCGAGAAGACGGGGAGGTTATAGGTCGCGTCGCCGAGCGAATTGGTAAAGACTGAAAAGCTGGTGCTGGGACCAGTAACCTGGATTTCTCTTCCCGACACGGATACCGGCGGGTTGAAATCGTTGATGTTGAAATCCATGTAACTAGCCATGGATATCCCCTCGCTTCCTGCAGCGCGCCCAAAGACCGACTAGCCTAGCGGTGGAGGGTGGCCCTCCACCGCTAGGCTTCCGGATTACTCCAGATCCAGCGCCAACTCGCTCCAGGCCGCGCTCACCGCGAACAGCGGCGTAGTGCCGGTGCCGGAGAGGATTGCGATCCCCAGGCCGTAGCCGGGCGGCAGGATGAGGCCACGCAGTGGGTAGGGTCGCTCCGACTGCCCGACGTTCGCCGCGGCGAGCTGCTGAGAGCCGCCGACCTGGCGCCAGACGCTGCTCGCCGGCAGGGTAACTGCGGTGCCGAAAACGGCGCGAGTGGCTTTCCCGCCCGCGCTCATGCTCTGCACCGCGTAGTTGCTCGCCATCGTCGGCGCCGTCGCCACCGGCCCGTTGCTGACCGCGATCAGGAGCGCCGCGCCCGCCGTGGGGGTGCCGCTGCCGAGGGCAAAGGCGATCTCCTCCACCAGGTAGGATCGCCCGCCGGCCTGCTCCGCGTTGTAGAGGCAGAGGGTGGCCGTGGTGGTCGGGATGGCGGTTACCGGCGCGATGCCGTTGGCGATCACCTGGCAACCGCCATGGAAGCGGTGCCCGGCGCGGGAGAGTTCCAGCCAGTCCGGCTCGAACTGCGCGACGGCCAGGCTGCCGTATTGCGTGCCGCGGGTCGCCTGCTCGTTGCTGTTACCGGCCCGGGAGGCGCGGCCCGTGATGAGGCTCGTGAGGAAGTTTGCCATAATCGAGATGCTCCTGAATTACGCCTCGGCGAGGCTGAGGGCGAACTGCTGCTGAAGCTCGGCATCCGCGACGATCTGCGGGCCGAAGAGTTGGGTGAGGGTGCGGAGCAGCTTGCGGAACAGCCGCTCATCCTGGGTCACCGTGCTATCGAGCGCGGCGAGGTTGGTCACCAGCGAGCCGGTGAGGTCATCAATCAGCCGGTATTGCTCGCCGTCCCAGAGGTAGAGAGAATCGCCGTCGTTGGTGACCGCATAGAACGCCACGCCTTCCGGCGGCGTGTCCTCCGGCTCCGCGAGGTCGGCGGTGCGGCGGAACAACACGCCGCTGCGAAGTTCCTGCCGGCCGCTGGCGTCGATGCCGGTCACGGCGCTGCCGCTGCACGTCACGCAGTAGAGGTAAACCGCCCCGCCCGAAGGCACGTCGGTATCGCTCGCGCGGACCACGGCGCCCGAGGAGTTGAGCCAGAGGTAGTTCGCGGTGCCGCCGGTGCAGGCAAAGTCCTGCTCGTCGGCATAGTCCACGCCCCCGGCCCGGAAGGCGGCCGCGCTGATCGTGACCGTGAGGCCGCTGGTCGCGGTAATCTCGCCGGTGCCCTGCTGCACGCCGTAAGGCCCGCCCGCGCCAATCTGGCCGAGGAGGTCCAGCCGGCCCGCGTTGCGGTTCAGCTTGCGCACCCCGGCGTCGGTCTCGCCGTCGATGATCGCTTCCGCAACCACCGGCGCTTCATCGACGGGGTTCACGTAGGCGGCCGGCGACTGCACGGCGGGAACGTGCGCGGCGGTCAGGTTGTAGGTGATGTTGACCATAGAGGACCAGAAACAGGCACAACCCACCGACTAGGGTGGGTTGTGCTAGAATGAACTCAATCCGGAGATGTGGGTTCGAGTCCCATCGCGAACCACTCAAGCGGCCGTGCGAGTGGGGCTGGCGTCTTTCAACGCGGCAGGATACCGGAGCACCATTAGAACTCGTCTTGCGATGCGCCGCCAAACGCGCTGATGCCGAACACGAACTTGTTGGCGCCCGTGGTGGGGTTCTGCATGAGCGCCTGCCCGCCGGTGAGGACGGGGAGGGCGAGGATCTCCGCTTCGAGGCCGGCGGCGCTCGTCTCCATCGCCATGACCCGCCCGCCGGCAATCGGAATACCTAACTGCTTGGCTATCTGCTCTTGGGCGGCCAAGCGCTCCATGCGCACCGAGTCCATACACGCCTCCTAAAGGGCAATCGCTTCGTAGTTTGCTAGCTGGATGCCGTCGGATTTATACGATGCATTCACGGAGCGAATAGCAGCAGTGGCGCCATGCACGGTCACCACGTCGTAGATGCGGAGCGGGCGCACCCGCACCTGATAGGCATCGTTTGGATCTGTGACCAGGATCAACGGAGCGAGCCACTGCAGCACCTTCTCCGCGTGCGCTGCTCGGTCGTAAATCCTCCTGCAGACCACTGCCGCTGTAGCCGCTGTAGTGATGAGCGGATCGACATGCACCACTTTGACAATGCGCCCGAGATAATCCGGGTGCGACGCGTCCGACGTAGGCCCGGTGAAATCGAATGACACCGGGTTATACATGGCCGCGTAAACCAGGGATGGGATAACTGGTTCCATCCCTGCTACCCACACATAGTTGCACTCCGGCGCCCGCACGAAGGAGCGGAACGAGTCTCCCAGGATCGGCGCATAGCTCGTCTCGTAGCTGTTCGGGTGAACTGCCAGCCTGTTGGCGACCAGCGGCCCCCCGATGAAGTTCGCGAGCGTCGTATACGGAGTCTGCGGGAAGCCGAGCAGCCGCCACATGCCCCGCGTTCCTGCGTTGGGGTCAAAGACGAGTGACATCCCCAGGTAATCCCGGGCGAACTTGTTGATCGCTTCCGCAATGCTGGTAGCCGGCTGCAGCACGGCATCGCGCGACGTAGACGGGTCCGCGGACTGGAACCGCAAGCCGAGGTCGGGAATAGCAACCATGTCCGCAGGGAAGCCCGCCCGGTAAAGCAGGTGCCTGATAATCGAAGTGATTTTCCAGGCCGGCTGCAGCCCGTCAGCCCCCGTCACGGCGTCAGGGTCTCGGTTGTAGTCGAGCACTGACAGGTTCAGGAACTCCTGAAGCCGTGCCCACATCCCAACCATCTGCACGTCATAGTTGCGCCACGCAGCGGACGGGTAAACCATCCCCGTCTTCCCCTTCTTGACGGCGGTAGCTTTGGCTACCTCGCCTTGAAAGAGAATCGTGGTGAGTGCCCCCAGGTCGTTGTAAACCGCGATACGCGACGGAATGCGCCCGCGCGTGCGGAGCGGCGTCTCTAGCGCGTTGGTCGGGTCGGCGATCTGCACCGACGCCGTTTCCATATCCGGGGTCAGGTCTGGCCCAGAGATGGAAACGTCGCGGATGTTCCCGCCGTAGGTCGGGGTCGGGCTGCGGTCCTGGGAACTGGCCGGGGTGTTTATCGAGTAAGACCACAGCACCGGCGTCTGTTCACGCTTACTATCTGCGGTAAACGTGAACTTGGGGTAGTATGCCTGCACCCCCGCGAATGCCTCGAAGCGGTTTCCGCCCAGCGGTGTGCATGCCGCATCATTTACCGCGCTGAAGAGCGATACGGTAACCTCCGTGCCCGCCGGCAAGAAGGTGTCTCCAGTCACCAGGATAGGCTCCCCGGCAGCCAGGGGGTAAGGGATCGGAAAGGGGAGGTCCGTGAGTGTGCCTGAAGCCGGAGGGCGCAGGCGGGTGATCTTGAACATGGCCCGCAGATCGCGGCGCACATCCAGCCGAATCGTTCCCGGGCCTGTGATCGCATTGACCCCGATATACCCGGTGAGCGTGGCGTGATTGCGGTAGAACGACGCGTCTTTCTTGGTCGTCTTGGCCCCGATCATGTGACCGACCAGCCCGGCGACCAGCCCCCCGGCCGAAAAGCCCGGGTCCGAGATTACGCCGTCCATGTCCAGGGTGCGAAACGCAATCGTGTCGCGCCCGTAGGGCATGATCTTCACAGTGTGGTGGCTGATATTTCCGCCGCCTTCGTTGTGGCGCCATTGGAATTCATGCCGCGGCGTCCACGGGTCCGGAGAGGCTGCGGTGAATTCGCGCAGCTCCGCGCGCCCATTACCGCGCACGATCAAGCAAAACCGCCCCCCGGTGCGGCCAGATGGGGAGGTTACTGCGGCGCCCCCAAAGTAGAACGTGCAAACTGTATCAGGGAGCGTCATCCCCTCTTGGATGGTGAAGCTCAACGCAAACCCGCAATTGGCCGGCCAGGTGGTCTTTCCCGACAATACCCGGTCCATGGGGATCAGGGCGTTGTAGAGGGTCGGCTGCGGCACGGCCGTGATATCTGCCGTCAGGGTATTGGCCCACGTAGTGCCTGCCGCCACGCGCTTTATAAATGCCGGGATGCCGCTGCCAATTACGCTAGCGTCAGCCCCCATGCCCGTAAGCGCGGAACCTCCAGTGCCGGGTGACCGCCAGGTGTTGATCGTAGCCCAGTTCGAGGCTTTGTTGAACTCGTCGCTGCCGAGAACATCCCCGCTCCAATCGTTCGTGATGAGTTGCGAGGACTCGCCCCCCAGCATCGCGAGCGTCCACCCGTTCCCCGGCTGCAGCGTGGTCTGCGACGATACGTTGTGCTCCGTGCGCCCGCGGCTGATTTGCGAGCCTACCCGCCGGTAGGTGTGGGCGTCACGGTCAAGTGCCGGGGTCGGCATGTCGTGTTCCAGCCGCGTATGCCTACCCGGGGTCAGCCAAGAATCGCTCATGGTGTGTTTAGGAACCCAAACAGCAGAAACGCGAACAGCCCGCCGGTTAGGGCGGGCTGTGGGTGGGGAGTGGGGAGGCGTGAGGGGCTACTTGGGGATAGGGCCTAGCAGCATCGGGAGATCACTCTCGGGTGCGGCAAACTCCAACTGGGCATAGCGCGGATGCTCGGGCGGGACCGTCTTCATGCGGAAGTTGGTCAGGCGCTTGCGTGTCTCCCACTTCTCAATCCAGCGCCCACCCCGCGAGCGAGCGAGGAGCCGCACCCGGTCTCCGCCGCCGCCCCGGTTCGCGTCTAGCACATAACAGAGCGAGCCTGCCGAGACAGGAGAAATCCCTTCGGCGTAGTTGCAGGCAATCACGCGACGATCAGCAGGCTCGCTCACGCGCCCCGCTCCTTCCCCGCCCGCAGCGCCCTGTATCGTGCGTAGCCCGCTCGCGCCGCCTCGGTAGGTGCCTCCGGAGCCGCTATGATTTCGAGCAGACCCTCGAACTCCTCTGGGGTCAACACCATCCGGCGCTTCTCCGCTTCCGCCAACTCCGCGCCGGCCAGCGCCTCCGGGTCCTGCGTGCTCATTCGCTGGCCTCCCGTCGCTCGCGTTCAGCCAGCACCCGCAGCGCTTGGCGAATAGCTCCCGACTCCCCGCGCTCCTTGTCGCCTAACTTCACGGCTGCCAGCGCTTCCAGGAGTTTGACCCCCTCGTCGTCCAGATAGACGCTGCGCTTGTGGGGGAACTGCCGCCCCGCCTTTCGGCCCCTCTTCGTTGGTTCTTCCATAGCAACATTATACCGCCACGAAATACTTTCGCCAATCCCTTGACGTTTCTATTTCGTGGAGTTACAATATGAACAGAAGAGAGATACGAATTACCGAGGAGCCACCGAGATGAACTACCGAGACGGAAACGAGCTTTGCACCCACTACGTGTTCATCGGACTTCCGGAAGATCGCCCGATGCCTACCGCCCGCCCTGCGCGCCGCAGCCAGCCGGAAGCGCTCCCGCTGCGAGGCGTGCAGCTCCAGCCTTCGAAACTGATCGAGGCACAGGCGAGCCGTGATTGGGTGCTCTCGCTCCTCGGAATTGACTAGGCTCCAGAAACCAGAACGGGCCGGGAAGCGTGTCACCGCCCCCGGCCCCATATCCGCCCCCAGCAAAGAGAGAAGATACGATGAATTCTACCACCAACGCGCAAGCCATCCGCACCCGCCGCGCACAGGAGCAGGCCAGCGACTACCGTGTGAGCCGCGCCGTGATCGAAGGCCCCGGGGCCGGCGTCTCGTTTTGGGTCGCCAGCGCGACGAAGCGCAAAATCTACCTGGTGCACGAGGGGCGCTGTGATTGTCTCGATTACGTGAACCGCTGCCAGGATGCCGAGGGCACGCCGAACGGCCTGAAGTGCAAACACATCCTGCTCTGCGAAGACTACCTCGGCATCAACGAGAGGCTGCCCGTCGAAGAGCAGGAGATGGACGAGGTGGAAGCCGCAACGCTGACCGCTGAACTCCAGCGCGAAACGGACGCCGAGATGGAGCGCATCCGCCGCGAGCGGGATCTGCTCTGGCCGGCGTGAGCGGACTGTTCGCAGCCGGTTCGTGCTGCCGAGGCCCGGCTATCGTGCCGGGCTTGCGGCGCCGCCTTTTGCTTCGCTTGCCGACGCAGGAGATGGCCCGCGTTTTGAACGACTACTGAACATCAAAGGGGAACCTACGAATGGGCGACACTTTCTACGAACTGGTGGCTACCTATCGCGTGCAGCGAGATCCGACTGTCATTGTCTACTGCGACCGAGATCTTGCTGTAGCAGATGCCCGCAAGATGAAGGCCTCTGGCTTGACGTTGGGAATTTACGAGTCGGTTCGCCTCTACGAGAAGCGGGAGGTGGACTTCTCGGACAAAGGCGAGGTTCGCTGATGCCGCCTAACTTCGGCGACTACGGCATGGCCGGGCGGCACCTGAACGCCCGGTACGTCCACCGTTGGCACAAGCGCTGCCCGGAGCACTTCCGCCTTCAGCGCGTCACGCTTTTCGTAGTCAGGAACCCACCATTTGGCCTGCTCGGCTTCCTCTGCATCCAGCGCAGCGATGAGTTCTTCCGCAGAGAGCCCTCGCAGCGCCTCCGGGTCCTGCGTGCTCATTCGCTGGCCTCCCGTCGCTCGTGCTCCAGCGGCTTCACGGCGGCTGCTGCCAGCACCTTATGCATCCGCTCCTCGCAGGCGTCCACCTCGTCGCACTGGTAGTATCCAGACGGCCCCTGGCTTTGCCCTTGCGGGTTGACGAAGTAGACGGGCACGGCCTCGTCGATGTGCAGTTCGCGCTCGCAGAGGATACAGCGGTTGGCGTTAGGCGGTGGCTCGGTGGGCATGGTGGTAGTATAGCGCCTTGGGTGACCCAAGGCGCTATCGTTCGCTAGGCTACTCCGCGCCTGTAAGTTCCGGGAGTGCCAGTCGCTGGCCGGCATACCTCTTCAGCACGTCCCGGACTGTAAGGTCAGGGTTGTTGCGCATCTCGGGTTCGATGCGGAAGAAGAACAACTGCATCTTTTCGAAAGATCGCTGGTCCTTGCTAATGCACTCCTCCAAGAACTCCAAGTGCAGGCGAAGATCGATGTAGCGAGCATCGAGGGTGGCCTTCCAGTCAATATCGCTGTCGCGATCAGTCTCGGAGAGAGTTCTCTGGCGCCGGGGGATGCTAATCATTCCTGGCAGGTGCTCTCCAACGCCTCGCCACTCCTCACCAAACAGCCCCGGCTCCTCGTCTATTGGCTTGGGTCGTGACTTCTTTACCCTGGCCTCCAGCACTCGACTCAGGCCAATGGCTTGCAGCGAAACCGCGAACTCGGCAATAACCTCCGGGAAGCGCGTAACCAGGAGTTCCCGAACCTCGCTAATGGTAACATAGCGCCCGGACTCACCCAGTTCCCGGCAGCAGATGCTGATGACATCATAGAGCTTTCTCATAGTCCCGCCCTCTCGATCTCGTCAATGAGGGCACGAACGGCGGGGCAATGAGCGCGTGCAGCCTCCAGCATTGCGGGGGCCGTGATGGAAAGCTCTTGCTTGAAGTCATGCGCACTTAGAGGAGCACAAGCAAGCCGGCGAATGCTGGAGAACATGCCGGACGCCAGAACGTCTCGGCTAGCACCCCCAGATTGCCGAAAGGTTGCCACCTGTCGGAGTTGCTCCTGAGTGGGGCCTAACGGACGAGCCTCGACCGGCTCCCGTTCATCTGCAGCAAGTTGTTCCGCAATCCCAGTCGTAAGCTCCGAGATGATCTCGGCTTCCAGGATCTGCCCAAGGGCCTCGTCTACCCGTTCAGCCTGGCCGGCGGTGATCCTCTCCGCAACTGCCGCTTGCGCGGTAGGCTCCAGCCGGGAGAGTTTTAGCAGTTCCGTCTTGCTGTCAGCGAGGTCGTGGTCCCGAATCTTCTCCTGCACTTCAGGAGTGATCTTCGTAGCGATCTGCACGCCTTGCTGAATGGAGCGGGCCGACCTTCCTGTTTTAGCTGCAGTGTCTTCCGAAAAGGACGGAATCAAAACGAAATCATTTCGTTTTGATTTTGCTTCATCGCTTTTTCGGTCCCCTCCAACTTTCGCTTCGGGATGGAGCGCCTCATAAATCTCCTTCCGCCGCTGGAGGTGCTGCCCATGCTCCAGCTCGGAGAGGTCGTTCCTAACGAGGTTCTCGTCAATTTCCGCTAGCTCGGCATCTAGGCCAGAGAGTTCGACCGTATTGACCGGAATGTCTCTCCACCCGAGAAGCTTGCACGCCTCATAGCGGTGGTAGCCCGCCACCAGACGCCCGCCCGGCAGGATAGTGATCGGGTTCAAGAGCCCGAGTTGCTGAATGCTGTCAGCTAGTTCGCTGACCTTCCCCTGGTCCAATCGACGCCTTCGGGATGCGGCATCTACCTGCACTCTACCAATGGGTATCGTTGTCATTTGTTCCTCCTTTTGTGCCTGCAGTAAAAATCTGCGGACCGGCCAGAAGACGCAAATCAAGCCCGCCTAGCATCAAGCCAGGCGAGCCGAAAAGGCGTTTTATGGCCAATCCGGCTACTGCGCGGATCGGTGGAGGGAACAATTTAGTGTTGTTTGGGACGCCACTAACGAGATTATGCAAGGCCCGTAGGCCGGAGTCAAGCCGAGAGTCGTGGTCATGATAGTCCTCTGTAGGTCGGTGGTCTGTTACTGCCCGGGTGACTTGGCGGTGCCGGGTAGCTCGATGCCTTCTTGCTTGGCGTAAGCGCGAATTGCGAGCTCGAATACCGCAGTCCGGCTAATGCCCTTCTGCGCCTTCACTGCGTCCACTAACTGCAGCCCTTCCGGACTGATCCGGATGTTGATTGGCTGCTTGTTGCCGTCTGACATTCCTTACGCCTCCGAGTAAAAGTGTAGCCTAGCGTATCTACATTGTCAACTTTACGGTTGACGTGTAGATACAAATGGGATACACTAATACCAGAGACGAACGAAGGGCGCCCCCACCGCCAAGCAAGAGCGCCCTTCTGACCACCGACCTACAGGAGATCGGACATGGAAACCTTATCCCGAAACGGCGGCCAGTTCCGCACCAAGCTCATGTCCCTCGGCCAGGCCGAGCAGTTCGCGAAGTGCCTGCGGGCTAACCCGCGCTTCGTTGGCGTATCCGTGAACTTCTCGACGCGCGCCAAAGAGACCGCTAACCGCTTCGTCACCTTCCTGCCGACGTCCGACCCTTCCGGGCAGCGCATCCTCGACCGCCAGCAGGGCGCCCGCGACCAGCGCGCGGCGGAGCAGATCGGCAACTACACCTTTCTGATGGACGATAGCTGCCGGTTTTACTACTGCTGGAACACGGTTTCCGGCGAGGTCTACGAAACGACCACCGCGAGCTGCACCTGCCCGGATCACGAGTTCCGCGGACGGGCGGCCGGAGTTAACTGCAAGCACATGACAATGCTTGCCACCCACCTCGCGGAATGCGACCGCGCCTTCCCTGCCCCGGCCTTCAACATCGAACGCGCCCGCGCCGACCGTGATGCCCTCTGGGGTTAGTTTAGTTTCCGAAAATGACAGAACCCGATGCGCTTGCCGTGGAAAGTCGGCGCATCGGGTTCCTTTCTCCCTTCCAGGAGGTTCCCATGTTACAACAACGCCCATCTATCGCCAATGGTTGCGCTATGCTGCTCGATCCCTCGGTGGATAGCGTAGTGCTCGCCGCCTGTCAGGCCGCGCTCAAGCTTCGTATGTCGATGAACCTGGTCGGCAAGCCGGCCCCGGAAGCGTTGGCCGCGTGTCTCGGCAACCACTTCGCGCACCCGGAAACCCAGCACGGCGATATTGGCCCCGTGTCGTTCGTGTCCCGGCTCGCGGAACAGCACCTGGCGCCGGCCTATGTGGAACGCGCCCCGGCTGACTGGGACTGCGACTGTGACGCCTACACGATGTTCGGCGCGGCCTTCAGTAGAGCTTACCTGCTCGTTAATCTGGTGGAGGCTGCGTGATGCACCTCCCCGGCGACTTCCACTGCGGGCGGCACCTGAACGCCCGGTACGTCCACCGTTGGCACAAGCGCTGCCCGGAGCACGTCCGCAAGCCGCTGCGGCTGACGTGGCGCACGCTGCCGGCGTGGGTGCGGTGGTGGTTTGCGCCATGATCCTGCTCGCAGTGCTGTTCGTGGCCGGCTGCTTCGGCGCAGGCCTCCTCTTGGCGCTGTTGATCTTGCTGGCCTGTGTTCCCCGTTCCCCGCCGCCGGGCGGAGTCCGTATGCGGCAGGGCGGCTACTATCGCAAAGGCCGCTGGGTCCGCAGTCACACGAAGCGCCTGCACTAAGCAGGAAAACAAGCCCTCGGAACAAAACCCTCCGCTCAGCGTCTGTCTGAGCGGAGGGCTTCGCCGTGTCTCGGAATAGTGATAATCAAACTGTATGGAAGGCTGCCGTCGCGGCGGTAGTGGCGGTGCTCATTGCTGTCCTGGGAATGGTCGTGCTTTCTCGCTCAAAGCAGGCAACGTATCCAGCCGCAACCCCGCTCCCATCTAGCCCCTCGTCCGCAAGTAGCCCCTTGCCATCCCAGCCAACCCAAGTGGCTCCGGCAGCCCGGATTCCGCCCGCCAGTGCGCCAGCCTCGATACCACCTCGCCAGCCAGTGGCAGCGAATCTGCCGAGCATCCCGCCTGCCCTTGCGATGGCGGCGCCCCCTCGCGCTGCTCCGGCCTATGTCAGCGCTCCCGCAGCGGCCGTTACCCCGATACGCTCCGCCCCTCCAATTACAGGGCGCCCGTCGCCTTCGGCGCCTGCGCGCGACCTTGCCGTTGACGCATATATCGAGTGGCTGCGCGGCACGGAGTCGGCTAGGGACCAGGAATTGGCTGCGCAGAGAGCTGCCGAACTTCGGGTTACGGAAGGGACTTTTAGATTCATGGCAAGAATAGGCGAGGGGGATGTTGACGCATACCGTGCTGCCCGGGAGCGCAACCTGCAGGTGCTTCAGGAGATGCGCGCTGCAACTACTCGCTATATCGACTTTTCAAAGGCAGCCGCTCGCTCAAAGCCGGAAGTCCCCGCAGTAATGGCGCGCTTTGACGACGTTTACGACAGCCTCATGGCGTATGAGCTGAACTACGTCTCCACATCTTACAAACTTGCAGCTTCAGGGCGGGCGAGCGCAGTGGGACAACTCGCCCGCGACTATGCACACGACACAGAAGACGACCGGGTGACCGCGCAGCGCGAACTACAGGCAGCGTTACGCCTGCACGGCCTCCCGGTGGATACAGTGAGCATTAGGCAGGCTAGGTGAGCAGCATGCCCTACAGACGGTAACCGCCCTGCCGTAGTGTATTCCCGGCTATCGCAGCGTCCAACATCGGCCCGCGGAGGTCCGAAGGGATGGCTGACTGGGCGCCCGGGCCGCCGCCGTGAGTGCCCGTAGGCAGCGCAGCGGTTAAAGCCTCGATTGCTTCGCGGAGCTTGCGTTGTGCTTCGGTCTCTCGGTCTCCCGGCTTGGCCTTCTTCTTTTCCGCTTGCTCCTGCTTGTTGAGCCAGTCGTTGATCCACCCTCCAACCGCGCCACCCCCCGGCATTATTCTGTTCGCGGCGAACTCCAGCGCGAGGCGACGGAACATTTTCCAGGGAGTGAGGTTGTTGTTGGGGTCAGTCCTGGGGTTGACCGAACGGTCCCCCCATTTCTGCAAGCTGTTGGCGCCTGCCGCAACGCTTCGCAGGGCGTCATTGAAGCCATGCAGCGCATTGGTGGCGTCGCGCAAAACCGGCTTACCGAGCGCCACTTGCCAAGCCTCGGAAAGGACCTTGGTCCGATCCATCTCGGCATTCAGTTCGGCGGCAATCTTAACGCTGTCGGCATCATAGATACCCTCCAGCACCTTGGCGTCTCGCTTTTGCGCCTTCCACAGCCGATCCGACCCGCGAGCCAGCGCGATTACCGACTCTAGATCCAACACTTGGGCCTGCCGCAGTTGCTCTAGCGCCGCCCGCTCTTCGCCGATAATCGGGATGTTCCGCTTGTAGGAATTGCGCAGGCCGTCGATGGCCTTCTCTAGCAGTCGGGCTTCGTTCATCCCGCGCAGCTCTCGCGGAATAGCCGAGATCCCGAACCGAGCGGCCGTAGCGCGGGCGAAGGGGTCCGAACTGATGCGCTGCCGAAGATTGCCGGCGGTGCTGCCGGCCTGTTCGGGGTTAATCCCCAACCCTTTGAGACGCGCGATATCGCCCGCGCTGCCCCCGGACTGCATTGCCGCTACCCCAACCGAGTTGAGGCTCTGGGCCGCCTGAACCGCCGCGTCAGCCAGGACCTTCACCGCCAGAGCGCCGGCAATAAATCCCGCTAATGCAACTTTAACAGGCACGGGCGCCGCGGAAACCACCGACAGCAGCCCTTCCATCGCCCCGGTAGTATCAGCCGTAGCAACAGCTAGTCCCTGGGTGGCTTGTGCTGCCTGGGCAGCTACCCGGGGAGGTGCTCCTTGCTGGAGTTGTCGCGCAATGCCGGCGTGCCCGGCGGCAAGCGCGGCGGCGTTGAACTTCCCGGTAACCTGCGTGACAGCCTGCGCCGCCGCCGCACCAACCACGGGCGCCGGGTTGATCCCTGCCCGCGCGACCTTCTGCTGAATATTCAGCCCGCCCGGGGCGCTCAGCAGCTTGACACCCAGCCCCACGTTCCGGAGTACGTCCACCGCGCCGCGGCTGGAGACGATGCCTTTGAGCAGGGAGTTGAGGTCACTGAATAGCTCCAGCAGCCCCGGCCGGTTCAAGCTCTCTTCGGGGTTCTCCATGCGCCGTTGGTGCAAGACGATGGAGCGCTTCGCGAGGAACTCCGAGCGGTCCAGGTCCTTGCCGATGGCCGCCCGCTCCAGCGGGTTCTCGACCTCCGGCAACCGCTGTCGCTGCTCCTGGATCTTCAGGAGCTTCTGCTCCGGCCCGGAGAGGAACGGCTTGCCGCGCACCGTCGGCGGCTTGAGCTGCACGTCCTGCAGCGTCTTGGCGGCGCCCTGGGCGGCCTGCGCGTCCTGGGCATACTGTCGCAGGCCGGCGCTCGCCTGCTGCAGCCCCGCGAGGCGGAGCGTGATTTCCATTCCGCGGGCCATAACAGCGACTCCAGGGGATTACGAGCGGTTGCGTTCGTCCTCTTCTGCTTCCTCGGCGTAGAGCACCAGGAGGTCGGAGAGGAACTCGGTTTCGAGCGGCGGCAGCTCCGTGCCGCGCCCGTGGGCGATCAGGTAGAGCGCCCGCGCAATGTAGAGCGACCAGTCGGGGTGCGGCTGGTGGTAGTGGAGCGCGGAGCGTAGGATCGTCTCCACGCCCCCACCTAGTTTTTTGCCGGCTTCTCCGCCGTGCTCTGGGCCAGTTCGCCGGCCCAGCGGAGGACCTCCATCCCAGCGGTCGGCAGGTTCACCACCAGCGGGATCAACTCTTCCGCAGTGTAGCGGTCTGCCTCCGGGCCGCACTGCATCAACTCCAGCATGCAGAGCGATTGGCACAGCCCCTCCGCAAGCGGCACCACTTCTCCGTTAAGTAGCGGGAAGCCGGTCTCGGCGAACTTGCTGTGCAGGACCTCCTTCGCGTCCATCGCGGAGGCCATCTCCGCCGGGTCGATCTTGCGCAGGGTGAGCGTGACCTCGACGCCCGGTTGCTCCGGGTCAGTGAAGGTGCGCGTTTGCGCGGGGCGCGCGGGACGGGGGAGACCGGAAAGATTGACTTTAGCCATAAAACACCGGGAAACGAGAAGGGCAGGCACTCGCGCGAGCGCCTGCCCTTGGGGGGAGAGGAACGAACTAGCTCAGGGCAGGGTTAGCAGCGCCCGAGTCCACCATCTCCAGCGTAATGCTGCAGGTGCTCTTGCCGGCGCGGATACCCTCTTCATAGCCGGCTACCAGGAAGTAGCCGGTCCAGGTCTTGGAAGCGCGGGTGAAGACGACCTTTGCGTAATCGAAAGTAACCGCGATGTGGTTGAGCGGGTTGATGGCGTTGTCGGACGACTGACCGCTCGCCTTCGCCTTCTGCATGATCTGCGTGCAGCGGAAGCGGCTGCCCTTCTTGACGATGACGTTATTCGTGCGCACGGAATCGGCGGCGCTGATCTCCTCCGTCTGGGGCGCATACTCCAGCGTGATCTCGTCCCAGAGGCCCGCCATGGTCGCCAGGGCCGTGGTGGTGCCATCGGTGAGCGTGCCGTCAGAGCCGACGGTGGCGCCCGTGATGACGAACGCGGAAACGTGCTGGCCCAAAAGCCAGGTAGGAACTACAGACATGGACTAAACCCTCTCCCCCAAACAAAAACCGCCCACCCCGAAGGGCAGGCGGTTAACCAGTGCTTTGCGCGGCGTTCGGTTAGGAGCGCCAATCGTGGAGCGGCGTATCGTCGGGCACCGGCTCTTGGCCGGCGGCCGGCTCCTTCTGGGTCTTGGGAAGCTCGATCACCCGATACTCCAGGTGCGTGCCGCCCATTCCACCGCTGACTTCCTTCTGCTCGCGAACTTTCATTTCGTGCTCCTAAAACAGCTTGCTCAGTCGTTGTCCCAGCACCCGGCGTAGCTCTTCCGCGCCGTCTAGCGCGGCGTGCTCCGGCAGCGGGCGCCCCAACATCTTCACGGTGCCGGCGTGGAGTAGCCCCGCCTTCCAGCCCGTGTTGAAGACGCTTCCCGCCAGCCCGTCACCGTCCGGTTGCGGGCCGTCCATCTGCCAGGCTTGCAAAAACTCGCCGGTCTGGAAGTTGATGATGACGTTATCGTTGGGCCGCTTGATCTGCCCGTGCCGGCGCGCGTAGGGATGATCCTTGCGCGCATGGTCTTTCCGCGTCTCCATCCCCGAGGAAAGGCGCTTGGCCTGGCTCAGCGTGAACGTGAGCGCTTCGGAGAGGGCCGCCTGGCCTTCGTGCTCCAGGTCATCGGCGAGACGGCGGAGTGCGCGGGAAACGTCAGGCATTTGGTTAGCACCCTAGCATTCGGCGCGGTAAAATAGAGGCATGCCACAGCCAACAGCCCCCGCCAACCCAGAAGCGCTCTCGCAGATCATTCGGGGGTTAACCGAAACCAACAAGAAGCTCTGGGCGCACGCTTGTGATCTAGAGAAGAAGTGCGCCAATCTTGAGGAGCGCCTGAGTCGCCTGGAAAGCCGCGCCCAAGATGAAGACACGTGGCGCATGGAGCAGAGTGAGCGCTAGTTACTCACTCGCCAGGATGCGTATCGACACCATGCCCCCGATGAAGGAGCGCTGAAGCTGCGCGGAGAGGGCGTTCACCCAAAGCTGCCCCGAGAAGTCGAGCTTCGGGTACGCGCGCACCTGCCCGCACGTCAGCGGCGCCGTGCGCCAGACCTGCGTGCGCAGCGCCTCCAGCTTGCCGACAAGAGCATCCATCCCCAGGCTGTCGAGGTCCGGCGCGAGGTAGTAAACCCGCACCTCGCCCTCCTCAGTGCCGGTGTCCGCGCCGTATTCCTCGGACGGCAGCAGGCTATACCCCATCGCGGCAAAGGGCA
>Ga0255338_1003725_pt1 | contig 17504 bp, 18 predicted proteins | sample MeOH1_35cm_T4_19_FD_203715 | JGI IMG/M metagenome (GOLD analysis project Ga0255338, IMG submission 203715) | Sandy soil microbial communities from University of British Columbia, Vancouver, Canada - MeOH1_35cm_T4_195 | ecosystem: Engineered > Artificial ecosystem > Sand microcosm > Unclassified ...
GAAAAAGGTTCGGCATAGGTTCGGTTTGCAGGGTGTGATGCAGGAGCAGTCAAAAAATTACTTACAATTCTTAAGGTTTCTGTGACGATAGTGACCACTCACTTGTACTCATAATCCGTTGGTGCTGTGTTCGACTCACAGAGGGGCCACCATATAAGACGACTTAGGGAGAAATCTCTAGGTCGTTTTTTTTATGTTTATGGTTGTCAATTTTAAAGGGTTTAGGTAAATTGATAAAATTACTAAATCAAAATTCAAAGAATGACCATCCCAAAAAAACTATAATAACTCATAATCAATGATAGTATTTAAAGCTATTAACTGATAATGATCTAGGAAAGAAAATTGCAGAGTTTTTTCAAAAATTGATAAAGCTGCAGTTAGAGCTAAGGCAAAGAAAGTAGCATTGTAGTCGTAAAAGTAAGTTCAACTTTTGTTACTAAATAGGAGAAGGTTATGGCTGGAAAATTTGAAATTTATGCTGATAAAGCTGGTGAATTTAGGTTCAGACTAAAAGCTTCTAATGGGCAGGCAATTTTAGCTAGTGAAGGTTATAAAGCCAAACCAGGCTGCAACAATGGTATAGAGTCAGTTAAGAAAAATGCTTCTGATGACAGCAATTATGAACGAAAAGTAAATAGTTCAGGTAAGTTCATGTTTAATCTCAAGGCAGCTAATAGTCAAATCATTGGAACAAGTGAGTCATATGAGACTGCTGCAGCAAGAGATAATGGCATTGAATCTGTAAAGACTAATGCACCAGATGCAATTGTCGTTGAAGTGTAGTAGATTTAACATTTTTTTGCTTTTAAATAGCAATAAAATATGTGATCAAAAATTAATGAGATATAATATTTTCTGTTGTTTTTCGTAGGTGTGATCCCCCACCAACACCTATGTAAGATATAAGGCTTGGTCAGAAATGGCTGAGCCTTTTTATTTTGTATTCATCTATTTGTTTTATATTATCTTTTGAGATGCTCAAAATTGATAATTGGGCAAGCTAATTAACAGTGCATCAGGCTTAATCAGCCCATTTCAGACGCTAATATAATTATATATTTTGGAAGAATATCCAAAATCGGACTATCCGCAGTAGTTTGAATTACGATAGAGGTGGCGCGGTTAGGCGTATCACCTGAATGATATTTATGATAAACCTTTGACAAGAGTGGAGTGTTGGCTAATTAAGAGCGCTTCAAACTCTTCAATTGGTAGCGGTTTACTAAAATAATAGCCCTGATAATGATCGCAATCATTATTTTTCAAAAATTGCAGTTGCTCTGGTGTTTCAACGCCTTCTGCTATCACTTTCAATCCTAAGCTATGAGCCAGGGTGATAATTGTGGCTACCAAAGCTCTATCATTAGCATCTACAGTAATGTCGCGCACAAAAGACTGATCAATTTTCAATTGATATAAAGGTAGTTTCTTCAGGTATTGTAGGGATGAGTAGCCAGTGCCAAAATCATCCAGCTCGAAATTAACCCCAAGCTTCTTGAAGTGATTCATAGAGATAGTCGTGCCTTCAGTGTCACCAAGCAACATACTCTCGGTGAGTTCCAAATTGAGCAGTGCGGGGTTAATGCAGTGACGGGCAATTATCGATTCAACTTGCTGTACAAAGTTCGCCTGATGAAACTGCTTGGCACTTACATTAACCGAAAGCTTGAGTTGACTCCAATTCGGATCCTGCCCCCAAACTTTCAGTTTCGCGCAGGTAGTATCCAGCACCCATTCCCCAATTTCTAATATTAATCCGGTCTCTTCAGCGAGTGGAATGAACTCTACTGGAGAAATCATACCGCGCTGCGGATGTAGCCAGCGAAGTAACACTTCTGCTCCTAAGACCTGATTGTTCCCATCAACTTGCAACTGATAATACAATTTAAATTGATGTTGTTTTACCGCTTCACGCAATTCATGTTCTAGTTCGGTTCTGGCTGTAATAGCGAACTGCATTTTTGGATCAAAAAATCTTATAGTATTGCGGCCGGAATTTTTAGCCTCGTACATTGCGATATCCGCTTGTTTCAGTAATTCATCAATGCTGGTATTATTTTTATTAAACAGCGTTGCACCAATGCTGGCTGTACTATGGTGCTGATGTGCACCTAGATGGTAGATTTGACTCAAGGCGTGTAAAATTTTCAATGCACATGCTTCTACTTCAGACGCTGCGACTAAAGGTTCACTGTCCAACCCCTCAAGCAGAACTACATACTCATCTCCGCCAAACCTTGCAACCGTATCACCTACACGCATACACTGTACTAGACGCTGTGCTACCTCCTGAAGAAAAACATCGCCAACATCATGCCCTAGAGTATCGTTAATATTTTTAAAATGATCAATATCCAGAAACAATATGGCACCCATTTGACCGCTTCGCGCACTTGAGGCCAGTGCTTTAGTTAGCCTTTCTATCAACATACGCCTGTTTGGGAGATGCGTCAGCGAGTCATAGAACGCCAACAATTTTATTTCATCTGAGGCTGCTTTGCTAAACGAAATATCAATCATGCTAGCTACATAATTGGTTACCGTATTATTTACGTCTTTTACTGCCGTAATATTAAGCTGACAAGGAAACAATTCACCACTTTTACGACGATTCCAGATTTCACCTAACCAGGAACCTTTGTGATTAATGCTATCCCACATAGAGATGTAGAAATTCTCATCCTGACGCCCTGAATGCAAAATACTCGGCGATTTTCCTATGACTTCCTCAGCGCTATATCCTGTAATAACGGTATAAGAATGATTAACCTTAAGAATGATATTGTTAGTGTCGGTAATAAACATGCCTTCCTGAGATTCAAATGCAATCGCAGCGATACTGAGCTGCTGGCTTGCAAATTTTCTATCAGTTATATCACGCGAGATCATGATGAAATGCGGATTTTCCAATGAGCTGTCCTCTCGCTTGGCTACTGATAACTCAAACCAGCGCAACTCATCCCCTAATGGAATTTCAATTTGTCGCCCAAAGGAAGTGCCCTTTAACGATGCTTCATGCAGTGCGGACATGCAAATTCCAGCGGCCTTTGGCGGCAAGACTTCAGTTACTTTTTTTCCGATTAACTCCTGAGCGGGCTGCACTAATAAGGACTCTGTTTTAGTGTGGTAGCTCTGGTAACGGCCTTCCATATCCAGATCAAACAGGACATCCGGAATCGCATTTAATGTGCACTCTAAGTCCGATTTGGTTTTTTGCAGATCTTGAGTCATGTCTGCTGCTAATTCCATGGCTCTTTCCCGACCGCTTCCTAACAGCCAAACCAGCCATCCAAACAGCAGGCTAAGTAGAAAGCTGCCTATTATCACAGCAGTTAATTTATTATTTGGGAAACGCGCATCAAATTCCGGAAGAGAGCGTATGACAATATCCCAGCGTTTGCCACCAACATAAAGAGTGCGCACGGCGTGAAGGTCTGTGTAATTGCTGGTGCTACTAAACAGGACATCCTTTCCTTCTTGTAGCGCTACCGTCAGATCCTTGTCGATCTGGCTACCTATACTGGCCATAAAATCATTAATGCGGAATGCACCGCTTACCCAGCCCTGAATGGCAGCACGTCTTGCTTCAACAGTATCCAACGGCATGCTGGTATCGTAAATCGGTACATACATCACTACTGCGGCAATGTCTTTGCCTTCATCCTGCACTAAAGTCAGCTTGGACGTCAGCATTGCGGCATTTTGGTCACGCGCATCTTCAATTACCTGCTTGATTTTAGGATTGGTAATTAAATCATAGCCGATCGCATTTACATTACTGCCGCTGTAAGGCGCTATCAATGACAGCGGTGCATAGCTCGTGCGTACACCTATTGGTTTTAGTTTAAAATCAGCGTAGCCACGACGCTTCATGTCGGCAAGAAATTGGGGCAATTTTTCATGAGGTAGATTAACTGCAATGCCAATTGCCTGAAAACCTGGCGAGGTATCTGATAACCTCAGTGCATTGATGTAATCGTGATATTCAGCTCTGGTGATTAAATCGGAACTTTCATAAAAACCTTTGATTCCCCGAAGCATGAGTTCATAACGTGACAGCCTGAGATACAGCCTGTTTTGAATCTGATTGGAAGATTCATTAAACACCTGATGGCGTATATTGCTGGCTTGATGGTGTTCTTTATACCAATAAGCGATTGTGAGACACATCATAAAGATGGTCACACCGGCTGCAATCAAAGTCATTTGTCTGTAACGGTTGAACATATTCGGTTCTTCAGCACTGATATTGTTTTTATTTAATATGCCTAGTAATAAAACTGAAGGCATTCCAAGCATTTCGAATGGTCGATAAATCTCTAAAACTCAGTGCGGTCAATATTGGTACTGTGAATCGAATAATATTTTTACATACAACTTTAATATACAGATAGATGATTGATATTACTATAAAAAAGAAAATTTTTAAGAATGTAATCAATACAAATATTATAGCTTCTCTTTAGCTCACAACGTTAACTTTTCAGGTCCTTTCAATCAAGTCATTTAAAATGATTTCCCAGCTTAGTTAATCTAATCGTTAATTTAGGATAGTTATTAAAACTAGACGCTACAAGTGAATCTTAAAAAGGCATATGATGTTCGTGCAGCTTATTTAATCCATCAGGAGAATGATATGAAAAAACTAATACTTACAATATTTATGACCACATTCTGTTTTACGGCCTATGCTGGCCCTCAACAAGATAAAATGAAAGCCTGTAACGCAGATGCATCTAAACAGACACTGACTGGCGATGCACGTAAAGCCTTCATGAAAGACTGCTTGTCCACTAAGAATGAATCAACGATGCACTCGCAGCAAGATAAAATGAAAATGTGCAATGCTGATGCAGGCAAGAAGGAGCTGAAAGGTGATGAACGCAAAGCCTTCATGAAAGACTGTCTGTCCAGTAAACATGACCCATCAATGACCACTCAGCAGAACAAGATGAAAACCTGCAATGCCGACCCAAAAGCTAAAACATTGAAAGGTGATGAACGTAAAGCTTTTATGAAATCCTGCTTATCAGGCAGTTGATGTAATAAAAAAGCGCCCCGAATTAAAAGACCTGAATGGGTCGCGTTGGGGCGCAAAGGGGAGATATACGTGAAGACAAAATATGGACCTAACCATGTAAGTTGTCTATACGTGTTACCCCTCAGTTTAAGCATAATAAAAAGGGGCTTAGGCTCCTTTAATCTCCAAAGGTCGGTGTGTCAATTTCTTCTTTATAAAAAGTCATTACACATTATAGCTAAAGTGATTTCAGGCGCATCAACATTCAACATAAGTTTTTTGGCTTACCTACCACACCAGAGCGATATTTAATGCTCTGCATTCTCTATCAATGACGATGCCTTAGTCCCAAGCGCATCAGCAATTTTCAGCAAATTCATAATCGCTAAATTGTGCTCACCTCTTTCAATCCCGCCCATGTAAGAACGATCAATGCCAGCTAGCTCAGCTAGGGCTTCCTGAGATAAGCCTTGAGCCAGCCTTGCTGCACGAATAGCAGCACCTAATCCAACAAGAGCAGGGTTCCCGGAGAATGATGGTGATTTTTTAGCCACGCATTCATGCTATAAGTTTGCTGTATTTAGAACCACGGGATAAGATACCCATTCAAGCTAAAGCAAAGGCAATATTTATGTTTGTTATGGGTGCACTGGGTATTAGTTTTAATGACGCACTTTAATTATCGTAGGTATCAACACAACACTTTTATGAAAGACTACTCAATGCATCGTACAATTTTTGTTACCCTACTTATGTTGATTTTTTCAATTAACTTTGCATTCGCAAATGAGACACAATCAAATATTAACAACTCAAAACAGCTAGATCGAAAGCAGGCAAATAATATTTTTTGGGATGGGTTGGAATCAGATAAAGAGTTTAGTAGCGATCCAGAAAAGAAAACAATGGCCCTGTGTGTTGGGGAATTGGCACTGGATGAGACTTTTAATGGTTTCGCAGTGCTTGATTCGGCAGTATTTGAAAATAGGCTAAATACTGCGATGGAAAAAGTTAAAAATGGTATGGAGAAAGAGAACCCAAATATTACTGTACCTTTTAAGAAATGTTACGCCGAAAATATTGATTTTATAAAAGACACAAATGAATTGCACAAGAAACTCAAAAAAATTAAAGCAAAAAACTCGATATCATCTATACCACTTAATGACATGGATGAATTAAGGGTTGATATTGCTTCGATGAATGGCAAGAAAGTGCGAGTCAAAGGTGTTGGAAATTATGTGATGAATTTATTTATGATAAAAAAAGATTTATCTGACACGAGCCCAATCGTGGTTGATATAGCAAAGCTTCAACGAGATCAAAGGCTAAAAATTATTAAGCAATGCGCAGACATTATGCACGGCTGTAATGTAGGACTTTATGGGGCGATAGGGAAGGTAGGTTATGAGAACGGTATTATTGCTGAAAGGATTGAGTGGTAGTTCTTTGCATAGATAGTTTCTGGATATTCAGATTTTAAGCAAGAAAGTTTCATTCATTTTATTTATAAGAATTCTTAACGCCCGTTGTTCCTTCACTGGTCAGCGGGCTTTTTTACGTCTATCAAATCATCAACAACCAAAGGAGCTTAATGACTAAACAATATAGAACACCACAAAGCAAAGGCATGCGTAATATAAAAGCAGCAGCCAATCGCACACTTAAAACTACCAGTGACGTCGCAGCACAAGGTATCGAAAAAACCGCCAGTTGGATGGCCACCGATCATATAGGAGCGTCTGATAGCAGCAGCATGATGGAGTTGGGACAAAGCATAAACTTTACAATGGCAAAAATACGGTTAGTGAATAGGCGTGCTGATAGATCCTACAACCAGCTTAACAATGAGATCAATACGGATTCTCAGACATCTGTTATCGCAATTGTGTGGGGCTGGCTTATTGATCACTTATTCTTTGCTTTTGATGTGCTCTGGGGCTTTATAGAACCCATCTTAACTTTGATATTTTTAACCATTGTAAAAATAGTACTCATCATTTTAGCCAACGTCATTTTCTTCTACGGGCTATATCTGCTCTTCACTGCACGATCCACTTAATTTAACTTTCAAGTAATACCGCATTTAATTTAATAGATTCACTACTGCACCCCTATGCCACTTGGCTGCGGGTTTTTTTACGTCCAAATTTCCAAGGAGAACACACCATGATGACATTCAAATCAAATGCAGACCTGAATCAACTGGACACTGACGATCCGGTTTTTCCGGTAATGAAAGAACTGGTAGAAGTGCTGATTGATGCCTATACCTTTCCCGGTCATCCCTACATACCAGAAGACTACGGCTATCTTGTATTGATAGAAGAAAGTGATGTTGATGCAGTGATTGATTTACCTGAAGTGCAATGCAAGTTGCTGGATGTACTGTGGGAGGGCGCATCTATGCGTAACGGCTATTTTTATGCGATTTACCTTGCCAGTGATGAGTTTGGAATTGGCTTTGTTATTCCTGATGCACCGTGGGTAAAAGGCGAATTGCGTGAACTATTAGACGAATTGGTTGCGTATTAAAGCCAGTTAAAACTTCGCAACAAACAGTACCTTATATAGAAGACCAGTTTCATTATCTTAATCAAACATCAATACAAGGAGCATCACCATGAGTAACAAAGCAACAGTAAACAATAGCAACACACCTCAAGTAGCCCGCATCATCAAAATAGCAACATGCCCAACCTGTTCTGGTAAAGCTACACTCACTTATCATTTTGGCTGTACTACAGATAATCAGGTTCATATTTGTATTGTTGCCAACTCAGGCGGTGGATTCTTTAGTGAAGAATGGGTGCCGCTCAAAGGCATTCAGGAAGCTCTGGAAAAAGCTCCACATCCTGTTACTGCATTTCCACTGAAAAAGTTATTCATCGGTAAATCAGTCAATACGCCAGGATTTTTATTAGCAGTGCTGAAACATGAAGGCTTGGTCAAATTACTGGAAGGCAAGATACGTGGTTATGAAAAGCTAGACCCGGCACCATTTATGCTCGAACTAAACAAGCTGGTTTCTTCAGATGTAAATCTCAAAGTTGAACCAGTGTTACACATCAAAAAATCTGCACCAACACTCCCAGCTAAAAAATCCAAACAGGTATAACCGCTAAAAATCACTCCGATGTAGTTGAAGTCCGCCGCTCTAGAAAATCAATCACGCATTACACCAAGTACCGCAAGGCCTTTCCCGCTTCGCAATGAAGCAAATTAGTTATACCGATCTTATACCGACCCAAACTCTAAATTTCAGCCTGATTTTTTAGCAGTCAGGAAATTTTTATGAAGTTAATTTCATTTACAGACATACCCTCAAAAGGAGAAAACATCATGAATCACCAACATTACCTAGAAGCTGTTGAAGTTGTGCTCGCCTGGGATTTGCCAGAAGAAGCATTAACCGATGCTATCAATCATCAAGTCATGCAAAACATGAATTCTGATGAATATGACTGGGATGCTTACCAAAGCAGTTCACTGTCATTCCATCATTAATCTCAGCTACCCCTCCATCCCCCTAAAAATCAACAGTATAAAAATATCCGGCACCACGCGGAGGATTTTGCACGTCTGTTGAGAGTGGGGTGGGGTAGCACTTACACATAATTTTAAGGACTTAACTCATGACACAATCAACTATTACCCGTCAGCAAGTCAGTGACAAGCAGCGCATTCAACATACCGCTGATTTATTTGGTATCCGTTTTCCGCTTAATATCGAGCCTGCTGTTTATTCAATTGCTGGCAATATTGCATCTAAATACAATGGAGCGTACTGGGAGTTTTATTCACTAAGCAATGGCGGTTTGTATATGGCACCATGCTCAGATCAATCGTATCAAGTCAGTTGTGAGAATGGCTATGAAGGAACGTTATCAGCAGATGCATTAGGTATCACAGCTTGCTTGTATGCCTACAGTCATTTGTCGTTTAGCAGCAATCCAGCTTTTGCTGAAATATGCGCTAATCATTATCACTGGTTACGCGAGTACATGCTGCAGCATACAGAAGCCTCAAAGATTCTTGGCGCTATTGATTAATTAGAAACGGCTAAGATGAACTGTAACGATTTACATAAGACTCTAGCTGTATGGAGAAGGTCTTGTATGCATGGAGCAGATAGTTCAGGTGTATTTTTGTAGGTTTTTTGCCAGCGATTTGACGTATTCGACGACTCGACGCCGACACACTTTTATGAGTAGGTCAGCGACGAGTCGTCGAGTGTTTCATGTTTCTCGCAAAATCAAGCTGGAGAAATCAGAGCGGACATGATTATTACTCTTTCGGCACTATCATGCGTTATTATCTAATCAATAAAAGTGCAAGGCGATTGCTCAATGATCTTGGCGCCATGAACTAAACTAAAGGGAGTGAATGTGTTGCGTTCCAGATTAAGTATTCCATTAATTTTATTGATAGTCTCATTTCCTGCATTTGGCATATTTAGCCAGTTTGTAAGCATTTCACCTGCAAATGAAAAGAATCATCAGGATATGCGACCAACTATCAAATCTAAGGGTGATTCTGTTGCAATAACCATCCCATACATAGACGGTGAGCAAAAATACTGGCTTATTGTTTCGGACAAGATGCTGCCTACACAAAAGCAGAATTTTAGAGAAGTGATATGGAATGGGAATGTCGTGCATTCCGGGATTGTTCTTATTGCTCCGCTTGGCTACCATTTTCAAGAACAAAAACCCGCAATTCAAATAGTTTTACCACGTGCATTGGCAATGCATTCATATATTTATTACGATTATCCCAAGTCAATTTATGACGGTGGTTTTTACTACACCATTGATATTCCTTCTTATTTACAAAAACAGGTATCTCGATAATTAATTTGTATAGATACATTTTTTGCCTAAACCAGTAAAGGTAAAGTTATGATTCAGTCGTTAATATTAAAGGTGTTATTTGCTTTATGCAGCATGCTATTCATTATGAAAGCTTCGGCAGAAGATGCCAGAATCTATCAGCAGGATGAAATTGGAAATACGCAATATCACAAGCCTTCAGCTGTGATTCAAAAAGACGGTCGTATTGTTGAGACTGATTCGGTCGGCAATAAGCAGTATCACAAACAGCAGTATCAGATTAAAGACGGTAAGGTTTACCAGACGGATTCAGTAGGTAATATTCAGTACCATAAGCCACAAGCAGTAATCAAATAACTTTAAAATCAAAGGGGCGGTCATGTTTTGTAGTAATTGTGGAGAAAATTTAGTTGATAGGTCTTTGTTTTGCCATAACTGCGGCGCAAAGATTATTGCAAGTGCTGAAGTAAGCGTTACAAAACCAAAAAAGATTGGATTGACGGTGCAAGGGATAAACGCGACCAAGCCCGCGAACTGGTGGCAAACGGTATCGACCCAAGCGACAACCGCAAAGCAGAAAAGCAAGCCAAGGCAGGCGATACATTAAACAGCTTTGAAACAATCGCGCGCGAATGGATAGATTAGAGATAGAACAACACAATCGCAAAGTAGTTGAACAGGTGCGCGAACTGTTAAAGCAAAAAATAAACTTACCGCATTATTACCGTGTGAAAATGGGCTATAAAGAACTAGCCATTCGATTAAATGCCATGAAGTTATTATCCAGTCGTGGCAATTATTGGACTTTTAGAAGTCTTTACAGAATGATGCAACGGCAAAATGTAGCACTTCACACAATCCAAGGGAAGTTTTAAACGGGCATTTACGGACATCTTAGAAAGGTGCATTTTTCTGACATATTAAACGTGCATTTTCAGACCCGTTAAAAAGATAGTATTTTAATGTGGCGGTATGTTTGCATTAAATAAGTTGGGGTAACTTTAGGGGTAACTATTTTTTACTTTAAAAATAACTAATTATTATCAATTTGTTATATGTTTGTTTGAATGACAGAGGGCCAAAAATAAAAGGACTCGGAGAAATCTGAGTCCTTTTTTCTTTTTTAAGATTAGCGTTTTATCATGTCAAATTTTATTAATTTTCAATTAAGTCGTAGTTTTGCATGTAAAACATCAAAGCGTTAATGACTGAGAGTGGCGCTTGCATATCACGTGCAATGCATAGTCTATTTAGATGGGCGTAGCGCTGTTCAGGGGTTCAAGAAAACTTGGAAGATGAAGTAGAAAAACAAGATTCTGAGTAAGACAACTAAATGACATGACGTTTCAGGTGTGAGTTAATATATTTGAATTGCTTGTTAATATTTTTTAGCAGTTACTAGGAAGGTTGTTATGGCAATTGGTTGGCTGACATTATTGAAAGCGGTTCCTTGGGTGGAGGTGGCCAAAAAAGCACCTGAAGTTGCTGAAAGTGCAAAAAAATTATGGAACACGATAGCAAAAAACTCTTCGAAACCAGAAGTTGAAGTTCAGGCTGAAACTACTATATTCACTTCAGAAGATCAGGAAATTAAATGGCTAAAAGAGCGGCTGACAGCAAATGAAGCAGCCTACTCAGATCTGCACAATCAAATGCTGGCATCAGCTGAACTGATAAAGGCGCTTGCGGAGCAAAAAGCTCAGCTTATCAATGCCGTCGAGTTGAACCGAAAGCGCATAGTCAGATTGACTGTTTTCACAGTAATTGTTGTGGTTGTTGTAGTCTATGTAATGATGACCAAGTTTTGATGATCAAATGAAACTGATTCAATTGCATTAACGTGAGGGTAGCAACAACACTTTGGCATTACCAAGCTTGCAGTCGTGGTTAAGCGCAGTAGCGCACAGACAAAACACGGAACAAGTTTTAAAGTGCTGGTAGAAGTCGGTCATCAGCAATTCTGCTGTATATGATTGTAATAGCGACTCTAATATTAGCTAAGGAATGATATGCATGTAAGTGTTGAAGTAGCGCAACAGATTATTGATAAAGCAGTTGAAAAGTCGATTGAAATCGGAGTGAAATCCTGCATTGCAGTTTTAGATTCAGGCGGTAATCTCAAAAGTTTTACAAGGATGGACGATGCCTGGGTTGGCAGTATCGATATTGCGATTAAAAAAGCCAAAACCGCGTGTTACTTCGCCATGCCCTCAGGCGAAATAGGCAAACTGTCATTACCTGGCTCACCCCTTTATGGCATTGAACATTCTAACGAAGGCCTAATCACCTTTCCAGGCGGGTTGCCAATCGTAGATGAGGAAGGCATTCTGATCGGCGCGATAGGCGTCAGCGGCGATACCGTTGAAAATGATAATATCGTGGCGCAAGCAGGCGTAAAAGTGGCGGGCGTGTGTGATGTGCCTAAACATCCATGGCGTACATGATTTAGTGATTAAAAATAGGCCTTAACAGCCACTGATGTTGCCGACAATATAAATTAGGGGTGCGCATGAGCGTTTTTAAATTTGAGCACATGCAAGTAAGTAGCATTCTGGATTTCATTTTTTATTCTATATGCGTCTTATTTCTGGCCTTGTCTTTATTTATAAATGGGTCGCGCCACCAATTAGTCGGAAATATACTGTTCATTGTAGTTGGACTCATCAGTTGGACTGCAATCGAGTATGTGTTGCACCGCTTTATACTCCATGGCTTACAGCCTTTTAAAAATTGGCATCGCGAACACCACAGCCACCCCGGCGCATTTTTTTGCCTGCCAACGTTGTTGAGTGCTGCATTGGTGCTGATACTGGTTTTTTTACCCGTTTGGTTAACGATAGGATTACTGCCTGCTTACGCACTGACACTAGGCGTCTTGACTGGATATCTGGCTTATACCGTTATCCATCACGCTATTCATCATTGGCATATTGATAGTCACTGGCTCAGAAAACGTAAGCGTTGGCATAACCTGCATCATCATGTAGATGAGACTGGTCATTTTGGCGTGACGAATTCATTCTGGGATTATGTTTTTGTTAAGGTGTTGCATTTTTAAGGTAATGATCAAATGTTACTACTTAGGATGCAAAAGATCAGCTCTTGGAGCCTGTTGCAGTGATTAATCAGTCAGTAGGGAGCGACTGGTTAAGCTATCTTTAATTCGTTCACTACTCTGAATTTTAATAAATCTTCAAGCGGTATAGGTTTAGAGAAGTAATAGCCCTGGGCAAAATCACATCCCGCCGCTTTCAGTATTTCCAGCTGCTGGAGGGTTTCCACACCTTCGGCAATCACCTGCATTTTCAGCTTGTGTGCCATCACAATAATAGCTTCACACAAAATCAGATCTTCTGAATTAGGGGCTAAATTTTTTACAAAAATCTGGTCGATTTTAATGTAGTCAATATGGTATTGCTTTAGATAAGACAAAGACGAATAACCCGTACCAAAGTCATCGAGTGCTACCTGTATCCCTGCATCTTTAAAAGCCTCAAATTGGCGACTTAAACTTTCACTTTTATCAAGTAATAAACCTTCAGTAATTTCCACCACCAAACTGCTGCCTGGCAGTTTTAACGATTTAAGATACTCAAACCATGAAGAATGATGCTCATTGTTTACACGGAATTGTACGGGCGATTTATTGATGCTGATTTGAAAGTCCGGATAAATTCTCTGCCGGCAACTTTTAATCGCATTGGCTGCCTCTTTAAATACCCACTCACCAATCTCTACAATCTGACCAGTTTCTTCAGCAATTGGTATAAACAATGCCGGGCTCACAAACACTTGATCAGGCATGTGCCATCTAATCAGCGCTTCAGCTTTATGTACCTGTAGTGAATTCAGATCCACAATAGGTTGGTAAAGTAACCTGAACTCGTTTCTGGCTAATGCATGCCGTAATTGATTTGCTAAGTTAACTTTTTCAACCGCTGCTTTTTGCATGAGTGGCGTGAAGTAGGAGTATCTGTTGCCGCCGCTGTTTTTTGCGTCATACATGGCTTGATCGGCATGTTTGAGCAAGGTGTCGGTATCAATACAGTCAGCAGGGTATAAAGTTACTCCAATACTGCCTGTAACATAGGCAATATCACCCTCAATCAGGCAAGGTTCGGCAACAATTTCTAGCACCTTTTTTGCTACTTTATCTACATCGGTAATCTGATTAAGGTCAGTTAAAATAAACAGAAACTCATCACCACCCAACCGGGCGATGGTATCAGTCTCACGAATACAGCTTGATAAACGATCAGCAATCAGTTTGATGAGTAAATCGCCTTTGTGGTGTCCTAAGGTATCATTTACTTCTTTAAAGCGGTCTAGATCAAGCATCATCACTGCAATTGGTTTGTTATTGCGGTTAGATTTTTTAATATCTTGATTCAGCCGGTCAAGAAACAGTGTTCGATTAGGTAAGTTCGTAATCAGGTCATAATGCGCTAGATGCATCACTTCTGCTTCAATCTGCTTTCTTTGGCTAATGTCAGTATAAGTGCCAATCACTCTTAGTGGCGCACCTTCTTCGCTTCTCTTAACAACCATGCCTTTTACTTGAATCCATTTCCATTGGCCATCAGCAGTAAATTTTCTGTGCTCATTTTCAAAGCTTCTCGCTGCGCCTTCTAACGCTGCCGCCCTTGAAGAAACCAGGCATGGCAGGTCATCAGGATGAATCAGCTTGACCCATTCATCCATATTGTTGGAAATCTGATCCTCAGCATAACCGAGCATTTCTTTGCACCTGGGCGACAAGAATATCTGGTTGCTTTCCAGGTTAAGATCCCACACGCCTTGATTCGAACCCTCTAACGCAAAACTCCAGCGTTCTTCACTGTTTTTAAGTGCAATTTCTGCTAATTTTTTATCTGTGATGTCCTGCACTATCGCAATATGTGCAGTTGGCTTTTCGCCTGCTTTCCATAATGCAGTACAGGTGATATCTACCCAAGCGATGGATTGATCTTTACGGATATATCGTTTTTGAATGTTGTATTCAGACACCTCGCCAGAACATAAGGATTGAGTCCATTTGCGCTGCAATTCTCTATCATCGGGATGCGTCAGCAAATTAAGGTCTATGGTCATTAACTCAGATAAGCTGTAGCCCACTATGTCACAGTATTTCTGATTCGTTTTAATAAAGTTTCCATTGTCTGCATTAGCAATAGAAACACCTACACCTGCTTGATCAAACACTGAGCTGAAATATTGCTCACTTAAGACCAGATCATTATTCAGTGCGGAGATTTCAATATTTTTGGCGTGTAACTCTATGGCATCTATTGCCATTTTTGATAACAGGATCAGTGTTTCCAGCTCTTGGTCAGTTAATTCACGCGGTTTGAAATCAATAATACATAAAGTACCAAGATTATATTTGCCTTGAACTGTGAGTGGGATTCCGGCATAAAAACGTACACCTGGCAGTTGTTTGACTAGCGGATGATTTGCGCTACGGGGGTCAATACTGGCGTCAGTCACAATGTATGGCTTAGACTGATGAATCGCAGAAGCACAAAAGCCTTCGATACGTTCGTACTGCTGGGTATCGGTGCCATGATGAGAGACTGACCAGATTCTATCTTGATCGATAAAACTTATTAGAGATACCGGAACGTTTAGTAGCTGAGCAGCTAATTTTGTAATGTTGTTAAAAGATGGATTTTTTGAGGTATCGAGTATTTTATAGCTATGCAATACACTGATCCGCTTTTTTTCGGCTTCTGATACAGGCTGTAAGAAATGAATATCCATTTTTTGGTTACGACTTCACAAATAGATTAAAGAGCCTAACCTTACAAAGCTAATTCAACATTCATTAGCTAATGACTTGATTCTACTCCTAAGTTCTGCAAATTAACGTTATCCATAAAACTATTTATTAATATTTAAATTTTTGTTTTTATTAGGAAAAACCATCTTTTGATCAGTGATAAAGATTCAATCTCAAAGCGAGCTTTGCGCTGTTGGTGCTGTGGCCGCAAAGCATCAGCTTTAGCGCTTTGCACCCTAATGCTTTGAGGTTTAATTTATTGGGTGAGATTCAACTGCGTTTCTGTAGTGAAATAGTGATAACGGTTTCTGCCACTCTGTTTAGCAAAATACATCGCCTGGTCTGCATTTTTAAGCAATGTATCTACCTCGGTACCATTTACCGGGTAAACACTAATGCCGATGCTGGCGCTGATATAGACAATCTCTCCGCCCAGATTAAAGGGCTCAGTGAGTTTATTTAAAATGCTTTGTGTAATACGCTCAGTATTGATCTGGTGATTAACATTATTCAATATCACAGTAAACTCATCGCCACCCATACGCGCGACAATATCATCTGCTCTTACGCACCTCATCAGGCGGGTTGCAACTTCCTTCAGCAATACATCCCCCATATCATGCCCGAGCGTATCATTAACTTCTTTAAAGCGGTCCAAATCAAGATACATTAATGTGACGGGTTGATGATGGCGATAGGCATTTGTGAGCACCTGTTGAAATTTGTTCAGGAACAAGACCCGGTTAGGCAGGCTCGTGACTTGATCATAATGGGCAAGCTGTAATAGTTGATTCTCTGAATTTTTTCTTTCACTGATGTCGGTATGCGTACCAATCATACGCAAGGGTTTGCCATCCGGCCCACGGCTGATGACCATGCCGCGGCTCAGCGTCCACTTCCAAGTGCCATCTTTGCAAAGAAGACGGAATTCAGACACGTATACATGCTTTTTCCCACGCAAATAATCTTGCGTATCTTCTATCTGATGCATGAGGTCGTCAGGGTGCACAAGCTTGCGTCCCGCGCTGGCGGTATCCTCTATTTCGTTGTTGGTATAACCATAGATTTCTTTCCACCTCGCAGACCGAAACACTTTGTCGGTGACCATATCCCAATCCCAGACGCCATCACCAGCACCCTCAAGCGCAAATTTCCAGCGATCTTCACTGACATTCAGAGAAGCTTTAATTTCGAGTTGTTTTTGTATGCTGCCAAGGATTAAGAAATAAAGCATCAAACCAGTAAGCGCAATAAAAGCACCACCTTTGTATATGCTGTACTGTATGAATTGCTCTTGCGAAGAAACCAGCAGTCTTAGAATATTGTCGCTAAAAAATATCCAGATAAGACCAACCACGATATAGATAATACAAATGCGTAAAGCAATCAGATGCGGAGAGTGTGAGAATTTTTTCCAAATACTCATCAATTCATTCCCCCTTAAAGTACTAAAGTCATTTGATAATCCTTTAGCCACTTGTCATAGACGCTATCTGGCAGTCACAATGATTAGCCCAATCATAAACTGTCGGCTTTAAATACATTTGTTATGCAACATTAGCAGTGTATTGTAAAGCAAGCAATGATGTACGGACATAACTCGATAAGGCGGATGCTAACATCTTGAGTGCGGTAACATACAAATCAATAGCAAGGTGTCGTGGTATGGTAGAAGCACTGCCAGACAATTACTCCAAATACTTTTTATTATTAAGTAGCAAACATGAATTTCCTTAAGCCGTTTATTAAAGTATTTACAGATTCAGTGATGTCCTGGATAGATCATCGCGCTGCCAGTAAAGGTGCTGCATTAGCCTTTTATGCATTGTTTTCATTTGCACCTATTTTGATTTTAACCATTGCGCTAGCT
>Ga0255338_1003726_pt1 | contig 17502 bp, 15 predicted proteins | sample MeOH1_35cm_T4_19_FD_203715 | JGI IMG/M metagenome (GOLD analysis project Ga0255338, IMG submission 203715) | Sandy soil microbial communities from University of British Columbia, Vancouver, Canada - MeOH1_35cm_T4_195 | ecosystem: Engineered > Artificial ecosystem > Sand microcosm > Unclassified ...
CAGATCCGTCCTTTCGTGCCGCGCCGCTTCGTGGTGCTTGGCACCGACGGTTTCGGCCGCTCGGATACCCGCGAAAAGCTGCGTCATTTCTTTGAGGTCGATCGTCATTGGGTGACGTTGGCTGCACTGAAGGCGCTGGCCGACGAGGGTGCGATCGGTCGCGACAAGGTGGCGGAAGCCATCAAGAAGTACAACCTCGACCCCAACAAGCCGAACCCGATGTCGGTCTAAGCAGACCGGCTGCACGAACCCCCCGCAGAAACGGTAGCGCCGCGCCGCGGGTGCCGGGCAAATGCCCGGCGCCTTGCGGCGCGGCGGCGTGACAGATGCAGGCAGTGAGGGTAACCTCACACGCTCGTATTTGTCGCGTGCGCCGGCCTGCCCAGGAGACACTGAATGAGTCAAGCGATTGAAATCAAGGTGCCGGATATCGGCGATTACGACGCCGTTCCCGTCATTGAAGTGCACGTGAAACCGGGCGACACCATCAACGCGGAAGATGCGCTGGTGACGCTGGAATCGGACAAGGCGACGATGGACGTGCCCTCGCCCCAGGGCGGCGTGGTCAAGGAAGTCCGGATCAAGGTCGGCGACAACGTCGCCGAAGGCACCGTGCTGGTGATGCTGGAGCCCGCCGGGGCCGGCGCCGCCACGGCCGCACCGGCCCCGGCACCCGCCCCTGCAGCACCGGCGCCTGCGCCTGCTGCGGCCGTGCCTGCCCCTGCCGCGGCACCGGCAAGCGCCCCCGCGCCGGCCGCGGCCTCGGGCCCGGTAGAAGTCAAGGTTCCGGACATCGGCGACTACGATTCGGTCCCGGTGATCGAAGTCCACGTCAAGCCAGGCGACACCATCAGCGCGGAAGACGCGCTGGTGACGCTGGAATCCGACAAGGCCACCATGGACGTGCCGTCGCCCAGCGCCGGTGTGGTCAAGGAAGTCCGGATCAAGGTCGGTGACAATGTCGCCGAAGGCACGCTGATCCTGATCCTGGAAGGCGCTGCCGCTGCGCCGGCCAGCGCGCCTGCCGCCGCCCCGGCTCCCGCCGCTGCGGCCGCGGCACCGGCTCCCGCCGCCAGCGTGCCGGCGCCGGCCCCCGTGGCCGCGCCCGCCGCCGCGCCGGTCGCCGGCGTGACCGGCGCCGCCGCCCACGCCAGCCCCTCGGTGCGCAAGTTCGCGCGCGAACTTGGCGTGGACGTTTCGCGCGTGCCGGGCACCGGACCCAAGGGCCGCATCACCCAGGACGACGTGCAGGGTTACGTCAAGGGCGTGATGACCGGGCTGACCGCGGCTCCGGCACAAGCCGCTGCCGCGCCGGCCGGTGGCGGTGGCGAGCTGAACCTGCTGCCGTGGCCGAAGGTGGATTTCACCCGTTTCGGCGACGTGGAAAGCAAGCCGCTGTCGCGCATCAAGAAGCTCTCCGGTGCGAACCTGCATCGCAACTGGGTGATGATTCCGCACGTCACCAACCACGACGAAGCTGACATCACCGACCTCGAAGCCTTCCGCGTGCAGCTCAACAAGGAATACGAGAAGCAGGGCATCAAGGTCACCATGCTGGCCTTCATGATCAAGGCTGCCGTGGCGGCGCTGAAGAAATTCCCCAATTTCAACGCCTCGCTCGACGGCGACAGCCTGGTGCTGAAGAAGTACTTCAACATCGGTTTTGCCGCTGATACGCCGAATGGCCTGGTGGTGCCGGTCATCAAGAACGCCGACAAGAAGGGCGTGATCGAGATCGGCCAGGAAATGAACGAGCTGGCCAAGCTGGCGCGCGACGGCAAGTTGAAACCGGACCAGATGCAAGGCGGCTGCTTCTCGATCTCCTCGCTGGGCGGGATCGGCGGCACGTATTTCACGCCGATCATCAACGCGCCTGAAGTGGCCATCATGGGCGTTTGCAAGTCGTACCAGAAGCCGGTGTGGGATGGTAAGCAATTCGTGCCGCGCCTGACGCTGCCGCTGTCGCTGTCGTGGGATCACCGCGTCATCGACGGTGCGGAGGCGGCCCGCTTCAATACCTACTTCGGGCAACTGCTGGCCGATTTCCGCCGCATCCTGCTGTAAGGCGGGCAGGGTGCGCCCGGCCCTCGCGGCCGTGCGCACCCTCTGCCAGACGTCTGCAACCTGCCGTCCGGAAAACAGGAAGGAAGCGAGTCCATGACTACCTGCGTTGTCGTCAAGAAGGCCGGCGAGGTGGCAATTGCCGCCGACGCACTGGTGACGTTTGGCGACACCCGGCTCACGCGTGCCTACGAGCGCAACCAGAAGGTGTTTCCCGTGGGGGACAGCTTTGTCGCGCTCGCGGGCACCACCGCCCATTTTCCGGTCATGCGCAGCCTGCTGGCCGGGCTGGGCGAGGATTGCCGCCTGGGCTCGCGCGACGACGTCTTCCGGACTTTTCTCAAGGTGCATGAAAAACTCAAGAACGAGTATTTCATCAACACCAAGGAAGATGAGGACGATCCCTACGAGTCCTCGCAGATCGTGTGCCTCATCGCCAATCCGGCGGGCATATTCGGTGTCTATTCGTACCGCGAAGTCTTTTCGTTCGACCGTTTCTGGGGCATTGGCTCGGGGCGCAACTACGCGCTGGGCGCCATGCACGCGGTCTACGACCAGCCGGGCCTGAACGCCGGGGAGATTGCGCGGATCGGCGTGGATGCAGGCGTGGAGTTCGACAAGAGTTCGGCAGGTCCGGTCGAAGTGCAGGTGGTACGGCTCGGTGACACGGCCGGCGACGGCGCAATCAATAACGATGGCGCGGCCCGTATCTGAAGCGGGGCGCGTTCTTGAGGAGCAAAACATGAGTGTGATCGAAGTCCAGGTGCCGGATATCGGCGATTTCGACGCGGTGGAAGTGATCGAAGTGCTGGTCAAGGCTGGCGATACGGTCGAGCAGGAACAGTCGCTGATCGTGCTCGAGTCGGACAAGGCCAGCATGGACGTGCCTTCGTCTGCGGCCGGCAAGGTGCTCGAGGTGCGTATCAAGGTGGGCGACAAGGTCGCCAAGGGCGCGGTGATCTGCACGCTGGAAAGCGAAGCCGCCGCCAAGCCGGCAGCCGCGCCGGCACCGGCCCCTGCGGCCGCTCCCGCGCCGGTCGCTGCTCCGGCTGCCGCACCCGTGGCGGCCTCGCATTCGGGCAGCGCGGACATCACTTGCGACATGCTGGTGCTCGGCGCCGGCCCTGGCGGCTATTCGGCTGCCTTCCGCAGCGCCGACCTCGGCATGAATACCGTGCTGGTCGAGCGCTACGGCACGCTCGGCGGCGTCTGCCTGAACGTCGGCTGCATCCCGTCCAAGGCGTTGCTGCACAACGCCGCCGTAATCGACGAAGCCAAGGCGCTGGCGGCGCACGGCATCCTGTTCGGCGAAGCCAAGATCGACCTCGATGGCCTGCGCCACTACAAGGAAACCGTGGTCGGCAAGCTGACCGGCGGCCTGTCCGGCATGGCCAAGGCGCGCAAGGTGCAGGTCGTGCGCGGCGTTGGCACATTCCTGGATCCGCATCACCTCGAGGTGCAGGAAACCGAAGGCGACGCCAAGCAGACCACCGGCAAGAAGACCGTGATCCGCTTTGAGAAGGCCGTCATCGCAGCCGGTAGCCAGGCGGTCAAGCTGCCGTTCATCCCCGAGGATCCGCGCATCGTCGACTCCACCGGCGCGCTTGAGCTGCCCGAGGTGCCGAACAAGATGCTGGTGATCGGCGGCGGCATCATCGGGCTGGAAATGGCCACGGTGTACAGCACGCTGGGCGCCAATATCGATGTTGTCGAAATGCTCGATGGGCTGATGCAGGGTGCCGACCGCGACCTGGTCAAGGTCTGGGACAAGATGAACAAGAAGCGCTTCGACAAGGTCATGCTCAAGACCAGGACGGTCGGCGTGGAAGCGAAGCCGGACGGTATCTACGTCAGGTTCGAAGGCGAGCAGGCCCCGGCCGAGCCGCAACGCTACGACCTGGTGCTGGTGTCGGTGGGCCGCGTGCCCAACGGCAAGCGCATCGGCGCCGAGAAGGCGGGCGTGGCGGTGACGGACCGCGGCTTTATCGACGTCGACAAGCAGATGCGCACCAATGTGCCGCACATCTTTGCCATTGGCGACATCGTCGGCCAGCCCATGCTGGCTCACAAGGCGGTGCATGAGGCGCACGTCGCGGCCGAGGCAGCGCACGGCGAGAAGGCGTACTTCGACGTCAAGCAGATCCCATCGGTGGCCTACACCGATCCGGAAGTGGCCTGGGCCGGCGTGACGGAAGACCAGTGCAAGGCGCAAGGCATCAAGTACAGCAAGAGCGTGTTCCCATGGGCCGCTTCGGGCCGTGCCATTGCCAACGGCCGCGACGAGGGCTTTACCAAGCTGATCTTCGACGAGGAAACCCACCGCATCATCGGCGGCGGCATCGTCGGCATGCATGCCGGCGACCTGATCAGCGAAGTCTGCCTGGCCGTCGAGATGGGCGCCGATGCGGTGGATATCGGAAAGACGATCCACCCGCACCCGACGCTGGGCGAGTCCATCGGCATGGCTGCCGAGATCTACGAAGGCGTCTGCACCGACGTGCCGCCGCCGCGCAAGCGTTAAGCGGCCAGCATCTGCCACGCATCGAGGCCCGCCGCACGGCGGGCCTTTTTGTCACCAGATTCGCAATTAACCGCCAAGTTTTTCCGGCCACCCACTTGTGGCTTCGCCAGCCAAACCCCGCTTGCAGCAGAGGAGGGCCGTGGCAGGCCGTGGATCGGCAAATAACCGGTTTGACGCGAAGGATGGATGCTGCCAGGCACCGGTGCCGCATCGCGCGGAGGCTGAAATCGGCGCCGTCGGCCCGCCGCGGGCAAAAAAAATCCCGGCACATAGCCGGGAATGAATCGATATTGGAATACAAGGAAACCAGATACCGAGGAGACATCGTTAGAGGGCAGGGCGGCTTGGTTGCCGTCCGTGCTGCCTTCGTTGGCAAAATGCGCTGGCCGTGCCAGGCGCGCTTTGCCAACGAACCGGCCGAAGCCGGTCCGTTGTGCTGCCTGCGCTAGTTAGGCGGCGGCGGGGGCGGCCTTCTTGGTCGCGGTGCGAGCCGTTGCGCTGGCTTGCTGGGCGGCCTTGGTGGCGGCGCTGGCGGCTGCCTGGAAGTTGCTTTCGGCGATTTCAACAGCTTGCTTGGTGGCCTTCTGGACCGACTCGTAAGCGTTGTTGGCGGCGCTGATCGCGGACTTCACGATGGCAACGGTCGACTCGGAGCCGGCCGGGGCGTTCTTGGCGAGGTTCTCGACCAGGGCTTGCACCTTCTTCGAGTTTTCGGCCAGTTGGGATTCGGCAACCTTGGTGAATTCCGACTGGGTTTCCGAGGCGATTTCGTACAGGTGGCGGCTATAGGCCAAGGCCTTTTCGGCAACCGGCTGGATCAGCGAGGACTGGATGGCCAGGAATTCCTGGGCGTCCTTCGCCGACAGGGCCTTCTTGGCGTTGTCCACGTTTTCAGCGAACGTGGCCTTGACCACTTGCAGGTTCAGTTCGACCAGCTTCTCAACGCCTTCGAAGGCTTTGGTGGTCAGGCCAAACAGGGTTTCGAGATTGGCTTTTTGCGCTGCGGCGACTTGTTCCGGGGTGAAGCTCATGCTGGTCTCCAATAATGAAGTTCAATGTCAGACAAAATTAGGCCGCCCAGATGTCAAAGCCATGACGACGTCACTGCTTTTCGTCAGCCAGCCCCAGGCGTTTGGGGGTTGCCGGCGCTTCCGCTTGCTCTGCAAAACCGATGGTGCGCCGCAACAATTCCAATTGTAGGGAAAAGAAAAACGGTGTCAAGAATTTCTTGTGCGATGCACAAATAAGTCCGGCCGAAGTCGCCGGAAGTCGACCTGATGCCACATATCGCGCCGCCAGAGTTGCGGATTTACGCCAGTTCGGGCGCGGGAAGGGCGGTCCTGGTCGCGTACCTTCGCGCCGGCTCAGTGCTACCATCGCGGTCTGCCCGAGTCGGTGCTGCCCAAGCGCGTGCAACGCAGCGGCCGATGCGCCACGGCCCTGTTGCCGGGACCAGCGGCCTGCCGGCCAGATGTCCGCCCCAAGTCAATCCCCATGCTCGCCTTCTACGCCGACCACTTTGTCCTGCCCCTGCCCGATGGCCATCGCTTTCCGATGCGCAAGTACAGCATGTTGAGGGAGACGGTTGAGCGGGAAGTGGCGGGCCTGACGCTGGCCGAGGCCCCGCGTGCCGGAGACGATGCCTTGCTGCTGGCGCATACCCCGGAGTATGTGGCCAGCGTCTCCCGGGGCGCACTGGACCCTGCGCGCCAGCGCGAGATCGGGTTTCCGTGGTCCGATGCCATGGTCGAGCGATCGCGGCGCTCGGCCGGCGCCACCATCGAGGCATGCCGCACCGCGCTGCGCGAGGGCATTTCAGTGAACCTGGCGGGCGGGACGCATCATGCTTATGCGGACAAGGGCGGCGGTTTCTGCGTTTTCAACGATGCGGCGATCGCGGCACGCCAGCTGCGCCGCGACGGCCGGGTGGAGCGCGTGGCGGTGGTGGACCTCGATGTGCACCAGGGCAACGGCACTGCTGCCATCCTGCGCTACGACCCCTTCGTGTTCACGCTGTCCCTCCACGGCGAAAAAAACTATCCCTTTCGCAAGGAAGCCAGCGACCTCGACGTGGGGCTCCCAGATGGCTGCGACGACGAGGCTTACGCCGCGGCGTTGCAGGGCGCGCTCGAAACCCTGTTCGCGCGCTTCTCTCCCGATCTGATCATTTACCTGGCAGGCGCCGATCCCCATGAGGGCGATCGGCTGGGCCGCCTGAAGCTCACGCTCGCCGGACTGGCCAGGCGCGATCGCCTGGTGTTTGACGCGGCCCTGACGCGGGGGCTGCCGATCGCTGTGGCGATGGCTGGCGGCTACGGCAACCAGATCGAGGACACCGTGGCGGTGCATGCGCAGACCATCGCGCTCGCCGCTGAATATCACGAGCGTTATGCCCGGCGCGAAAAGCCGGACGCCTTCGCGCCTGCCGGCCATATCAGGGTGGCACAGCAATGAGCGCAATCAGCCAAGTCCGCGCGACGCGCGGCAGCCTTTGGATGGCCGCCATGCCGTGGCTGTTCGTGGTGATCTGGAGTACCGGCTTTATCGTGGCCAAGTACGGCATGCCGCATGCCGAGCCGATGACCTTCCTGTTCCTGCGCTTTGTCGGCGTACTGGTGCTGATGGTGCCCTTCGTGGTGGTGGCGCGGGTGCCCTTGCCGCAGCGTGCCGGCGCCACCGACTGGCGCACTGTGGGGCATATCGCCCTGGCGGGGCTGTTCCTGCAGGCGGGCTATCTCGGCGGCGTTTGGGCGGCGGTCAAACTCGGCATGCCGGCGGGTGTTTCCGCCCTGATCGTCGGCATGCAGCCGATCCTGACCGCGCTGGCGGCTTCGCGCATGGGCGAGACCATCGGACGGCGCCAGTGGCTGGGGCTGGCGCTGGGCATCGTGGGCGTGGGCCTGGTGGTGGCCAACAAGCTGTCGGCCAGCGGGCTGTCCGCGCCGAGCCTGCTGCTTGCCGTGGGTGCCTTGTTCTCGATCACCTTCGGTACGCTGTACCAGAAGCGCTATTGCCCGATGTTCGACCTGCGCATGGGTTCCGTGATCCAGTTCGCGGCGGCGGCGCTGGCCTGCCTGCCCTTCATGTTTCTTACCGAGACCCGCCACGTCGAGTGGAACGCCGAGATGTTCGGCGCGCTGGCCTGGTCGGTGGTGGCGCTGTCAATCGGCGCGATTTCGCTGCTGTTCCTGTTGATCCGGGAGGGCGCGGCCACCAAGGTGTCCAGCCTGATGTATCTCACGCCGCCGACCACCGCCGTCATGGCGTGGCTGCTGTTCGGCGAGAGTTTTCCGCCGCTGGCAGCACTTGGCATGGCCCTCGCCGCTGGCGGCGTGGCCCTTGTGATTCGCCGCTGATCTTCCTCTTGCGTGCTTCCGATGAAACCGACTGCCGATACCCGTAGTGCCTACCGTCATTTCCAGCCGATCACCACGCGCTGGATGGACAACGACGTCTATGGCCACGTCAACAACGTCATCTACTACAGTTATTTCGATACCGTTGTGAACACTTACCTGATCCGGCAGGGCGTGCTCGATATCGAGGCTGGCGACACCATCGGGCTGGTGATCGAAACGCAATGCAACTACTTCGCCGCGCTTAGCTTCCCCGACACCGTGGTGGCCGGGCTGCGCGTGGCGCGGCTGGGCAACTCGAGCGTGCGCTACGAAGTGGGCCTGTTCCGCAATGACGACGACGTCGCTGCGGCGCAAGGTCATTTCGTCCATGTCTATGTGGATCGCGCCACGCGGCGGCCGGTACCGCTGCCGCCTGCGCTGCGCAATGCCTTGCAGGCGCTGGTGTGCGAATCCGCGGACGCCGGTGCCTGATCGGGGCAGGGCACAGACACATGAAGGAGTTGACTGTCATGGATTCGCAGCACAAGCGGGACACCTCCCTGGTAGACCAGGCCATCATCACGCGCCGCTCGGTGCGCGCTTTTCTTGATACGCCGGTGCCGCACGATGTGGTCAACGAGATCCTGGCGGTGGCCAGCCGGGCGCCTTCCGGCACCAACGCCCAGCCGTGGCGGGTCTATGTGCTGAGCGGCGATGCCAAGCTGAAATTGTCCGCCGACGTGTTGACCGCCTACGACGATCCGCAGCGCGACAGCAAGTACCGGGAAGAGTATCCCTACTATCCGCGCGCGTGGGTGGCGCCGTATATCGACCGCCGGCGCAAGGTGGGCTGGGACCTGTACAGCCTGCTGCAGATCAGCCGCGAGGACAAGGCGCGCATGCACGCGCAGCACTCCCGCAATTTCACCTTCTTCGGTGCGCCGGTGGGCATGATCTTCACCATCGACCGCATCCTGGAGCAGGGTAGCTGGCTGGATTACGGCATGTTTCTGCAGAGCATCATGGTGGCAGCCCGGGCGCGTGGGCTGGATACCTGCCCGCAGGCGGCTTTCACCCAGTTCCACGCGGTCATTGCCAATCACTTGCGCCTGCCGGCGGACGAGATGGTGGTCTGCGGCATGGCCCTGGGGTATGCCGACCCCGCGGCCATAGAGAATACCCTTAGTACGGAACGTGAACCTGTAAGCGGGTTCGCACGTTTCTTGTCGTAAGTCTCGTTGGCTGCGAGCTATATTTCATGCATGAGCCGGCTGCGGTCCGGTTGGCTCGGAGGGCGCCGATGAGCGGGCAAGAAGGGCGATCCGCTGTGGAATTACCACAGTCCACGTCGGTCTTGCTGCACGTGTCATGTGATGAATGCGTTGTTTTTTTCGTGATGTGGAATTGTTTGCAAATCGAACTTTAAAGAGGCTTCGTAAGTCTTTAATCTTGCTAACAATTTCTTTTTTTCCTAAACTGGCGCAATCCAAGTTGCGCGCTGAATGAATCATGTTCCGGTCTGATTCCCCCCTATTGTTTCGATTCTTCGGCTCTACCCCTCTTACATCGGTCGCGGCCTCTGTGCTGCTGACCGTTTCCATGCTGGCCGCTCCTGCGGTCGATGCCGCGACGAAATCGTCGGACACCGCAAAAACCAGCAAAAAGTCGGCAAAAGTCACCAAGTCCGAGAAAAAGTCGGCAAGTACCTCCTCTAAATCCGCGAAAACCAAGCAGGTCGCCAGCAGTGGCAAGGCCGAGCACGTCACTACACGCAAGGTCGTGGTGCTGAAGAACGGCAAACGCCAGGTCGTGGCACAACGCCAGGCTGCACCGGTTCGCGCGGCCTTCATCCCCGCGAAACCCTCGCTGGGTGAGGCGCTCGGCCTGCGTGACACGGAGGATGCGCTCGCGCTGCGCTCCAGCGTGGCGCTGGTGATGGACCAGAACTCCAACGAAGTGCTGTTCCAGAAGAACGCCGCCGCGGTGCTGCCGATCGCCTCGATCACCAAGCTGATGACCGCGCTGGTGGTGATGGACGCGCGCCAGCCGATGGATGAGGTTCTCACCATCAACGAGGAAGACCGCGACAATGAGAAGCACAGCAGTTCGCGTCTGCGGTTCGGTGCGCAGCTGAGCCGCCAGGAAGCGCTGCTGCTGGCCCTGATGTCCTCGGAGAATCGGGCGGCATCGGTGCTGGGCCGCAGCTATCCGGGCGGCCTGCCGGCGTTTGTGCAGGCCATGAACCGCAAGGCGCGCGAGCTCGGCATGAACGACAGCCACTTCGTCGATTCGAACGGCTTGTCGAGCAGCAATGTCTCGAGCGCGATGGACCTTGTGCGCATGGTCAACGCGGCGTACCGCAATCCCACCATCCGCGAGTACTCCACGCAGACCGAGTATGAGGTCAACGTGCTCGGGCGTACCCAGCACTACGTCAGCACCAACCGCCTGGTGCGCGGCGGCAACTGGGATATCGGCCTGCAGAAGACCGGCTTTATCTCCGAGGCTGGCCAGTGCCTGGTGATGCAGGCGAAGGTGAACGGCCGCAATGTGGTGATGGTGTTCCTGGATTCGGTTGGCAAGCTGTCGCGCTTTGCCGATGCCAACCGCGTCAAGGACTGGCTGGAACACGTGCAAACGGGTCCCGGCCGCCCTTTTCCGTCCTCCCCTAACCTGACGCAGGGGCCAGGTTCCCCCCAGGCTATCCTTACCGCCCAGCAGCCACGCGGCATCTGACGGCGGAGCCGCAATGACCCGGCACCCACGGACCTGAGGTCATGAAAAACGCGCCGTTCCCGGCGCGTTTTTTCGTTGCGCGCCGCGGCGCGCCCGGCACCTACAGCAGCTTGCCCGGGTTCATGATGCCGGCCGGATCCAGCAATTGCTTGATGCCCCGCATCAGGCGCAGTTCGAGCGGGTCCTTGAGGCGCAGGAAATCATCGCGCTTGAGCTGGCCGATGCCATGCTCGGCGCTGATGCTGCCGCCGTAGCGCGCGACCTCGTCCAGCACCTCGGCGGTCAGTGCCTTGCCGTGCAGAGCGGTCCAGTCGCGATCCGCGCCCGCCGGACGCGACAGGTTGTAGTGCAGGTTGCCGTCGCCGAAGTGCCCGAAGATGAAGGGGCGGATGCTGGGGCTGACGGACTTGAGGCGCGTCTCCATCGATGCCATGAAGGCGGGGATCTGCTCGATCGGCAGTGAGACATCGTGCTTCAGGTGCGGCCCGTCGGCGCGCTGCGCCTCGGAGATTTCCTCGCGAAGTTTCCACAGGCTCTGCAATTGCGCCAGCGAAGCGGAGACCGCGGCATCCAGGCACAACTCGCGCTCCAGCGCTTCCCCGATCACGCGTTCGAGCAGCGTATTGAGGGCCTCTTCGTCCGTGGTGTCGGCCAGTTCCACCAGCACATAGGCGGGATGGCGCTGGGCGAACGGCTCCTGTACGCCTTCCGCATGCCTGAGCACCAGGTCGACGCAATCGCCGGTAAAGAACTCAAAGGCTTGCAGGCGCGCGCCACACTGGGCGAACAGCAGCTCGAAAAGCTCCAGCGCCTGCAGGGGCGACGCCACCGCGGCCAGCACCACCGAGCGCGCATCGGTGCGCGGAAACAGGCGCAGCGCCGCGGCGGTGATCACGCCGAGCGTGCCCTCGGAGCCGATCAGCAATTGTTTGAGATCGTAGCCGGTGTTGTCCTTGCGCAAGGCGCGCAGCCCGTGAAAGATCTCGCCGTTGGGCAGCACGGCCTCGATGCCCAGCACCAGTTCACGCGTCATGCCATAGCGCACCACATTGACACCGCCAGCATTGGTAGCAAGGTTGCCGCCGATCTGGCAGGAGTCCTCGGCCGCCAGGCTGAGCGGCAGCAGGCGATGCGCTTCCTGGGCGGCGCGCCGCAGGTTGCCCAGGATGCAGCCCGCTTCCGCGACCATCGTGTTGGCGATGGTATCGATCGAACGGATCGCGTTCATGCGGTCCATGCTCAGCACCACGTTGACCGGACTGCTGTCAGGCGCGGCGCCGCCGCACAGGCCGGTATTGCCGCCGCGCGGCACCACCGGCACCGCGGCCTGCTGGCACAGCGCCAGGCAGCGGGCCACCTCGTCCACCGAGCGTGGCCGTACCACGGCTTGCGCATTGCCACGGTAAAGGCCGCGCCAGTCGGCGAGCCAGGGCGCGACCTGGTCGGGCTCGGTGGCAACCACGTCGGGGCCCAGTGTTTCGATCAGGCGGGGCAGGAAGGCTGTATTTTGCATGGTGGTTCTTCTGGAGAGGCGGTGCGGCTCAGGCCGCTGAATGGGATGGTTCCTGCCCGGCTGCGGGGGACTCGGCGCGCGCGTGCGGCCGCAGGCCCAGGCGCGCCGCCGCGCCCTGCAGATGGGACACGGCAGCGGCGCGCGCCAGTTCCGGGTCGCCGGCACGGATCGCGTGGAAGAGGGCCAGGTGCTCCTGGTGGACTTGTTCGGACAGGCCATCCTGCTGGCGCGTATTCAGCCGTGCCACATGCACGGCCTGGTGCAATTGCAGGTTCAGGTATTGGAGCAGTTGCAGGTAGTACTTGTTGTGCGTGGCGGTGGCGATTGCCACATGGAAGGCGGTGTCCGCCTCCACGCTGCGGTGAGGATCGTGCAGTTGCGCCGCCAGCCGCTCCAGCAGCGATTGCATCTCAGCGACATCCTGCGCGGTGCGCCGTTGCGCGGCCAGCGCGGCAGCAGCGCTCTCGAGGTCGAGCCGCAGTTCGTAGATGCTCGCCAGTTCGTCACGATCGATGTCCATCTCCCGTGGCAACTGGAAACCGGCATTGCCCACGCGGGAGCGCACCGTGCTGCCCACGCCCTGACGGCTTTCGATCAGGCCCTGGGAGCGCAGGTGTTCGGTCACCTCGCGGATGACGGCCGGGCTCACGCCGTAGTGCCCGGCAAGCTGCTTGCCGGTCGGCAGGCGGGCGCCAACGGGGTAAGTGCCGTTAGCGATCTCGGCCCGCAGTTGCTGGGTCACCTGTTCGGTGAGGGTGATGGCTTTGGTACGCATGCCCGGCAGGATATCGCTATTCAGGTTATCTGAAAACTAAGTGTAAACCCTTGTCGTTGCGGATCGATGCATGAATGGGGGAAATGGGGTTAAGCGTGCCGCCGGCGATTGAGGATCAATGACTGCCAAGCGGCAACCAAGCGGCAACCAAGCGGCAGGCGTCAGCGGAAAAGCAGGATAGCGGGGTGAGGGCGGTGCCGGGACCGGGCGGGAAGGGTGTCCCGCCTATCCCTCACCCCTGCGGGGCTCAGGCGGCCACGTCGGTCGCGTAGCCCATGCCGCGCGAGATCTGCAGCGCGGTTTCCTTCAGGTTCTGCAGCCAGCTGTCCTGCAGGCGGTCGGCCGGGGCCGACAGCGAGAGCCCGGCAACCAGCCGGCGCGAATCGTCGTAGATGCCGGCTGCAATGCAGCGCACGCCGAGTTCCAGTTCCTCGTTGTCGCGCGCGTAGCCGTTCGTGCGGACCCAGTTGAGTTCGCGTTCCAGCTTGATCAGGTCCGTGATCGAGGTGCGCGTATGGCCGGCCAGCCCGGTGCGGGTGGCATAGTTGCGCACCCGCGCGACTTCATCGGCCGCCAGGAACAGCTTGCCCACAGAGGTCAGGTGCAGCGGCGCCCGTCCGCCAATGGCGCGCACCACCTGCATGCCGGAGCGTTCGCTGTACGCGCGCTCGATGTAGACGATCTCATCGCCCTGGCGCACAGACAGGTTGACGGTCTGGCCCGTTACGCGATGCAGTGCGCGCATCGGCGCCAGTGCCGCGTCGCGTACCGACAGGCGGGCCTTGACCAGGTTGCCCAGTTCCAGCAACCGCATGCCAAGCCGATAGCTGCCGGGATCGGAGCGGTCGACGAAACGGCAGGCCACCATATCGTTGAGGATGCGGTGGGCCGTGGAGGGATGCAGGCCGGTGGTCAACGACAGTTCTTTCAGGCTGACCGGGTCAGCATGCTGGGCAAGCGCATCCAGCAAGGTCATCATGCGCTCGATGACCTGGATGGATGTCTTTCCTGGTGCTTTGTCTGCTTCTGCCATGGGGAAATGTTGCCGTGCGGCAAATTAAGCGGTTGCCTGATTCTATCTCGCATTGTGAAAATTTCAATAGGTGAAATGACATTGCCGAAAGAAACTTCAGGTTCTGCCGATGACGGATGTGCCGGGAAAGGCATGCAAAAATGCAGTGAATTCACCCGCGCCATGAACGCTTTTGTATGCCGCACGGTGCGCAAGAGCGCATAATTGCGGGGTTTCGGGGTCTGGAAAAGGGAAACAATGCGAGTCGGTCTGTTCGCCACCTGCCTGGTGGACCTCATGCGTCCGGAAATCGGCTTCTCGGTGCTCAAGCTGCTTGAGAAGGCGGGTTACGAAGTGATGGTGCCCGAGGCCCAGACCTGTTGCGGGCAGCCTGCCTACAACTCGGGCGAACGCGCCGGAGCGCGCGATCTGGCGGAGAAATTCCTGCGCGAGTTCGAGATGTTCGACTACGTGGTGATCCCGTCGGGCTCATGCGGCGGCATGGTGCTGCATCACTACGCCGACCTGCTGGGCGACGATCCCGAACTCAATGGCCGCTATGAGGGCTTGCGCTCGCGCGTGTTCGAGTTGACCGACTTCCTGGCCAACGTGGCCAAGCTGGGCGAATTCGATTCCAGGTTCGCCGGCCGCATTACCTACCATGACTCCTGCTCCGGCCTGCGCGAACTCGGCGTCAAGAGCCAGCCGCGCGCCTTGCTGGCGCAATTGCCGGGCGTGCAGTTGAGCGAGATGAAGGACTGCGAGGCTTGCTGCGGATTCGGCGGCACCTTCTCGGTCAAGTACGGCAATATCTCGACAGCCATCGTCGACGAGAAATGCGCCAACATCAAGGCCAGCGGCGCCGATGCCGTGGTGCTGGGCGACCTTGGCTGCATGCTCAATATCGAAGGGCGCCTGCGCCGGACCGGCGACACACGTACCCAGGTGCTGCACATCGCGCAAGTGCTCGCCGGCGACGCCTGAGCCCGGGCGGACGAAAAACAAACCTTGGCGAGATCCCCGCTATGCAAGTTCGCAGCATGGAATTCAAGGCGCGCGCGGGCCAGAAACTGGCCGACCAGCGCCTGCAGCAGAACCTCAAGAAGCTCTCCACCAAGTTCGTGACGGCGCGCGCCGATGCCATTCGCGACATCGATTTCGATGCCACGCGCGAGGCGCTCAAGGAGCGACGTGACCGCGCGTTGCAGAACCTCGATGTCTGGCTGGCCACTTTCGAGGAAAACGCCACGCGCCGCGGCGCCACCGTGCTGTTTGCCGAAACCACCGCGGATGCCGCGCGGCTGGTGGCGGAGATCGCGCAGAAGCATGGCGTCAAGAAGGTCATCAAGAGCAAATCGATGGTGACCGAGGAAATGCGCCTGAACCAGGTGCTTGGCGAGATGGGCGTGCAGAGCATCGAGACCGACCTCGGTGAGTACATCCTGCAGATCAATGACGCGGAGCCGCCGTCGCACATCATCGCCCCGGTGGTGCACAAGGACAAGGAAGAGATCGCCGACCTGTTTGCCAGGGTGCACCACAAGCCGCGCCTGACCGATATCTCCGAGATGACGCGCGAGGCGCGCGAAGTGCTGCGGCCGGAATTCCTGTCGGCCGACATGGGCGTGACCGGCGGCAACTTCATCATTGCCGAAACCGGATCGGTGGCGGTGGTGACCAACGAAGGCAACGAGGGCATGTGCACGGTGATGCCACGGGTGCACGTAGCCGTGACCGGCATAGAGAAAGTGCTGCCGACGCTGGAAGACCTGGCCACTGTGATGCGGCTGTTGCCGCGCTCGGCTACCGGGCAGGCGATCTCCAACTATTTCTCGCTGCTGACCGGCCCGCGTGCCGAGGGCGAGCGCGATGGTCCCGAGCATATGTATTTCGTGCTGGTCGACGGCGGGCGCAGTGGCCTGATCGGGGGCGACTTCCAGGACATGCTGCGCTGCATCCGCTGCGGCGCCTGCATGAACCACTGCCCGGTTTACCAGAAGATCGGTGGCCATGCCTATGGCTGGGTTTATCCTGGCCCGATGGGCAGCGTGCTGACGCCGAGCTATACGGGCCTGGCCAACGCGCTGGATCTGCCACAGGCAGCCACGCTGTGCGGCGAATGCAACCGCGTGTGCCCGGCTTCCATCCCGTTATCGGACCTGTTGCGCAAGCTGCGGGAGAAACAGATGGAACGCGGCCTGCGCCCCTGGCAGGAGCGGTTCGGGCTGCAGGTGTGGGGCTACGTGGCGCGCCGTCCGGCACTCTATGCCTTCGCCACCCGCATCGGCGCGCGCCTGCTCTCGCGCATGGGCGGCAGCAGCAAGCTGATCGCCAGGCTGCCGATGGCAGGCCGGGGCTGGACGGAGACCCGCGACCTGCCCGCACCGAGCGGACGGACGTTCCGCGAACTCTACAAGGAAAGGAGGGCCCGTTGATGGCCACGACCACTGAGAACGCGCCGGCGCTGGCGGCCATGCGCGCAGCGCTTGAACAACATATCGGCGGCCAGCTCGCCGCCGATGGCCTGGTGCGCAGCTGGCGCGAGGCAGCGCCCACGCTGGTATTGCCGCCGATGTTCGGGCAGGCGATGGAAGAGTTGCTGCGCCGGCTGGAGATGTCGGCGGTGTTCGCGCAGGACAGCTGCTCGTTTTCGAGTTCGGCGGTGACCGACCAGCTAAAGCGCTGGCTGGACAAGGCGGCCACGGCCTGAACGTGGCTGGCCCGGAAAGCAGAAGGCCCCCGCCGAGACGGGGGCCTTCTGCGTTTTGGCCGGGGCTCAGCCTAGCAGCAACGCATCGTCATCCAGTTGCTCATGCCGTGTCTGCTCGAACATGCGCAGCAGATCCGGCACGTCCAGCCCGGCGCGCTGATCGCCCGACACGTCCAGCACCACCTGGCCCTGGTGCAGCATCACCGTGCGCTGCCCGTAGTCCAGCGCCTGGCGCATGCTGTGCGTGACCATCATGGTGGTGAGCTTGGCTTCCTCCACGATCTTGGCGGTCAGCTCCAGCACGAAGGCTGCCGTCTTCGGGTCGAGCGCGGCGGTGTGCTCGTCCAGCAGAAGGATGCGCGAGGGCTGGAGCGAAGCCATCAGCAGGCTCACGGCCTGGCGCTGGCCGCCCGAGAGCAGGCCGATACGGTCCGTCAGGCGATTTTCCAGGCCCAGGTTGAGCAGGCGCAGCTTGTCGCGGAACAGCTCGCGCGAGGGCTTGTTCAGCGCCGCGCGGAAGCCGCGCCGGCTGCCGCGCGCCATGGCCAGCGCCATGTTTTCCTCGATGGTCAGCGCTTCGCAGGTGCCCGCCATCGGGTCCTGGAACACGCGTGCCACCAGCGGGGCACGGTCCCAGGCCGGCTTGCGCGTGACATCGATGTCATCGATGGTGATGCGGCCGGAATCGACCATCTGGTCGCCGCTGATGGCGTTGAGGAAGGTCGACTTGCCCGCGCCATTGGAACCGATCACGGCAACGAACTGGCCGGTCGGGATATCCAGGCTGAGGCCGCGCAGCGCGCGCGTCTCGATCGGGGTGCCGGGATTGAAGGTGA
>Ga0255338_1003727_pt1 | contig 17501 bp, 13 predicted proteins | sample MeOH1_35cm_T4_19_FD_203715 | JGI IMG/M metagenome (GOLD analysis project Ga0255338, IMG submission 203715) | Sandy soil microbial communities from University of British Columbia, Vancouver, Canada - MeOH1_35cm_T4_195 | ecosystem: Engineered > Artificial ecosystem > Sand microcosm > Unclassified ...
CGACCCCAGCCCGGGCCTGTTCTTCCGGGTGCTGGAAGCGGCGTTCAGCGGCCTGGAGCGGGGCTATCGCGTGCTCCTCGGCGTCGCGCTGCGGCTGCGCGTCCTCGTCGTCCTGCTGGCGCTCGGCGTCGCCGGCCTCGCCGGGCACTTCTTCGTGTCGCTGAAGTCGGAACTTGCGCCGACCGAGGACCGCGGCACGCTGTCGGCGTTCGGCACCTCGCCGGAGGGCGCCACCATCGCCTACACCGAGCGCTACGCCCGCGCCCTCGAGGACTTCTTCGCCCAGGTGCCGGAGGTGCGCGGCTTCCTGACGGTGATCGGCTTCCCGCAGTCGACCAACCTCATCGCCTACGCCAACCTCGTCGACTGGGAGGAGCGCGACCGCTCGCAGCAGCAGATCGTCGCCTCGCTGTTCCCCAAGGTGAGCCGCATCCCGGGCGCGCAGATCTTCGTCTCGAACCCACCTTCCCTCGGCCAGCGAGGCTTCGGCAAGCCGGTGCAGCTCGTCGTCCAGACCTCGGGCACCTACGAGGAGCTCAACGAGTACGTCAACCGGATGGTCGCCCGCGTCGCCGAGAACCCGGGGCTGATCAACCTCGACACCGACCTGAAGCTCAACACGCCGGAGATCACCGTCTCGATCGACCGCTCGAAGGTCGCCGACCTCGGCCTCGACGTCGAGGTGATCGGCCGCACGCTCGAGACCTTCCTCGGCGGCCGCCAGGTCACCCGCTTCGAGCGCGACGGCGAGCAGTACGACGTCATGGTGCAGCTCGCCGCCGCCGACCGGGCGACGCCCGAGACGCTCGAGACGATCTACGTGCGCACGCCGGAGAACGCCGCCGCGGGCGCCGGCGGCCAGATGGTGGCGCTGTCGAACATCGTCCGCGTCGAGGAGACGGTGGCGCCGCGCGAGCTGAAGCGCTTCAACCAGCTGCGTTCCGCCGAGATCCAGGCGAACCTCGCGCCGGGCTACACCGTCGGCGAGGCGCTCGCCTACCTGACCCAGGTGGCGCGCGAGGAGCTGCCGGCCGACGTCCAGCTCGACTATTCCGGCCAGAGCCGCGAGTTCGTCTCGTCGAGCCAGAGCCTCGCCTTCGTCTTCGTGCTGGCCGTCCTCTTCATCTACCTCGTGCTCGCCGCGCAGTTCGAGAGCTTCGTCGATCCGATCGTCATCCTGATCACCGTGCCCCTGTCGATGACCGGGGCGCTCGCCGCGCTCGCCTGGTCGGGCGGCACGCTCAACGTCTATGCGCAGATCGGCCTCATCACCCTCGTCGGCTTGATCACCAAGCACGGTATTCTCATCGTCGAGTTCACCAATCACGTCCGCGCCGAGGGCAGGCCGCTGCGCGAGGCGATCGTCGAGGCGGCGACGCTGAGACTGCGGCCGATCCTGATGACGACCGGCGCCATGGTGCTCGGCTCCCTGCCGCTCGCCCTCGCCCACGGCGCCGGCGCCGAGAGCCGCCAGCAGATCGGCTGGGTCATCGTCGGCGGCATGACCTTCGGCACGCTCCTCACCCTCTTCGTCGTGCCGGCGGTGCTGTCCTTCGTCAGCCGGGCTCCCCGCGTCGCGGCGCAGCCGCACGTCGCCGCCGGCCACGCGCCGGCCGAGTAGCCGCGGCGGCCGGCTCCGCGTCGGGCCTCGCGCCGGCGTACAGCCTCGCACAAGTTTCTCCCGCCAGAGTGGCCGCCGGCTGCCGAGCCCCTTGGGATCGGCGTCGCTCGACCGCACCGTCCGCACCGTCGGCAAGGCGGGCGAGGCGGCGGGGCGGAGGGGCTAGCGCGGTGGGAAAGCAGCAGCGACGACGCGCCGCGAAGGCGGCGGTCCGCCCGGTGGCGGCCAAGACGGCCAACGTGGCCAGGGCGGCCAACGAACGCGGCCTCGCGCGGCTTCTCTCCGCCGCGCTGCAGCTGCACAAGGACAACCGTCTCGCCGAGGCCGAGGCGCTCTATCGCGACGCGCTGCGGCTCGATGGCGACAACGTCACCGGCCTGCACCTCTTCGGCCTGTGCCTGCTGCATTCCGGCCGGCCCGCCGAGGCGGTCGAGCCGCTGGCCCGCGCCGCGGGCCTGCAGCCCGACCGCGCCGAACTCAGCTCCGACCTCGGCGCCATGCTCATGGCGGCCGGCCGGCGCACGGAGGCGATCGCCGCGTTCCGCCGCGCCGTCGCCGCCGACGCCGGCTACCAGAAGGGCGTGCAGAACCTCGTCGGGGCGCTGCTCGAGACGGGCGACACCGGCGAGGCGGCCGAGGCGCTGCGGCGCCACCTCGCCACCGGCCCGGCCGAGATCCTGATGGTGCTGAGCTTTGCCGACCGGATCGGCGGCCTCGGCGACCGGCGGGCGGCGCTCGAGGTGTTCCGGCAGGCGGCGGAGCTGCGTCCCGACTATGCCGACATCCGGGACAGCATCGGCTCGCTGCTGCTCGCCCTCGGCCGCGAGGACGAGGCGCTCGACGCCTTCGCCGCGGCGCTGCGCATCAATCCCGCCCACGCCAACGCCCACTGCAACCGCGGCATCGCGCTCTATCACCTCGGCCGCGTCGAGGAGGCGCTCGCCAGCTACCAGCGGGCGGTGGAGAGCGACCCGAACTGCGTTGCCGCGCTGCAGAACATCGGCAGCCTGCACGCCGACCGGGACGAGTTCGACAAGGCGCTCGCCGCCTATGAGCGCGCCGTCGCCGTGCGTCCGGACTTCACCACCGCGCTCTTCGAGCTGTGCAACCAGCGCCGCTTCGCCTGCGTCTGGGACGGACTCGAGGAGGAGGAGGCACGGCTCGACGTCCTGCTGCCGCGGACGGGCGAGCGGCTGCCGCCGTTCCCGCGCCTCTTCGCCAAGAGCTCGCCGGCCGAGCAGCTGCGGGCGGCGCGGGTGTGGGCGAACGGCCTGCGCGTCGATCCCGCCGACGTGCTGCCGCCGACGACGCGCCTGCCGGCGGCCGGCGAGCGCATCCGCATCGGCTACATCTCCGGCGATTTCTACCAGCACGCGACGGCGACCCTCGTCGCCGAGCTGTTCGAGCGCCACGACCACGGCCGCTTCGAGCTGTTCGCCTATTCCTACGGCCCGAACGACAGCAGCGCCATGCGACAGCGGCTCATCGCCGCCTTCGACAGCTTCGTCGATGTCGGCGGGCAGTCGAACGCCATGGCGGCGCGGCGCATCCGCGACGACGGCATCGACATCCTCGTCGACCTCAAGGGCTATTCCCGCGCCGCCCGCGCCGAGATCCTGGCGATGCGGCCGGCGCCGGTGCAGGTGAACTTCCTCACCTATCCGGCGACGATGGGCGCCGATTTCATCGACTACATCGTCGTCGACGACTTCATCGCTCCGACCGAGCACCAGCCGTTCTTCGCCGAGCGCCTCGTCCACCTGCCGGGCTGCTACCAGCCGAACGACAGCCGCCGCGCCATCGCCCCGGAGACGCCGAGCCGGGCGGAGTGCGGGCTGCCGGAAGGCGCGTTCGTGTTCTGCAGCTTCAACAACAACTACAAGATCACGCCGGAGATATTCTCGATCTGGATGCGGCTCCTGCACGCCGTGCCGGACGCCGTGCTGTGGCTGCTCGAAGGCAACGCCATCGCCCGCGAGAACCTCAAGCGCGAGGCGGCGCGGCGCGGTATCGATCCCGCCCGCCTCGTCTTCGCGCCGCGGCGCGGCCTGCCGGCCCACCTCGCCCGGCACCGCCACGCCGACCTGTTCCTCGACACGCTGCCGGTCAACGCCCACACCACGGCGAGCGACGCCTTGTGGGCCGGCGTGCCGGTGCTGACCTGCGCCGGCGACAGCATGGTCGCCCGCATCGCCGGCAGCCTGCTGCGCGCGGTCGGCCTGTCGGCGCTCGTCACCGAGACGCTCCAGGCCTATGAGGAGCTCGCACTGGCGCTCGCCCAGGACCGCGAGGTCATCGCCGGGCTCAAGGCCTATCTCGCCGCCAACGCGCGGACCTCGCCGCTGTTCGACATCGCCCGCTATACCCGCAACCTCGAGGCGGCCTATTGTCGGATGCACGAGCTGCGGTGCGCCGGTCGCCCGGCCGAGCCGTTCGCGGTCGGGGCGAAGGAGACGGCGTGACGGACGGCGTCGGCCGCGTCTTCGCTCGCCGGGCGGCCGTCGGCTCGATCTACCCGGCACGCGGCGCGGCCGCGTCCGGGCCACCGGCCCGGCGCGCGCACCGCCGCTGACGCGCGGGCGCCATCTCGAAGGGAAATCCGTCGTGCTCAAGGTCTATGTCAGAACCCGTCACCGGGACGATGCGGCGGCGGATCGCGTCCGGCAGCATGCCGCGCACTACGGCGACCTCGACATCTCGCCGCGCAACGAGGCGGTGGACTACTGGCAGTTCCTGCGCGACGTGATGGCGGAGTGCGAGGATCCGTACTTCGTCGCCTGCCACGACGACGTCGTGCTGCCGCGGAATTTCGGCCGGCAGGTCGCGGCGCTGGTGGCCGAGCTGGAGGCGGGCGGGACCCCCTGGGGGATCGTCGGCAATGCCGGGATCTCGGTCAACGGCAAGCAGATCTTCCGCTTCATCAGCGACGTGTTCGGCGGGCCGGGCACCTCGGCCGTGCCGCTCGCGGTGGCGATGCTCGACGGCAACTGCCTGCTGATCAACCGCCGCGCCTTCTCCGAGAAGCACGTCGAGATCCCCGACCTGTCGGGGTTCCACGGCTACGACATCGCGCTCGCGGCCGAATCGTGGCGGGCCGGCCTCGCCGTTCTCGCCGATCGCCGGCTGTTCGTCGTGCACAACGGCCGCGGCAACATGGCCGAGTGGACGAGCTACGTCACCGGCAAGGAGTTTTCCGACTACTGGCTGCGCCGTTGCGGCCCGGTGCCGGCCCTGACCATCAACGGCCTCGTCATCTTCGAGGGCCCGACGGACGCCCGCCCGCTCAACGAGGCCATCGTCCAGACGATCAAGAAGCACAGCATCGCCTGGTCGGCGCCGCTGCCGGCGGCCCTCGACGGCTACGCGGCCGACCTGGAGCGCGCCGATCTGTGGGCCGACCTGGTCGAGATGCTGCCGCACGCCGACCCGATCAACCGCCTCGGCAATTTCCCGATGACGGTGCCGCCGAACTTCCCGCTGATCACCAGCCGCGCGCAGAAATAGCGCGCCGCGCGCGCCGGCGGGCAACGCCCGCCGGCACCCTCGTCCAGTCGCCGCCTCGCCGGGCATCGACCGCTGTTTGCGTCTCCCCTCCCGCCGCGGTGCCGGCCGGCCCGGTGTGCGGGCCCGCCGGCAAGCCGGACGGGCCCGTGTCAGACGGTCGCCGCCGCTGCCGCGCTCGCCGCGGCGGAGCGGTTGCGCGCCTCCTGGGCGCGGTCCCAGTCCTGCCGGCCGGTGAAGAATTCCGCCAGGAACCGGTAGAAGTCCGCCTTGTCGGCAGCGGTGTTCGCGGCGATCTCGGCGATGCGGAACGACGCCTCCCAGTCCGCCACGAGCGGCAGCAGCTTCGTCGTCATGTAGTAGAACGGATAGGAGGCGAAGCCCGCCGACGCCATCCGCGCCAGCGCCCATTCGGCGCGGGCGAAGTCCCGGCCGGTGATGTACATGTCGACGAGGAGCGCGTGCGCCCCCTCGGTCGGCCGGCGCGCCAGGACGGTCTCGATCGCCGCGATGGAGCGCTGCACCTCGCCGTTGCCGATGTCGAAGGTGAAGTTCGACGGGTAGGTGTTGTCGCCCTTGCGCACGACGATGAGGTTGTGCAGGCGCTCGATCGAGGCGATCGACCGCACGTGCGGGTTGATCGGGTGCGTCGCATGCACCGACAGCACCTCGGCGTGGTCCATCTGGCGGAACAGGTCGGCGAAGTAGGAGATCATCGTCTCGGCGCGCGGGTCGGGCGAGCCGCCGAAATAGGGGAAGAAGGCCGTCTGCGTGTCCTCGACGACGTAGATGCCGTCATCGGCGAGGAACGGGAACAGCATCTCGAAGGAGACGACGACGTCCTTGTTCATGTGGCTGCCGTCGTCGATGATGATGTCGAACGGCCCGAAGCGGGCCAGCACGCCGGCGAGGAACACCGCGTCGACCTGCGAGCCCTGCAGGACGTGGACGCGGTCGCCGAGCGGCAGCCGCTTCTCGAAGATGTCGACGCCGACGATCGTCCCGTTCGGGAAGAAGTCGCGCCAGACGGCGAGCGATTCGCCGCCGCGGTCGGGGCTGTCGTAGCCGCCGACGCCGATCTCGAGGATCTTGATCGGCTTGTCGCGGAGATCCTTGAACAACCGCCAGTAGATCGGCGAGTAGTTGTGGATGCCGAACTTGTCGGTGCCGTGGAATATGGCAAGGGCGGTGAGGTCGTCGAGCATGTCCCGTTCCTCGCGGCGCTGGTCGGATAGAGGGTGAGGCGGCTGCGTCGTTGGGCCGGGGGCGGCCGCGGCGCACGGTGGTCGTCGGGCGATGGTCATCGGATGATGATGGTCTTGACGAGGTCGTCCTCGCTGAGCACCAGATTGGGCGAGTAGCCCCGGTCGAGGAAGCGGCGGCGATCCGCGTCCTCGGCGACGAAGACGATGCTGCGCGACGCGTCCTCGGCCGAGGGCTGCGGCGGCTCCGGCGTCACCGCGATGCGCGGCTCCAGCTCGAGCTCGCGCAGCAGGCTCTCGAGCGACGGCAGGTCCTTGACGCCCGCCAGCACCAGCCGGTCGACCGAGGCGGTGGCATTGGCGATGCGGGCGAGCGTCTGCACCGCGACCATCAGCAGCAGCGAGCCCTTCAAGCTCTGTACCGTCGGATTGTCGTGCAGGCCGCCGAAGTTGAGGCGGCAGAACAGCTCGTAGCTGCGCAGATAGTCCTTGCGCGCCACCCAGAAGCGCAATGCGACGCTCATGCGGATCAGCGTGAAGGTCTTGATCATGTCGGTGTAGGCGGCGACCTGGGCGGGCGGCATCGGCGTCGGCGAGCGGCCGATCGCCATGCCCATGAAATACTCGAGGCCGCCGCGGTAGCGATCCCAGGCGACCATCACCTCCTCGTTGCCCGCCTGCTCGCGGTCGCGCCGCACCGAGCTCACCGTGACGGAGCGGTAGAACGGCCGGGCGAGGAACGCGACGCTGCCCTGGTCGAGGAAATGCGCCAGGTAGACGAACGCCCAGAAGCAGAAATAGCGCGGCACCATCGCGCTGCGCAGCGCGGATGCCCTGTATATCGCGATCTCCGGGAAGATGTGGTTGTCGACGAGGAAGCTGAACGCCTCGACGAAGTTGCGCTGGGCGAACTTCAGGTCGATGCTCTGGGCGTAGAACTGCGCCACCTTGATGCGGGCCACCTCGTCGTAGAGATCCCACGGCGCATAGGCGGCCGTCGCGTCGGGGTTCGCGTCGAGATAGCGAACCGTCTCGACGACCGCCTCCGGGATCAGCAGGTCGTCGTCCGACAGGTAGACGAGATAGTCCCCGCGCCCGCGGCGAAACACTCCCGTCAGGTTGCGCTCGTAGCCGACGTTCTCGACCTGCCGGAAATAGTGGATCGGCAACCCCTTCTCGCGGAACTGCTCGACGATGTCGCGCGTGTTGTCGGTCGAGGCATTGTCGGAGACGACGACCTCGTAGGCGAAGGGAAACTTGCAGTCGTTCAGGACGTGCGTCAGCGCCTTGGTGAGGAAAGCCGCCCTGTTGAAGGTGGGAATGCAGATGCTGAGCTTGATGGAGTCCACCGGCGGGCCCTCAACTGGCGGTCATTGGGTTGGCAGCGGAGGCCCCTGCCGAGGTGCCTGCGCCGGCGTCGGCGCGTGCGCGCCGTCTCCACCAGTCGACCGCGTCGGCCAGCCCCTGGTCGATCGAAATGCGCGGCCGGAACCCGACCTCGTCGCGCAGCCGCCGCACGTCGGCGACGAGCCGCGGCGGGTCGTCGGCGCGCATCGGCAGGGCGCCGAGGCGCACGAGCCCGGGCCGGCCGGCGATCTCGCCGAGGGCGGTGACGATCGTCGTCAGCGAAACCGCCTCTCCCGAGGCGATGTTGACGTCGCCCTCGACGCGGCCGTCGGTCAGGGCGGCGAAGGCCGCGCCGATGTCGCGGCTGTCCATGAAGTCGCGCAGCTGCGTCCCGGCCGTCGTCGGCGCCTCGACGCCGGCGACGAGGCGGCGGATCACCGACGGCACCAGCCGGTCCGGCTTCTCGTGCGGCCCGTAGGAGAGGAACAGCACCCCCCAGGCCTGCGACAGGCCGGCCTCGCGGGCGTAGCCGGCGACGAGGCGCCGGGTCGCGTCCTTGACGGTGCCGTAGAAGGTCGTCGGCTGCCGCGGCGCGTCCTCTGCGAGCGCCGCCGCCGGCAGGGTCCAGTCGTATTCGGCGCAGCTGCCGGCCGAGACGAAGCGCTCGCCGCCCGCTCGCTGGAAGGCCCTGACGAGGGTCAGCGTTGCGGCCGACCAGGCGATGTTGTCGGGCGAGGTCCAGAACCCGGCGCCGACGTCCCAGGCCATGTGCAGGAGGTGCGTCGGTCGCACCGCGTCGACGAGCCGTTCGGTCGCGGCCTGGTCGAGGAGGTCGACGTCGTGCCAGCGCACTCCCGGCTCGGCGATCGGCCGCCGTGCCGCGCCGTGCACTTCGAAGCCGCGGGCGACGAGGCCGGGCAGGGCCTGCCGCCCCAGATAGCCGGACGCCCCGGTCACCAGCACCCGCTTCATCGCCGTACGTCCGGATAGGCGGCGTCGCGCTCGGCGATGAACGCGGGCGTCGCCGGCCAGGCGACGGCGAAGGCCGGGTCGTCCCAGCGCACACCGCGCGCCAGCTCGGCAACGTAGACCTCCGACATCTGGTAGAACAGCTCGCAGTCGTCCTCGAGCGTCAGGAAGCCGTGGGCGCAGCCGGCGGGGATGTAGAGGGCGTTGCGCCGCTCGGCGTCGAGCTCGACGCTGGTCCATTGCCGGTAGGTCGGCGAGCCGGGCCGCAGGTCGACGGCGACGTCGAAGACGCGGCCGCGGGTGGCGCGGACGAGCTTCGCCTCCGGCCGCGGATCGGCCTGGTAGTGCATGCCGCGCAGCGTGCCGCGCCGGCGGTTCCACGAGACGTTGCAGTGCGGGAAGTGCTCGGCCATGCCGTGGGCGCGGAACGTCTCGGCGCAGAACGTCCGGGCGAACAGGCCGCGATCGTCGGCGTGCGGATCGATCTCCACGACGGCGACGCCGGCGATCGCCGTGGGTACGATCCTCATCTCAGCACGGTCAGCTCTGGCAGCGCGATGACGAACTGCCCGCCCCAGGAGCGCACGACGTCGTTTGCGGCGACGATCTCGTCCTTGAGGTTCCACGGCAGGATGAGGACGTAGTCCGGCTTCGTCTCCGCGAGCCGCTCGGGGGCGTGGATCGGCAGCCGGCTGCCCGGCAGGAAATGCCCCTGCTTGTGGGGATTGCGGTCGACGACGTAGTCGACGAGGCCGGTCGTCACGCCGCAGAAGTTGAGCAGCGTGTTGCCCTTGGCGGCGGCGCCGTAGGCGGCGACCTGCTTGCCCTGCGCCCGCGCCTCGCCGAGGAATGCGAGGAGCCCGTCGCGGATCGGCGTGACGCGGCGCTGGAAGTCGTCGTAGATCGCGTCGCCGTCGAGGCCGGCCTGGCGCTCGTCGGCGCGGACCTTGGCGAGGCCGGCGCCCTCGGCGTGGGCGTTCGAGGCGGCGCGGGCCGCGAGCACGCGGATGCTGCCGCCGTGGGTCGGCCACTCCTCGACGTCGAAGACGCGCAGCCCGTGCGCCTCGAACACCTTCTCCACGGCGAGCAGCGACAGATAGTAGAAGTGCTCGTGGTAGACGGTATCGAACTGAACCTGCTCGATCAGCCGCAGGATGTGGGGGAACTCGACGCTGACGACGCCGTCCGGCTTCAGCACCGCGGCGAGGCCGCCGACGAAGTCGTTGATGTCGGGGACGTGGGCGAGGACGTTGTTGCCGACGACGAGATCGGCGGCGAGGCCGCGGGCGACGAGGTCCCGCGCCGCCGTCAGGCCGAAGAACCGCGTCTCCGTCGGCACGCCGGCCGCCCGGGCGACCTCGGCGACGTTGGCGGCGGGCTCGATGCCGAGCACCGGCACGCCGGCGGCGACGAAATGGCGGAGCAGGTAACCGTCGTTGCTCGCCACCTCGATGACCTGGGAGGCGGCACCGAGGCCGAAGCGTGCCCGCGCCGTCTCGGTGAAGCGGCGGGCGTGCTCCACCCAGCTGTCGCTGTAGGACGAGAAATAGGCGTAGTGGCCGAAGATGTCCTCCGGCGGCACGAAGGCGTCGGCCTGCACGAGACGGCATTCGCCGCAGACGGTGGCCCGCAGCGGATAGCTCGGCTCCGGCGCGTCGACCCGGTCGGGCGCCACGTAGGCGTTGGCGAGCGGGGTCGCGCCGAGGTCGACGAAGCGGCGGGTCAGGGGGGTGCCGCAGAAACGGCAGTGGCCGGGGATCACTGGCGCAGCTCCTCGTAGCGATCGATCTGCGCGCGGCTGAAGGCGCGCATGTCGGCACCATCCCGGTGCGCTTTGTACCAATCGGCGGTCCAGGCGATGGTCTCGTCCATCGCCAGCCGCGGCTGCCAGCCGAGGCGTTCGCCGGCGAGCTCCGAGCGCAGCGTCAGCGTCGCCGCCTCGGGCGGGTGCGGCCCCGGCGCCGGTTGCCACGGGGCGTCGTTGCCGAAGGCCGCGCCGAGTCCCTCGACGATCTCGGCGACCGAGGCGAAGCTCGCCGGGTCGGGGCCGAAGTTGACCGCCTCGGGCGCTTGCCCGCGGCGCTCCACCAGCGCCTGCGCCAGGTCGAGATAGCCGGCGAGCGGCTCCAGCACGTGCTGCCAGGGGCGGACCGCCTGCGGATAGCGCAGCCGCACGGCATCGCCCGCCGCGAGCGCCCGCACGAAGTCGGGGATCAGCCGGTCCTCGGACCAGTCGCCGCCGCCGACGACGTTGCCCGCCCGGGCGGTCGCCAGCGCCGGCCCGTCATCGCCGAAGAAGCTGTCTCGATAGCTGCGGCAGACGAGCTCGGCGCACGCCTTGGAGTTGCTGTAGGGGTCCTTGCCGCCGACGCCGTCGGCCTCGCGGAAGGCCCGGCCGGCGCCGTCGTTCTCGTAGACCTTGTCGCTGGTGACGACGACGACGGCCTTCACGCCGTCGACGAGGCGCACCGCCTCGAGCAGGTTGACGGTGCCCATCACGTTGGTGGCGAAGGTCTCCGTCGGGGCCGCGTAGGAGCGGCGCACCAGCGCCTGGGCGGCGAGATGCAGCACGATCTCCGGCTCGGCCTCGCGGACGAGGTCGAGGACCGCGGCGCCGTCGCGGACGTCAACGAGGCGGTGGGTCTGGCCCGGCCACGGGGCGAGGATGTCGTAGAGCGCCGGCGTCGACTGCGGCGCGAGCCCCATGGCGACGACCTCGGCGCCGAGGCGCTCCATCCACAGGCACAGCCAGGCGCCCTTGAAGCCGGTGTGCCCGGTGACGAGGACGCGGCGGCCCTGCCAGAAGCCGGTCATTCCCAGATCTTCCACGGGGCCTTTCCGGACGCCCACATGTCGTCGAGCTGGATCTTCTCGCGCAGCGTGTCCATCGGCTGCCAGAAGCCGTCGTGCGGAAAGGCGGCGAGCTCGCTCCGCGCGGCGAGGCGCTCCAGCGGGCCGCCCTCCCACACCGTGTCGTCGCCGTCGATGAGGTCGATCACCGAAGGGTCGAGCACGAAGAAGCCGCCGTTGATGCGCTGCCCGGACGCCTGCGGCTTCTCGGCGAAGGCGGCGACGCGGTCGCCTTCGAGGTTGACGGCGCCGAAGCGGGCGGGCGGCGAGACGGTGCACATCGTCGCCTTCAGGCCGTGCCGGCGGTGGAACGCCACCTCGGCGGTGACGTCGATGTCACCGACGCCGTCGCCGTAGGTCATGCAGAACGGCTCGTCGTCGAGGTAGCGGCGGACGCGCTTCAGCCGGCCGCCGGTCATCGTGTCGAGGCCGGTGTCGACGACGCTGACCCGCCAGTTCGGGATCGCGTTGTGGTGGTACTCGATCCGGTTCTTGCCCAGATCGACGGTGATGTCGCTGTGGTGCAGCACCAGATTCGAGAAATATTCCTTGAGCTGGTAGCCCTTGTAGCCGGCGCAGATGACGAAGTCGTTGAGGCCGTGGTGGGCGTAGATGCTCATGATGTGCCAGATGATCGGCTTGTCGCCGATCTCGACCAGCGGCTTCGGGCGGACCGTGGTCTCCTCGGTGATGCGCGACCCGCGGCCGCCGGCGAGGATGACGACTTTCATGGCTGGACGTCCTGGTGGCGGGCGCTCCGCCGGCCGGTCGTCGGACCAGCCGCCGCCGCGCCAGCGCAGTCACGAGTAAGGAAGGTCCGCATTCTTGCACCAGCGGATCTGTGTTCAGTTCGTGGCGGCATTATAAAGAGCACGAGGCTTGTGCGAGGCTGCCGTCGGGATTTCCGCCGAATTCGCTGCTGGTCGAGCTGTGCGCAGCGTAGAGGCGCGCCGCCGCCGTGGCGGCGGCTTGCTTCACCACTTGCCGGTACGGTTGGTATTCCAAGTAACGTCGTGGTGAAATTACAGCGGGCGACGAGCGAGCCGTGGGTCTGGCCGTCGCTACTTGCTCGGCCGGGCGCTGCATAAGCCTCGGGCGCCGCAGGCGCCCGCAACCCCGTGGTCGGCCGGCACCGCGGCGATGCTGCCTTGGGCCGACCCGCCGCCGTATCTTAGATCGAACGAGGCCGAGGCGTCGCCCGGTCCGCGCCCGCCCTCTCCGGCGGGCGCTCTCTCACGCGTCGTCGGCCGCCCCCGGCCCGCGAGCGGCCGGTCGTGCCGGCACTGGCATGGCGGCGACGAGACGGGCGAGGCCGACCTGCGAGCGCACGCCGGTCTTGTCGAAGCAGCGGCCGAGATGCGTCTTCACGGTCGTCGCCGACGCGCCGAGTGTCGCGGCCGCCTCGGCGGTGCTCGCGCCCGCGCCGATCAGCGCGGCGACCCGCGCCTCCGCCGCCGTCAGTCCAAAGGCGGCGCGCAGGCTCTCCGCCGTCGCCGCGGGGATTTCGAGGTCGACGATCCGCACGAGCGCCCGGGCGCCGCCGTCGTCATCTTGGCGGCGGGGAGCGGTCGTGCCGTCATCCGATCGGAGGAGGCGCGTCGGCGTCCGGGCGCCGCCTCGCTCGCTCCTAGGGGGATTTCGCGGGGGTGGTGGGAGGAGGCGGTTGGGCGCGGGGCCGGTCAGGCGGCGGTCGGCGCGGCGGTCGGCGCGGCGGTCGGCGCGGCCGGGCCGTCGGCGCTGACCGTGACCGCCACCGTCAGCCCGAGGAAGTCGCCGGCGGCGCCGGTGAACGAGCCGGTGATCGGGACCGCCTGGCCGGGCTCGCGGGCCACCGCCACCCGGATCAGGCTCGTCGCGCCGACGAGGCCGTTCGTCGGGTCGTACTCGATCCAGCCGGCGCCCGGCAGATAGGCGTCGACCCAGGCGTGGGTCGCGCCGGCGCCGGTCGTGCCGCCGTCGAGGGCCGGGTCGTAGAGATAGCCGGAGACGAAGCGCGCGCCGATGCCGAGCGCCCTCAGCGCCTCGACCATCAGGAAGGCGAAGTCGCGGCAGGTGCCGGCGCCGCGGCCGAGGGTCTCGAGCGGCGTCTGGGTGCCCTCCGCGTCGCGCGCCTCGTAGGCAAAGCCGTTCTTGATGCCGAGGTTGATGTCGGCGAGGAGCGCCAGCGTGTCGGTGGTGTCGCCGGCGACGAAGCCGCGCGCCCAGGCGAGGAGATCGCCCTTCGGGTCGGGATGGTGCAGCTCGGCGAGGCGGCCGAGGTCGGCCCGGTCGTCCGGGCTGTAGACGAACGGGTAGCGCGCCGCAGCGGGATCGAGCACCGCCGGCGGCCGGTCGAGGGCGTAGCGCTCGATGACGAGCTCGCTGGTGATCTCGAGCGTCGGCGCCGGCTCGGCGAAGCTCGCGAAGGCGATCGAGTTGCCGAACACGTCGTGCACCCATCTGAGGCTCGCCGGCGGCGACAGCGTCAGCGTCGCGGCGACGAGGCGGATGTCGTGGCTGTCGCGCGGGCGCAGCATCAGCCGGTGCTCGCCGAACTCGACGGGTGCCGCGTAGGCGTAGCGGGTGGAGTGACGGACGGTCAGCCGTTTCGACATGGAAACTCCGCGCATCGAGCGCTCGCCGCCGCCGGCGGGCGAGGCGGGCATCGCCATCGTCTCGAACGGGATCTCACGCCTTCGGCCCGGCGACGAGCCAGGCGATGAGGCCGAGGACCGGGAAGATCAGGATGACGAGGATCCAGATCACCTTCGCGGCGGTCGACGCCGACGAGCCGACCACCTTGACGATGGCGTAGATGTCGAGCGCCAGGATGAGGAGGCCGAGGAGGCCGCCGACTTCGATGCCCATGTCCGATCCGCTCCCTTAGGGTCCGCTGCCGCCGTCCGATCCGGCGCCGTAAGATGCCCGGCGCGTCGCACCGACGGCCGTGCGGCGGTCAACGCCCGGCGGCCGGCTCGGTTCCTTGCGGCTTCCGGCCGGCCGGCGCTTGCCCTCGCCTGGGCGAACCGTTAAATGAGCCTCATCCGGGCCCGCCGCCGAGCGATCGACGGCGGCCGTGGCGCATGGGTGGCCGCCGCTCTATGGCGGCGCCGTCCCGCGCGCCTCGCGGTACCGGCGCGCGCGGATCCCGCTTCGAGGATCGGCGCCGCCGCTGTCCCGGACGGACGAGCAACGTCGTCTCGACAGACCGCTTGCGCCGGGCCGCCCGAGAAGATCGGCGGCAGCCTCGCGACCACGACCCGCTGGGCGTGGGACGCCGCGAGGCCGGTCGGACGGGACGGCAAACGCAACACGAACCCTGCCGGCGCGCCGCCGGATACGGCACACGGAGACCGAATGGCCGCTCTCAACCCCACCCGCGACGATTTCGCCGCGCTCCTCGACGAGTCTCTCGGCCGCGCCGAGATGCACGAGGGCTCGGTGATCAAGGGCACTGTCGTCGCGATCGAAAAGGACCTTGCCGTCATCGACGTCGGCCTGAAGGTCGAAGGCCGCGTCGCGCTGAAGGAATTCGGCGTCAAGGCGAAGGACGGCACGCTCGCCCTCTCCGTCGGCGACGAGGTAGAGGTTTACCTGGAGCGCATCGAGAACGCGCTCGGCGAGGCCGTGCTGTCGCGCGAGAAGGCTCGCCGCGAGGAAAGCTGGGTCCGCCTCGAGGAGGCCTTCAACAAGAACGAGAAGGTCACCGGCCAGATCTTCAACCAGGTCAAGGGCGGCTTCACCGTCGACCTCGACGGCGCCGTGGCCTTCCTGCCGCGCTCCCAGGTCGACATCCGTCCGGTGCGCGACGTCGGCCCGCTGATGCACTCGCCGCAGCCGTTCCAGATCCTCAAGATGGACAAGCGTCGCGGCAACATCGTCGTGTCGCGCCGCGTCGTGCTGGAAGAGACCCGCGCCGAGCAGCGCTCGGAGCTCGTCCAGAGCCTCGAGGAAGGCCAGATCATCGAAGGCGTCGTCAAGAACATCACCGACTACGGTGCGTTCGTCGACCTCGGCGGCATCGACGGCCTGCTGCACGTCACCGACATGGCGTGGCGCCGCGTCAACCATCCCTCCGAGATCCTGACCATCGGCCAGACCGTCCGGGTGCAGATCATCCGCGTCAACCACGAGACGCACCGCATCTCGCTCGGCATGAAGCAGCTGATGGCCGATCCGTGGGACGGCATCGAGGCGAAGTACCCGGTCAACGCCCGCTTCAAGGGCCGCGTCACGAACATCACCGACTACGGTGCGTTCGTCGAGCTCGAGCCGGGCATCGAGGGCCTGATCCACGTCTCCGAGATGTCGTGGACGAAGAAGAACGTCCACCCGGGCAAGATCGTCTCCACCTCGCAGGAGGTCGAGGTGATGATCCTCGAGGTCGACCCGGTGAAGCGGCGCATCTCGCTCGGCCTGAAGCAGACGCTGTCGAACCCGTGGGAGAGCTTCATCGAGAAGTACCCGCCGGGCACGGTGGTCGAGGGCGAGGTCAAGAACAAGACCGAGTTCGGCCTGTTCCTCGGCCTCGACGGCGACGTCGACGGCATGGTGCACCTGTCCGACCTCGACTGGAACCGTCCGGGCGAGCAGGTCATCGAGGAGTTCCGCAAGGGCGAGATCGTCAAGGCGCAGGTTCTCGACGTCGACGTCGAGAAGGAGCGCATCTCGCTCGGCATCAAGCAGCTCGCCGGTGATCCCTTCGCCGACGCGGGCGAGATCAAGAAGGGTCAGATCGTCACCTGCGAGGTCACCGACGTGAAGGAAGGTGGCATCGAGGTGAAGATCATCGGCACCGACCTGACCTCGTTCATCCGCCGCTCGGACCTCGCCCGCGACCGTGCCGACCAGCGGCCGGAGCGGTTCGCCGCCGGCGAGAAGGTCGATGCCCGCGTCATCCAGTTCGATCGCCGCGCCCGCAAGGTGCAGGTGTCGATCAAGGCGCTGGAGATCGCCGAGGAGAAGGAGGCCGTCGCCCAGTTCGGCTCGTCCGACTCCGGCGCCTCGCTCGGCGACATCCTCGGCGCCGCCCTGAAGGCGCGCCAGGAGAACAGCGACCGCTGAGGGCTCGGGAGCCCGCGCGCCGGCCCGCAGGGCGACCTCGGGGCGGCGCGCCTCCATCGATAGCGATGCCCATGCCGGCGGCGAGCCGCCGGCATGGGCGACGGCACCGGCGGTCCGCCGCCGGCGCTCCACCTTCCGCCATCCGAGCCGAGACGGGGCGAGCCGATGTCTCTCGACGCCGATGCCATCGTCGACCGCCGCCGCCTGCGCCGCGCCCTCGCCGGCTGGCGGGTGCTGGCGATCGTCGCGGTCGCCGTCGTCGTCGCCGGCCTCGCCGCCCTCTACGGCGGCCTCGATTTCCTCACCCGCGCCAACCCCCACATCGTCCGCCTGTCGGTCGGCGGGGTGATCGGCGAGGACCGCCCCCGCCTGCAGCTGATCCATGAGCTCGGCGAGGACGCCGCGGTCGCCGCCGTCATCGTCGCCATCGCCAGCCCGGGAGGAACCACCGCCGGCGGCGAGGCGCTCTACGCGGCGCTGCGCGAGCTCGCCGGGAAGAAGCCGGTGGTCGCCTATGTCGGCTCGCTCGGCACCTCGGCCGGCTACATGGCGGCGCTCGCCAGCGACCACATCGTGGCGCGCCGCACCGCCATCACCGGCTCGATCGGCGTGCTCTTCCAGTACGGCGACGCGGCGCGCCTGCTCGACACCCTCGGCGTCACCGTCGCCGCGGAGAAGAGCGGCCCGCTGAAGGCCGAGCCCGACCCGTTCTCGCCGGCGACGCCCGAGGCGCAGGCGATGCTCGCCGGCGTCGTCGCCGACAGCTACGAATGGTTCCTGTCGCTGGTGGTCGAGCGCCGCAAGCTTTCCGTCGATACGGCGCGCAAGCTCGCCGACGGGCGTATCTACACCGGCCACCAGGCGCGCGAGGCCGGCCTCGTCGACGCCCTCGGCGAGGAGAGCGAGGCGGTCGCCTGGCTCGTCCGCGAGCGCGGCGTCGCCGACGACCTGCCGATCCGCGACCGGCT
>Ga0255338_1003728_pt1 | contig 17497 bp, 22 predicted proteins | sample MeOH1_35cm_T4_19_FD_203715 | JGI IMG/M metagenome (GOLD analysis project Ga0255338, IMG submission 203715) | Sandy soil microbial communities from University of British Columbia, Vancouver, Canada - MeOH1_35cm_T4_195 | ecosystem: Engineered > Artificial ecosystem > Sand microcosm > Unclassified ...
CAACAGGCCGACCCGCTGCGCAACCTGAAAGCTCCGCGCGCCGGCCTGTTGCTCCCACCGCGCCAAGACGCGCAACCACTGCCGAGACTCTGGTCTCCGCCGGATGAGAGCTCAGGGGCAGGTCAATCCTACACGAAGACGAAGGGAGTCCTCTTTGCACCGGGGTACCGTGCCCGATCGGAACGATGCCAGATGAGCCAAGTCTCGAGTGCCTCCCGAAGCTCTGGGCCCACGGGAAGAATCCGGGCGGCCGTCTTGGTCAGTGGTCCATCCGGGCGCGGGTCCTCCGGATCGTCCGGTCGCCGGTGCACGCAAAGTCTGGGTTGGCTGCCGTTGAACTGCAGGTCGCCCGACTTCAGCACCAAGGCCTCGGCCCGTCGGAGGCCGAGTTCGTAGTAGGTGAGCAGCAGGGCATAGTTCCGATATCGATGCCCCGGATCGAACGGATTTTCCGGCGCCCGCGGGTCGATCAGGTCGAGGAAGCGACGACGCAGTTCCGGAGGCAGGCCATATCTCTTGCCGGGAGGCCCGCCACGTACGAGCCCCCGATCATCCGTCGCCAGTCCGCCAGCTTCTGGGCGGCCTCGCGATAGCGCCCCGACGCGATCGGAATCCTGTGGATGGAGACCTCCGCCCGCCATGACAGGTAGGCTCGCAGGTCCACGACCCGCGTGTAGTGCGTGTCCGCCGCCACGGGTGGGCGCACTGATGCCTTCACCTTGCGAGCGGCAACCGAGCGGTTGACCCGCAGCCAGTTCACCAAGTCTACGCTCTCCTCCTGCGACAGGAGATCGCCGGAATCGATGCGCTGAGTCAGATCGATGCCGCGAGCCGCGGCCCACTCCACGCTCAAGGCGATGGAGCGAAGCGCCTTGGCCATCGAGTTGACGGAGCCGCCCTTGCTTCGGACGAGGAGCGCGCAGTAGCGGGTCGCCCAGGGATCCGGAAGACCCGTCCTGGCGTCGAGGAGCAGGGCAAACCGCTCTCCGCCGCCGTGACGACGTTCTTCACGCTGAAGCCGCCTCCAACCCCAGCGCGAGCCATGCATTCGAGCTCTCTTGTTTACACAAGGGAGCCCCACACGACCCGATTTGATTTACGTTGACAACTGAGACGTGCCCAGAATCAGCAAGTCACTGTAAAATATGAGAAATTACCAGACTGGTTTACACATCCCCTTGACCACAAGTCAGAACGGGATCTCGTCGTCGAGGTCGTTGCTGGCGTAGGAGGTCTCGCGCGCCGGGGCCGGGCCGCGGCCGGCGGCCGGCGCTCCGCCGCGCTCCATCGGCGAGGCGCGCCCGAAATCGCCGCCGCCGGAACGCTCCACGGCGCCACCGCCCTCGCCGCGCCCGTCGAGCATGGTCAGCTGCGAGTTGAAGCCCTGCAGCACCACCTCGGTGGAAAGCCGCTTCTGGCCGTCCTTGTCTTCCCACTCGCGGGTCTGCAGCTGGCCCTCGAGATAGACCTTCGAGCCCTTCTTGAGGAACTGCTCGGCGACCTTGCACAGCCCCTCGTTGAAAATCACCACCGTATGCCACTCGGTCTTCTCGCGGCGCTCGCCGGAACTGCGGTCGCGCCAGCTCTCGGAGGTGGCGATGCGCAGGCGAGCGATCGGCCTGCCGTCGTTGGTGCGGCGGATCTCCGGATCGGCGCCGAGATTGCCGACGAGGATCACCTTGTTGACGCTGCCGGCCATGCCTCTCTCTCCCATCGTCCCAAGAACGCCGCGCACGGACGCCGCGCCGGCAGGAGGCGCGAGGGTCCACTGGCGCGGCAAACCAACACGAGCGCGCCGCATCGCCGGCGCATTCTCCCTGCGGCCGCCCACCCGAGCCGGCCGACCCGGACCACAGGCTTCGCGCCGCGCGATCAGCCCTGCCGACAAAAGCCCGACCGACCCGAATCCGACGCTCCAGGCCGGGCCGCCCAATCCGCCCACCGGAGGTGCCGGCCAACCGGCAAGCCCGGTATCGTCGCGGCCGACGACGCGCTGACCCCGGCCGAACGCCGAAGCCGATATCGGCCTCCGCGCCACGGGCGCCAGACCACCGCCACGGCAGGACCCGGCACGCGTAGCGCCCCGGCACCCTAGGCCGCATGGGCCGCGCCCGTCCACGCCGCCGCCGCCGATCCGGCGGGTTGTCCACGGCCAACGCTTCCCACAGGTTCGATTGTTCTATAAATGTTCTCGTCGGACAAGAGGAATCTGTACGGGGGGGCGCGGTGCGCCATGCCCCTCCCCGCGCCCGGCCGGCACCGTCGCCGGACGCGCCGTCGGCGGGGCGGTGCCGTTTATGACTTGCCGGCGCGGGGCGGACGGGCCAGCCTGTCGCCTCCGCGGCCCGCCGCCGATTCTTGCTTCGAACCCGCGAGCACCGCCGATGGTTTCGCCCGTCCCCCTCCCGCCCGTCGGCGCCCGACGGGACGACGCGCCTCGTCGGCCACGCCGCCGGGGCGCCGCCGCGGCGCGCCGCGCCGGCCGTCCCGCATGAGGCTCTCCGGCGAGCAGGAAGCGGCCATCCGCGCCGTCTCCGTGTGGCTCAAGGCGCCGCGCGGCAAGCCCTATTTCTATCTCGCCGGCTATGCCGGCACCGGCAAGACGACGCTCGCCCGCCATCTCGCCGAGGGCGTCGACGGCGACGTCGTCTATGGCGCCTTCACCGGCAAGGCGGCGCTCGTCATGCGCTCCAAGGGCTGCCGTGGCGCCGGCACCATCCACTCGCTGATCTACCGGCTCGAGGACGAGACGGCGGAGAGCCCGAGCTTCCGCATCAACGCCGACAGCCCGGTGGCGAAGGCCGAGCTCGTCGTCATCGACGAGGTGTCGATGGTCGGCGAGGACCTCGCCAAGGACCTGCTGTCCTTCGGCACCAAGGTGCTGGTGCTCGGCGACCCGGCGCAGCTGCCGCCGGTCCGCGGCACCGGCTACTTCACCGCCGACGAGCCGGACGTGATGCTGACCGAGGTGCACCGCCAGGCCCGCGACAATCCCGTCGTGCGCCTGTCGATGGACGTGCGCGAGGGCCGGCGCCTGGAGGTCGGCGACTTCGGCGAGACCCGTGTCGTGCGCCGCGGCGATCTCGATCCGGCCGCCGTCGTCGCCGCCGACCAGGTGCTCGTCGGCATGAACCGGACGCGCCACCTCTACAACCGCCGCCTGCGCGAACTCGCCGGGCGCACGAGCACCTTGCCGGAGGTCGGCGAGCGGCTGGTCTGCCTCAGGAACAACCGCGGCAAGGGGCTCCTCAACGGCGGGCTGTGGACCGTCGCAGCCGTCAGCGCGCGACCGGACGGTCTCGTCAAGCTCGGCGTCGAGCCGGCCGACCCCGGGGTGAAGCGCCGCCGCGTCGAGGTGACGGTGCATCCGAGCCACTTCACCGAGGAGGCGCCGCCACCCGGCCGCACCAGCCTCCTCGACGACTTCACCTACGGCTACGCGCTGACCGTCCACAAGGCGCAGGGCAGCCAGTGGGACCGCGTCACGCTGTTCGACGAGAGCTGGGCGTTTCGCGACGACCGCGCCCGCTGGCTCTATACCGGCATCACCCGCGCCGCCGAGGCGATCACCGTCGTCGTCTGAGGCGGCCGCGCCGTCGCCGGGGCACGGCGCGGCCGCTTGGGGAACCAACGAGGGAGAGATGATGACGAGCGCCGTCATGATGCTGTCGCTGCGGGTCGCCCCGAAGGACGAGGCGGCCTTTACGGAATTCTACCACCACCGCTACATCCCGCGCCTCCTCGCGGTCGCCCCGGAGATCGTCTCGGCGCGGCGCTACGAGGAATGGGGCGTCGAGGGCAGCCTCGCCTGGTTCCGCAAGCGCTTCCTGACCGTCTACGAGGTCGCCGGCGACGACCCGGTGGCGGCGGCGGCCGCCGCCCTGGCGCGGCCCGGACGCGAGGTCGAGAAGGCGGAATGGGCGGCGTTCGTCGCGGCCGGCGCCGTGAAGGACGTCGAGCGCCACGTCTATGCCGAGCGCTGGGCCCATCCGCGCCGCGGCTTCGACGGCCCCTTCGGCAGCCGTCCCTTCTTCATGGTCTCGGTCGAGACCGACCCGGCCGAGACGGCGCGCTTCGACGCCTGGTACGAGGCGGACTATCTCCCCAAGACCCTCGCCGACATCCCGACCTTCGCCGCCTGCCGGCGCTACCGCAGCCTCGACCGTGACATCGAGCGCGTCCATACCGTCTACGAGGCGAACGACGAGGCGGCGCTGATCCGCAGCTTCCAATTGCTGCGCGCGCCCTGGCGCTACGGCTCCAATGCCGACTGGGAGGCGCGTGTCGGCCCGGCCGTTACCTGGCAGGATGCCGCCGGCTGGCGGCCGATCTACCGGCGGCCGGGATAGCGCAGCATCGGCCGGCCGGCCGGGGCGGCACGCGGCGAGGACATCCCGTCGGACAAGAAAAAAGGCCGTTCGCGAGGCGAACGGCCCAAGTCTAGGGAGGAAACGCCCAAGGAGGGCATGTCGCGGCAGAACCGCGACGCCCAGAGAATAGGCGCAATCCGGCTCCGCCTACAACCTGTGCAAACCGCATGGCCGCCATGTGCTGAGCACAGGGCGGCCGGTGCGGCCGCCGCGCCCCCGACCGCGTGGTGGCCGCGGCGGCCGCACCGGCATACGATGGACGCCACAGAACGTGAGGAGCGTCGGACCCGTGAACGAGATCGACCGCCTGTCCGGGCGGAAGCTGCGCGTGCCGGGCCGGCACACGGTGGCGTCGCTGCTGCCGCCGCACCCGATCGCCCGGTGGCTGCTCGTCATCGTGCTCGCCGCCGGCGTCTATTTCTTCCGCGGCTTCCTCGTGCCGGTGCTCGCCGCCCTCGTCGTCGGCTTCGCCAGCTGGCCGCTCTACACGCGCATCGTCCGCGCCGTCGACGGCAACACCCCGCTCGCCGCCAGCCTGGCGCTCGCCGCGATCATCGCCGTCCTCATCGTGCCGAGCGTCGTCGCCGTCACCTACGCCATCGCCGAGGCGCGGATCTGGGCGGAATGGCTGATCGAGGCGAACCGCCACGGCGCCCCGACGCCGGACTGGATCCGCGCCCTGCCGCTCGTCGGCGACTGGCTCTCCGGGCACTGGGACACCTATCTCAGCCACCCGAAGGCGCTCGGCGAGCTCGTCGCCATCACGAGCGGCGAGAACGTCGGCAGCATCTACCGCATCGTCCTCGCCGCAAGCGGCCAGACCTTCCACATGGTGCTGTCGATCCTGTTCGCGCTGATCGCGCTGTTCTTCGTCTACAAGGACGGCACGGCGCTGACCGCGCAGCTCGACCGCGTCGGCGAGCGGGTGCTGCCGGGGCGCTGGCAGACCTTCTCGCGCGTCGTGCCGGCGACGATCAGCGCCACGGTCGTCGGCATGGGGCTGATCGCCCTCGGCGAGGGCATCGTTCTCGGCTGCGCCTACTGGATCGCCGGCGTCCCCTCGCCGGTCTTCCTCGGCGTCGTCACCGGCATCATGGCGCTGGTGCCGGGTGGCGCGCCGACCGCCTTCACCCTCGTCTCGATCTATCTCGTCGGCCGCGGCGACGCCGTCGCCGGCCTCGCCCTCCTCGCCTGGGGCTCGATCGAGCTGTTCGTCGTCGACAAGACGCTCCGGCCCCACCTCGTCGGCGGGCCGATCAAGCTGCCGTTCCTGCCGACCTTCTTCGGGCTCATCGGCGGCGTCGCCACCATGGGCCTCGTCGGCCTGTTCATCGGCCCGGTGCTGATGGCGCTGCTCGTCGCGATCTGGCGGGAATGGCTGCGCGAGGTCGACGCCGAGCCGGCGTTGGCCGAACCGATCGCGATCGGCGAGGCCGACGCCCCGCCCGCCCCCGGCATGCCGGCGCCGCCCGGCGGCGCCGCGACCGTCGCGCACTGACGCCGCCAGGCGGCGAGCGAAGGGCTCGTCCGGGGCGCTGTGCGAGGGCGCGGGCGAGGCCCGACGGCCGGGGCGACGGGGCCGGGAGCGGCGGCGGCGGCCCCCTCGACCCGGCGAGGCCGCGCTTGCCTCCCCCGGCGAATTGCTCTACCCATCCGCCCCGGCGGCGACGTGGCGGAGTGGTTACGCAGCGGACTGCAAATCCGTGTACGCCGGTTCGATTCCGGCCGTCGCCTCCAGCACTTAGCTCGCTGGGCGGGCGAATTTTCCACTCCGTTTTACACTTTTGTTCCATCTCTGCCCCGTTCCAGCTTGAGAATGGCTGCCTTGGCGAGGGCCGGCGAGCGGGCGAGGTAGCGGTCGACGATCGCGCCGGCGTCGCGGAGCGAGTGGCCGGTGATGGCGCAGATCTCGGGCACCGTGCAGCCGTGTTCGGCGAGCCGCGTGACGGCCGTTCCGCGTAGGTCGTGGAAGTGAAGATCGGCGATCCCGACCTTTCGGGAGGCCTTGCGCCATGCCTCTTGGAAGGCATGCGCGTTCCAGGGGCGGCCGGTCGACGACGTCAGGATGATGGTCGACGTCTTCGGCGCAGAATCGAGCGCCGCCTTCAGTTCGCGCGTCGCCGGAACCGCGACCCGCTGCCCGCCCTTCGACTGGCGGATAGAGACCGCGTCGCCGTCATAGGCGGACCACGGGAGGGCGAGGAGGTCGCCTTGCCGCTGCCCGGTCTCCTTCGCGACGATCATCGCGAGGGCGAGCGGCGCCGGCGCCGCGTCCAGGAAGACGCGGATCTGATCCTCGGTCCAAATCATGTCGGACCGGTCGGCGTGATAGAGCTTGCCGCCCTTCTCCGCGTGGTTGAAGCGGATCAACCCGCGGTGCCTGCCCCAGGCGAGCACGCGCGCCAGCACCGTCCAGGCATAGTCGGCCTGGCGGGCCGACCTGCCGGCGATCCCGTCGCGCCACTCCAGGAATTCCTCGCGCACTCGCGGATCGTTGAGGGCCGCGATCGGCAGGTCGCCGAAGGCGGTCTCGATCGCGCCGAGGCGCTGCGCATAGTCCTGCCGCGTGCGTTCCCGAAGCCCGGTGAACTCCGGCGCCTCCTCATAGCGCCGCAGCAGGTCGCCGAACGTTCCGGCCGCCGGACCACGCTTCAATGCCTTGGCGAGGCTCGCGTAGAACTCCGGCGTGCCCGGCTCCCCCTCGAGGCGGGGCGCGCCGCGGCCGCGCCAAGCGTACCAATAGACGAACTCCGCACCGTCCTTCCGGATCCTGACGACCCGATGGACGCCCTTCGGCTTCGCTTCCTTCTTACCTCGGCGTCCGGCCACGCTGCGCCCTCCATGCGTCGAGCGCGCCGGTGCCCTGCGCCGTCTCCGCGACGGCGACCTCGGGACACTGGCGGCGCCGCAGATGCTCGGAAACACCGGGCATGAACCACCGCTTCGTGCCCGGCAGGGGCTCGGGGATCAGCCCGAGCCGGCGGTAGTTGTCGACCGTGCCCGGTGCCACGCCGAGGCGCGCCGCAAGTTCCTCGCGCGTCACCAGGAGCGGGTTCGTCGGTTCGGCCATCGGAGTCTCATGCCTCCTACAGTTTGATCCCGGCCTCGCCTTCCTTGTCCCCGTGTAGTGCCGGACGGCGCGGGGGGAGGAAGGCTTTCGCATCGACCGGCCGGGTGGCCGACAGGAGGGTCCGCGCCGCGCAGACCGATGAGAGAATCACAGCCCCTTCGATGACCCGAAGCGGATGGTGTGAACGCGCCGGCCGCCGGCCGCCGCGATGCGCCGCTCGAGGTCGGCGATCGCCGCGGCAAGCTCCGGGTCGGTGCGATAGGCGACCCGCCGGCGAACGCCGTTCGTCTGCGTCTCGACCTCGCGCGCGCCCGACGCCCGCGCGGAGCGCAAGGCGTCGAGCTCGGCCTGAAGCTCGGCCACGTCGGGCATCACTCGGCCTCGCCGGGGTTGCAGTACCAAGAGCGGTGGTCGACGAAGCCGGCGCCGAAGTCGAGGCGCACCCGGATCTGCACGCCGTCGATCTCGAAGCCGGCCTTCGTGTCGACCTGTGGCCCCTCGGCGCCTTCGAGATATGACCACTCGAGCCCGTCGACCTCGGCCGGGTCGGCGGCGATGTACCAGCGGACATCGGAGGAAAGACGCGGCTCGACGACGAGGCTGAGGGCGCTGAACGGATTCACGTCCTCGGCCCGCGTCGGCGTGAAGCCGGCGAGCGCCTTTTCGCAGGCAGTCTCACCGGCGGATGGCACGATGATGAACTTGGGCGTCACCGCCACCAGCTCGCCCGACGTGTCCACCTGGCGCCGCATGGCGAGGCGTCCGGCAGAGATGAGTGGTTCGAAGGCGGGCGGCGTACCCTCGCCCCAGGGCGTGGCGCCGGCGGCGGCGAGGTTCCCGTGGTCGGCGTGGAACAGCCGCCGGCCGTCGTTCATAAGCGGGCCGAGGCCGGCGCCCTCCTCGAGCAGATCGACGAGAAGCGCCGCCTCGGTCGCCGCCGCCGCCTGGCCGAGCCGCCGGGAGAGGTCGGTGAAGGCGCCGAGGTCGTCGTTGACGAGAGCCTGCCGGGTGATGCCGAACATGCGGGCGAAGGTCGCGAGCTTGTAGCTCTCCTTGGCCTCCTCGATCGTCCCCGACTTGATCTCGCCGCTCTCGGGCACCGGCAGCAGACGGGCGCCGGCGGAGAGTTGCAGCCGGTGCCTCGCCTTGAAGTCGCGCGCATTGGACTGGCGCGCGACCCGCTTGAGCGCCGAGGGAACGGCCTGGTAGCTCGCGCGGAGCGTCCGGCCGACGGCGTCGCCCAAAATCAGCGGAAAGTCGCTCGTCGAGTGAAGCGCCCGCTCGATCGTCGCCGACGGCGAGAGCGCCGTCGTCGAGATGCCCCGCACCCGCAGGCTGTCGCGGGCGATGTCGAGGCTGGTCATCGTCACATAGGGCCGCGCGGCCTCGCTCGGCGTGTGGCCGGGCGTGGCGCGGGTGTAGAGCGCCTCGCCGATGGTGCGGGCGCGGACCTCGGGGTCGAGGTAGTCGGTGCCGACCTCGGCGATGACGTTGCGGATCGTCGAGGGGGCGTTGCGGGTCCGCATCGTCTCGAAGGCGGCGGCGCGGGCCGCCTCGGCCGTGGCGCCGGCGTCAACCTGCGCGTCGGTCCATGTCTGGTCCAAATTGGCGACCCGGGCAATCGCCCGGATCTCCGCGTTGACCGCCGCCCGCTCGATGGTCGCCGCGGGCGTGGTGGTCGCCGGCGCGGTGGCCGGCGTCGTGGTGCCCGGCTCGACGGCCGTGGCGGGGGTGTCCGGCATACTCATATCCTTTCGGATCGTCGCATGGCGGTCGGCGGGAAGGGGGACGAGGGAAAGCTCGACGGGGGTCCAGCGGGTCGCGATCTTGACGCGCCGGCCGCTTTCCACCGTCTCTTTCCATGTTTCAACCGTGTAGCCGACGGACGTCCCGCGGATGTGCCCGTCGAGGATGTCCTGAATGATCGGGTCGAGGTCGGGCCGGCGGGACAACCGGATGACGGCCCTGGCTTCCGCGCCGACCGTCCATGCCTGGATGACCGATCCCAGGACGTCGCCCAGGTCGCCCCGCCGGTGGGAGTTGAGGACCGGAGCGCCGATGAAGGCGCTCCAGTCCTGCTCCAAGTCCAAACGCTCCTCATAGGCGCCACGGGCATCGTGACGGACGACGCCGGCGCCGGTGGAGAACACCACCTCGAGGGTGCGCGCCTCGGGATTCCACGTCGTCGACGCCAGCGGCGCGCGGCGGGTGACGATTTCGGCGGCGTCGGTCACTGCAGCGTCCCCCGCGTGTCGTCGATCGTGATGCGCGCGCCGGGCACGCGGGATGAGACGATCGCCGCGACCACCTCGGCGAGGCGGCGGAACGGCAGGCCAATCCCGTGCGAAACGGCCTCGAAGGACATCACCTCGCCCGCTTCGAGGCGGCGGTGCATTGCCTCGCAGCGGTCACGGAAGTCCTCCGTCGAGACCCACCCACCGATATCCGCGGGCGTCATGGCCTCGATTTTCACGGGCGAATCCGGCGACGCGCCGTTCGGATCGTCGGTCGCGACGGGCGAGCTCGGATCGGCCAGCAAGAGGAGCACGTCGAGGATGGCTCGCCGTGCGACGGCCCTCATGAAGGCCGGCATGTCGAGCGTCTCGGGCGGGTGTTCGGCAATCCCTGTCATAGCGTGGGTGCCTCCTTGTCGTTGCCGAAGTCCAGGCCGAGCCGTTCCTCGCGGGCGCGGTCGGCGGCGATCTCGCGGTCGAGGGCCTCGACGTCCATCCCCCTGGCGGCGACCGCCTGGCGGCGCGAGCTGAGCCCGGCGGCAATGGCGGAGATCTCGGCCTCGACGTCCTTCAGCGGATCTACCCAATCGATCCGCGGCGGAACGAAGCTGGCGGCGAGGTAGGGCGCCGGGTCGCGGGCGAAGTCCGGCGCGCCGATGCGCCCGGACAGCACCTCGAGCGTTACCCACTTCCGCCAGACCGGCCGCAGGAGCTGGAAGCTGACCACATGGTGCTGCAGCGCCTCGACGCGGCGGCGGAACTCGACGAGCCCGGCGCGGATGCTGGAGTAGCTCGTCTCGCTCAAGTTGCCGTCGAGCATGTGCGCCGGCAGTCCGAAGCCGGCGGCGATCTCGCGGCGCGTCAGCGTGAGGAAGTCGATCGCCTCGGCGCCGATCTTCGCCGGCTCGGAGAACCTAACATCCTGCCCCGGCAGGAGAATTTTCATTTCGCCGGGCTCGAGGCTGACGTCGACCACGCCGCCCGACGTTGAGCCTCCGGCGGACATCGGGTCGCCGGTGCCCTCGGGGGATGTCACGAAGCCGGCGACCAGGGCCGCCACTTTCTGGCGAACCAACTGCGCGTCGACCGCGGCATCGTAATCGGCAAAACGGAGCATCACCGGCGCACACCATGGCACGCCGCGAAGCTGGCCGGCGGTGTCACGGCGAAAGACGTGGCACACCCGCTCGGCCGGCACCCTGACGGTTCCATACTGCGAGACGAAGGGCAGGCCCGGCGAATCCTTGCGCATGTGGTAGGCGGCAACCTTGCCGGCCGCGTCGACCTCGACGCCCTGCAGGACGAACCTGCCGCCGCCGAGGTCGATCGTCAGATCGGCGGGGACCATGTCGGCATCAAGCACGCGCAACTTGAGTCGCCCGGCTTCGTCGACCTCGATGACGACGAAGGCCTCGCCGTCGCGCACCAGCTGGAGCGCGATAAGCGCCTGAAGGCCGTAAAAGTCGGACCGCCCATCGGCATCGGCCTCGTCGGTCCACGCCTCCGCGGCGAGGCCGAGGCCCTCGCGGACGGCATCGATCGGGTGGCTGGATTGCATTTTGATTCCCGTGCCGACGAGGCTGCACACCCATCCGTCGCCGGCCGAGCGGGCCAGCGGGTTGTTGAGGAACAGCGACCGCGAGCGCCGGACGAGCGTCGCGCGCCCGGCGTGCATGGCCGAGACCGCCGACGGCGTCTCGCCGAAGCCCGCCCACCGGCGACCGCCGGCCGCGCCCTCGAAGGCGCGGACCGACGGCGGCGCCGCCTTGGCGGCGGCCGGCGTCTCGGCCGGGCGGCCGAGGAAGCGGGCGAGAACGGCGCGAGGGGAGATCATCGGGCGCTCTCCCTCGCCGCGTCGACGACCGCCCTCACATGGGCGACAATTTCCAGGCAGTCGATGAGCACACCGGCCCCGGGGTCCCCGTTGTCCATCGTCAGGTCGCTTGACGAGAACGACGACCCAAGGCGCTTGATGGCAATCCCCCCGGCTATCTGCGCAATCCCCCTGCGGACCATCGCCCACCTGTCGGTCGTCTCGCTGTCCTTGCACAGGTAATAGAAGATGTCGTCGAGAGCCGAGGCGATAGAGACAGCTTCGCTCCCCGAAAATCCCAAGCGCATCATCCTCGCGACGACGTCGGCGACACAGAGGTCGACGAAGGAATATTTCGTCCACGTGTAGCCGACACCGCCCTGCCGGGTCTCTGGGAAGAGCCCATTGCGATTGCGGAGCGCGCGAAGGTCTGCCGGCAACCATCCGGTCACCGAACAGACCACACCCGTGCTGAAGATTTTTGCCAACGACGTCATAGCGACCAAAATGCACAGAGACGCCGCGCAGATTCAAGAGGGTGCTGAATGTTCGCTTTTTCAGCTAACCTCTTGATATTGCGCGACGTGTGTGTCGGCGCCCTTCTTCGAAAACGATTTCCCGCAAGGCGCCGGCGGTGCCAGCGGAGCGGCCGCCCCGCTTCGCTTGGATATGGGCGCGGCCCACATCCAAATGCCCCTCCTACATCACCGCTCCGGCGAGCCCGCTGCCCGGAAGCTCGGCGAACGTGACAATCCGGGCGTTGGGGAGCAGCGTCGCCGCGACGTCGGGCCGCGAGGCGAGGTCGACGAGGTTGCCGGTCGCGTCGAGGATGCGGCCGACGGCCGTGCGCGAGAACGTCTCGCCGGACTCGTGCAATATGGCCTTCATCACGATAGGATCGTCCGTCGGCATCCGCTCGCCGAAGGCGCTGTACTGGTCGAGATCTCGCTCGATTTGCTTCCTGGTCAACATCACGTCCTCCGATGGCATCGGTGGCACGGCCGGGCGTCACCATGGCGCCTCGATCGCCGTGCGCGTCGGCGCACGATCGCGCCGGCGAAGAGTGTCGGTGCCGCTGGTTGCGTCGGGCTGCGCGCGACCCGCGGCCTTCACAGCCGGCCGACGACCGGGCGCCACGGCCGCCGCTCCTCGGGCCGGCGAGCGAGCCGCGGGTCGAAACCCTCCCGCACGACGAGGGCCTCTCTCTCGTAGAGGACGACCCTGTCGGCCGAGGACCTGGCGCCGACGAGCGTGTCCTCGCCGTCGTAGACGCGGCCGCTGTCGAAGAGCGCGGAGCGCTGGTTGTCGGCGTCGGTCCAGCCGAGCGACGCCTCGTCGGACCCGTCGTCCTCCGCCGGGTCGCTCTCTTCGCCTGGGTCGCTCTCTTCGCCTGGGTCGCTCTCTTCGCCGAAATCGCTGGCCTCGGCGGGGTCGTCGTCCTCGGCGTGGTCCGAGTCCTCCGGCGGGTCGCCGTCCTCGGTGTCGGCGTCGCCGGCGATCTCGTCGAGCAATGCGATGCCGGCCTCGACGACCGCGGCGAGCTGGGCGACGAGGGCGGCATCGATCTGCAGGAAGATGCGGGTAACGGGCGCACGGCTTCCCCGTGCGCGCACATGCATGTTCATGGCGCGGCTCCTTGCACGAATGTGCAGATGTCAGTACGCTGTACCGATAACGTCGCCACATCGTGACGTCAACAGGAAATCAGGACAACGTCACGATGCTCGCGGTTCAGTGTAAGATGGCAAGGGCAGCGTTGGGTTGGGGTGTCCGCGATTTGGCCAAGGCCGCTGGCGTGTCTGTCGACACGGTCTCACGGCTGGAGCGAGGGGAAGATCTGATGCCGCGCACCTTGGCCGCGATGCGCTCTACTCTTGAGGCCGCTGGCGTCGAATTCACGAACGGCGAGGCGCCGGGGGTGAGGTTGAAAAATACGGGTCGGACAGCACTTTCATTGGAGAACAAAGATGGCTGACACAACAATTGTGAAGCCTGTCGGCGGAAAATCAGTCGAAGAGGTTGCACTTCGTCTAATGGAAATTATAGCGCACGTCGAAGATAAGCGTCTAGTTCGCGTGGGGAGCAATGGCGCCCCTCTCTCACCGGAGATAATTGCAGACCGGAAGTGGATACTTGACACATTTGCAGAGTGCCTCACGGCCGCCCGCGGCATCCGCTCCACTTGACGGCGTATGTATCAGCTTATCTAACGGTTCCAGAACGGCTATTCTGAGCCAGCTGCCCTATGAGCCTGATCCACAACGAGCGAACGAAGTACCTCGCGACCTTGCTCAACACGGTCGCCGCGGCGACGATCGTCGCCGGCGTCATCGCGCCCGTCATCGCCTTCACCTATGGTGTCCCCGGCCCGATCGCCGATTGGCTGACGGTGGCGATCAGCCTCGTTTGGCTTCTGACCGGCGCGGCCTTACATTATGCCGTGAGAGTGATCCTCGGGAGGCTGCGGCCATGACCCTGCTGCAATGGTATGCCCTCGTCGGCGTCCCCGCGCTGCTGCTCGCCGGCGCCTACATCGCCACCCGCGTCGCCGCCCACGACGCCAAGGCCGATCGCCGCCATCATCCCGCGGCGGAGTGACGGCCGGTGTCGAGCGCGGTGCCGCGGACCATGTCCAGCACCTCGTCGATCACCTTGGCGCCGCGCTCGGCGTCGAGTCGGACAGTACGTTCCGCCCGGCCGGTCGCCGCTGCCGTCTCCGACGAGAACGACGCAGCGGCAGAGTTTGCCGTTGCGTTGCCCTGCGCGGCGTTTGCAGCGTGAGCACCGGCAACATGTGCCCGCGTCTCCGGATGAAGCTCTTCGTAGATCTCCTTCCGCCGCGCGGTCTGGCGAGCCCGGTCGGACGGAGTAAGCTCCGCCCGACACAGGTTCTCGTCGATCATCGCGAGCTCGGCGTGGAGGTCGTCGTCGGAGACGACGAGCCCGGCGATCTCGGCGAGGCCGAGCCGGCGCGACGCCTCGAGGCGGTGCGCCCCCTCAGTTCACATCCCCCGCCGCCGGCGGCTCCCCCGTCGCCGCGACGTGGGCGCCCGCGAGGATCTGCTCGACGGCGTGGAGCAGCTCGAAGGCGCGATGGGCGAGGAGGAACAGCTCGCCGTCGAGGAGCGCCGGCGGGCTGTCGACGAGCCGCCGGTAGACGAGGTCAAGCGCGATCGTCGCGGCCGCCTTGGTCTCGAAGAACGGCGAGGCGCCCGGCGCGAAGTGCTCCTCGACCGAGGTCGTGTTGCCGCCGGCCCGCCACGCCTGCCGCAGCGCCGCCAGCATCTCGACGCGGTCGGCCTCGACCGTATCCGGATCGGCCAGCGAGATCACCAGGCCCTCGCCGCCGCTCTCGGCCTCGGCCCGATCGGCCTCGGCGCCGTCGGGCTCGGCCGGCCTGGCGGTTCGCCGCCCGTGCTCGTCGGTGCCGAGCCGCATCCCCGCCCTCCCGCGGAAGCCGCTGGCCGGCTGGATGATGCCGGGGCGGGTCCCCCGGAAGTGGCGCGGCGTGTCGTCGGTCATGGGGTTTCCCTTCGTGTTCGTGGTGCAGCCTCGGGGTTGGTGGCGGCGCGCCTCACCCCTTGCCGTCGAGGAGGCGGCCGAGCTCGTGCGCCAGGCGGCGCGGCAGCGCCTCGGCGAGCGTCGCCTCGAAGGCCTCGAAGGCCTTGCCGCGCACCATCTCGCGCGGCACTGACGGGCCCCACAACTTCTTGAGCGGGAAGCGCGCCTCGCCCTCCCGCGCGAAGATGTGCCGCGCGCCGCCCCCCGCCGTCGTCCCGGCCGCGCCGTGGCCGGTGAAGGCACCGGCGTAACGCCGCGGGGTGTTCCACGCCGCGGCGCGGACGCTCTGCCGCATCACGGGATGACCGTTGAAGGTGCCCCGCACCATCCGTATCGACACGCCCTTGCTGTCGATCAGCGAGAAGTGCTTGCCCGTGCCGACAAGCTCATACTGCAGCCGGGCCGGGCTCGACTTGGTGGGCCGCACCGCCTTGTGGACCTTGAGATTCTTGACGCCCATCTCGGCGCTGAGGGCGCGCTTGACCTTGGTGTTCGACATGTCGCCGGCGCGGTTGAGCGCCCGCGACATCGCTTTCTTCGCCTTGCCCGAGGCGACGGCCTTCATTGCCGCCGCCCACTGGCGGGACACCCCGTCGCCCGTGATGACGATCGCCATGGTCAGCGCCTCCGCCGCCGGCGGCGCGCCGGCCCGTAGATCTTTTCGGGCGGCGTGAACGGCAGCACCGCGGCGTCGCCTCCGGGCGGCTCGGTGAGCCGGCCGATGGATGCGGCCAGCGCCGTGACGGGCCGGAGCCGCTCGGCGGCCGCGGCGAGCGCCGCCGGCCCGCGGCAGAGCCTGGCGAGATCGGCCGCCAGCGCATGGATGCCGGCGAGGCCGGCGAGGTTGGTGGTGGGCTGCATGGTTCGTTCCTTTCTCACATGACTCCGTCGACGAACGCCCCCTCGAGGCGCTCCTTGATCTTGCGGCCGAGTTCGTCGGCCACCTGGTTGCCGATCGCCTGCGGATCGGCATTCGTCGTCACGTTCACCGTGACGCTCGTGTTGATCACCGGCGCCGGCGGCGGGTTGGTCACCAGGACCTGCTGCACGCCGCTCGGCTCGCGCATCGCCGAGATCGACGGCGCGGCGAGCGTCACCTCGCGCGGTCCGCCGTCGGCGCCCGCATCGCCGCCCTCGGCGCCCGCCTCGCCGCCCTCGGCGAGCTTGTTGATCGCGGCCGTCAGCGCCGAGGTCTCCGGGGGGGCGACGTTGAGGAATCGCGAGATCCGATCCTCGCCCGACGGCCGCGGCGCGGCGGCGCCGGTGAGGGACCGCGAGATCCGGTCCTCGCCGGCCGGCCGGGACCGCGGCATGGCGAAGCCGTCGCCGGTGCCTCCGCCGGGGGCGACGCCGCGGATGGGCGGCAGCGCGAAGGGCAGCCGCTCCGGCGGCAGCATCTGCTTCGGCGCCGTCGGCGGACCGAAGGTCGGCCCCATGCGCCGCCGCTGGTCCCGCTCGGCCCGCTCGAGGCGCCCCTCGAGCTCGACGAGCGCCGCTTCGGTGGTGCTGCGCTGGCCGGCGAGTGGGTCCACGGCGCCCTCGAAGCGCGGCCGCGGCAGCGTGGTGAGGCGCTCGCGCAACCGGTCGCGCTCGTCGCGCAACGCGACGATCTCGGACTGCCTATCCTTCCAGGTGCCACCCTCGCGCCGCCGTTCGATGATGCCGCCGCCGCGTTCCTGCCCGGCCTCGAAACCGGTGATGTCGCGCGCCGCCATCCGCCCGGCGAGCGCCTCGGCCGAGGCGATGGACGCCTTCAGCGTCGCCTCTTGCGTCCGCAGATCGGCGACGACCCGCTGGGCATCGGCCTTCGCCTTCTTGCCCGCGGCCGAGGCGACCGCAGATTCGGCGCCGGCGATCTCGTCGCGAAGCGTCGACGCCTTGTCGCGCAGATCGTCGACGCGCTTCGCCGCCCGGCGCGCCGCGAGGCCGGACGGATCGTCGGTGGTCGGGTCACCCCAGACCATCTTATCGAAGTCGATCGGCCCGATCGCACCGAGCTTGAAGAGGTCCTCGCCGGTCTTCGGCCTCCACGGCATCCACCACGGATCCTTGCCCTCGTCCGGCGCGCCGGGCCGCTCGATCGCATCGCTCAGCCGGTCGAAGATCGTGTAGCGCTTCTCCGCCTCGTCCAGCATCTCGCCGAGCGCGCCGGCGGCCCGCGTGATCTCGTCGGCGAAGTTCTTCGCCGCCGGCGTCATCGCCGAGCCGAACCGCTCGGCCAGGTTCTCCAATGCCGCGCCGGCGCGGGCGTAAGCCTCGTCGGTGGTCGCCGAGATCCGCCGGAAGTCGGCATCGACCGCGCCGGCGCCATCGCGCGCCGCCGCCCGGAACCTCTCCACTTCCTCGCGGTTCGCCATGATGGCCGAAAGAAAGTTTTTGGCCTGCTTGTCGGGGAAGAGTTGTGCGATCTTGAAGGGATCTCCCTTCGTCAACCGCTCGACTTCGTCAA
>Ga0255338_1003729_pt1 | contig 17486 bp, 13 predicted proteins | sample MeOH1_35cm_T4_19_FD_203715 | JGI IMG/M metagenome (GOLD analysis project Ga0255338, IMG submission 203715) | Sandy soil microbial communities from University of British Columbia, Vancouver, Canada - MeOH1_35cm_T4_195 | ecosystem: Engineered > Artificial ecosystem > Sand microcosm > Unclassified ...
CGACGCCCTTTTCCTTCAGCCGAACGGCCTCTTCGACGGCAATCTCGTCGAAGGGGTTCATGCTCATCTTCACGTTGGCGATGTCCACTCCCGTGCCGTCGCTCTTCACGCGCACCTTGACGTTGTAATCGACGACCCGCTTGACGGGGACCAGAATCTTCATTGGCTTGACTCCATTGAATTGCGAAACGAGGGGGGAGGTGGTAGGGAACCGCGCATTTTAGGCGCCGGCTCTCTGCGCAAATTGTTCAACTCGATCACGTGGCACGGGGACGCAAAAAAGAACGGTCGTGCTTTTCGGCGATTATAGGCGCGCGGCTTCCACGCCTTGCGCTTCAGACGATCCGCCGGTCGCCGCCAGAATGCGCAGCACACGCTGCGGATAGGGGATCTCGATGCCTGCCGCCCGCAATGCTTCGAGGATCGTGATGTTGATCGCCGAGCGCAGGTTGTCCCTGCCCTTGTCCGGATCGGCGATCCAGAAGTTCAGCGTGAACTCCAGCCCATCGGGTGCGAAGTTCATCAGGAAGGCCACCGGCGCCGGATCGGACAGGACGCGCGGCTGCGCCGCCGCCGCATTGCGCATGATGGTCTGCACCTGCGCCACGTCGCTCTCATAGCCCACGACGATCGTGGTCGTGACGTTGAACTTGAGATCGGCCAGCGACAGGTTCTCGACCCGGCTCCCGATCAAGGTCTCGTTCGGCACGATCGATTCGCGCCCGTTCATGGCGCGCACCAGCGTATAGCGCGTCTTGATGTCCGTGACGCGCCCTTCGAAGCCGTCGACCTTGACGTTGTCGCCGATGCGGATCGAGCGCTCCAGAAGAATCACGAAGCCGCTCACATAGTTGGCCGCAAGCTTCTGCAGGCCGAAGCCCAGTCCCACGCCCAGGGCACCGCCCAGGACAGACAGCGCCGTCAGGTCCACGCCCACCGCCGAAAGCGCGAACAGCAGCCCGATCAGCAGCAGCAAGCCGCGTATCGCGTTCGACGCGACCTTGCGCATCGACAAGTCCGCCACCGCCTGGCGCAGGATGCGCGACTCGATGGTGGACGCGATCCACAGCGCGATCACGAGCACCAGCCCGGCCGACAGCGTGCCGTCCAGGATGGTGCGCAGGCTGACGTGCGTCTTTCCGAAGGCGAGCGTGATGTCGTCGAGCGCGTCCAGCACCGGCGGCAGCAGCCCGACGATCCAGAGCACGGCGCCGATCCAAGCGATCCAGGAGATCGTTCGCTCCACCAGCCGGGCCAGCGCGGAGGCCGGGAACACCCCGTGCAATACGCGTGCGAAGAGCCGGATCGCGGCCAGCGAGAGGAACACCGACACCGCGATGCGCAGCAGCAGCACCGGCTGATATTCGAGCGCCGCGCGCCGCACGAGGTCGGTGAAAGCCAACGCCAGCAGCGGGAACAGCAGGCCGTCGAACACGCGCTGGCCGAACCAGATCGACTCCTTCGGCTGGTCGCGGCCGAACCAGCGGCACAGGGCCCAGGCCGCGGCCACGCAGACGACCAGTACGGCCAACTCGATCCAGACGCTGCGCGCATGGATCTGGCCGAGACGTTCGGTGAAATCGTTGATGAAATTCATCGCGCGGAAATCAGAGGTCGGCCAGCACCCGCACATGCTCCTCGACGCTGCGCGCCAGCGCGTCGAGGTTGTAGCCACCCTCCAGCATCGACACGATGCGCCCGTGCGCATGTCGACGCGCCACGTCCATGATGCGGCCCGTGATCCATCCGAAATCCTGCTCGTTGAGCCGCAACTGGCCCAGGTCATCGTCGCGGTGCGCATCGAAGCCCGCGCTGATGAAGATCATCTGCGGCTCGAAGGCTTCGAGCCGAGGCATCCAGTAGGTTTCGATCAGGTCGCGCACATCCATGCCGCGGGTGTAGGCCGGCACGGGCACATTGACCATGTTCGGCGCCGCATGCTCGGCGCCGGTGAACGGATAGAAGGGATGCTGGAAGATGCCCACCATCAGCACGCGCGGGTCGTTGCTGAAAATGTCCTCCGTGCCGTTGCCGTGATGCACGTCGAAGTCGGCGATGGCGACGCGCTCGAGGCCATGCACCTCGATCGCATGGCGCACACCAATCGCGACGTTGTTGAAGAAGCAAAAGCCCATGGCCTTGTCGCGGCAGGCGTGGTGGCCGGGCGGCCGCACGGCGCAGAAGGCGTTGTCGAGCTGCCCCGCCATCACGGCATCGGTGGCCGCGATCGCGGCGCCCGCCGCGCGACGGGCCGCGAGCAGCGTGAAGCGCGTGAGCGTGGTGTCGGGATCGATCTGCGCATGGTCCGGGCCGCCGGACTGCGCATCCTCGACCAACCGCTGGCTCAGCGACTCCAGATGCTCCACATGGGCGAAACTGTGCGCGCGGGTGATCTGCGGCAGCGTGGCAAGCGGAACCTCCCCATGCTCGAGGGCATCTCCGACCCCGGTGATGAGCAGCCGGTCCTCGATGGCATCGAGGCGCGCCGGGCATTCGGGATGCCCGTCGCCCATGTCATGCTTCCAGCAGTCGCGGTGTGTGAAATAGCCGGTTTTACCCATGGTGGAATCGCGCCGAAGCCACACTCGACACGAGCCGCGTGGCTTACGGTATTGTTTGCATATGGATACAAAGATGGACGTGGCCGCGAAGCTCGCCAGTTTGCTGGGCCAGCTTAACACGGTGATCGTGGGCAAAGAGGCGCAGGTGCGTGACTGCGTCGCCTGCCTCCTGGCCGGCGGCCACCTGCTGATCGAAGACGTGCCCGGCGTGGGCAAGACCACCCTGGCCCATGCGCTGTCACACACCTTCGGGCTGCAGTTCTCCCGGGTGCAGTTCACGGCCGACCTGATGCCTGGCGACCTCTCGGGCGTGGCGATCTACGACCGCGGCAAGCAGGCCTTCGTGTTCCACCCCGGGCCCATCTTCGCGCAGGTGCTGCTGGCCGACGAGATCAACCGCGCCAGCCCCAAGACCCAGAGCGCCCTCCTGGAGGCGATGGAAGAAAAGCAGGTGAGCATCGAAGGCGAGACGCGTCCGCTGCCGACCCCCTTCTTCGTCATCGCCACGCAGAATCCGCACGACCAGCTCGGCACCTTCGCGCTGCCCGAATCGCAGCTCGACCGTTTCCTGATGCGCATCTCGCTCGGCTATCCGGACCGCGCGGCCGAGCGCGAACTGCTGGCCGGTGCCGATCGACGCGAGATGCTGGCCCACCTGCCCGCCCTGCTGACCGCCGGCGAACTCACGGCGCTGCAGCAGCGCGTGCTGCAGGTGCATGCGGCCGAACCGCTGCTCAACTACTTGCAGGACCTGATCGCGGCAACGCGCTCGGGCCGCTGGTTCCTCCAGGGCCTGTCACCGCGGGCGGGCATCGCCGTCCTGCGCGCCGCCAAGGCGCAGGCGCTGCTCGCCAACCGGGACTACGTCGCGCCCGATGACGTTCAGGCCGTGCTGCCGCAGACCATTGCCCACCGGCTCACGCCCGTCGGCAACGCAGGCCGCGGCGCGGTGGAGCAAGTGCGCGCGATGAGCGCAGCGGTGCCCTTGCCGTGACCAGACAAGCCGCCGCGCCGCCGCGCGCGTGGCGCACGGGCCCATTCACCGGCGCGCCGATCCGCGCCCGCATCGACCGCTGGTTCCTGTCGCGCCGGCCGCCATCGGACACGCTGGAGCTCACCCAGCGCAACGTCTACATCGTCCCCACCCGCGCCGGCTGGGTGCTGGCCGCAACGCTGCTGGTGCTGCTGATCGCCTCGATCAACTACCAGCTCAATCTCGGCTACCTGCTGACCTTCCTCCTGGCCGGCAGCGTCGCTGTCGGCATGCATGTGTCGCATGGCACGCTTCGCGGCCTCGCGCTGCGCCTGATGCCGCCGGAATCGCCCTATGCGGGCAGCGCCGCCGTCTTTCGAGTCGTGCTGCAGAACACGCGGCGCAGCATCCGCTACGGCATCGGACTGGCGGTCCGCCACAGCGGGCAGTGGTCCTGGTGCGACGTCCCGGCCGAAGGCAGCATCACCGTCGAGGTCGCCTTCCGGCCCGAGCGACGAGGCCTGCATCCGGTGCCGCCGCTCACGGCGGAAACGCGCTTTCCGCTCGGCACCTTTCGCGTGTGGACCGTATGGCGGCCCGCCTCGCAGGTGCTCGTCTACCCCGCGCCCGAACTGAACCCGCCTCCCTTGCCCCCCGGCGAACCGTTGAGCGGCCCGCCCGCCGGCGCCCTGATGCGCACGCAGGCCGCCGTCGAATACGACGGGGTGCGCGCCTACCGGCGCGGCGACCCCTTGAAGTCCATCGTGTGGAAAAAGGCGGCGCGCGCGCAGGCTGCAGGCTCCGACGAGCTGGTGAGCCGCGACGCGCAGCAAGCCCAGCGCAGCGAGTTGTGGCTGGATGCGCATGCCACCGGACTGTCCGATGGGGAAGCGCGGCTTTCGCGGCTGTGCGCATGGGTGCTGATGGCGGATCGGCTGGGCGTCGAATACGGACTGCGGGTGGGAGGAAAGATGGTGACGCCGGCGCAGGGGGAAGGACAGCGGCGGCGTTGCCTGGAGGTGCTGGCGACATGTTGAACTCCGGGTGCTCGGCAGGTTGCACGGAGGCCGCAGGCCGGGACTCGCCGTGGCGGGCGGCCGGCCAGCGCCCCATACTCGCCGACTGCCGTTCCCGGCGCCCCGAACCCGCCGCCAGGGAGGTCCCGTGAAGCTCAAGACCACCCTCCAGTCCCTCCCGCGCGACCCGCGAGACACCCTCTTCCTCCTGGCCGTCATCGCCCTCATCCTGCTGCCTCAGATCCCCAACCTCCCCTGGTGGTGCAGCACTCTCACCGCGGTGATCCTGGTGTGGCGCGGCACGCTCGCGGTCCAGGGACGTCCGCTGCCCGGCAAGGGGTGGCGCATCGCGCTGCTGGGCCTCGCGCTGGTGGCGACCTTCTCCACGCACCGCACCCTCCTCGGCCGCGAGGCCGGCGTCACGCTGGTGGTGATCCTGCTCGCGCTCAAGACGCTGGAACTGCGCGCCCGGCGCGATGCCTTCGTGGTGTTCTTCCTGGGCTTCTTCACGATGCTCACGAACTTCTTCTACTCGCAGTCCCTGCTGACGGCGTTCGCGATGCTGCTCGCACTGCTGGGCCTCCTGACGGCACTGGTGAATGCGCACATGCCGGTCGGCAAGCCACCCCTGCTGCATGCCGCCCGCACGGCGGGATGGATGGCCCTGTTGGGCGCACCGGTGATGCTGGTGCTTTTCCTGCTCTTTCCGCGCATGGCGCCGCTTTGGGGCACACCCAACGACACGATGACGGGCCGCACGGGGCTGTCGAGCTCCATGCGCGTCGGCGCCATCGCCAGCCTCGCGCAGGACGACGGCATCGCGGCACGCATCAAGTTCGACGATGACCGCGTGCCGGCCCGGAGCGATCTCTACTTCCGCGGACCGGTGCTGTCGCAGTTCGACGGCCGGGAATGGACCGCGCCCCCCGCCTTCTCGCGCGCGGTGGCCGCGCCCAATGTGCGCGTACGCGGCGAAGCCATCGGCTACGAGGTCACGCTCGAACCCGCCAACCGCGCATGGCTGCTGACCCTCGATGCCACGCCGGCCAGGCCTTCGCTGCCGGGGTACGAAGTCTTCGGCACCGTCGACCTGCAGTGGGTCGCGAGCCGGCCGATCGGCGACCTGGTCCGCTACCGCGCCGAGAGCTACACCCGCTTCCAGAGCGGCCCGACCCGGCGCAACGCCGCGCTCCAGCCCTATGTGGACCTGCCACCGCGATCGAACCCGCGCACGCTCGCGCTCGCGGCGCAGATGCGAGGCGACCCCGCGCTCGCGCACGCCAGGACGGCGGACTTCGTGCAAGCCGTCCTGCAGCGCCTGCACACCGGCGGCTATTCCTACACGCTCGATCCGGGCGTGTACGGTGACGACACCGCCGATGAGTTCTGGTTCGACCGCAAGGCCGGCTTCTGTGAGCACATCGCCTCCGCCTTCGTGGTGCTGATGCGCGCACTCGACATTCCGGCACGCATCGTGACCGGCTACCAGGGTGGCGAACTCAATGGCGTCGACAGGTTCTGGATCGTGCGCCAGAGCGACGCCCATGCGTGGGCCGAAGTCTGGCAGGAAGGCGCCGGCTGGATGCGGGTCGATCCGACCGGCGCCATCGCCCCCGAGCGCGTCGGCCAGTTCCACCGGCTCGCGCCGCAGCCCGGCCTCATCGCGGGCGCGATCGGCGCGATGAGTCCCACGCTTTCGCTCAACCTGCGCGCCACCTGGGAGGCGATCAACAACAGCTGGAACCAGTGGGTGCTCAACTACACGCAAAGCCGGCAGCTCGACCTGCTGCGCCACATCGGCTTCGACGCGCCCAGCCTGCAGGACCTGGCGCTGGTGCTCCTCGGCCTCCTGGTCACGGTCAGTCTCGCAGGTGCGGGCTGGACCTTGTGGGAGCGCAGCCAGCACGATCCCTGGCTGCGGCTTCTCGGCCGCGCGCGGGCGAAGCTTCGGCAGGCCGGCATCGACGTGCCCGATGCCGCACCGCCGCGCCAGATGGCCGAACGCCTGTCGGATCGCTTCGGCCCCGGCGCGGAGGCCGCGCGGGACTGGCTGCTGCGGCTCGAAGCGCAACGCTACGCGAAGTCGGCGGATCGGACGCTGTCGGCATTGCGGGCCGAGTTCCGCCACCTCGCGTGGCCGCGCTGAAACCACTTGTGTCGCCAACTGAGCCATTGCGCCCGGGCGGCACAATGCGCACGATGCGACGCGCACTTCCGACCCTGCTTCCCATGGCCATGCTTTTCGCGGCGGCCGCCCTCTTCACGGACCTCCCCGCATGGGCACAGCCCCAGGGCAAGAACAGCAACGGCCGGACCAACGTCGTGCGCGGCACCATCCCCTACGCCACGCGCGACGATGCGATGCAGTTCGCCGACGACGTGGCGGCGCGTCGCGGATTGGACCGCGACTGGGCGCGCGCGACCATCGGCCACGCGAAGCTGCTGCCCAATGTGCCGCGCCTCATGCTGCCCGCGCCGGGCGGCGCGGCGAAGAACTGGAATGCGTACCGTAGCCGCATCGTCGATCCGGTGCGCATCGCCGCCGGGGTGCGCTTCTGGCAGGACAACGCGCGCACGCTCGCGCGCGCCGAGGCGGAATACGGCGTACCGCCCGAAATCATCGTCGGCATCATCGGCGTCGAAACCCTTTACGGCCGCAACATGGGCAACTTCCGCGTGCTGGACGCGCTCGCCACGCTGGCCTTCGATTTTCCGCAGGCCCATCCACGCGCCGCCGAGCGGCAGGCCTTCTTCCGCAGCGAGCTCGAAAGCTTCCTCAGCATCGAGAGCCGGACCGACGAAGACCCGCGCATCCCCCTGGGGAGCTATGCAGGCGCCACGGGCATGCCGCAGTTCATGCCGAGCAGCATCGCCAAATATGCGGTCGACTTCGACGGCGACGGGCGCATCGACCTCGTCAACGATCCGGCCGATGTGATCGGTTCGGTCGCCAGTTACTTCAAGGCCTTCGGCTGGCAGCCGGGCATGCCCCCGGTCTATCCGGTGAGCTTCGACGAGAAGCGCCTCAAGAAGGCCGTGCTGCTCGCGCCCGACATCGTGCCCACCTTCAGCGCCGATGCCTTCGTCGCCGGCGGCGCGGTGCTCGAAGGCGAGGCGCTGAATCACAAGGGCCTGCTGGCGCTGGTCGAATTGCAGAACGGCGCCGATGCGCCGAGCTACGTGGCCGGCACGCAGAATTTCTATGTCATCACACGCTACAACTGGAGCAGCTACTACGCCATGTCAGTGATCGAACTCGGCCGCGAAGTGCAGGCCGCGATGGACCAATGACGGACGACGAAGCCCGCTCCCTCCTTCCCTCATGGAACGAGGCATGGCATGCACTCGGCGCGGTGCCCGGCGAGGGTCTCTTCGAAGCCCTTCTCGCCCGTTATCGCGAAGCTCACAGGGCCTATCACACGCTGCAGCACCTGGGCGAATGCCTGGATGGCCTGGCACGCGAGCGAAGCCAGGCCGTGCGGCCCGCCGAAGTGGCGCTCGCCCTCTGGTTCCACGACGCGATCTACGACGTTCATGCGCACGACAACGAAGCGCAAAGCGCCGATTGGGCGCGCCGGGCGCTCCTCGATGCCGGTGCCGCCCCGGAAGTCGCGGCACGCGTGCATGCGCTCGTCATGGCGACCCGCCACGATGTGCAGCCGCAAGACACGGACGCCCGCGTGCTGGTCGACATCGACCTCTCGATCCTCGGTGCACCCACGGCCCGCTTCGCCGAATACGAACGGCAGATCCGCATCGAATATGCGCACGTGCCTCCCGGGATCTTCGAGCCCCGGCGGCGCGGCATCCTCGGCGGCTTCCTGGCGCGCGAGCCGCTCTATCTCACACCCACGGTGCGCGTCCGGCTGGAGCATGCCGCCCGCGCGAACCTGCGGCAGGCCATCGGCTGAGGCCATGGCCAGTGTCGCGCCTGCGCCCGGCGCGAAGAACCCGTCACGAACGCGCGTGCTGCCGCATCCACGCGGCCACCGCCTCGCGCTGCGCAGCCGTGTATCGAAGCCCCAGCTTCGATCGTCGCCACAGCACATCCTCGCCGCTCACGGCCCACTCCTGGTCGCGCAGGAAGTGCAACTCACGTTCGTGCAGGCCGGGCGCGACCTCGGCGCCCAGGTCGGCCATCGAACGCGCATCGCCGATCACCTGCTCGATGCGTGAACCGTACGCATGCGCGAGACGGCGCGCCAAGGCCGGCGCCAACCACGGATGGCGCGCTTCGACCGCAGCCTCGAAACGCTCGAAATCCTCGTCGGGCCGCGAATGCCGCCCGATTCCGCCGATCCATCCCGACAGATCTCCGCCGGCAAGAAAGGCGCCTTCGGTCCACGCGCGCCGCCTGTCGCCGAGCATGCGGCCCACTTCGTCCGCGGCATCTTCGGCCAGCTTGCGGAAGGTCGTGATCTTCCCACCCCACACCGACAGCAATGGTGCGGCCCGGCCGTTGGATTCGAGCAGGTAGTCGCGCGTGACGGCCGATGGATCGCCCGATGCATCGTCGAGCAGCGGGCGCACGCCCGAATAGGTCCACACCACATCCGACGGCAGGACCGGCTTCTCGAAATAGCGACTGGCCTGGATGCAGAGGTAGTCGATCTCGTTCCTGTCGATGTGCGCCGCGCCCGGATCATCGCCATGCAACTCGATGTCGGTGGTGCCGATCAGCGTGAAATCATGCTGGTAGGGAATCGCGAAGATGATCCGCTTGTCCGGGTTCTGGAAGATGTACGCATGGTCATGGTCGAAGACGCGCGGCACGATGATGTGGCTGCCCTTCACGAGCCGCAGATGCCGCGTGGCCAGCAGCTCGCCCCGCGCCGGCCGGGCCACGCCACGCAGGAAAGCCTCGGCCCACGGGCCGGCCGCGTTCACCACCGCGCGTGCGCGCACGGTGCGCCGGCGCCCCTGCGCGTCCTGCAGCACGGCGGTCCAGCCATCGTCTGAACGGCTGGCGCTGACGCAACGGGTGCGCGTCAGCACCTCGGCACCGCGCGCCCGGGCGTCGAGCGCATTGAGCACCACCAGCCGTGCATCGTCGACCCAGCCATCGGAATAGATGAAGCCGCGCTGGAATCGAGGCTGCAGCGGCACGCCGGCCACGTGCTGGCGCAGGTCGACCGACCGCGAGGCCGGCAGCACCTCGCGCCGGGCCAGATGGTCGTACAGGAACAGCCCCATGCGGATCATCCAGGCCGGACGCATCGAAGGGTCGTGCGGCATCACGAAGCGCAAGGGCCGCATGATGTGCGGCGCACTCTTGAGCAGCACCTCGCGCTCCTGCAAGGCCTTGCGCACCAGCGCGAACTCGTGGTACTCGAGATAGCGCAAGCCGCCATGGATCAGCTTGGTCGACGCCGAGGAGGTGTGCGCCGCGAGGTCGTCCTTTTCACACAGCAGGACGCGCCAGCCGCGGCCCGCAAGATCGCGCGCGATGCCGCAACCGTTGATGCCGCCGCCGACGATGAGCACATCGCAATCCGTGGCCGAACCGGCGGGCGGATCCGCCGGCGATCGGGCCGGCAAGGCGCCGGAAACACTCGACGCAGCCGGTACCGACGCAGGACGAACCGCGTCCGGCCCTGGACGCATCGTGCTTTCGTGTCTATTCATTTATCTTCCTTATTGCGCGATTTTCCTCCGCGTTTCCCCTAAAGTCCATTCGTTTTCTTTCGCTTTAAAGTCGATATCCCCCGCACTCCGCCCACTGCCGTGAACCCGAACCCCCGCCAGCTGCAACTTCTGGACACCGTGCGCACACGCGGATCGGCCACGGTCGAGGCGCTCGCCGACATGCTGGGCGTCAGCCTGCAGACTGTGCGGCGCGACGTGCAGCGACTGGCCGACGAAGGCTTGCTCGCCCGCTTCCACGGCGGAGTGCGCGTACCGAGTTCGACCGTCGAGAACATCGGCTACCGCCAGCGCGAGACCCTGAATGCCGAAGGCAAGGCGCGCATCGCGCGCGCGGTGGCGGCGCAGGTGCCCAACGACTGCTCGCTGATCCTCAACATCGGCACCACGACCGAGGCGATCGCCCGGGCGCTGCTGCACCACACGGGGCTGCGCGTGATCACGAACAACCTGAACGTCGCCGCCATCCTGAGCGACAACGCGGACTGCGAGGTGATCGTGGCCAGCGGCTCGGTGCGGTCGCGCGACCGGGCCATCCTGGGGGAAGCGACCATCGACTTCATCCGCCAGTTCAAGGTCGACATCGCGCTCATCGGCGTGTCGAGCATCGAGGCCGACGGCACGCTGCGCGACTACGACCTGCGCGAGGTGAAAGTGGCGCAGACCATCATCGCGCAGGCGCGCGAGGTCTGGCTCGCGGCCGACGCAAGCAAATTCAACCGCCCCGCCATGATCGAGCTGGCGGCGCTCTCGCGAATCGACCGGCTCTTCACCGATGCGCCTCCGCCACCTCCCTTTCCGGCATTGATCGAACGCGCGCAGGTGCGATGCGAAATCGCATGAGCGTCGCCGGCCCCCGCGGGCTTGCGCATGCCGACCGGCTCGCCCGCCACGCCCGGCGAGGCGGCGCCCCCCGCCCTACTGATCGAAGGATCCGACCATGACCTATTTGCTCGCCCTGGACCAGGGCACCTCGAGTTCCCGCAGCATCGTGTTCGACCGCGAAGGACACATCGTCGCAATGGCGCAGCGCGAACTCACGCAGATCTATCCGCAGCCCGGCTGGGTCGAGCACGATCCGCTGGAAATCTGGAGCAGCCAGCTCGCGACCGTGCGCGAAGCGCTCGCCATCGCGAATCTGCAGGTGGCCGACATCCACGCGGTGGGCATCACCAACCAGCGCGAGACCACGCTGCTGTGGAATCGCAGGACAGGCCGGCCCGTGCACCACGCCATCGTGTGGCAGGACCGGCGCTCCGAGCCCCTGTGCGCGCGCCTGCGGGCGGAGGGCATGGCGCCGGCCATCAGCGAAAAGACCGGCCTGGTGATCGACGCCTACTTCTCGGCCACCAAGCTGCGCTGGCTGCTCGACAACGTGCCCGGCGCGCGTGCGGCAGCCGAGCGGGGCGAGCTCGCCTTCGGCACCATCGACAGCTGGCTGATCTGGCAGCTCACCGGCGGCGAGGCGCATGTCACCGACGTGAGCAATGCCTCGCGCACCATGCTCTTCAACGTGCACGACAACCAGTGGGACACCGAACTGCTGAAGGCGCTGGACATCCCCGCCTCGCTGCTGCCGGAGGTCAAGCCCTCGAGCGCCCACTTCGCCGACACCGACGCGACGCTCTTCGGCCGCAGCCTGCCGATCGGCGGTGTCGCGGGCGATCAGCAAAGCGCCCTCTTCGGCCAGGCCTGCTTCGAAGCCGGCATGGCGAAGAACACCTACGGCACCGGCTGCTTCCTGCTCATGCACACCGGCGGAGCCTTCCGGCCCTCGCAGAACGGCCTGCTCGTCACCAGCGCGGCGCAGGCCACGGCCGAACCGCAATATGCGATGGAAGGCAGTGTCTTCGTCGGCGGCGCCGTCGTGCAGTGGCTGCGCGACGGCCTCAAGGCCATCCCCGGCAGCGGCCACGTCCAGGCCCTGGCCGAAAGCGTGCCGGATGCAGGCGGCGTGATGATGGTCCCCGCCTTCACCGGCCTCGGCGCGCCCTACTGGAATCCGGAAGCGCGCGGCACCATCACCGGCCTGACACGCGGCAGCACCGTGGCACACATCGCCCGCGCTGCGCTCGAAAGCATCGCCTACCAGAGCGCCGCGCTGCTCCAGGCCATGAGCCGCGATGCCGTCGCCGCCGGCGGCACCCCTGTTGCCGAGCTGCGCGTCGATGGCGGCGCCTGCGTCAACAATCTGCTGATGCAGTTCCAGGCCGACCTGCTGGGCATTCCGGTGGTACGGCCCGAGGTGATCGAAACCACCGCCCTCGGCGCCGCCTATCTGGCAGGGCTTTCGACTGGCGTCTACAGCGGCACACAGGAACTGGCATCACTCTGGCGCGCCGAGCGCCGTTTCGAGCCGAACCTGAGCCGGGCCAAGGCGGACGAAGCGATGGCGCGGTGGGAACAGGCGGTGCGGAGAGCGACGCTGGCCTAGCCCCGCGCGCGCGCCGTCCACTGCCTATTCACTGTACGAGCGCACGAAGCGCAGGTCCACCTCCACGTCCCGGAAGGACGCATCCAGGCTTGCCACGTTCGCGAGCAGCTTGTACTCGCCCGGCATCAGCTTCACCCTCAGGAGCTGCTTCACCAGGGCGCCGCTTTCCCATGTGGAGATCGACAGGTGTTCCGATTCGACCGTGCGGTCGAGCACCTGCCTGAAACGCTCGACATCGCTCTGCAGCAGTTCGACATTGACCGGCAGAGGTCTGCCCAGCGCCTTGGGATAGGCGGAACCGTCGCCCACGGCCAGACCGAGGATGCGTCCGCGCATCTGGTCGTCACCCTTCGGGTATCTGAACGCGAGAGTCACCGCGTAGTGCCCCTCTTCAGGCACCCGGAAGAACACCCCGACATTCCGCGTCTCGCCGCGAATCAGCGGCAGCACCATGGGCGGCTCGGAAAGCTCGGGCTTGTCGAAGCAACCGGTGACCAGGACGATCAGCGCAGGAACAAGAAACAGAAAGCGCGCCACTCGAAAGGCGCTTCGATGCCGACCGCCGCGCCGAAACCAGGAAGCACCCCGCTCAAGCCCGACACACGACCAACGGTCGACAAACGACACCGTCGCGCGCACCTGCACGCTCGCACATCCACCCTGCATGGGGCCTCCCTGAACCTTGGATTCGAATCAGGAAGGACGATAACCCAGCCTCTTGCTCCAAGGCCTCCCCCAGAACCAAGATGAGCCGTTTCACGTTGCACCCCCGCGACGGATTGTCAACAACCCACAGCGCACGCAGGCTGAGGGTAGCCCAGTGAACACCGCGGCACCGGCTCCGCCGGGCCGCCGGTGTTGCCCCCTGCAAGGGGGTTGGCGAAGCGACACGCAGTGCGCGAAGCCTGGGGGTGCACCAATGCCGCCGGGCCGCCGGTGTTGCCCCCTGCAAGGGGGTTGGCGAAGCGACACGCAGTGCGCGAAGCCTGGGGGTGGGCTCAATGCCCCGGAACCAGAAAGTCCTGACTGATTCGCCAGCCGATGTCGTTCACGCGGTCGAGGAACTGGGTCAGATAGGCATGCAGGCCGGTCGCGAGGATTTCGTCCACCCGACCGTACTGCAGGTCGGCCAGCAGCTTGCCGGCACGCCGACGGGTTTCTGCGCTCTGGTCGTTCTGCACCTTCTCCAGGTTGCTGACGACCTCGGCCAGGCTCGCATGCAACGAGCGCGGCATGTCGGCGCGCAGGATGAGCAATTCGGCCACGCGCTCGGGCTTGATCACGTCGCGGTACACCTTGCGATAGACCTCGAAGGCCGAGACGCTGCGCAAGATGGCGCTCCAGTGATAGAAGTCGTACTCCTGGTCCTCCTCGGTCGCCGTGCCGAAGAACTCGCTGTTGAGCGCGTGGAACTTCACGTCCACCAGCCGCGCCGTGTTGTCGGCACGCTCGATGAAGGTGCCCAGGCGCGAGAAGTGGAAAGCCTCGTCCTGCAGCATGGTGCCGAGGGTCACGCCACGCGACAGATGCGAGCGGAACTTCACCCATTCGAAGAACTGGCCCGGGTCGCGCTCCAATTCGCCGGAGCGCAGCATGCGGTTCACTTCCAGCCAGGTGGTGTTCTGCGTTTCCCAGGCTTCGGTGGTGAGCGCACCGCGCACGGCGCGCGCGTTCTCCCGCGCGGCGCGCAGGCAGGAGAGGATGGATGAAGGATTCGACTCGTCCTTCACCATGAATTCCATCACCGCGTCCGGCCCGATCTGGTCGTACTTGTCGTTGAAGGACGGCAGCAGTTCGCTGATGGACAGCAAGCCCTGCCAGCCGAACTTGGCGACTGCGGCCGACTGCGGCAGCAGCGAGGTCTGGTAGTTCACGTCCAACATGCGCGCCGTGTTCTCGGCCCGTTCGGTGTAGCGCGACATCCAGTAGAGATGGTCGGCGGTGCGAGACAACATGATGCGGAGCCCTTCTCTCTGTCCAGCGATCGTTCGTTCGTTCTTCGTTCGGTCAGGACTGCAGTTGCGACTGGGACAGCGACTGCGCGCGTGCCCTGCCGCTGCGGTCGGCTTCGAGGATCCAGGTGTCCTTGGTACCGCCGCCCTGCGACGAATTGACCACCAGCGAACCTTCCTTCAACGCGACGCGCGTGAGTCCGCCCGGCACCATCTGCACTTCCTTGCCCGACAGCACGAAGGGGCGCAGGTCGATGTGGCGCGGCGCGATGCCGGCATCCACAAAGGTCGGCGAAGTCGACAGGCTCAGCGTCGGCTGCGCAATGTAGCCGTCGGGCTTGGCGATCACCGCCTTCTTGAAGTCCTCGATCTCGGCCTGCGTCGCGGCGGGACCGATGAGCATGCCGTAGCCGCCGGCGCCGTGCACTTCCTTGACCACCAGGTCCTTCATGTGCGCGAGCGTGTAGTCGAGGTCCTCCTTGTTGCGGCACATCCAGGTCGGCACGTTCTTGAGAATGGGTTTCTCGCCGAGGTAGAACTCGATCATCTTCGGCACGTACGGGTAGATCGACTTGTCGTCGGCCACACCGGTGCCCACCGCGTTGCAGATGACGACGTTGCCTTCGCGATAGGCGCGCATCAGGCCGGCGCAACCCAGGGTGGAAGTCGGGCGGAACACCTCCGGATCGAGGAAGTCGTCGTCCACCCGTCGGTAGATGACGTCGACCCGCTGCGGTCCGCGCGTGGTGCGCATGTAGACGAAGTTGTCCCTGACGAAGAGATCCTGCCCCTCGACCAGTTCCACGCCCATTTGCTGCGCCAGGAAGGCGTGCTCGAAATAGGCGCTGTTGTACATGCCGGGGGTCAGCACCACCACAGTCGGCTCGGCGGTCGCCGGCGGCGCCGAGGCCCGCAGGGTTTCGAGCAGCAGGTCCGGGTAATGGGCCACGGGCGCGACGCGGTTCTGGCTGAACAGTTCCGGGAAGAGCCGCATCATCATCTTGCGGTTTTCCAGCATGTAGCTCACGCCGCTGGGCACGCGCAGGTTGTCTTCGAGCACGTAGTACTCGCCGCTGCCGCTGGCATCGGGCGCGCGCACGATGTCGATGCCGGAGATGTGCGAGTAGATGTCGTTGGGCACCTTCACGCCGACCATCTCGGGCCGGTACTGCGCGTTCTTCAGGATCTGGTCGGCCGGGATGATGCCGGCCTTGATGATCTCCTGGTCGTGGTAGACGTCGCTGATGAAGCGGTTGAGCGCAGTCACCCGCTGCACCAGCCCTTTTTCCATGGATGCCCACTCTTCGGCAGGGATGATGCGCGGCAGCAGGTCAAAGGGAATGAGCCGCTCGGTACCCGAGCCGTCCTCGTCCTTCGCGCCGTACACCGCGAAGGTAATGCCCACGCGGCGGAAGATCATTTCCGCTTCCTCGCGCCGCGAACGCATCAGGTCACCGGACTGCTTGCCGAGCCATTGGTCGTAACGCTTGTAGTGGCTGCGCACCGCCGCGCCGTGATAGGGCAGCGATTCATACATCTCGTCGAATTTGTGCATGGGACGACCAAACTCCTTGGACGTAGCTTAGCAAGTTCAAGGCCACGAACAATCGAACGAGGACAGGCACGGGAGGCGCGGAGGAGCCGGCTACGCCCGACAACGAGCGCCGCCGCCATGCCCTGTCGGGCCAGGCACTCACGCGCGAGAGCCGCGATACGGACTGGCAGGTGACTGCGGCAGACGCGCGATGCGGATGCGGCCGGGGGAGCTGGAGGTGGTGCACCCAGAACCGCCATGGAGCATGCGCTCGCAACTGACCCAAGCATCAACCAACTGGCTCTTGGTCATTTGCTCTTGCTCATGATCGGCACTGCGAAATGTTCGTGACGTTTGCGCAGCCCTTTCCCGAGCTCCGCATGCTGCGCGGGCCGAATCTTGCTGTAAGCAATGTAGAAAGCGGCGAGAGCGAATGAATCCGCATTTCGATATGAGAGGTTTTTCGCCACTTCCGCAGCCGTGCTTTCGCCAGGTCGCGCATTATTCGCCAGACCCATCTGTTGCATGTATTGAGGAAAGTCCATGGCCGCTTCCGCATGGATATCCATCTTCAATTTCCCGACATCGCCTGTTGGCAGGAGGGATAACGCGGTCAGATCATGTTTTCCCGGCTCCTTCTTCACCCCGACGTAGGCGTAGTCGAGAGTTCGCAGCGCGCCGTGCGATAGCTCGTGGGTGACGACGTGCGCCAGATGCTCCTTGCCCAGATGTTTGATGCTCTTTATTTCGCTGAATTTCTCTTTTGTCGTGACAACGTACTTTCGCTTTTTCCTGTCGGACCTGTCGTATTCATCCAGGAGAATAAATGCGGCTGAGCTGGAACCGTGACGCGCATTCGCTTTGGCTTGGTCCAGGGATTCGACATTGACTTCCGGATCAAATTCCTTGACCGCCGAGCGCAGCAACTTGATGTCGGAAAGCCATTTCTCACGGAACTCCCTGCTGTCGGTCGAGAAAAACGTTTCGGCGACCGGCGTGATCGGGTCATCCTCTTTGGGGCTCAGATGGGCCGCCAGAATTTCGGAGGCGGCATCGAGTCGCTCCAAGGCAATCTTCTTCGCCTTGCCCAAGCCCGGTGCCCTCCCATCGGGGTCCAGGTAGGTCATCGGATTGTTGCGCGCCATCCGATACAGGTTGAGCCCATCGACACTGCCCGCCGGATCCGGGCTGATCCATCGGGCCAGCCAGGGTGCGTAGTAGCGATAGCCGTAGTCGTACAGGCCCGTGCCCGCGCGCTCGCTGAGTCGCTGGTGCTCGGCGCTGTACCCGAGCTCGCCCAGCACTTCCCGCTCGACGCCTCCGGCCAGTTGCAGCCAGCGTCCCTTGAGTCGCCCCGAGACGTGGTAGGCGCC
>Ga0255338_1003730_pt1 | contig 17485 bp, 17 predicted proteins | sample MeOH1_35cm_T4_19_FD_203715 | JGI IMG/M metagenome (GOLD analysis project Ga0255338, IMG submission 203715) | Sandy soil microbial communities from University of British Columbia, Vancouver, Canada - MeOH1_35cm_T4_195 | ecosystem: Engineered > Artificial ecosystem > Sand microcosm > Unclassified ...
ACAACACCGAAGTGTTCCGGGTGATGGTCGACGCGCTCGGCTTGGCCAGTGGTGACTAGGTCATCGCGCGATCAGAGCGCTTCGTTCACCGCTCGTCCCCGCGAAAGCGGGGACCCAGTGCTGACTTGAGGAGGGAACGCCGCGCTGGATTCCCGCTTGCGCGGGAATGAACGGAGTGTATTCGGTCAGCCCGGAGTATCACCCGACCAAACGCACCGAGCCGTCGGCGGGCAAAATGCGTTCGCCGACGACGCGATTGCGGCCGCCGGCCTTGGCTTGATAGAGGCGCTTGTCGGCGATCTCAAACAACGTGTCGTAGTCAGTCGCATCGCGCGGGCACGTCGAGACGCCGATGCTGACAGTGAGGCGGCCTTCTGCATCGCCGCTGCCGGCGATGCGCCGGCGGATGCGCTCGGCGAGCGATAGCGCGTCCTCGGCATTCACGCCGTCGCCGATGACGACGAACTCCTCGCCGCCGAAGCGATAGGTGAAATCGGAAACACGCGCGGCCGCCATGATATCGAGCGCGATGCGCTTGAGCGCCTTGTCGCCGGCGGCATGCCCGAACTGGTCGTTGAACGCCTTGAAGTGGTCGATGTCGACGAGCACCAGCGCCAGCGGCCGTCCCGCGGCGGCGGCATGCTCGACGGAACGGCGGCCATGCGCTTCGAGCGAATGACGGTCGAGCGCCCCGGTCAGTGCGTCGCAGCCCGTACGCGCCAGCAAGTCCTCGTAGCGCTCGCGATAAGTCAGCGTGTCGAAGATGTCCCAGATCTTGGGCGCATCCTTGCGGCGTCCGATCGGCCGCTCGAAATAGAGCAGATAAACGGTAGCGAGCACGCTGTAGAGCGCGACCGCGCCCATCTTGGCGGCCCAGCCGCCGACGAGCACGCGCAAGCCCGCGCCGGTGAGCATGTGCAGGCCGGTGAAGAACGCGACCTGATCGAAGCTCATCACCAGCACGCCGCAGACGAACACCCGCGGGAATACGCGGTCGCCGAACCACGCGCGCGAGCGTTCGTAGAGCAGGATGATGATGATGCAGTCGAAGAACAGGATCGCCGTTCCCCACACCATCAGCGCGCCCATCTCGTTGAGGAACGCGAAATCGGCGGCGCGGCTCGGCGCGAGAGACACGAGCGTGTGCTGGCGCATGATGAAGGCGAGCACGAACAGCAGCACGTTGCCGAACAGAAGCCCGTAGATCGGCTGGCGCACCACCACCGCGTCCTCGCGGATGTAGAGCAACAGCAGCATCATCAGCTTGCCGGTGAACAGCACGGTCGAGCCGGGCGACGCGATGATGCCGTAAGGGAGCGAGACGTAGAAGATGCTGGCAAGATAGGTCTCAAGGAAGTGCATCACCCCGAGCGCGCAGAAGAACGCGCCGAGCCCGATGCGGCTGCGCGCGCGCAGCAAGGCAGCCAACGCGACGAAGTAGACGACCGCGTCTCCCCCGAGCAGAACGACGTTCAGAATCTCAGCCATTGCGCTGTTGGCTCGCGCCCCCCGGGCGAAACCAGGCCCCCACCCGGATTCAACAGTATCCTGCCGTTAAAACGGCTAACAAGTCTTAGCAGGAATCTAGCCGCGGCACGAACGATTCGCTGCAAGCGCAAAAACTCCGGCGACATGGCACGCCCATACCGCATCGCCGGTGGCACTCGGTTTCGCGAAATCTCAGTTGGCGGCAAAACAATAGAGCAAGCCGTCCCCGCCGGTGGACCGCAGATCGGCCTGGCTGCAGCCGCCTTCCGGCCCGCGCGAGGGATGCGACGAGTTCCACGACTTCGAGGGCGCGTCGTCCTGCAGGCCGCGGCGGTCGGCATGGCCGAGCATCGCGGCGCCCTGGGTGCTCGACGTCCAATTGCGGCAGGTGCGGTCATCGGGCCCGCTGAAGGCCGTGCCGTCGGCCTGCGAACCGGTCAGGATGTCATGACGGTTGGGCGTGTCGCCGCGGCCATTGATGACGTCGCCCTTCTCCGACAGCGCCGTCTGCTTGGTCAGGTTGTTCTCGCCGTGAAGCTCGGCGACGTCCTTGGCGACCACCACGCCCTTGGCGTTGGTCCACGGCCCTTTGCCGATGCGGTCCTTGGCGTTCACGGCGCCGTTGCCCTGGGTGGACAGATAAGCGCGCCAGGTCTTGCCGCCCGCCCCGGCCGCCTGGGCGAGCTGTTGGCAATGGGCGTCGGCACCGGCGAGGCCACCGAGATCGGCGCCCTTGCCGATCCCGACGCTCGTCACGAAGAACGTCATCGTCGACTGTTGCGCCAAGGCAGGCCCGGCACATAGCAAAGCAAGACAGGCGGCGACCGGCGCGCCTCTGCGAAGAACCTTCATGGCATTACCTCCCAGCTTGGCACGGCAAAATCGCCTGCCATCGGCAGAAACCAACACTTCAATGCGCGCGACTATTCCAGGGAACATACAAATGCGTGAAGCGTCCTCGGCCACGGCCCGCCGGATCGCGCGCAGTCCGACAGCGATCGGACACGCGCAAATAAAAAGCCCGGCGTCGCCGCCGGGCTAGAGCATTCAGCGAAGTTCTAAAGACCTCAGGCCGGCTGCAGATTGCCGGCGGCCTGCTTGCCGCGCTCAGTCACGATGTCGTAGCTGATCTTCTGGCCTTCAACCAGCGAGCGCATGCCAGCGCGCTCGACGGCCGTGATGTGCACGAACACATCCTTCGAGCCGTCATCCGGCTGAATAAAGCCATAGCCTTTTTGAGTGTTGAAGAACTTCACAGTTCCGACGGGCATCAATAGTTCCTTTCACGCGTCTCTCGTTGAGCGACCCCGCAACCTATCGCAGGGGCGGCAACAATCAGTTTTGGGGGGTCACTTGAGGCGCAGTCCAAGACTGGAGCGTGGCAGCAAGGTGAGGCCGAAAACCAGGTTGCAAGCGGCCAAATAAACGGAATTCATTACTTGGTCAACGGGAGGCGGTATCGAGAGATACGAATACAATTTTATGAATTGGTAATAGCGCGGTCATATAGTCCCGGCTCCGCCGAGGCAAGCCTTAACAGGCCGTGAATCGTTCAAGGCTGCGCCGCCGAACAATCAGACAATGCGCAAAGACCAAAGAAAATCTCAGCGCCGCCCGGTTCGCTACGCGGCGTGGCTCGCACTCGCGCCGGGCGAACTGCAGGACTGTGCGTTGTCCGACATATCCGACACCGGCGCCCGCATCGACATCGAGAACTCCGACAAGCTGCCGAACGAATTCGCCCTGTGGCTGGCGAGCAACGGGTCGGCGCGGCGAAACTGCCGGGTAGTTTGGCGCACCGCCACGCAGGTCGGCGTGCGGTTCGAAGGGCGGCTCGCCAATGGCGAGCGCGCGGCGCTGACGCGGTATACACCGATCTAAGCGGCCGACTCTAAACGGCGAACTCTAAGCAGCCGGCGGCGCCGTAGGCGCCGCCGAATGGTTCTATAGATCGCCGGCGCGGTCTCAGGCCTGCTGAATGGCAGACAGCAGCCAATCACCACCGCGCGAGCGCATGAACGTCCACAACTCGGTCGCCTCGCTCGGGCTGCCGCCCTCGACGGTGCGGCCGCTGGCGCGCTCGACCATGCGATCGGTGAGCGCGAAGCGCATGGCGACGGTCGCATACTCCGTGTTGCCTTCGCGCCAGGCTTCGGCGAGATCGCCCTGCAGCAGCTTCACGTCGCTGACCTGGTTGATCAGGCCACGGCTCGCATTGTCGGAAAGATCCTCGGAGAAGTAAGAGAGCATCTCCGGCGTCACCAGGCGACGCAGCGCGTTCAGGTCCTCCGCCGAATAAGCGGCCTGCACCTCGCCGAGCAGGCGTTCGAAGGCATCGTAGTCGTTCTTCTCGACGGAGAGCGGTTCGCCCGCCGGCTTGTTGCCGCCGAACATGCCGCCAAGACCACTGCCAACTCCACCGCCCAGTCCGTTGAAGGCATGCGCGCTCGGGCCGCCTTGCGCGACGCCCGGTGATGGCGCGGCGCTCGCGTAAGCCGGCGCGTTGCGACGCTGCCACCAGGCGAAGATCAGACGCGCGACGATCACGACCAGCGCGATCTGGATGATGAGACCGAGGATGGAGGCAAAGCCCCCCATGCCGCCGAACAGGCCGTGACCGAACAACAGACCGAACAGGCCGGCGCCAAGGAAGCCCGCAGCGAGACCGCCGAGCAGTCCGCCGCCGAACATGCCACCAAACAAACCCGGACGCGCCGCGGTCGCAGCACCCGCGGTGCTGGCCTGACCCGGCTGCGTCATCGAACGCTGCAGCGGCGCGGCGGTCGAAGGCGCGGTCTGCGTCGGCGCCGGCGTCGAATAGGTGCGCGTGCCACGGCTGCCGGCGGACGATCCGCGGCCCGCGCGCGCGTCGGCATAATCGGCGGCAGCGACAACAAGCGCGGTCGCAATCGCGGCAATCGCAATCACGAGGCGGTGGCGAGTCATGGTTCTGTCTCCCGGCCATAATCGGCTCGAAGAGAATATGTGCGCGGACCTCGATTTGTAAGGGTCTGGAGGCCACCTGCGTCCCGGAGTCGCGGCCGGAAAAAGCCGTCTTGACGCCACTGGAATGTCATGCCGGGGACAGGAACTGAGGCGGCCATTTAGCGATTGCTCAAGCATACCGCAGTAAGCAGAGGGCGATGACGATGACCATGCGCCACGCCGCGATTGCCGTGTTGACCCTGAGCGCGTCGGCGGCTCTGGGCATGGCGGCCGCGCAAGCCAAACCGACGCCGGTCGAGCCGATGCGCCTGACATCTTCAACGGAAGAAACATCCATGGCGACCGGCCCCGCCGGCGCGATGCTGGAATCCGACTACTTCCGCGCGCCTCAGCGCCCGCTCACCGCCGGACGCGTTTTTCCCTGTCGTTTGCAGATATTCGACAAGATGAAGCTCGCGCAATCCTGCCATTGAGCAGGGGAACCTGCGCGAACGCCAACCGTTATTGCCTCACGAGGTTGAACTTACGGAAACCGCGGCAATGTCCATGCCGCGCAACCGAAGGGGCGAACCATGTTGGGCACTGTTCTTATTATTCTTCTGATCCTGATGCTGATCGGCGCCGTTCCGCGCTGGGGCTATTCCAGCGGCTGGGGCTACGGACCGTCGGGCATCGTCGGCATTCTGCTGATCGTCGTCCTGGTGCTGGCATTGACGGGACGGGTGTAGCGATCAGCTTGCGAGCGTCTGCTTCACCTCGGCGACGAGTTGCTTGAGCGTGAACGGCTTCGCCAGGAATGCGTATTGCTCCTGGCTGGGAAGGTTCTTGGCGAACGCTTCTTCGGCGTAACCCGACACGAAGATGATCTTCACCTTCGGGTCGCGCCGGCGAAGCTCCTTCAACAACGACGGCCCATCCATCTCCGGCATGACGACGTCCGAGACGACAAGATCGACCGGACCTTCGCGCTCGATCACCTCGATCGCTTCGACACCGTTGCTCGCCTCGATCACCGTGTAGCCACGTGACGTGAGGCCGCGCGCGTTGAGCGCCCGCAGGCCCTCTTCGTCTTCGACCAGGAGGATCTTGCCGTGGCCGGTCAGATCGGCAGCGGCGGCTTTGACGGTCTCCACGGCCGCGGCCGCACCGGCAATGGCCGGCGCTTCAGTGGTCGCTGGCGCCAGTTCTTCGGCGCCGGGCACATGCCGCGGCAGGAAAATACGGAACGAGGTGCGGCCCGGCTCGCTGTCGGCATAGATGAAGCCGCCGGTCTGCTTGACGATGCCGTACACGGTCGAGAGGCCGAGGCCGGTGCCCTTGCCGACTTCCTTGGTGGTGAAGAAGGGCTCGAAGATCTTGTCGATGATCTCGGACGGAATGCCGGTGCCGGTGTCGGAGACCTCCACCATCACATAGTCGCCGCTCGGCATGCCCTTGGCGCCGAGCCGGCCTGCATCCTTGGCTTCGACATTGACGGTGCGCACGGTGAGCTTGCCGCCCTCGGGCATGGCGTCGCGCGCATTGACCGCAAGGTTCACGACCACCTGCTCGAACTGCGAGATATCGACCTTCACCGGCCAGAGGTCGCGGCCGGGGACCACCTCGAGCTGCACCTTCTCGCCGATCAGCCGCTTCAGAAGCATGCCGATGTCGCTCAGGACCTCGCGCAGGTCGAGCACCTGCGGGCGCAGCGTCTGCTTGCGCGAGAACGCCAAGAGCTGCCGCACCAAGGCGGCCGCACGATTGGCGTTCTGTTTGATCGACATGATGTCCTTGAAGGACGGGTCGGTCGGCCGGTGCGCGTTGAGCAGAAAGTCGGTCGCCATCATGATGGCGGATAGCACGTTGTTGAAGTCGTGCGCGATGCCGCCGGCGAGCTGACCGACGGAGTCCATCTTCTGCTGCTGGTTGATGCGGTTCTCGAGCGTGCGCTGCGCCGTGGTCTCGAGCGCGTAGACGATCGCCGCCTCGCTGTCGCGGTCCTTCTCCTCGACCGCCGAGACGAAGAAATTGGCGTAGCGCTCGCCGGTGCCGGTGAGTGCAGCTTCGACCGGCGCGATCTCGCCCTGCCCTTCGGCGGCCTTACGGATGGCGGCCTCGAGCGCCTGCCGGTCGCGTTCGTTGACCACCGCCAGGATCGAGCGCAGATCGCCCTTGAGGGCGGCCTCGAAGGCGGAGGCAAAGCGCGCATTCGACCGCACGATGCGGCCGGCCTTGTCGACCGTGGCGATCGCCATCGGCGTATTCTGGAAGAAGCGCATGAAGCGCACTTCCGCGGCCCGCTGCGGATCGTGACCTTCATCGACGGCGCGGTTGAGGACCAAAGTGCGCGACGCGCCCGGCCGGCCGTCGGCGCCATAGGCCACCTTGTGGAACAGGCGCACCGGCACCGGCCGCCCGCCCCGTGCACGCAGATCGAGGTCGAGCACCTCGGTCTTCACCTCGCCCGGCGCCGGCGGCAAGGTCGTGAGCAACGCCGCACCCTCGCCGGCGACGATGTCGGTAAGCTTGAGCGAACCGAGGCCCACTTCTGCGAGATCCTGATCGAGCCAGTTGGCCAGCGTCGCGTTGAGATAAACAATGTCGCCGTCGGCATCGACCGAGAAGAAGCCGGCCGGCGCATGGTCGAGATAATCGATCGCGTGCTGCAGTTCCTGGAAGACGTTTTCCTGTCGCTCGCGCTCGCGCGTCACGTCCGCGATGGACCATACCGTCATGCGCGCGTCGCGCTTGCCGGGGCCCAGCGGCCGCACGCGCATGCGCAGCCAGCGTGCGGGCGCGCCTGCCGGCGCCGGTATGCGCACCTCTTCCTGCAAACGGCGGCCTTCGCGGCCGGCCTTGAGCAGACGGTAGATCGCTTCGGATACGCCCGGATCGCCGACGAAGACCCGCTCGATCGGACGCACGTCATTGGCGTCCGCGGCACCGATCAGGTCGAGATAGATCGCGTTGGCGTAAAAGACGCGGCCGCCTTGATCCGTGACGACGATACCTTCGAAGGCGGTATCCACCACCGCTTTCAAGAGCGGGTTGCCCTGGTCGCGGCCGGCGAAACGCATGATGCCCGAGGCGAGCGCGAACAGGGCGAAAACGCCGATGGTGCCCAAAAGCGCGAGCAGCGTCAGGATGTAGGTCTCGGCATAGGCACGCCCGATATAGACGAGCCCGGCGGCCGCGCCGACGAGCAGGACGGCCACCAGCAGCACCATGCCGACCGAACCCGACCGCGGCGCGCTCTGGCTCTTGTCGAACGCCGGGCGCCTGACATCCGCCCCTGGCGCCTCGTCTTCCGGCGCCGCCGCCCGCGCTGCTCGTTCCTGGTCCGTCATATTGACCCTTGTTTCACCCTGCGACGGGCGCCGCACCTCGCCTCCTCAAGTGCCTGAGGTGGCCTATGGGCGCAAGGGCTAGAACTGCGTGCATCCCTTGCCGCGCGCCGTTACTACCCGCCCGTCGCCCGGCGCAGTTTCATCACGTAGCCGATCACTTCGGCCACCGCCTTGTAGTGCTCCGGCGGAATCGCGTCCTCGATCTCGACCGTCGCGTGCAGCGCGCGGGCGAGCGGCGGGTTCTCCACGATCGGAATCGAATGTTTGCCGGCGAGTTCGCGGATCTTCAGCGCCAGCGCGTCCATGCCCTTGGCGACGCAGATCGGCGCCTCCATGCCGCGCTCGTACTGCAGAGCCACGGCATAGTGCGTCGGGTTGGTGATAACCACGGAGGCCTTCGGCAGATTGGCCATCATGCGCTTGCGCATGCGCACTTGCCGCAGTTGCTTCAGGCGGCCCTTGATGTGCGGATCGCCTTCGGTGTTCTTGAACTCTTCCTTCAGTTCCTGCAGCGACATCTTCTGCCGCTCGTGCCACTGCCGGTACTGGAACAAGTAGTCGACCGCCGCGACCAGCGCGAGCATGGCGACCACCGCGCCCATCAGCTTGAGGGCGAGCACCTTGATGAAGGGCAGCAGCACCGCCGGATCGGTGCTGATGAGACCTTCGAAGCGGTGCCGCTCCGGCCACATCAGCGCGGTCAGCACGACGCCGACCAGAATGAGCTTCACCAGGCCCTTGGCGAAGGTGGCGAGCGTCTGCACCGAGAACAGGCGCTTGAGCCCGGCCATCGGCGAGATCTTCGAGAACTTCGGCGTCAGCGACTCGAAACTCCAGACCAGCCGATGCTGAATCATGTTGCCGCCGACGGCCGCGACCAGCAGCACCAGGAACGGCACGGCCAGCGCCGTGATCAACTCGACGCCGATCTTCTGGAACAGCCCCGGCAACGCCGGCCCGTCGACGCGGATCTGATGCGCGTTGGCGACGATGCCGCGCATCGAGGTCATCAGGCTCGAACTCATGCTGCCGGAGAAGATCATCAGCACCAAGGTCGCGCCGCCCATCACGAACCAGGTATTGACCTCCTGGCTCTTGACGACGTCGCCGCGCTGAAGCGCTTCGTCTAACCGTTTTTGTGACGGTTCTTCTGTTTTTTCATTGTCGGAATCCTCTGCCATGCCGCGCCCTGCCTATCCGTTGGGTGCGAGCTGGCCGAGGACGTTCCCGATGTAGCCGGTGAACAAGCCCATCATGGCTCCCAGCACGAGCATCAGGAGCATCAGGCCCACCAGAATGGTGACCGGAATGCCGATGAAGAACACCTGCATCTGCGGCATCAGACGCGACAGCACGCCGAGGCCCAGATTGAACAGGAGACCGAAGGCCAGGAACGGCGCCGACAATTGCACGCCGATGCGGAACGCGGCCGCGACGATGTGCGTGATGTGCTGCGCGACGTCGCCGGAGAGCGGCATCTCACCGGGCTGGAAGATCGTGTAGCTGTCGTTGATGGCGATGATGACCAGATGATGCAGGTCGGTCGCGAATATCAGCGCGATGCCGAGCAAGGTGAGGAAATTGCCCAGGATCATGCCCTGCTGATCCTGGGTTGGATCGATCGCTGTGACGAAGCCGAGCCCCAGTTGCTGCGCGATGATGGCACCGGCGGTCTGCAGCGCGGAGATCGCGAGCCGCGCGGTCATGCCGAGCACGGCGCCGACGATGATCTCCTGGAACAGAATGATGAGCACCGGCGCCAGCGTATTGAGATCGACGGCGTAGGCGCGCTGATGCAGCGGCGTGATGAGGCCCGTCAGCACGAGCGCAACGGTCAGGCGCACGCGCGAGGGAATGTTGCTCTCGCCGATGCCGGGCAGCAACATCATCATCGTGCCGACGCGCGCGAAGGTCAGCAGGAACGCCGCCGCGAGCGCCGGCAGGAATGAGATGTCGACGCGCATCAGCCTATCCGCGCTCGAAGGTCTCTCGAACAGTCATGCCGCGGTCCGCATGGAGCCGAGGTCCTACCCGGCATCCATGATTCTCTTGTCTCTTGCAAAAGAAAGACGCGGATGGCCGGAACGATTCCGGCCATCCGCATGACATCAGCCGGTGACGATGCGCGCGGCGATGCGCAACATCTCGGCGTGCAGCTTTTCCGCCATGAACGGCAGCGCGATGAGTAACGAGACGAAAATCGCCAGGATCTTCGGTACGAAGGCGATGGTCTGCTCCTGCAACTGCGTCAACGCCTGCAGCAGCGAAACCGCGACACCGACCGCGAGCCCCACCAGCATGACGGGCGCGGAGACGAGGATCAGCGTGAAGATCGCGTCGCGACCGATATCGAGAACTTCAGGTCCTGTCATGACGACTGCTCTGCCCTGCGGCTTCGCGCTCTTTTGGCGCGTAGGCCTGTTCGACCAAGGATTAGATCGGCATCCGCATGATTTCTTCGTAGGCTGCGATGACCTTATCGCGCACCGCGACCACCGCATCGATGGCGACCTCGGTTTCGGAGACGGCGGTCACGACGTCCACCATGTTCGCCTTGCCATTGACGGCAGCGCGGGTCTGGGTGTCGGATTTTTGGCCGAGTTCGGTGACGGAGCCGATCGCTTCTTTCAGCACCGACGAGAAGCTCGTCTGGCTCGGCTCCGGCATGCCCATGCCGCGGGAGAGCGCGGCGCTGGGATCGGCGGTCATGCGCGAGGCATTGGCGAACCCGCCGGCGGCGTTCGAGTCGGTCGTCAGGCGCGCGATGTTGGCGTAGGCGCTTGCGGCAGAGAGAGGTGAAGACATTGTCTGAACCTTCAGGCTTTGAGGATGTCGATGGTACGCTGCAGCATGCGCCGGGTGGCGCTGATCACATTGATATTGGCCTCGTAAGAGCGCTGGGCCTCGCGCATATCCGTCATTTCAACGAGCGTGTTGACGTTGGGATATTTGACATTGCCGTTCTGGTCGGCGGCCGGATGACCGGGTTCGTATTTCAGCCGGAAGTCCGACGTGTCGGGCTGGATCTTGCCGAGATCGACGACGCGCGCATCGATGGCGCGGTCGAACTCCGCTTTGAAGGTCGGAATCTTGCGGCGATAGGGATCGGCGCCCGGACGCGACGGCGTCGAGTCGGCGTTGGCGATGTTTTCCGAGATGATGCGCATGCGACCGGCTTGCGCGCGCAAACCGGAAGCCGCGATCGCCATCGTCTTCATGAAGTCCAAACTAGCCATCGTTCCTTGCTCCGTTCAGCTCAGCGCTTGCCGATTGCGGTCTTGATGAGGTTGAGGCTGCGCGTGTAGAGCGCGGACGCGGCTTGGTAATCCATCTGGTTGGCGGCGACCTTCATCATCTCTTCTTCGAGACTGACGGCGTTGCCGGTCGGGCGCACGTCGTAACCGGCCTTGCTCTCGCTGAATTGGCTGTTGCCTTCGGCCAAGCTGAAATGCCCCGCCTCCGTCTGCGCCAGTTGGACATGCGGCACGCCGGCGGTGGCGATCTTGGCCGGATCGGGGAAGTTCAACGGCGCGAGGTCACGCGCCTGGTAGTTGGGCGTGTCGGAATTGGCGACGTTTTCGGCCAAGAGCCGCTGCCGGCTCTGCGCCCAGTCGAGCCGCGTCCGCAGCATCGAGAAGATCGGTATATCGGTAATGGCCATCGGGCCGGCCCCTGGAATCTGCGCCTAGAATCACGTGGTGCAATGCAGCACTAGGCAGACTTTGCCGGGGGTATGGTTAACGGCTGGTAAATAGATCGATGTGGAACCCGCAGGATGGAACTGTTGTTTACCATACCGACATCGGAAAAATGCGGGTTGGATGCGAAAACGGCCTTTATTTGTTAATATTGAATTAGTATCCCGAGCGGCAAATAGTGCCTATAAAAGTTAACTATTGGGACGATTCCCGTTCGGTAGCGGCAGCGCGAACAACAACGGAGTGATTTGATGTTCGAAAGCCTTTTCGGCTCGGAGATGCCGCTGGCCGCGCGCTTCTTCATTGCCTTCCTGGTGGTGCTTGGCCTCATCGGCGTGACCGCCTGGCTGGTCCGCCGGTTCGGCGCCAATCGCCTGGGCGGCGGTAGCGCTCGCGGCCGCCAGCCGCGTCTTGCCGTTATCGATGCGGCGACCGTCGACGGCCGCCGCCGTCTGGTGCTGATTCGCCGCGACAACATCGAGCATCTGCTGATGATCGGCGGCCCGACCGACGTGGTCGTCGAGCAGAACATCGTGCGCGCCGCCGGCCGCGAAACGACCTTGCGCGAGACGGGCCGCACCGAGCTACGCCAGCCAACGCAGCCGGAAACGGCGTGGCCGCTGCAGCCACTGCACGAGCCGGCGCCTGTCGCACCCGCGGCGCCTGCCCGTCCCTTCCGTTCGGCCGCGACCGAAGAGCCCTGGCTTGCGCCGGAGCCGGGCGCGCGTCCGCGTCCTGCCGACAGCTTCGGCCCGCTGCCCACCAGCGAGCCGCCACCGCGCCTCGCGCCCGAGCTCAATGTGCCGGCCGCGCCCCGCGTCGAGCAGCCGGCGCCGCGTGCGCCGATGCCGCCGCTCACGACCCCACCACCTGCCGCCGAGCCGACACCGGCCGCAGCCCAGGCCGATCACAATCTGGCTGAGATGGCGCTGCAACTCGAAGCCGCGCTGCGCCGAGCTCCCGCGCCGGAAGGCCGCCCGCCGGTGACCGATCCCTTGGCCGCTCAAGCGCCCAAGCCGGCCGAACCGCGCCTGCGCGATTTCAAGCCGCGCACGGAGCCCAAGCTCGAACCTAAGTTCGAGCCGAAGGTCGAAGCCAAGGCTGAGCCGAAATTCGAACCCAAGTTCGATCTGCCGAAGTTCGAGCCGAAGCAAGAACCGAAAGTGGACGTGAAGCCCGAGCCGAAGCTCGAGACCAAGCCCGCGCCGAAGGCCGAACCGCCGCAAGCGGGCAAGAGCCTCTACGACAACCTCGAAGAGGAGATGGCCAGCCTGCTTGGCCGTCCTCCCGGGAAGCCGTGATATCGGTTTCCGGCCGCCGCGTCCGTCAGTTGTTGACGGTGGCGGTCGGGGTAGTAGGGGTGATGCTCGCCGCGACGGCACCTGCCGGCGCACAAGACGTCAGCATCAATTTCGGCCAAGGTGCCGGCCTCACCGAACGCGTGATCCAGATGATCGCGCTGTTGACGGTGTTGTCGCTCGCGCCGTCGATCTTGGTCATGATGACGTCGTTCACGCGCATCGTCGTCGTGCTGTCGCTGCTGCGCACCGCGCTCGGCACCGGCACGGCGCCGCCGAACGCCGTGATCATCGCGCTGTCGCTGTTCCTGACCGCCTTCGTGATGGGCCCGACTCTGCAAACGGCCTATGACGCCGGCATCCGGCCGCTGGTCGCCAACCAGATCACCGCCGAGCAGGCCTTCGAGCGCGGCAGCGGTCCCTTGCGCGCCTTCATGCAGAAGAACGTGCGCGACAAGGATCTACGGCTGTTCATGGACATGTCCAAGGAGCCGGAACCGGCCACCCCGGAACAGATGTCGCTGCGCATTCTGATCCCGGCCTTCATGATCTCGGAACTCAAGCGCGCCTTCGAGATCGGCTTCCTGCTCTTCCTGCCGTTCCTGATCATCGACCTGGTGGTGGCATCGGTGCTGATGTCGATGGGCATGATGATGCTGCCCCCGGTCACCGTGTCCCTACCCTTCAAGCTGATCTTCTTCGTGCTGGTCGACGGCTGGAGCCTCGTCGCTGGCTCGCTGATCCAGAGCTACGGCGGCAGCTAACGCGTCGCCGCGCGCTGCGCCGGCAGCTTGGTGACCGATCCCGTCGGCGTCATATCGGGCCGCAGCGGCACGCCGGCCGGCGCCTTCGGCGGCAGCGGCGACGACGCCGCCGGATCCGTCGGCGTGGACGCGTTCACCGCCGGCTTCTCGGCCGGCACCGCGGCCGCTTCCTTCTTCGCCTGAGCTGCGGCCTCGTTCGCCGCGGAAGGCGACGGAGGCGACGGCGTCTGTTCGGGATAACGCTTGCGCATGTCGCGCAGGAACGCCTGCAGCGTATCGACGGCGGCGAGCCGCTTGGCGACGGCCAGGAATTCAGGACGGTCGGCGCCGATCGGCGCGCTCGCCACCTCGAAGGCACGCGCATCCGGGCTCTCGGCCATCTTGGCCGCGAACTTCTCACGCAGCCGGCCGATGCCGATGGCCTCGTCGCTCATCGTATAACCAACCGCGGCGCGCAGCACGTCGCTGCGCTCATTGTCGGTCAACGGCGCGAAGTCGCGCCAGCGATCGCCCAGCAGCAGTTCGATCTGCTCGGCCGCCTCGCGCCAACGCTGGGCCGCCCACATCGTATCGGAGCGCAGACGGGTCGCCTCCGGGCCTTTGACGTTGGCGATCAACTCCAGCGCCAGCTCATGCCGGCCTATGTCCGACATCGCGCGCGCCTCCAGCAGCAGCCGCTGATCGCGCATCTCGTTCGACAGATCGCCCATGCGCGTCGACTGAAGCGCCGCCAGCGCCCGCTCCGGCCGGCGGTTCATCAGATAGACCAGCGCCAGGCGGGTCGCGACCTGCGCGCGCGCTGCGCCCTGCAGACGGTGATCGACCTGATGCTGCAACAGCTCGGCGGCCTGATCGAGCAGATCGACCGACACCAGGCGATCGGCGAGGCGCCGGATCATCTCGTCGCCGCGACGTCCGATCGGCGTCAGCTCGCGATAGTCATAGAACAGACCTAGCGCCTCGACCGGCGGCAGCGTGTCGCCTTTGCCTTCGAGGAAAAGGCTGTCGAAGGTCGCCGCCGCCTCGTCCTGGATCTTGCGCGTCATATCCGAATTCGGATTCGACCGCAGCGCCGTGCGCATCACGTGGAACGCGTCGCGATAACGATTCTCTTCGGTGTAGAGCTGCGCCAGCAGCTTCAATCCCTCGGCTTCCGTCTCGTCGCCGCGCCACACCGCGGTCAGCGTTTCCAGGGCCACGATCGCGTCCTTGCGCTGCATCCCGCCGCTGCCCTGCAGCAGCGCGATCTCGCGCAAGCGCGCTTGCGAGGCGGCACGGCGATCGGATGCGTCTGCGGCGGCGCGATAGCTCGCGAGCGCATCGTCTTTGCGGCCGAGCCCTTCGTTGAGCCGGCCGGCCAGCACTTTGACGGTGGGTTCGATGTCGGCTGGAACGCCGGCGGTCTCGAAATCATTCAGCAGCCGCGAAGCAGCCGCGAAATCGCGAACCTCGATCGCCGCCCGCAATGCCTCCAGCATCGCGATGCGCTGCAATTCGAGCGGCAGGTTGCCGAGCGTCGCCTCGCTGCCCTTGAAGGCATCACGCGCCTCCGGCCATTTGCCTTCGCGCGCGAAAGCGACGGCGCGCCAGATCGGCGCGTCCTGCTGGCTTGCGACCTGCGGCGCCGACAAGGCTTTCAAGGCCTCCTGCGGCCGATCGAGCATGACATCGGCGACCGCACGCAGGACACTGCCGGTGACGTCGTTGCCGTCCTGCTGATCGGCGAGCGCGACATCGATCACGCCCTTGGCTTCCGCCGCCATGTCGCGCGCCAGATAGAAACGCGCGAGATTGAGGCGCGCCTGCTTGCGCTTGGAATCCGGCGCGCCGGCCGCGAGCCGGATCAATTCGGATTGGCGATCGTTGAACACAGCCTGACGGTCATAGCCCCAGGTCTGCGGATCGAAAGTCAGGGAGCGGAAGGTGGAGGCGATCTGCTCCTCCGCCTGGTCGGTCGGCGACAACGATAGACCGCCCGGGCGGCTGAAGGTGACGCGGTCGGCCTCGACATCGGCGGCGAGATCGTCGGCGAGCGGCTCGACGACAATGCCGTGCGTCGACACGAGCGTGCGAACCTCCACGAAGTCCTGCTGCTTTAGGAAGCCACGCACAGGACCGAGCCCCGTCACGACCATCAGCTTGCCGCCGATATCGTTGTCCTTCAGCACATGCAGCCGGCCGGTGCCGTCGAACGGCACGGCGATGCTGGTCTGCGCCTTGCCGAGCAGCGAGCGCGTGACCGAGAGCGGCTGCGTCGGCGCGGTCACGGTGTCGCCGATGGTGACGAGCCACTCGGGACCGTCGGCCGCGAGGCTGACGAGACGCGGCCGCGCCAAGCGAATGCGCAGGATGGCTTCGCCGTCGCTGCCGCGCTCGAGCTTGGCGGCGCGGATGCCGCCGCTCTTGTCGGATGTCAGGGCGGCAATATCGATCTTCTTGTCACTGTCGAACACCAGCCACACCGTGTCGCCCCGGCGGAAGACGGCCGCCGGCGTCGGCGCTGCAAACGGAAAATCGAGCGACAGCGTGTTGCCCGACTGCTGCACGCCGACGACGACATTGTTCGCGTCGCTCGGCGCTCTGGCCGGCTTGGCCGCGGGCTTGGCTGGCTCCTTGATCGTCTCCTTGGGTGCGGCATCGGCCACCGTCTTCGGCTGCTCGGCCACCGGTGGCGACGCTGACGGCGTCGCCACCTTGGGCGGCGCGGGCACGGCCGGAGCCTCCGCCCTCACCGCAGGCTTCGCGGCGTCGGCTTTCGGCGCTTCCACCTTCGGCGCCTCGGAGCGCGGCGCGGGCATAACGTCGGGCTTGAGCGCTTCACCCTTCGGCGCTGCGCTCTTGGCGTCGGCCTTCGGGGCTGGTGCCGCGGCGTCCTTCATCGCCGGGATGGTTTCCGGCGCGTCGATCGAGGGCGCCGACACCGGGGCCGGCGCTGCGCTGGCTTCGGACGGTTTGCTCCCCGTACCGATGTCGACGACGATGCTGCGGTCCTCGCGGAAGGTGCGCACCTCGGGCGAACCGTTCAGCGTAAAGGTCACGATCCCCGACGAGAAATCGTTCGTCGCATCGACGGCCTCAACGGTCGGCGGCATGGTCGCCTTGGCGTCGGCGAGATCCCAGCGGATGGCCTGGTCGAAATTGAGCGTGAGCTTGCCCGCGCTTTCGTCGGGCACGACATTGGCCGTGTCCGGCATCTCGAAGACGTAACGGATGAAGGTCGGCTGACGCGCCACCCGCACCCGCATCAGCGGCGGCTCTTTCTGCTTGGCGATGATCTTGTGCTGATAGAGCAGCTTCTCCGCCTCGCGCGCGCGGCGGGCGAGATCGTCGACCACCTCTTGCGGCAGGCCCGGCAGGATTCCGGTCCAGGTATCGGGCAGGAGATCGACATAAAAGCGGTCGCCGGCGGGGATGGTGTTGACCTTCACCTTGCGCGCGAGGGCGATGCGGATGGCCGTGCCGTCGGGGTCGCGCCGCGCGACGCTGATGTAATCGCGCGCGCTGTCGCTCAGGCGTTCGACGCCCATTTGGACCGGCTTCTTGAAGCTGATGACCATGATGGAGCCGGCGACGCTGACCCGCGCGGGCACTTCTTCTTCAAACCGGAACAGAAGCCGCGTGTAGCCGCCGTCGGTGAAGACGCTGACGGTGCCCCGGACCGGCTCGTCGGCCTGGGCCGGCACGGCAAGACCCGGCGCGAGCGAAAGGGCGAGCGCAAGCGGGGCGGCCGCGCGCCGTAGCTGCGCCCAAGCGCGCACAAACACGGGGCGGAGGGTCAAAGCCGTCATAAAGCGATCCGACTGGGAACGACTGGTGACGGCAGCCTAAGGGCCGGCGTTTAAAGGGCCCTTAACGAGTTAACCAAATCTCACAAAGGCTTACGGTGGCTAACCATGGAAGACAGACCCTCTGAATCTCTTGGTGTTTTTCCCGAAGTGGCAAACCCAACTGGCGTTGCGAAG
>Ga0255338_1003731_pt1 | contig 17480 bp, 17 predicted proteins | sample MeOH1_35cm_T4_19_FD_203715 | JGI IMG/M metagenome (GOLD analysis project Ga0255338, IMG submission 203715) | Sandy soil microbial communities from University of British Columbia, Vancouver, Canada - MeOH1_35cm_T4_195 | ecosystem: Engineered > Artificial ecosystem > Sand microcosm > Unclassified ...
GAAGAAGAAGCCCGGATCGGCAAGAGCGGCGCGCTTGCCGCCCAGCTCGCCCGGCTCGATCTCGTCGTCCTAGACGAGCTTGGCTATCTGCCGTTCGCCCGCTCAGGCGGGCAGTTGCTGTTCCATCTGGTCAGCAAACTTTACGAGCAGACCAGCGTCATCATCACGACCAATCTGGCGTTCGGGGAATGGCCAACCGTGTTCGGCGATCCCAAGATGACCACCGCTCTTCTCGATCGTGTCACCCATCATTGCGACATCATCGAGACCGGCAATGACAGCTGGCGCTTCAAGAACCGAAACTGATCCCTGCGGCACGCCGGGATTAAGATGCCTTGCGCTGCGCGCGCCTCCGGTCGGGCTCCGCCCTCCCTACGCCGCTCGCAGTGCAAGGAGCATTCCTCGACCGTCGTGCCATACTCGAAAGGGGGTCCCGTTTGCACGCCGATTGACAGTCCAAGCCTTCAAATTCGTACCGGGCTCAAACGACGCGCGGTGGCGCCAGGCCTTCAGCACGGCTTCCTGAACAAGGTCCTGTGCAGTATCGGAATTCCTGACCAGCGATCGCGCATAGCTCGCCAGCCTAGGCATCAGGTCGCTCAATGCGGCGCCAAATTCCGGCCACTCCTCAGTCGATACATGCGATCGGTTTTCCAATAGTTCGGACAAGAAAGATAGGCCCCTGTTCGATGAAATTAGGCGGCAATATATATACCGACCGGTTTACTTTTCGGAAAAACGCCACCTGTCCTGGATTGTTCCACTCCCTCAGCGCCTCTGCCTGCTTGCGAACCAAGCCCAGGCTGCTGGCAGCACCGCAGATGCCATCATCATTGCGCCGACAACATCATGGTCGCGCTGAAGGATCGCGCCGGCGACGAGCAGCCCGGCTGACAGGATGTTGGGATCGGCGCGCCAGGGCGACGTCGGATTTGGGGAAACCGCGCCTCCCTGTAATTCGATCGGCAGCGCGCCCGACCGCGCTACCCGCTCGGCGAAAGCCACCAGCTCGGGCGAGGCGGCGGCGAGACGGCCCAGGCTCGTCGCCAGCCGGCGTCCGCCCCGCTTGAGGCCGGCCGGGCCGATCCGCTCCCGCAGCAGTTCGCGCGCGATCGGTGCGGCGCGCGCCGCGATGTCGAAGCCGGGATCGAGCCGTCGTACGAACCCTTCGGCGATCAGCAGGGTTCGCAGCAGCAGGGCCAGATCGGGTGGTAGCGCCAGGCGGTAGGTGCGCAGCAGCGCGAAGACGCGACCGAAGACGTCGGCGAGCTCGATCTGCTGGAGTACCGCCCCGCGAAACTGGCCGATCAGCGCGTCGAGTTCGCGGGTCAGCGCCTGGCGATCGACGTCTGTTTCGCCCGACCATTGCAGCAGCACGTCCGTCACCGATCGCGTGTCCTCACCGGCGATCGCAAGGACGAGCGTAACAACCTCGTTTCGTCGGGCGGGGCTGAGCACGCCGACCGCCCCGAAGTCGATGAACGCCAGCGACGCATCGGCGAGGACAAAGACATTGCCGGGATGGGGGTCCGCATGGAACCGGCCGTTGAAGATTATCATCCGCAGGACTGCATCTGCATATCTGCCGGCGATATCCGCACCGCAGTCTCCCGCTCCATCAAGGATAGCGCGGACGGGCATGCCGTCGAGCCGCTGCTGCACATTGATCCGGCGGCCGACCTGATCCCAGTAGAAGGCGGGCGTGCGAACGCCGAGCGGCTGCAGGAACGCGCCGATGCTCTCGCAGGCTGCCGCTTCGGCACTGAGGTCCATTTCCTGCGACAGGCTCTCCGCGAAGAACCGGAGCAGCTCGTCGGGCCTGAGGCGGCGGATCTCCGGTGAGTGTCTCGCGGCGAGCCGCGCAATGCGGCGGAGCAGCCTCAGGTCGGCATCGACACGTTCCGCGATCCCCGGTCGGCGTACCTTTACCACGACCTCGGTTCCGTCGCTCAGGGTGGCTGCATGAACCTGCGCGATCGAGGCCGCGGCGATCGGCTCGCGGTCGAAGCTCGCGAACACGTCCGCGATCGGGGAGCCAAGCGCAGCCAGGATCGTCGGCTCCAGCGCCTCGAACGGCAACGGGGTCACCCGGTCCTGCAGCGTCGACAGCGCGCGCACCCATTCCGGCCCGAGCAGGTCTTCACGGGTCGCCAGCACCTGCCCCAGCTTGACCGCAACGGGTCCAAGGTCCCGCAGCAGCGCGACGACCCGCTCGGGCGTACCGACGTCCACCGGCTGCTCGGAACGACCGGGCAGCAGGCCCAGGCGAGAGGCGAGCCCGTTCAGGCCGTGGCGCCCCATGATCTGGATAAGCTCTGCGAGGCGCGCACGCTCACCGATCTGAGGCTCGTCGTCCGTGGCGGGCATCACTTGCTGCAACCATCCCCGTCTCGCGGGCGGCAGCCATCAAGGAACAGGTCGATACCGCGCGAGATACGATCGCGCGCCGCCTCGTCATAAGCTGGCGGAGACAACCCCAGCGCTGCACGGCGCATGGGGGCAACCACGACGAGTGTGACGAACTGCTCGGCAGCGAACACGGGGTCGGCCAGCGAAAGCTCTCCCTTGGCATTGGCGTGGGCGAGGATCGATGCCACCCACTGGACGGCCCGCTGGTAACCGAAGTCGTGGATGTTCGCCGCGAGCGCGGGGAAACGCACCGCTTGCGCAATGACGACGCGTTCCATGGAGGCGATCCGGGGCGTCAGGAGCCACTCGAGCAGGCGATCGGCAATCACGTGAAGGCGCGCTCCAATGTCGGGTTCGTCGCTGCCGGAGGGTTCGAGCGCGCGCAGCTGCGTATCGATCTCGTCGAGGATCACCGCCTCGAACACGCGCGCCTTGCTACCGAAGCGCGCGTACAGTGTTCGTTTGGAGATGCGCGCTTGGTCCGCGATCATGTCGGCACTGGCGCCATCGAACCCGTGTTCGAAGAACAGTTGGCGAGCGCTCTTGAGGATGTGCGAGGTCAGGCGGAGCGCGTCCTCGGTGGTCGGTCTGCCCATCTTTCGGGGGCGCCGCGCCTTTTTCTTCTCATCATCGCTCAATCTCTTTCTCCTGGACCGAGAATAGCGCGATCCGAGCACTTTGACGAGCAATGCCGCAAGGACCGTAGGCTCCGTGGCCGCGGCTCGGACTCCGCCGACGGCTTGAAAACGTTGCAAGCAGATTATTTCCCAGGCTCTGCGTCAGGCTTGTATGTGGGGAGGGACGGAGAGCCTAGACCCAGCCCCTCCTGATCGATACGAACGGCCGTCTCCCTGACGGCGCTTACCTTGCTCCTTACTGAACCTATTGTCTCGACCAGGCGGTCCTGCAGGGCGGTCGCCCGCTCGATCTCGGGCCTCAGAGCCTCGGCGCGGGCAGCGAATCCTTCAGCTGAGTCACGAGCGATCCCTAATTTGCGGTTCGCCTTAGCAAGAGCGGATGGACCGCGATCTTTCAAGGTGACCCTCAGACTTTCGGCGCGATTGCCTGACCGTTGCAAACCCTCTCCCAAGGCAACCATACGCCCTCGCGCACCGATGAGTCCCTCCGACGCCGTTCCAACCTTGTCTACCCACCCCGCGGAGTTGTGCGCGAGCACCGCAAGACGCTCGTTCGCGCGCTGCTGCTGAGCGGCACCAAGGTTGCGTGAAACGGAGTCCACGGTGCGGCTTACCTTCTCCACAAGTGCTATCGGGTCTCCCCCACCACCAAGAAGCCCGTCCTCCTTGGCAGGAATGATCGGGAACTCCCCGTCTTTTGCGGCAACGATCGGGAGCGCATCATGTGTTGCGCCATCGAGACTGATGTTCGCCGTTCCGCCTAATGCTGATCGGACAATCGTAGCCTTGACGCCGGTAACGATAGGGATTTCTGGTTCCAAATTGACAGCTACCAGAACCACGGACGGGTCTTGGCTGTCGAATCCGACAGATGTAACATGCCCAGCCGGCACGCCCGAAAATGTCACCGGTGATCCCTTTTCAATGCCGGCGACGCTTCCCGAGAAGCGGATCATATAGGGCCTGCGGTTCCCGTTGCGAGGCTCCAACAGCCACAGCGTAAAGACCAAGGTGCCCAGCAGCAAGCCCGTCACCGCGAGAACCAGAAAGCTGTTCGACCGTGTCTCCATCGAGATGATATCCCATTAAGGCGGCAGGTAAGTTTTAGGCCGTACCGTCCCCGCACATCAGCCAGTGCCTGAAGGACGCCGATTCTCGGTGTGCGAACAGCACGGTAAGCCTGCCCTATTGCACATCCCCTCACGTTAAGTATACCGTATCGTACCATAAACGGTTTTGGGTGTGATTTTGCCGTTCTCTGAACCCGTCATTCATTCCGAAAACAACGTAACGAAAATTTCGGGCGATTGGTTGGCCTCAACGGTCCAATCGGCGGGAGCAACGACCGATGGCCATTTGCTGGCTTCAGACGAGCAGATCGACTGGAGCCAATTAGGGCGGGTCGACAGTGCAGGCGCGTTCGCGCTTATTCAGGCGCTTGGTGCCAGCGATCTAGGAAACGATGTACCAGATCGGCTTCGGCGTGTCCTAGACATCGTTGCCCCCGCAATCCAGGAACATGCGACCGAAAAACCCAAAAAGTCTTACGGTTTTTTCACACGCTTAGGCCGCAAAGTGGTTGCAGGACTAAGCGAACTATATGGTAACATCCTGTTCCTGGGCCGCTCTGAGGTGGGCGTTGGAAGAGCGGTTATCAACCCTCGCAGGTTACGCGTGCGAGCGCTAGTAAGCGTGATGCAGCAGGGAAGTCTCGAGGCGCTCCCAATCATCATGACGATGACATTCTTCATCGGGGCAGTGGTGGCTTTGGTCGGCACGAACCTGCTGCGGAACTTGGGGGCATCGGTTTTCACCGTTCAGCTCGTTGGGGTATCGGTGTTGCGCGAGTTTGGGGTGCTAATACCAGCAATTCTTCTGGCTGGCAGATCGACGTCTACATTCGCTGCCCAAATCGGAGCTATGCGAATGAACCAAGAAACAGATGCAATGGTGGTCATGGGTGTCGATCTCACGGAGGCGCTTGTAACCCCACGCGTGCTGGCGATGATCATTACTCTCCCGCTTTTATCAGTCGCAGCGATGATTGCCGGCATTCTTGGTGGCCTGCTTGTGAGCTGGGCTTCTTTAGATATTTCACCAGTGTTTTTCGTAGAGCGTCTTCGGCAGACGGTGGACCTTCAGCATTTCTGGCTTGGTCTGATCAAGACACCTGTAATGGCCATCATCATTGCACTGACTGGCTGCCGCCAGGGAATGGCCGTCCGTGGCGACGTCGAGGTGTTGGGTAGAAACGTCACGACCGCAGTCGTTCAGGCATTGTTCGCCATCATCCTCCTCGATGCAGCTTTCGCCCTCGTTTTCATGAAATTGGACCTGTGATGGCCGAGCGGGAAAGGGTGATCGAAGTACGCGACCTTAAAACAGCGTTCGGTAAAACGGTAATCCATGAAGATTTAGACCTCGACGTCTATCGCGGGGAGATTCTTGGAATAGTTGGCGCTTCGGGCGGCGGAAAATCCGTGTTGCTCAATACGATGTTGGGATTACAGAGACCAGTTTCTGGATCGGTAATAGTAGACGGTCAGGACATCTTTAATAGTCCTGATCGGCAATGGCTCGCATCGAACATGGGCGTCATGTTTCAAAACGGTGCGCTATTTTCGTCCCTGACGCTTCAAGAGAATGTCGAAGCGCCGTTTCTTGAACATACCGAAATTCGAGGCAAGTTTCTAAGCCGATTGGCCCAGATGAAGATCTCTCTGGTTGGGCTTGCTAATGATGCAGCTTATAAGCGCTCGGCAGAACTTTCCGGCGGCATGAGAAAACGTGCTGGCGTTGCACGTGCACTAGCGCTCGATCCCAAGCTTCTTTTTTTAGATGAGCCAACGGCAGGCCTCGATCCCCTCGCGGCTGCAGAGTTTGACGACTTGATCGTATCGCTGCGTGATGCCTTGGAATTGACTGTCGTCATGGTCACCCACGACCTGGACAGCCTGTTTCAAATTTCTGATCGAGTAGCGGTTCTGGCGGACAAAAGGATCGTCGCGTCTGACGCAGTCGAGAAACTGCGTGATTCTGAAGACGAATGGACACGCTCTTATTTTCAAAGCCGAAGAGCACGGCGATTCAACTCAGGTGGCGACTAAATGGAGAGGCATGCCAATTACGCTCTGGTGGGTAGTCTGACAGTTGGTCTGCTGGTGGCAGCGATCGGCTTCATTCTCTGGCTAGGTAACGACCAATTTGGTAAAGGCTTCGACCATTATCGAGTTGTTTTTGACGGACCTGTGCGCGGCCTAACCGAAGGTAGCGAAGTTGACTTTAACGGCATCAAGGTCGGGGAGATCACGAAGCTTCGTGTAGATCCATCGAATTCTCGCCGTGTGATTATCGATGTGAAGGTCGAAGAGAGTACACCCATAAGGGTAGATACATTTGCCTCAAAAGAGTCCCAAGGTGTGACAGGGGTCAGCATTATCCAGTTAACTCCTGGTTCGCCTACAAGGCCACTGCTTCGCGATGCTTCGCGTGAGCAGCCCCCGATAATAAGGGCGAAGCCCGGGTCGTTGGATTCGGTGCTGGAAGCGGGAGGGCAGACCCTCGCTAAGGTTTCTGAATCATTCGATCGGGTCAATCGGGTGCTTTCTGACCGAAATATCGCAAAGGTCGATGGCATGCTCGCTGACATCAGATCAGTGACGGCAGAACTTAACAGTCGAAAGGCAATGTTTGCGGATGCTCAAAATGCAATCCGTCGCCTTGATTCAGCGTCGGGTGACATCGAGCAGGCTGCGGCGGCTGCGAGAACCGCTATTCAGGGCGATGGTACGCAAGCCTTTGCAGACATCCGAGAAGCGGCCGCGAATGCGAAGAGCGCGACGAACGATGCACGGGCTTTTATAGCTAAGTTGAACGCGAGTGCAGAAGGTCTTGAGGGGCCAGAAGGTAATCGTGTGGCGGGGGCTCTACGTGGGCTTGAAAAGGCTGCCGAGTCACTCGATCGACTTACCCGACAAATACAGCAAGATCCGCGTTCTGTTCTCGGAAGAGGGAAAGCGCGAGAAGTGGAGCTGCCAAAGTGAAAAGTTTGCTAAAAATCTCTTCAGCGCTCCTCTTAGTCTCGCTGTCGGGCTGTGTTGGTGGGCTTCTGGGCGGAGGTAAGCCTGCGGACCTATATTCCTTTCGCAGTGAGCCCCCGCAAAGGCAGCCTGATGCCGATGCACGGGTTGTTGCTGTCCGCCAGCTTTCATTTCCGAATAATCTGCGGCCTGACAGCATTGAAACCAATGCCAACTCGCGGGTTGCTGCTCTCGCAAAAGCACGTTGGTCCCAACCCGTCCCGGAGATGTTCCGTCTAGCTCTGATTGACCAGCTGGAGCAGTCTTCCCGAACGCGAGTTGCGCGAAGCGACTTCCAAAAACCGGCGGACATCATGTCGGCGGAAATTTCGCAGTTCACGGCCACCTTTGATCAGGGACTGAAGGCTCCCCCATTGATCACTATTGTCGTGCGCGCAGAGGTCACAAGCGGGGCAGCACGTGATGTGGCAGTGCGGTCCTTCGAATCGCGAACAAGAGCCACTGATGCGACGGTGACGTCCATCGTTGCAGCTTATCGTGCTGGCGTCTCCAATATCACACAAGAGATTACCCTGTGGTACAGGAATATCTGAATATTATCATAGTAGATAGGGACGGATATGACGAAATTTTCAGCTGCCTTTACTATCTTGGTACTGACTTTTGCGTCTGCCGGCGCGGCTCAGGAGGGACACAAGGAATCCAAAAATACCGGAACGGATTCAGTTCGATCTATTGCCTCCCAACCAGCTAAAGACGTTGGAGCGGTAAAGCAGGATATCCCACCCATTCTCTTAAGCGCTTCTTCTAACCCATATGATCGGGCATCGACCCGCACCTGCAACGAGATAAAGCGTAATATCGCTGAGTTGGACGATGTTCTCGGACCGGATTTCGATGTAGGGTAAGCGGGGTCTGACGCTTCCAATTACCCACAAGTGACACGGCTGACGTCGGCACCGATTTTGATGTCCATCAGTCGGGACCATCCACTCCAGAGTAAGCGCCGACGGAAGGCGGCCTTGCTGCCGGCAGCGGAATAGGAAAGCTCGCGGCTTTTGAGGAGGCGTGAGCATGGACATCGAGCAGTCAAACGAGCCTCGTATGAGCGGTCGCGGTGATGGCGGAGCGCTTGTACGGTTGGAGCGGCGTCGGAACTGGAGCGACGAGGAGAAGCTGGCGATCCTGAAGGAGACGACGGCGCCTGGCGCGATCATATCGACCGTAGCTCGACGGCACAGCATTGGAACAGGCCAGCTCTATACCTGGCGCAAGCAGCTGCTCCGCGGAGCGATGGCAGGCTTCGTGCCGGTCGAACTGGCATCGTCTTCGCCGTCGGCTAAAACTGGGGAACCAGGGCGGATCGAGGTCCGCGGGCGGTGCGGCCTGACGGTGTTGGTTGATGGCGAGGTCGATCGGGCCGCCCTGAAACAGGTGCTCGATGTCCTGCGGGAGCTGGATCATTGAGCCTGGCGTTCCCGCCTTCGACGAAAATCTATCTGTCGCTGGCGCCGTGCGACATGCGCAAGGGATTTGATGGGCTGTCGGCGCAGGTGCGCAATATTCTTCAGCTTGATCCCTTCTCGGGGGCGGTTTTCCTGTTCCGCGGGAAAAGGGGCGACAGGTTGAAGGCCTTGGTCTGGGACGGGTCCGGGCTATGCGTGTATGCGAAGCGTCTCGAGCGCGGAAAGTTCGTGTGGCCTCGTGCTCATGAGGGCGCGCTCCGCCTGTCGGCAGCCCAGATGGCGATGCTGGTTGAAGGGCTGAACTGGAAGCAGGCGATCGTCCACGACGAGGTGATCACGCCGAGGCTCGCATAGCCAAAAAGATCAGGAAAACCGCCATTTTATGTAGGATTTACCGTGGGCTTCGGCTATTATCGGCGGCATGCGGTTCGCCCTTGATCGCCTTCCCACAGACCCGGTTCTCTTGCAGAAAATGCTGCTGGAGATGGCCGATGTCATGGAGCAGGAACGGGCCGAACTGACGGCGGCGCAAGCCACCGTCAAAGCCCAGACCTTGCGGATCGAAAAGCTCGAGCATCGTGTCGCGCGGCTGCTGCGCGTCCAGTTCGGCCGCAGCTCCGAGAAAATGGATATCGCCCAGCTGCGGCTGATGTTCGAGGAGGTCGAAGCCCCGGAACCGGCAAACGATGAGGTGTCAGCGCCGCCCGTGATGAAATCGGCCCGCAAAGCCGGCGGCCGCGTTCCGCTTCCCGCACACTTCCCGCGTCAGACCGTCGATCATCAGCCCGGCCCGTGCAGTGCCGGTTGTAATGGACCGTCAGTGCAGATCGACGAGGCCGTCACTGAGGTTCTCGACTATGTCCCGGCGCGCTTCCGGGTCATCCGCCATGTCCGGCCCAGGCTGGCGTGCCGATCCTGCGAACAGATCCGACAAGCGCCCGCTGTCGATCTGCCGCTGCCCAAGGTGATGGCGAGCAGCGCCCTGCTGGCCCACCTCGTCGTCAATCGCTTTGTCGATCACCAGCCCTGGCACCGGCAGTCGGTAATCTTCCGCCGCGTTGGGCTTCACATTGATCGGGATGTGATGAGCCGCTGGGCGCGAAAACTGGCGTGGCTGCTGGCGCCGCTGGGCGAGCGGTTGTTCGCCTATATCCGGGAAGCCGCCAAAATCCATGGGGACGACACGTCGGTCACGCTGCTGGGCAATGGCGACGGCAGTCGAACCGGGCACTTCTGGGTGTATCTGCGCGATGATCGCTCCAGCGGCGACATGAGCCCGCCCGCCGTGGCCTTCCGCTTCAGCGCAGATCGTGGCGGAGCGCATCCGGCAAAGCATCTCGCCGGCTATCAGGGGTATCTCCAGGCGGATGGTTTTGCGGGCTATAACGCGCTTTACCGCGACCCCAAAACCAAGGCTCCCAGGGACATCGTCGAAGTTGGATGCTGGAGTCACAGTCGTAGGAAATTTACCGACATACTGGAAAAGAGCCCGTCACCGATCGCGGCGGAGGCGGTCGTGCGGATCGCCGAACTCTTCGCCATCGAGCGCGATATCAAGGGTGCGCCACCTGATGAGCGAAGACGTATCCGCCAAATCAAGGCGATGCCGAAGCTGGAGGCATTGCGCGTCTGGCTCGAAACCCAGAATCGTGGCCTGTCTTCCGACAGCAATCTGGCGCGTGCCTGTCGCTATCCGCTCAACCGCTGGCGGGCCATGATCCGCTACTGCGATGATGGTCGGCTCGAGATCAGCAACAATCTGGTGGAAAACGCGCTGCGCGGTGTCGCTCTTGGGCGCCGGAACTGGATGTTCGTCGGCTCCATGAAGGGTGGAGAGGCCGCCGCGCTCTTTTACTCGCTGGCCGGCACATGCCGCCTCAACGGTGTCGAGCCCGAGGCCTGGTTTACCGACGTCATCGAGCGCATCGGCAACCATCCGATCAATCGGATCGATGACTTCTTGCCCTGGAACTGGCAGACATCGAGGATGACCAACGATCTGGAGAAGGCTGCGTGAGCAACGGCACCGTGGTGCGGATGAAGATTACGCTGGACGATGTCACACCGACCGTCAGTCGGACGCTGGAGGTCCCGCTCAATATCCGGCTCGATCGCCTGCACACCGTCTTCCAGACGGCCTTTTCCTGGACGGACTCTCACCTGTGGGAAATGAGCTTCGGGCAAACCGGCTTCGGCATCCCCGATCCTGAATACGGCTTCGACGGACCGCTCGACGCCCGTAAAGCTACCCTCGCCCAGGTTCTGGCGGATACCAGGCGCAAGACCTTCCAATATCTCTACGACTTTGGCGATGCCTGGGATCACAGCGTCAAGATCGAGCGCGTCAGCCCGGCCAGGCCGGACCTGACATATCCGCTCATCCTCGACGCAGTAGGCATGAGGCCGCCAGAAGACTGCGGTGGCCCGTGGGGCTATGCTGAAAAGCTCGAAGCGCTCGGCGACCCCCAACATGAATATCATGAAGAGGCGCTGGAGACCCTCGGCGACGACCATGATCCCAACGCCCAGCCCGATATCCCCCTGATCGAGGCAAGGCTGGAAGCGCTCGCGAAAAAATGGGCGCCGCGGACACGCCGCAAAGCCTGACTGGCCGCGTCAACGCCACCTTCTGTCGGCGCTTACACTCCAGATGACAATGTTGCCGGGAGGTGGATCATGGGCTCGCGCAAGATAGCCTCCGAGTCGAGCGATTTGGGTCAGATAATCGGCGAGGGTTCTGCTTGCGGATCCGTTCTTCCGGTACGCCGCAAGACGGTCGATCAGCGTGATTTCACCATCGGTCAGGACCAGCCGAGGCGATGCATCAGGAGCGGTGCGGTTGATCATGGTCATCCAGAACAGACGCCAGGACAGAATGCAGAATATGGCGATCAGGTTGGCGAGGCGTTCGGCGGTCCGCAACCGTGCATCCTCGGCTCGGCAGCCGGATTTGAGTATCTTGTGGAAAAGTTCAATCTTCCAACGCTGGGCGTACCAGTCGAGCTTTTCGATGGCTTCGTCCGGCGTTGTTACCGGTAGATCGGTGATGAGCCGCCAGTCGATCGGGGGTCGACCCTCCGGTGTTCCACACTCACGGGCGTGCAAGATGGTCAGGCTGAGGGAGGGATAGCGCTTTTGCTTTCCAATCGGCGGCAAAACCTGGATGCGCCGATAGCGTAGCTCAATGTCGGCATGATCATCCTTGCCAACGCTGACCCGATGCACGCCCTTCACGGTGGTTTCGCTCATTTCATCGGCTATTGTATGGCCACCGTCACCGGCCAGACGGTCGACACAGGTGCGCACCAGGAAATGCGTGCCGAGCGCCTGTGTTTCGCAGAAAAACTCGTAAATGTCGTTCTCCCGGTCGCCAATGTGAACCAGTCGCCCCGGGTCGCCCAGCAGCGCCGTCGACTGGCGCATATTTTCGAGCCAGCGGTAGCTCTCCTTCTCCTCGATCGGCACCCGAGTGGGGTTGATCCGCCGCTTCAACGCGTTGGTGCCCTTGAACTTGGTACGGGTCCAGAATTTCGCCGCTGTCAGGCCCAGTGGCAATCCCTCGGTTGTGACCGCCAGGCTGGAGTGCATGAGCAGGCCGCAGACCATATGAAGCCGAAGCCGACCATTCATCGCGCCGGCTCGGTGAAAGACCGATGGCACCAATCCGCTCGGGATTGCGCCGTTGATAGGAAAATTCGGTGGTGTCCTGCAAAACGAGGATGAACCCGTCAAGGGCAGCCACACGCGCCTGAGTTGCCTGAAAATGCCCGGCGAGAATCTCACCCTCGTTGACCGCGCCGTTCGACAAAAAGCGGTACGCCGCCTTGGTATTGGCCCAGTCCTGACAAGCCATCGGAATCGGCGCGCCGATCGCACCTGCCATCTGCTCAAGCATCGTGCGAAGCCGTTCGCCCAGCCGCTTATCACGAAAGGCGCCGGGATCAACTTCTCCATCAGCCCATCCGGCCGCATCGAAAACAGAATTTCCCACCTTGCACCCCCGCTCCAGCGAAATGGTGCTTGGGGATGAATCATGGGCCGCTCCCTTCAGGCAATAGCCATGAGTCGAGCGGAATCAGTCGTGCGGCGAGATGTGGGTAATTGGAAGCTCCAGCCCACGCTTACGATGTAGGAGCGGACCGTAACGAAAATCGTCTTGGTAAAGTGGCGGAAGCTGGTGGAAAGACGATTGTCAACTCGATCATACCTTTTCGTGGCTTGGTGAGGGAAATAACAGGCGCAGCCCCAGCACTACGTCGCCTCAATACCGCAATCGATGCGGGGTTTGCGCGGCGGGGCTTTTTACGGGGAGCCGCCATATCCCGAGGCTGTCGTCTCTGATGAGCTCACGCTAACAAGCTCAGCATTTAAAGGTGGGGTTCATGTGACTTCCTCGATCATTAAAGATTGGGGGGTGGAACAACGCGAACCCAACACTCGCCGCTCTGTCGGGCTGCCGGAGTTAAGCTCCATACGAAAATCAATCAGAACAGGTGGAATAATATCCGAAGCCCACTATGATACGGCGCGGTTTACATATCATAGGGTTGTAGAGTGGCTGACGAGCGGGCTGAAGAAAACGGCAGTGACCCTAAGCAGGATGCGCAATCGGAGACCCAGGCTGAGAAGAAGCCCTCGCTTCTCGAGCGCTACCCGATAGTCCGCTACGTCCTCATCGCCGCGCTTGCCGCCGGCATCATCGCGGCCATCGTCTGGTATATGAATTACCGCGCAAGCGGCCAGTACCTCCAATCGACCAACAACGCCTATGTGCGCGCGGACTTTGTGACCGTTTCACCGAAGGTCGGCGGCTACGTCGAGCGTGTCCTCGTCGCCGACAACCAGCATGTCCGCCGCGGCCAGCTGCTTGCCATCCTCGATCCTCGTGACTACCGCGCCAATGTCGATCAGGCGCAAGCTCAGATCGCCGCAGCCGGCGCCAACATCACGACCGCACGCCGGACGCTTGACGAGCAACGGGCCACTGTCGCTCAGGCCGCCGCCCAGGTTGCGAGCGCCGAGGCTGCCGCGGCAGCGGCAGAGAACGAGGTAAGACGCTACGAGCCCCTCGCTCGGACAGGGGCGGAATCGCGTGAGCGTCTGGCAAACCTTGTCCTTCAGCGTGATCGAACCGCCGCCGATCTGCGCGCGCAGCGCGCCGCCTACCTCGCCGCCCGTCGCAGTATCGCGACACAAGCGGCTCGCATCGGCCAGGCGGAGGCGCAGCGCGGCACCGCGCAGGCGCAGCTTGCGCGCGCCTCGACGGATCTCGGTGCCGTCGAGATCCGCAGCAGCATCGACGGCGTTGTCGCCGACAAGGCGGTGCGGGCCGGGCAATATGTCCAGCCGGCGACCCGGCTGATGTCGGTGGTGCCGGTCTATCAGCTCTACATCGAGGCGAATTTCAAGGAGACGCAGGTCGCTCTGATGCGCGTCGGGCAGCCAGTGACCATCAAGGTTGATGCACTGGACGGCGCCGAACTGCGAGGCCGGGTCGCCAGCTTCTCTCCAGGGACAGGCGCGCAGTTCTCGCTCATCCCGCCCGAGAACGCGACCGGGAACTTCACGAAGATCGTCCAGCGGGTGCCCGTGCGCATCAGCATTGAGGCGGGTCCGGAAGCGCGCCGGGTGCTGCGGCCCGGCCTGTCAGTCGAGGTCACGGTCGACACGATCGGCGCAAAGGGAAGCCGGGAACGGATCGAGCAGGAAACCGAGCGGCTGAAGCGCGGTGAGATGCAGGGCGCGCGCTGATGGCCGCCGAACGCGCAGGCCTGCGCGACTGGCTCGCCGTCGCGGCGGGAACAATCGGGTCATTCATGGCGCTGCTCGATATCTCGATCGTCAATGCGGCCTTGCCCACCATCCAGGGCGAGATCGGCGCGAGCGGAACTGAGGGCACCTGGGTCGCGACCTCCTATCTCGTGGCGGAAATCGTCATGATCCCGCTCAGCCCCTTCCTCGTGCGCCTGTTTGGCCTGCGCAACTTCCTTCTGGGTGCAGCGGTCAGCTTCACCGGCTTCTCGATAGTGTGCGGTATTTCAACGACACTGCCGATGATGATCGCCGGGCGCGTTGGCCAAGGCTTTACCGGCGGTGCCTTGATTCCGACCGCAATGACCATCATCGCAACCCGGCTACCGCCATCACAGCAGCCGATCGGCACCGCTGCCTTCGGCGGCACGGCCATCCTTGGCCCGGTGCTTGGACCGATCATCGGTGGGTGGCTGACCGATAACTACAGCTGGCACTATGCTTTTTTCCTCAACGTGCCGGTCTGCGTCGGGCTCGTCCTCCTCCTTCTGCTAGGGCTAAAGCATGAGCATCTTCGGCTCGACCAGTTGCGCCATGCTGACTGGCTCGGAATCGCAGGGCTCGCAATTGGCCTAGGTGCGCTCACCGTGATGCTTGAGGAAGGGCAGAGCGAGATGTGGTTCGAGTCCGCCATGATCGTGAAGCTCGCTCTAGCGACGTTGCTGGGCTTCACACTCATCGCCATCGGGCAAGTCCGGTCTTCGCAACCCGTTCTCAAATTAACGCTGATTTTCAGCCGGTCATTTGGAAGTGTTTTCATTCTAAGCCTTGTCATCGGCGTTGTCCTTTACGGCGTCACCTTTTTAATCCCGCAGTTTCTCTCAGTAATGGCAAATTACAGTGCTCTACAATCGGGACAGGTCGTCTTCGTCTCAGGTATTCCCGCGATCATGCTAATGCCGTTTCTTCCTCTCGCATTCAAATATCTGGATGTCCGTGTGGCAGTGATCTTCGGCATGACGCTGATAGGTATCAGTTGCGCCATGGACTGGCACCTAACGGCGCAGTCAGCGGGTGGCGATCTGACGGCTTCGCAGATTATTCGCGGCGCCGGTCAGATTTTCGCTATGATGTTCCTAAACCAAGCCGCGATCAGCGCCGTGGCGCCCGAGGATGCCAGCGATGCTTCCGCACTGTTCAATGCCGGGCGCAACCTCGGCGGATCGATCGGCCTTGCCATGATGGCCACCCTTCAGGACCGTCAGACCTTCCTCCATTTCAATCGCTTGAGCGAAACGGTGTCGGCCAACGCGGCGACCACACAGGAATGGTTCACGAGGGTTATGGCCATGCCGTCCGGCGAAGCCGGCGCCTATCGGCAGCTCGCAGGTCAACTCCTCAAACAGTCTACCGTCATGGCCTATAACGACCTGTTCTTCGCGCTCGGCGTCGCGATCGCGATCACCACGCCGCTGGCGCTGTTCCTCCGCCCGATCTCCTCCGACACGCAGATGGCGATGCACTGATGAAGCGACTTGGCTGGACCATTCTCCCCGCCCTTTTGACCGGATGCGTCGTCGGACCCGACTATGGAGGCCCGCCGAGCGTCGCGAGCGGCGAGCGCGCCGGATCGACATTTCGCCGCGCGGATCAGGCAGTCACGGTACCGCAGCCCCTTGTCGCACGCTGGTGGGAAGGCATGGGCGACGCGCAACTCACGATGCTGATCGACCGCGCGCTTGCCTCTAATCCGGACGTGGTGATCGCCGAGGCGCGCATCCGCAAGGCGCGCGCCAGCTTGCGCGAACAGCGCACAAACCAGCTTCCCACCGTCTCGGCGTCGGGGACTGCGATCGTTGCCGATCTTCCCGCCGGCTCGCTCGCGCTGCCGACGCAAGGCGAGCAATCCGATCGTATCAGGGCCGAATTCTACAACGCCGGCCTGGACGCGTCTTGGGAGATCGATCTGGTCGGCGGGCGACGCCGTGCCGCCGAAGGTGCCGAAGCCCAGGCTCAGGCAGCCGAAGCCAGCAGGGCCGATGCGCAGGTTCGTCTCTCGGCGGAGGTCGCCCAGAATTATGTGACCCTGCGGGAACTTCAGCAGCGCCTGATCCTGGCCCGTCGCTCCGCGGAGCTTCAGCAGCGATCACTCGCCCTGCTTCAACAGCGTGAGCAACGCGGTGCATCGTCGCGCGACGAGGTGGTTCGGCTCCAGACTGAGCTGACCCGCACGGAGGCCGGGCTGTTGCCGCTTGAAGGGCAGATCGCAACCACGCTCGACCAGCTTGCCCTGCTCACCGGCGACGAACCCGGTGCACACGACGCCGCGCTGTCTACCCCCGCGCCGATCCCGATGATCCCCGGGACTGTCGCGATTGGCGATCCGGCCGCCATGCTGCGACGCCGGCCGGACATTCGCGCAGCCGAGCGGCAGCTGGCGGCATCGAACGCAAAGATCGGAGTCAACGTCGCCCGGCAGTTCCCATCCGTCAGCATCATGGGTATCATCGGCCTCGGTGGCCCCAATATTGCCGATGTGATCGATCCTGACAGCATCGCGGGCCTTCTTCTGCCGCGGATCAGCTGGAGCTTCCTCGACTTCGGCCGTAATCGTGCTCGGGTCGAGCAGGCCCGGGCCGACCGCGACGAGGCGGAAGCGCAATATCGCAAGGCAGTCCTCGGCGCGCTGTCGGATGCGGAAACCAGCCTGACCCGCTTCGGTAATCAGCGCCGTAATCTGTTTTCGAGTATCGCAAGCCGGAACGGCGCCAGGCAGTCAGCGACCTATGCCGGGCAGCGATACGCGCAGGGAGCGATACCGATGACCACGTCAATCGATGCCGAACGGGCGGCGCTGGCTGCCGATCAGTCGGTGCTGGAGGCGACTGGCGAACTTGATCGTGCATTTGTCGCCCTGCAAAAGGCGTTGGGACTTGGATGGAGCCAGCGGTGACCGTTGTGCAACCATGCCGGGGAGGGGCGCTGACCGAGTGACGGCGCGCTTCTTCCTCCTCCTGTTGGGTATCTGCGTGATGACGCAATCAGGGGAGGACTAGCTGTCTGGTTGCGACACATCATTGGGATATGGTAAAGAATGCCATCGCGGATCACGCGTGGCGCTTTGCCGTCCTTGCTGATGAGGTTTCGTGATGGTGCAGATACATCCCCAGGCTCGA
>Ga0255338_1003732_pt1 | contig 17468 bp, 17 predicted proteins | sample MeOH1_35cm_T4_19_FD_203715 | JGI IMG/M metagenome (GOLD analysis project Ga0255338, IMG submission 203715) | Sandy soil microbial communities from University of British Columbia, Vancouver, Canada - MeOH1_35cm_T4_195 | ecosystem: Engineered > Artificial ecosystem > Sand microcosm > Unclassified ...
GATGTAGGGCGCGGCGGCAAAGGCGGCCAGTGCGGCCTCGTGGAAGCCCGACAGGATCAGCTTCTTCTTGCCCGGGTAGGTGTTGACGTCGCCAACGGCGAAGATGCCCGGCACCGAGGTCTCGAACTTCTCGGTGTCGACGACGATCTGCTTGCGCTCCAGGGCCAGGCCCCATTCGGCGATCGGGCCCAGCTTGGGGCTCAGGCCGAAGAACACCAGGATCTGGTCGGCCGGCACCACGCGGGTGACGCCGTCACCGCCGGTGACCTTGACGCCCTTCAGCGTGCCGTCGGCCTCATCGATGTCGGTGACCTGGCCGACGATGAACTGCATCTCGTAGGCATCGCACAGCTCCTTCATCTTGGCGACGCTGGCGGGCGCGGCGCGGAAACCGTCGCGGCGGTGCACCAGGATCACGCTCTCGGCCTTGTGGGCGCCGCCATCGGCATTGCCGGCGCAGAAGTTCAGCGCCCAGTCCAGTGCCGAGTCGCCGCCGCCGACGATGATCAGGTTCTTGCCGGCGAACTGCGCCGGGTTGCGCACGCGGTAATGCAGCTGGGTGCCGTCGTACTTCTCGATGCCGTCGACCTTCAGGGTGCGCGGCTGGAAGGAGCCCACGCCGCCGGCGATGAAGATGGTCTTGGTCAGGAAGGTCGTGCCCTTGGAGGTCTCGACGAAGAAGCGGCCGTCCTCCTGCTTCTGCACCACGGTCACTTCCTGGCCCAGGTGGAAGGTCGCGCCGAAGGGCTCGATCTGCTTGAGCAGGTTGTCGGTCAGTTCCTTGCCGGTGCACACGGGCACGGCCGGGATGTCATAGATCGGCTTGTCGGGATAGAGCTCGATGCATTGACCGCCGGGATAGGCCAGCGAGTCGATGATGTGGGCCTTGATCTCGAGCAGGCCCAGCTCGAACACCTGGAACAGACCCACCGGGCCGGCACCGACGATGACGGCATCCGTCTCGATGGGCCCCTGGTGTTCGGCGGCCGTCTTGGCGATCTCTGCGTTCAATTGAGGTTCCATAGTCCTGGGCCCGCGCGAGCGGCGGGCAAAAGAAAGTTCAGCGGATCAGCTCGGACAGCTTGTCCGTGCGGTCCTTCCACTCGTCGGCATCCGGCAGGGCCGCCTTGCGCTTGGTGATGCTGGGCCACTTCTTGGCCAGATCGGCATTGATCTTGATCATGTGCTGCTGATTGCCGGGCACATCCTCCTCCGGCACGATCGCATTGACCGGGCACTCGGGAATGCAGACCGCGCAGTCGATGCACTCGTCGGGGTCGATGGTCAGGAAGTTCGGGCCTTCACGGAAGCAGTCAACGGGGCAGACATCGACGCAATCGGTGTATTTGCAGCGGATGCAGGCTTCGGTAACGACGTGGGTCATGGGGCAACTCGGTTCTTGTGGGCCTTTGGGATTGCCGGGCAGCCGACGCCGGGGCGCAAGAGCGGCAAAAGGGCGATTTTAATCACTCAGGGTCTTCACCAGGGCTTGAGGCCGCTCAAGGCCTGGGGACTTGGCAGAAATATTGTGGCTGCCACCGCGTCCGCCCCGGGGCGCTGCCACGGCGCGGGCGCCGGCGCCCACGGTGACGACCGTGGGGCGGCCCCGGTGCAGCAGGGCCGCCGCAGCAAGACCTGACACCGGGTGTTCGCTGGCCAGCGCATCCGGCCAGCCGGCGCGCGAGACCACGCTGCAGGGCGTGTCCGCCGCCCAGCCGGCCTCGATGAGCTTGCGCGACAGGGCTGCCAGCTGGCGGCCGGCCATGTAGAACACCTCGGTGTCGGCGCTCCGCAGGGCCTGCAGATCGCCCTCGCGGGTCATCGCGGTCGTCAGGCTGACGCTGCGGCCCTGGCCACGCCGGGTCAGCGGGCGCTGGGTCTGGGCGGCAGCGGCGATCGCCGCGGTGATGCCGGGCACCACCTCGATATCGTCCTGCGGGATGCCGGCCGCGCGCAGCGCGATCAGTTCCTCCTCCAGGCGGCCGAAGATGCTGGCATCGCCGCCCTTCAGGCGCACGACCACGGCGTGCTGCCGGGCCATCTTGACCAGCAGTGCATCGATCGCGGTCTGGGCGGTGGAGTCGCAGGAGAAGCCGCGCTTGCCGACGTCCAGCCATTGCGCCCGGGGTGCGAACTCGCGCAGCGCCGGGTCGGTCAGCGCATCGAACAGCACCACGTCCGCCTGCTGCAGCGCGCGTGCGCCGCGCAGCGTGATCAGGTCCGCGGCCCCAGGGCCGGCGCTGACGAAGATGACCTTGCCCATGGCGGTGTACGTCTTGTGAGGTTCAGCGCACCAGCAGCGCACCGCTGGTGCGGTTGCTGCTGGGGTCGACGACGATCAGCGCGCCGCCGACGCGGTTGGCCGCATAGGGCTCCACCGGCAGCGGCTGCTGGACCTCGATCTTCACATGGCCGATCTCGTTGACCGCCAGCTCATGCGCCTCGGCCTCGGCCAGGGTGTGGATATCCAGCTTGTGCTCGATCGCCGTGATCCGCGCCTGCACCCAGCGGTTGCCGTGGCGCACCCAGTACTTGCGGCCGACCTGGGCGGGCTCGGTGTCCAACCAGGCCAGCGTGGCCTCGAAGCTCTGCGTGGGCGTGGCGCTGCCGGGCGTGACGATCCAGTCGCCGCGGCTCACATCCAGCTGGCGGTCCAGCACCACGCCGGCCGACTCGCCGGCCACGCAATGCGCCACCGTCTCGCCGGCGCGGCGCACCTCGGCGACGATGGCCGTCTGGCCGCTGGGCAGGATCTGCACCTCGTCGCCGGCCTGGACCTGGCCATGGGCGATGCGGCCCCAGAGCGTGCGCGGCTGGTGGCCCGTACCTTCGCCATGTTCTCCTGAGTCTCGGGCGACGTACTGCACCGGGATCAGGAGCTGGCCCTCGACCTTCTCCTGCAGCGCCGGCAGGCCTTCCAGCACCTGCAGCAGCGACGGGCCGTTGTACCAGGGCGCGTCCAGCGGCTGGGTGACGTTGTCGCCGCGCAGCGCCGAGACCGGGATGATGGCCGTCACCGCGATGCCGGCCTGCGCGGCAAAGGCCTGCAGCGCGGCGCTGACCTTGGCAAAACCCGCGCCGGGATCGGCCAGCGCGTCGATCTTGTTGATCGCGAACACGATGGACGGCACGCGCAGCAGATGGGCCAGCAGGCTGTGACGACGCGTCTGCGGCAGCAGCGGCACCTCGGCGGCGTCCAGGTCCAGCTTGGTGATGTCCACCAGCACGACGGCGGCATCCGAGCCGGCCGCGGCCGTCACCATGTTCCGGGTGTACTGCTCATGGCCCGGTGCGTCGGCGATGATGAACTTGCGGGTCTTGGTGGCGAAGTAGCGGTAGGCCACGTCGATCGTGATGCCTTGCTCGCGCTCGGCCTCCAGGCCATCGGTCAGGAGGCTCAGGTCGATCGGCGCGCCGGCGGCGCGCTTTTCCAGCGTGTCCAGCTGGTCGGCCAGGATGGCGCGGCTGTCATACAGCAGGCGGCCGATCAGGGTGCTCTTGCCGTCGTCGACACTGCCCGCGGTCAGGAAGCGCAGCGCGCGGTGATGCGTGTCGACGTCGGCGTCGTGGATCAGGGTGTTGCTATTCAAAACGGCGCTCATGATCAGAAATACCCTTCCTTCTTGCGGCGCTCCATCGAGGCTTCCGAAGTCCTGTCGTCCATGCGGGTGGCGCCGCGCTCGCTGACCGTGACGGTCAGGGTCTCGGCGACGATGTCCTCGGCCGAGGCGGCTGGGCTCTCCACCGGGCAGGTGCAGGTCATGTCGCCGACGGTGCGGAAGCGCACGGTCTCGGTCTCGACCACGTCGCCGGCCTCGGGCGGCGTGACCTCGGTCACCGGCACCAAGAGGCCCTTCTTGCGCACGACCTGGCGCTGGTGCGCGTAGTAGAGGCTGGGCAGCGGGATGTTCTCGCGGGCGATGTAGAGCCAGACGTCCAGCTCGGTCCAGTTGCTGATCGGGAAGGCGCGGAAATGCTCGCCCGGGCGGATGCGGGTGTTGAACAGGTTCCACAGCTCCGGGCGCTGCTCCTTGGGCTGCCATTGGCCGAAGCTGTCGCGGTGGCTGAAGATGCGTTCCTTGGCGCGCGCCTTCTCCTCGTCGCGGCGGGCCCCGCCGATCAGCACGTCGAAGCGGTGGTCTTCGATCGCCTCCAGCAGGGTCACGGTCTGGTGGCCGTTGCGCGACTCCAGGGGGTGGGCCAGGCGCACGGTGCCGCGTCGGATCGACTCGTCCATGTGCGCGACGACCAGGCGCTCGCCCATCTCGGCGACGCGGCGGTCGCGGAACGCTATCACCTCGGGGAAGTTGTGGCCGGTGTCCACGTGCACCAGGGGGAAGGGCAGCTTGCCGCGGAACTCGTTGCCGGCCACGCGCTGCTTGAAGGCCTTCTCGGCCAGGCGCAGCACGACGCAAGAGTCCTTGCCGCTGGAGAACAGCAGGCCCGGGCGCTCGAAGGCGGCGGCCACCTCGCGCAGGATGAAGATGGCCTCTTCCTCCAGGTGGTCCAGATGACGGTGATCGACCGTCGGCAGCAGTTTCTCGAGATTGACCGGGGCGTTCATGCCGGGGCTCCTGACTTCTTCGTACTCAACTCTTCGTTCGATTGCGACTTGTGCAGGCCGCATTCCTTGGCGTTCTCATCTTCCCACCACCAGCGGCCGGCACGGAAATCCTCGCCGACGGCGATCGCGCGGGTGCAGGGCGCACAGCCGATGCTGGGCATGAACTGGTCGTGCAGCGCGTTGTAGGGCACGTCGAAGGCCTGGATGTAGTGCCAGACATCGGCCCAGCTCCAGGCGGCCAGCACATTGAGCTTGCGGCGGCCCTGGCCGTCGTCCTCGTCGAACGGCACCTCGGCGCGGTTGGCGCTCTGCTCGCGGCGCAGACCGGTGATCCAGGCCTTGCGGCCGGCCAGCATGCGGCCCAGGGGCTCCAGCTTGCGGAAGCCGCAGCAGGCCTTGCGCAGCGCCAGGCTCTCGTACATCGCGCGTTCGCCATTGGTCCTGACGAACTGGATCACCGCCTCCTGCACCGGGCTGAAGACCTCGACTGTCAGCGCATAGCGCTGCTCGATCGCGGGAATCAGCGCCAGGGTCTCGGCATGCAGCTTGCCGGTGTCCAGGGTGGCGATATGGATCGGCAGCGCGTGGCGCGCGATCAGGTCGGTGATCACCATGTCCTCGGCGCCCAGGCTGGTGGACTGGATCAGGCCCTCGCCATGCTCGGCCACGGCCTGCTTCAGCAGCGCGACCGTCTGGGCCAGGCGCTCTTCGAAGCCGGCGGTCGAGCGGGCATAGAGGCTGATGGCGGACGCGCCCGCGGCGGCGGGCTGCCAGGAGGAAACGGTGGCGTCGCTCATGTTCAGCGAGCCTCGGCGAAATGCGGCTTGGCGTGTGCCGTGTCGCCCTGGTAGTGGCCGGGGAAGAAGCTCAGGGCGCGCCGGGCGGCATCGAGATCCTGGTCGGCGCGCAGCTGGGCGGCGTCGAAGCCGCAGCGGGCCAGCAGCAGCACCATGTCCACCAGCACCTCGCCGCTGGCGCGGATCTCGCCGGCATAGCGGTAGCGTGTGCGCAGCAGCCGGGCCTGGCTGTAGGCGCGGCCGTCCACCCACTTGGGGAACTGCAGCACGACGAGGGCCAGGCGCGGCAGGTCGGCGGCCAGGTCCTCGATGGCGTGGTCGTTCGGCACCTCGACCGCGGTCGGCAGCTCGGCCGGCCAGTGGTCGCGCACCGCGTGCCACTGCTCAAGGGTCAGCAGCAGCCGAGGCGCGGGATCGGGGTCGGGCTTGGGGCCGTCCTCGCCGACGACGCGATGCCATTGGTCGTGATGGGGGTCGATGAACTTCATGTTGGTGATGCTCGTGTTCGGTCAGCGGGCGGCGGCGGTCAGGGTGCGCTGGGCGTTCGCCGGCGCCTTGAAGGGCTCGATGCCGATGCGGCGCACGGTGTCGATGAAGCGCTCGGCCGCGGCGCGTTCGCGGCGATAGGTCTGCACGATGGCGTCGATCACGTCCGGCACCTCGTCGGCCGCGAAGCTCGGGCCGATCACCTTGCCGGGCACGGCCGCGCCGGAGAGGGTCGAGCCGTCCGAGCCGCCCAAGGTGATCTGGTACCACTCGCTGCCGTCCTTGTCGACGCCGAGGATGCCGATGTGGCCGCTGTGGTGGTGGCCGCAGCTGTTGATGCAGCCGCTGATGTGCAGGTCGATGTCGCCGATGTCGTAGAGCTCGTCCAGGTCCTGGAAGCGCTCGGTGATGGCCGCGGCCACCGGGATCGAGCGGGCATTGGCCAGCGCGCAGAAGTCGCCGCCGGGGCAGGCGATCATGTCGCTCAGCAGGCCGATATTGGGGGTCGCAAAGCCGTTCGCCTTGGCTGCTGCATGGAGCGCCGGCAGCTCGCTCTCGCGCACCCAGGGCAGCAGCAGGTTCTGGTCGTGGGTGACGCGCAGCTCGCCATGACTGAAGCGCTCGGCCAGTTCGGCGGCGGCTTCCATCTGTGCGTCGGTGGCGTCGCCGGGCGGGATGCCGATGCGCTTGAGCGACAGGGTCACGCCGCGGTAACCGCCGAGCTTGTGCGCGTGGACGTTGCGCTCCAGCCAGCGCTTGTAGCCACCCTGCGCGCCCTCGAAGATGTCGAGCGCCGGCAGCGCGGCCACGCCGGCCGGCACCACGAAGCTGGCCGCCACGCGCTCCAGCTCGGAGCGCGGGATGATGTGCTCGTGGCCGCCGGCATCGTCGGCCAGGATATGGGCGAACTCGGCGTTCACCGCGTCGAAGAAAGCTTGGCCCTCGGCCTTCACCAGGATCTTGATGCGGGCCTTGTACATATTGTCGCGGCGGCCATAGCGGTTGTAGACGCGCACGATGGCCTCGATATAGACCAGGATCTGGTTCCAGGGCAGGAACTCGTTGATCACCTGGCCGATGATCGGCGTGCGGCCCATGCCGCCGCCCACCAGCACCTTGAAGCCGACCTCGCCGGCTTCGTTCTTCACCAATTGCAGGCCGATGTCGTGCCAGGCGATCGCGGCGCGGTCTTCCGCGGCGCCGGAGATCGCGATCTTGAACTTGCGCGGCAGGAAGGCGAACTCGGGGTGCAGGGTGCTCCACTGGCGCAGCACCTCGGCATAGGGACGCGGATCGACGATCTCGTCGGCGGCCACGCCGGCCAGGCCGTCGGCCGTGATGTTGCGGATGCAGTTGCCGCTGGTCTGGATGCCGTGCATGTCGACGTCGGCCAGCGCGTCCATCACGTCGGCCGCGTCCTTCAGGGGAATCCAGTTGTACTGCAGGTTCTGGCGGGTCGTGAAATGGCCGTAGCCGCGGTCCCACCGGCGCGCGATCTCGGCCAGGCGGCGCAGCTGCTTGCTCGAGAGCACGCCATAGGGCACGGCCACGCGCAGCATCGGCGCATGGCGCTGCACATACCAGCCGTTCTGCAGGCGCAGCGGGCGGAACTCGTCGTCCGTGAGGGTGCCGGCGATGTTGCGCTCCAGCTGGTCGCGGAACTGCGCGGCGCGGGCATGGACGAACTGGCGGTCGAAGTCGGTGTAGGCGTACATGGGAGCAGAAGGAAAATCAGTGAATCACTTTCCAGCCGGCCATCAGCAGCGAGGCGCACAGCAGGCCGCGCACCACGCCATCGGGCAGGCGGCGCGTCAGCTGGGCGCCCAGCCAGATGCCGGGCAGGGAACCGATGACCAGGGAAACGAGCAGGGCCCAGTCCACATTGCCGAGGGTGGCGTGGCCGATGCCGGCCACCAGGGTCAGCGGCACCGCGTGGGCGATGTCGCTGCCGACGATGTAGCGCGCCGGGAGGCGCGGGTAGATCAGCAGGATCAGGGTGGCGCCGATCGCGCCGGCGCCGATCGAGGACAGCGAGACCAGCACGCCCAGGATCACGCCCGAGATGACGGTCAGCGTGGCCTTGCGCGATTCGGGGATGTGGCGCTCCAGGCGCAGGCCCAGGGCGGTCCAGCTCTTCTTGAAGGCCACCACCACGGCGGTCAGCAGCAGGGCGATGCCCAGCGAGAAGGAGAGGGTGCTGGCCCAGCCCTTGCTCAGCCCGCTCAGGTGCATCAGGGCCACGGTGGCGATGGACGCCGGGATCGAGCCGGCCAGCAGCAGGGCGGTGATGCGCCACTTCACATGGCCGTGGCGGGCATGGGCCACCGAGCCGGAAACCTTGGTCAGCGCGGCGAACCAGAGGTCGGTGCCGATCGCGACCGCCGGGTTCAGCTTGAAGACCGAGAGCAGCAGCGGCGTCATCAGCGAGCCGCCGCCCACGCCGGTGATCCCGACAATGGCGCCGACGCCGAAACCGCTCGCAATGGCTATCCCGTCCAACAAATCCGCTTACTCCAGCTGGGCCGGCCTTTGGCAGGCCTAGGCGGCGGACTGTATGGAAGCTTTATATATATAGGAACTACAAATTCGTAGATTGCTTATTCGTGAATAAGCATATGAGCGGGCCTGCAAAGCCGGTTCAGGCGCCTGCCAGGCTTTGCAGGGCCCGGACCTGCTCCTCGATGCGCGGCGGCAGCGGCGTGCGCCCGTCCAGCATGGCCCGGATCAGGGCGGCATTGGCCGCGGCCTCGCAGTCGGGCGAGAGCGGCCAGTCGATGTCCTCGGTGTCGACCGGGTGCAGGTCGCGGCGCTGGCCGTCGACAAAGCCGTAGAGCTGGGCCCGGCGGCGCAGGTGGGCATAGGCCTCGCCCTCGCTGGCCCGCATCAGGAGGGCGCGGTGACCGGCCGTGCTCTGGGCCAGCAGGGCCTGACCCATGCTGTCCAGGTACTCCGGGTGGGTGACGGCCACCACCCGCACGCTGCGGCCGGGCGCCGCGTCCAGCAGCTTGGCCACGCTGTGGCCGCTGTTGCGCACGCCCAGGCGCGGGCGCAGCGCCATCAGGGCGTCCAGCCCGGGGTTCAGGGCCGCCAGCGGCAGGATGGTCAGGCGCTCGCGCGCCAGCTGCGCTCCAGCCTCATCCACCGAGCCGGCGCTCGGCAGGCCCAGCGCCGCGAGCAGCTCGAAGGGGCTTTGCCGGCTGTCGAAGTCGTGCCGGCCATGGATCAGCACCGGCACGCCCGCGCGCGCCAGCAGCAGGGCCACCAGGGGCATCAGATTGGCCTGCTTGCGCGCGCCGTTGAAGGTGGGCAGCAGCACGCAGCGCGGGCCGGCCGCGGGTACCGCGATGCGCGCGGTGCGCGCCTGCATCGCCCGCCAGAAGCCGGCCAGCTCGGCCGCGCTCTCGCCCTTGATGCGCATGGCCAGCAGGATCGCACCCAGCTCCAGCTCGGGCACCTGGCCGTCCAGCATGGCGCCGAACAGGGCCTCGGCCTGGGCCTCGTCCAGATCGCGCGCGCCGCGCGAGCCGCGGCCGATGTCCTTGATCAGGGGGGCGAATTCCATGCCCGGCAGTGTAGGGCGCCCCCGAGTGCCGGGGCGCGCTTCAGTGCCTGAGCACCAGGGTCACCAGCAGACAGCTGTCCTGCTCGGCCACCAGGGCATGGGGCTCGCCGCCGCGCAGCACGATCAACTGGCCGGCCGCGATCGGCAGGCGCTGGCCGGGCAGTACCAGCTGCACCCGGCCGGCCAGGCACTGGATGCTGATCTCGCCCGCCACCTTGTGCTCGGGCAGGCGCTGGCCGCTGTGCAGCACCACATGCATCAGCTGCAGCTGCTCGGTCTTGATCAGGCTGGTGCTGGGGCTGTCGGTACTGCCGTCGGCCAGGGTCTTCAGGTCGATCAGCTGGCCATGGTTGGCGTGGGTGAGGGCCATCATCGTCTCCCGCTAAGGTCCGGGAAACCATTGTGATACGGTTGCCCGCCATGCCGCTCGATCTTTATCTCGCCACGGTGCCGGTGCTGGCCCGCTATCTGCGCCAGCTGCAGGGCCAGCTGGACAAGGCCCGCCTCCATCTGGCCGCAGGGCCTGGCAGCGAGGCCGGGCTGCTGGCGCGGCGGCTGGCGCCCGACATGTTCGGCCTGGCCCAGCAGATCCGCAGCGCGGCCGGTTTTGCCCAGCGCATCTGCGCGCCCCTGGCCGGGGTCGAGGCACCGCCCCTGGACGAGGCGGACAGCCTGGCCGGCGCGCAGGCGCAGCTTCAGCAGGCGCTGGACTTCATCGAGCGCCTGGACGCCCAGGCACTGCGCGACGCGGCCGGCCGGCGCCTGCGCAGCCGGGCCGGCGAGGCCGAGTTGGAGCTCCCGGCCGAGGACTATGTCCAGCTCTACGCGTTGCCCAACTTCTTCTTCCATCTGAGCATGGCCTACGCGCTGCTGCGCCAGTCCGGCGTGCCGCTGGGCAAGCCGGACTTCGACGGCTTCCATCGCTATCCGGCGGGCTTCAGCTTCGCCTAAGCCTGGTTGCCCCGCCCCTTCTAGAATCTCCTCCCATGTCTCCCGCTTCCCGCCCCGACCGGGGCCTGCTGCCGCGGCGCAGCTTTGTCGCGCTGCTGGCGCCCCTGGCCCTGGCGGCCTGCTCCCAGGTCCCCTTGATCGGCAGCGCGCCGACCCCACCGGCCGCCGCCGACACCCCACCACCCGGCCCCAAGCCCGCCCCCAAGCCGCCCCGCATCGGCCTGGCCCTGGGCGGCGGCGCGGCGCGCGGCTTCGCGCATATCGGCGTGATCCAGGTGCTGGAGGAGAACGGCATCAAGCCCGATCTGGTGGCGGGCACCTCGGCGGGGTCCCTGGTGGCGGCCCTCTATGCCTCGGGCAAGAACGGCAAGGAGATGGCGACCCTGGCCGAGGGCATGGACGAGGGCGCGATCACCGACTGGGCCTTTCCCGGCCGCGGCCTGATACGCGGCGAGGCGCTGGCGCGCTTCATCCGCGACAAGACCGGCCACCGCGCCATCGAGCAGATGGGCCTGCCGCTTGGCATCGTCGCCACCGACCTGGCAGACGGCTCGCCCGTGCTCTTTCGCAGCGGCGATACCGGCACCGCGGTGCGCGCTTCCAGCGCGGTGCCGGCGGTGTTCCAGCCGGTCAGGATAGGCGCGCGCGAGTATGTGGACGGCGGCCTGGTGGCGCCGGTGCCGGTGCGCTATGCGCGGCAGATGGGCGCCGACCTGGTGATCGCGGTGGACATCAGTTCGCCGCCCGACGACAAGCCGCTGGGCGACGCGATCCGCATGCTGCTGCAGACCTTCGCCATCATGGGGCGCAGCATCAACAACTTCGAGCTGCGCGAGGCCGACCTGGTGTTGCGGCCGCGGCTGGAGGGCATAGGCAGCGCCGATTTCACCGCCCGCCGCCGCGCCATCCTGGCCGGCCGCGAGGCGGCCCAGGCCATGCTGGCGCAGATCCGCCAGCGCATCGAGGCGAAGACGCGCTAGCTGCCAGCCGGCACCACAGGCGATACGACGCCGCGGCCGCACATCGAGCCGAGCCCGAGCAGGGCAAACACCGGCTAGGCGAGATCAAGGCCCGCCCACAGAATGGCCTGCCCCCCCTTTCATTCGCCAGATGGCGCCCATGCCGCTCCGGGGGGGGGGCACTCGTCCGCCTTGAGGAGGCTCAGATGAAGAGAGTCACAGGTATCGGAGGCATCTTCTTCAGCGCGAAGGACCCGGTCGCGCTGCGGGCCTGGTACCAGCGGCATCTGGGCATTGATGTGCAGGCATGGGGCGGCACCGCCTTCAGCTGGGCCGATGCCGCGGGCAACCCAAGCACGGGCACGACCGTGTGGTCCATCGGGGCCGCCGACGACGAGCCCTTCGCGCCAGGCAGGTCGAGCTTCATGCTCAACTACCGCGTCGAAGACCTGGCCGCGCTGCTTCAGGCGCTTCGGGACGAAGGCTGTCATGTCCTGGAGAAAACGGACGACTCCGAGTACGGGAAGTTCGGCTGGGTCATCGATCCCGAGGGCAACAAGATCGAGCTGTGGCAGCCGCCGCCGGGGCGGTGAATGCCTGGCAGGCCCTAGTCGTCCGGATACTGCGCCAGCAAGGCCCCCAGCTCGGCCGCCGAGCGCAGCTCCAGCTTGGCGAAGACGCGGGCGCGGTAGACCTCGACGGTGCGCATCGCCAGCGCCAGGTCGGCGGCGATCTGCTTGTTCAGGCGGCCTGCGGCCACCATGCGCATCACCTCGCGTTCGCGCGGCGTGATGCTGGCCAGGCGGGCGCGCACCTCGGCGTCGCGCGCCGCGTCGGCGCCCTGGGCTGCGGCCACGTCCAGGGCCTGGGAGATGCGATCAACCAGGGTGTTGTCGCTGTAGGGCTTCTCCAGGAAGTCGAAGGCGCCCTTCTTCAGCGCGTCCACCACCATCGGGATGTCGCCATGGCCGCTGAGGAACAGCACCGGGTGGCGCAGCCGGCGCGCGATCAGCGCGTCGTGCAGGGCCAGGCCGCCGATGCCGCCGTCCATGCGCACGTCCAGCAGGAAGCAGCCGGGCGGCACGCGCGGCCAGGCGTCCAGCGTGGCCAGCAGGGCCTCGCCGCTCTCGAAGGCCAGCACCTGCAGGCCGCGCGAGCGCAGCAGGAAGCTCAGGGCGGTGCGCACGGCGGGTTCGTCGTCGACCAGGTAGACGGTCATGCCGCCCTGCGGCATCGCGGTCGCGTTCGTCGTCATGTCGGCTGCGGCTCCTTCTCGTCGATCTCGGCCTCGGCCGTCCAGTAGGGCAGGGTGAAGCTGAACAGCGCGCCGCCGCCGGGCGCGTCGCCGGCATCCAGCACGCCGTGGTGCGACTCGATCAGCGAGCGGCAGATCGCCAGGCCCAGCCCCATGCCCTCGCTCTTGGTGGAGTAGAAGGGCTGGCACAGCTCGCGCGCCGTGCGGCCCTGCAGGCCAGGGCCGCTGTCGCGCACGTCGACGCGGGCGAAGCCGGGCCCGGCCGCGCCCACCGTCACGGCGATCTCGCGCCGTTCGCAATAGGCCATCGCGTCGGCGGCATTGCGTATCAAGTTGATCAGCACCTGCTCCAGCAGCACCGGGTCGCCGCGCACCGGCGCCAGGCCCGGTGCGGCCTCGAGCCGCCAGCGGATCTCGCGCTTGCGCAGCTCATGGCTCAGCAGCTCCAGCGCCTGGCCGGCGACGCGCTCCAGGCTGACCGGCTCGTCACGCGGCTCATGGCGCGACAGGAACTCGCGGATGCGCGCGACGATGCGGCCGGCCTGGGCCGCATGCTCGCCCAGGCTCTGCAGGGCGCCGAGGATGTCGGCGTCCGTCACGCCGCGCGCCCGCAGGGCGTTCTCCAGCCCGGCGCTGTAGCTGCTCATCACGGTCAGCGGCTGGTTCAGCTCGTGCGCCAGCGTCGAGGCGATCTCGCCCAGGGTGGTCAGGCGCGCGTGGTGGGCCAGCTGCTCGAACTGGCGGCGCTCGCGCTCCTCGGCGGCGCGCGCCTCGGTGATGTCCAGCACCGAGCCCATCCAGCCGATGTGGCGGCCATGGGCGTCGATCAGCGGCGCGTCCAGCACCAGCACGCGCACGACGCGGCCGCTGCTGTGGCGCCAGCTGGCCTCGTAGCCGCCGGGCGGCGCACCGCCGGCCAGGTTGCGGCGGTGCCGGATCATCGCGGCCTCGGTGTCGTCGGGCTGCCAGTAGGGGTAGGGCACCTTGACCCCGATCAGCTGCTCGGGCGCCAGGCCCACCAGGTCGGCGAAGCGGCGATTCACATAGACCAGGGTGCCGTCGAGGTCGCGCGCGCGCAGGCCCACCTGCATCGAGTCCTCCATCGCGCGGCGCCAGCCGGCCTCGGTGCGCCAGGCATTGCCGGCCGCCAGCACGTTCTGCATCTGTCGGCGCAGCAGCCAACTGGCCCAGCTGACCAGGATCAGGAAGCCGCCGATCAGCAGCAGCGGCAGGCGCTGGTGCCAGGGCTTGAGCGCGTCGCGCGCCGACAGCTCGATGAAGACGCCGGGCAGCGGCGGGTCGAAGGAGATGCGGTGCGAGAGCCCCTGGGGCGGGGCCTGCGGGCGGTCGGCGGCGCTGGAGATCTCCTGGCCGAAGGCATCGACCAGGCGCACCTCGTAGCGGCGCGCCAGCCACCACGGCATGTACTGGCGCAGCAGCTCGGAGGGCTGCAGGCGCGCGATCAGCTCGCCCTGCGCGTTGCCATGGGCATCGGTGACGGCCGCATGCAGGTGCACCGACAGGCCCGCGCTGCTGCCGCGCTGGGCCGTGCTGCTGGCCTCGGGCACCTCCTGGCGGATGCGGTGCTGGGCGTCCAGCCAGGTGACGCTGACCCAGCCGCGCCGCAGCGCCTGCAGCAGGCGCTCGTCGTGCTGCAGCCGGGGTTCGCGGCGCGGGTCGTGGTGGGCCTTGCCCAGGTTCTGTGCCATCAGTTCCAGGCGCTGCTGCTCCTGCTCGACGACGCCGCGCAGGGTGGCCTCCAGCGACAGCGCGTCGGTGATCAGGTTCGCCTGCTGGCTTTCGATCTCGACCTGGTCGTCGTGCTGCAGCCAGACCACCACCAGGGCGACGAAGATCAGCGCCAGCAGCAGCGGCAGCCACCACAGACCCGGGCGCGGCGCGCGCGGCTGGGGCTGCGGGCTGGGCTGGGCGGCGTTCATGGCTTCAGTCTATGCGAGCCCACCCCCGCTCGGCGGGGGCGGACGGTGCCCTTGCGGATATCCACACTGCCACCGGCGGGCGGATTTGACGAGCATGCCGCCATTGCCCATTCCTATGCTTTGGAGACAAGTCCATGACCCCGAATTCCACCCGCCGCCTGCTGCTGGCGCTGCCCCTGGCGCTTGCCGCCGCCTTCAGCCTGCCGGCCCGCGCCCAGGCGCCCATCATCATCAAGTTCAGCCATGTGGTGGCGCCCGACACGCCCAAGGGCAAGGGCGCCCAGCGCTTCAAGGAGCTGGTGGAAGAGCGCAGCAAGGGCCGGGTCAAGGTCGAGGTCTACCCGAACAGCCAGCTCTACAAGGACAAGGAAGAGATGGAGGCCCTGCAGCTCGGCTCGGTGCAGATGCTGGCACCCTCGCTGGCCAAGTTCGGCCCGCTGGGCGTCAAGGAGTTCGAGGTCTTCGACCTGCCCTTCCTGTTCAAGGACGACGAGTCCTTCCGCAACACGACGCAGACCCTGGGCCTGGAGCTGTTCAAGAAGCTGGAGCCCAAGGGCATCAAGGGCCTGGCCTTCTGGGACAACGGCTTCCACATCATGTCGGCCAACAAGCCCCTGCACCATGTGGCGGACTTCAAGGGCCTGAAGATGCGCATCCAGTCCAGCAAGGTGCTGGACGCGCAGATGCGCGCCCTGGGCGCGATCCCGCAGGTGATGGCCTTCAGCGAGCTCTACCAGGCCCTGCAGTCCGGCGTGGTCGACGGCACCGAGGGCGTGCCCTCCAACTTCCTGACGCAGAAGACCTACGAGGTGCAGAAGCACATCACCCTGTCCAACCACGGCCACCTGGCCTATGCGGTGATCGTCAACAAGAAGTTCTGGGACGGCCTGCCGGCCGACATCCGCGCCGTGCTGGACCAGGCGGTGAAGGAATCCACCACCTATGCCAACGCGATCGCCGCGACCGAGAACACCCAGGCGCTGGAGAAGATCAAGGCCAGCGGCAAGAGCACGGTCTATGCGCTGACGCCGGCCGAGGTCAACGAGTGGAAGCTGGCCCTGATGCCGGTGCACAAGGAGATGGAAGGCCGGGTCGGCAAGGCCACCGTCGAGGCGGCTTACAAGGCTGCGGGCTTCGTGGCGCCGAAATAAGGCCCACCCCCTACGCGGCTTCGCGCGCCCCCTCGAGGGGGCAAGGCCGTAGGACCGGCAAAGCCGGATCCTCGGCCTTCGCTTGATCTGTCGCCGGCCTGCGGCGGCTCCGGGTTGCCCGCGTGAGGGCGGGCCCTGGCTATTTGTGAGGAGATCCGCCATGAGCTTGCGCTGGCTGGATAGATTGGAAGAGACCTTGATCGCGGCGCTGATGGGCGCGGCGACCTTGGTGATCGCGATGGCGGTGCTGCACCGCTTCCTGGCCGGCGTGCCGGTGCTGCAGGACTGGGTGATCCGGCTGGACGTCAGCTGGGCCCAGGAGCTGTGCATCTACATGTTCGTCTGGATGGCCAAGTTCGGCGCGGCCTACGGCGTGCGTGCCGGCACCCACGTCGGCGTCGACGTGCTGGTGCGCAAGTTGAAGCCCGAGCAGGCGAAGTACCTGGTGATCTTCAGCCTGCTGGCCGGCGCGGTGTTCACCGCGACCATCGGCACGCTGGGCGCCACCTTTGTGTGGGAGAACGGCGCGCATTACGCCTTCTTCCACGCCTTCGGCCTGGAGATGGGCGAGCTGTTCGAGGGCCCGACCTCGCCGGACCTGGAGATCCCGACCTGGATCGCCTACAGCTGCGTGCCGCTGGGCTCCTACCTGATGTGCTTGCGCTTCCTGCAGGTCTGCTGGACCTTTGTGCGCACCGGCCATGTGCCGCATGCCGACCATGGCCATGTCGAAGGCATCGGCGAGGAGCTCAACGCATGAACACCCTGATCATCTTCACGCTGCTGGTGCTGCTGATGCTCACCGGCATGCCGATCTCGATCTCGCTGGGCCTGACGGTCCTGACCTATCTCTTCACGATGACCAATGTGCCGATCGAATCGGTGGCATTGAAGCTGTTCACCGGCATCGAGAAGTTCGAGATCATGGCCGTGCCCTTCTTCATCCTGGCGGGCAACTTCCTGACCCATGGCGGGGTGGCGAAACGCATCATCCATTTCGCCACCACGATGATCGGCCATTGGTACGGCGGCCTGGGCCTGGCCGGCGTGATGGCCTGCGCGATGTTCGCGGCGATCTCCGGCTCCTCGGTGGCGACCGTGGTCGCGGTCGGCTCCATCATCCTGCCGGCGATGACCAAGCAGGGCTATCCGAAGGAGTTCGGTGCCGGCGTCATCACCACCTCGGGCGCTTTGGGCATCCTGTTCCCGCCCTCGATCAACCTGGTGATGTTCTCGATCGCCACCGCCGGCATGACGGCCACCGGTCCGCATGGCGAGCCGGTCGGCACCGCCTCGGTGGGCCAGCTCTTCATGGCCGGCGTGGTGCCGGGCCTGTGCCTGTCGGTGCTGCTGGGCATCACGACCTGGCGCCGCGCCAAGAAGAACGACTACCCGCGCATGGCCAAGGCCTCCTGGGCCGAGCGCTTCAAGGCCTTCCGCGACAGCTTCTGGGGACTGATGCTGATCGTCGTCGTGATCGGTGGTATCTACAGCGGCAAGTTCACGCCCACCGAGGCGGCGGCCGTCGCGGCGGTCTACGCCTTCGTCATCTCGGTCTTCGTCTACAAGGACATGGGCCTGAAGGACGTGCCCAAGGTGCTCTTGAAGGCGGCGGCGATGAGCTCGATGCTGCTCTACATCATCACCAACGCGGTGCTGTTCAGCTTCCTGATGGCCTCCGAGCAGATCCCGCAGACCATGGCGGCCTGGATGTCGGCCCAGGGCTTCGGCCTGGTCGTGTTCCTCTTGCTGGTGAACCTGATCCTGCTGGGCGCGGGCAACTTCATGGACCCGGCCGCCATC
>Ga0255338_1003733_pt1 | contig 17465 bp, 16 predicted proteins | sample MeOH1_35cm_T4_19_FD_203715 | JGI IMG/M metagenome (GOLD analysis project Ga0255338, IMG submission 203715) | Sandy soil microbial communities from University of British Columbia, Vancouver, Canada - MeOH1_35cm_T4_195 | ecosystem: Engineered > Artificial ecosystem > Sand microcosm > Unclassified ...
CTGTTCGACCAGAAGGAGTTCTGATGAAAGGACGCTGGCTCGCCGTCGCGGCCGCCCTGTTCGTCCTGGCGCTGTTCGCCGGGTCGCGCATGCGCCGCCTCCACGAGCCCCGCTTCCCCCCTCTGGGCGAGCTGAAGGCCGGCCCCTTCGCCTTCCAGGACGCCGGCCTCGCCGCCGCGGGCTTCCGCGCGCCGGCGGCGGACCTCGCCTGGATCCAGCTCCTGCAGTACGCGGCGGGGTCCTTGCCGGAGTACACCGACCACCCGGGCCACCCGTACGAGCATCTCGGGACCTTGAGCCTGCGCGTCTCGCGCCTGGACCCCTCCTTCCACCGCGCGGTCTTGTTCTCCGCCGGCATGCTCGCCTGGTTCCACGGCATCGAGCGCCCCGACGAGGCCGCCGAGCTTCTCAACGAGGGAATGCGCCGCTCCCCGGACCAGCCGATGTACGCGCTGTACCTGGCGGCCCTCGCCTACAAGAAGCAGGGCGACACGGACCGCATGATCGCCTTGCTCGAGTCGAGCTTCGACCGCCCCGAGACCCCGAGCACGATGAAGGCGATCCTGGCCAACCTGCGCCAGTCGCGCGGGGAATACCGCGAGGCCCTGGTGCTGTGGGCTCGCATTCTGGACAGCGAGCGCGACCGGTCGGAGCACGCCCGCGCGCGGGCGAAGATCGCCGAGCTGAAGGCGCTGCTCGCTAAGCCGTCGCCCAAGGCAAGATGAAGTACACGGCGACGAGCATGAAGCCGTAGCCCGCGAGCTTCACCGTTCGCGCCCTCGTCGTCAGCGCCGGCGGGCCGAAGGCCGCGGCGATGTCCACGCCGCCGCAGCCCGCCGAGACGAACCAGGCGCCCAGCACGTCGTAGTCGCCCATGCCGCGCTGCCCGCCGAAGATCACGAGCAGGCCCCACAGCACGATCGGCACGATCGGGATCAGGATGTCCTGCGCGTGCAGGACCGTGCCGCGGTGGCAGATGTAGATCGAGAAGGCGACGAAGAACGCGATCGGCGCCAGGAAGATGCCGCCGACATACGCCGGCGGTATCCCCCCTCGGGGCATGATGTACAGCGCGAGTATTATGTCGACGATGGTGCCGAGCGTCAGGGCGACGAGGTGGGCCACGCAGTACTGCCGGACCAGGTCCCGCCGCCGCGTGGCCGCGTAGATGCCCCCGCTGACCAGGAAGATGAACGCGAAGGCGGCGACGATCATCCGCCCGTAGAACTCCCGATAAGCCTCGCTCATTGGACCATGTTAGAAAAACGGCTCAGGAGAAGGAAACCTCGTGCGAGACGAGACGCCCCTCGCGGTACACGAATTTTCCCGAGAAGAACCGGTCCTGCTCGAGCCACGGCAGGAAGATCCGGTCCCCCTCCCACAGCGGCAAGGTCGCCAGGCGCTCGCCCGACACCCACTCCAGGTCGCCCTCGGGACAGGCGGCGAGCTCGCCCTCGAACCGGGTCGCGGTATACACGAACACCAGCCAATCCTCCCCGGGCTTGAACGCCGGGAAGGTCAGCACGCCGCGCAGCTTCGGGTCGAGCAAGGTCAATCCGGATTCTTCGCGGATCTCGCGCACCACGCATTCGTCGGGCGATTCCCCGGAATCGAGCTTCCCCCCGAGGCCGTTCCATTTGCCTTTATGGACATCGCCGGGTTTTTTATTGCGATGCATCATCAAAGTCTTTTCGCCGGAGCGCACGTAACACAAAGTCGCGACGATGGTTTTCATTTGGAGAGGGCCTTCATCACGGCGAATAACATGTCGAAATCGTCGTCGTTAAGATGAAGTCGAAATAACATTTGCCGTATTCTTCGTTGCCGTTCCTCGGACAATCGCGGCGAAGCCGCGAGCTTGGGGTGAACAAACTCCCACATGGCCGTCATTCTCTCCAACGAGGCCGTTGCGGCCCGTTCAGAGGATACTCCATCCGTTGCCGCTCGATCCGTTAAGGAAAACAGGGCCACCGCGACCGCCTGCCCCAGGTTGAGGCTGACGCCGTTCTGGCAAGGTATCCTCGCGAGATACGGGCACAACGCCGTCTCCGCCCGCGTGAGCCCCTTCGATTCCCTGCCGAAAACAAGGGCCGTCTTCCCGGCAAGGTTCAGCGAAGCCGGCAGCGCGGGCAAAGTGAACTCATCCTGACGCAGGTCGGTCGGCCTTCTGGAGAACGCGACGGCCGTGGCGCAGCCCCTCAGCGCCCCCTCGAGGCCGTTCTCGAAGGCCGCCCCGTCGAGTATCTCCGGCGCGCTCACCCCGGTGACCCTCGCCTCCGCCGGCAAGGCCTTCCAAGAGGACCCCGCCAAGACGAGATCCTTGACCCCGAACGCCTTCATCGCCCGCGCGACGAAGCCTACATTGAGCGGATTCTCCGGCCCGACCAGCACGACGCGCAAGTCCATGGAGACGATGATATCATCTCGCGCGCCGTGCGGTCGTCCGGCGCCTAGTCGTTGTCGTCGTCCTTGGGTCCGCCCTCCATCTTGCCCGGGCCCATCTTCGGGCCGCCCATCTTCCCGCCGTGCTTGCCCTTGCGCCCCTTCATCGCGACGAGCATCTGCGCCCGCTGGGTCGGCGTCAGGATCGAGGTCAAAGCCGCCTCGAACTTGTCCTCCTCGGCGCGCAGCGACTTGCGCCCGGCGATGAGCTTGTCGAGCGTCGCCGACAGGTCCTTCTCCGGGGCCTTGTCCTCGAGCTGGTCGGAGAGCTTGCGCATCCCCGCCTGGAGCTCCGCGTGGATCGCGGCGTCGGCGTCGCGCCGCGCGCGCTTGGCGGCCTTGAGCTTGGCCTCCTGCTCGTCGGAGATCCCGAACTTCTCCTTCATGCGCTCCTTGAAGGCCTCCTTCTTGTCGCCGAACGCGCCCGGCTTGCCCTCAGGCCCGCCTTGCGCGCGCAGCACCGCCGGCAGCAGGAGAACCCCGGCCAACGCCATCGTGATGATCCGCTTCATCTGCACTACCCCCCGGGCCCGAAGGCCCTCGTTGATTAGACGGGTCAGCTGCCCCGAAAGTGTCGCGCTTAAGCGGCGACGGGCGTGCGCGCGGGGGCGGCGGGCACCGGGAAGGTCAGGCGCTGCCAGCAGTCGGCGCTCTCGGCGGCCACGATCGCCGCGGCCTGGACCATGTCCGCCTCGCGCTTGGCCAGGCTCTTCTGGACCACGCCCTTGAGGTCGTCGATGTCGTAGAGGTACACGCCCTCGGCCTTGGCGACCTCGGGGGCCACGTTGCGCGGCATCGCGATGTCGATGATGAACAGGGAGCGTCCGCCGCGGCGGCGCGACAGGGCGCGGGCGGCTTCCTCATCGAGAAGATAGCGGTCGGAGCCGGTGGAGAACACCGCGATGTCCGCCTGGTCCAGCTTTTCGAAGCCCTCCGCGAGAGTGACGGGCTCGCCGCCGAGTTCGGCGGCGAGGGCCTGGCCTTTATCCAGGCTGCGGTTGCTGATATACAGCTTGCCCGCGCCTTTCGATCGCAGGTGCCGCACCGAGGAGGCGGCCATGGTCCCTGCTCCGAAGACCACCACCACGCGCTCCTTCAAATCGGAGAAAATGCTGCGCGCCATCATCGCCGCCGCGCCGCCGATGGAGGCGATGCCGCCCACGATGCGCGTCTCGTTGCGGACCTTCTTGCCCACCATCAGCGCGCGCTGGAAGGAGAGGTGGCCGAAGCGGTTGGCCGACTTCTCGGCGCAGGCGCCCTGATAGGCGGCCTTGCACTGGCCCAGGATCTCGGTCTCGCCCATGATCCAGGAGTCGAGGCCGGCGGCGACGCGGAAAAGGTGGCCGACGGCCTCGGGGCCGCGGTGGATGAAAAGGGAGGCGCTGATGTCCTGCCCGGCGCGGAGGTTGAGCCAGGCGACCATGGCCTGCTCGCCGTCCTTGTCGGGCTGGAAGTAGACCTCGAAGCGGCTGCAGGTGGCGAGGACGACGACGCCCTGCTGGCCGGTGGCCTCGCTGATGATGGCGTTCATGCGTCCCGACTCTTCGGGCTTCGGGGAGATCGCCTCACGGATTTCGACGGGAGCCGTCGAGTGGTTCAGTCCGACAACCATCCATTCGTTCATCATCGTGAACGATTACATGGCAACAAAAAGACCATCCAACCGTCGTGAAAGGACGAATATAGGGCGTTTACCGGCTGGGCTCACCGTCGTAAACGCGATATAAGTGCGCGATTACGCGCAGGACCGGCTCAGCGGCGGTGGCACTCGATGCAGACCTCATGACGGACGCTGCTCCCGGAAACGGCTCCGGTGTCATGGGTGTCGTGGCAGGAGATGCAGGCGACCTTGCCGTCCTCGAGCACGATACGGGCGTTCGAGACGGGGTCGTTGTAAGACATGGGGTCGCGGCGCACGGCGGCCTGATAGTCCATGCCCACGGGGTGGTTCGCGCCCAGATCCGAGCCCCCGCCGGAGGCCGAGTGAGCGGTGATCGTCGCGGCGATGGTCCCGTCATGGCAGGACATGCACAGGCCGGTCTTGACCCCGCCGACCGCCGCCGAATCGCGGACGAACTGCGAGGGATCGCCGGCCCCGTTCGTCTGCCAGAGCGGGCTCACGGCTTTCGCCGGGTGAGAGATGTGGCAGACGCCGCAGCTGAACGAGGAGTGGCCCTTGCTCAGCAGGATCGCGTGATCGCCGACGGAGTCGCGCAGGTCGGTGGTCTTCTCGACGAAGCGCGGCGCGCGCAGCATGAGCGCCGCGACGAGCGCGACGAAAACGAGAACGGAACGTACGACGAGCTGCCGGGGCCAGGGGTTCATAGGGGTGGGCCTCCGGTCTCATTGTAAGCCCGGAATCCGCGGCGCCACCATGACCGGAGTCATATTGAGGATTATTGGCCATAACGTTGCGGGGCCAACGGCGAGAACTCCTATGCGGCGACTGCGTCCAGGCCGACTGCTCCGGCGTTTGACCGTCGCTTGGCGCGGCGCCTCGCTGGCCCGGCAGACGTTCATCGCCTTCTACTCGTTCACCGTGGCCGTCACGGCGATCACTTTCATGCTGTACGTGCAGGACACGCGCAACAGCGTCCTCGACATGGAGCGCGCGACGATGAAAAGCATGTTCCCCGTCGTCGAGCGCGTCATCGCCGACTCCATGATGCAGGGCTCGCACGCCCCGATCGCGCATCTCTTTTCCGTCCACAACGCCCACGGGATGGCCGACCGGATGTTCCTCCTCGACACCGACAAGCTGGCCGTCAACACCGAGGACCTGGCCGCCGGCGTCAAGCCGCGGCACGAGGCCCCCCGCGCCTTCGACCCGGACAAGAGCATCATCATGGACTTTCCCGTCCAGAACCGGGGCGCCTGCGCGCGCTGCCACGGCGCCGACGCCGGCCCCCTCGGCTACGTCCGGCTCGTCTCCCCCAAGCGCGACCGGCAGATCGCGGCGGAGGCCAACCTCAAGGGCCGGCTGATCATCCTCTTCGCGTCCTTCCTCATCGTCGGGCTGTGGACCCTCATGGTCGTGCGCCGCGTCATCGACGAGCCGATGGGTCGCATCGTCGAGGCCATGCATCAGGTCGCGCGCGGCAAGCTCGACACGCGCGTCGACGACCTGCCCTCGGGCGAGCTGCGCTCGATCGCCCGCGGGTTCAACAACATGGTCCGCCTCCTCGAAAAGGACCGCCGGGAGATCGTCAACCTGCACCGCAGCCAGGTCGGCCACCTGGACCGCCTCGCCGCGCTCGGAGAGCTGTCCGCGCATCTCGCCCACGAGGTGCGCAACCCGCTGACCGGCATCAGCTCCACCATCCAGGTCCTGCAGACCGAGACGCCCGAGGGGAGCCCGCGCCGCGAGGTGCTGGGGAAGGTCCTCGGCCAGCTCAACCGCATGGAGCAGACGATGGGCAACTTCCTGCGCTTCGCGCGCATGCCCGAGGCGGTGGTGCGCCCCTTCGACCTGCGCGAGCCTCTCGAGCGCGTCCTCGACCTCTTCGAGGTGCGCCTGCGCACGCAGAAGATCGAGCTCAAGCGGGACATCCCCAAGGACCTGCCCCGGCTCAAAGGGGACCCCGGCCAGCTCGAGCAGGTGTTCCTGAACCTCTTCATCAACGCGGCCCACGCCATGCCCGACGGCGGGACCCTGCGCGTCAGCGTCCGCTCCGAGATCGAGGGCACCTTGCTCGTCGAGGTCAACGACACGGGCAAGGGCATCTCGAGCGCAGACCTCGAGCACGTCTTCAGCGCGTTCTTCACCACGCGCGAGAACGGCAGCGGCCTCGGCCTGCCGCTGTCGCGCCAGATCGTCATGGCGCACAACGGCGACATGTGGATCGAAAGCGTACCCGACCGCGGCACGAGCGTCTATGTGCGCCTGCCCGCAATGACGGTGGAGGTTTGACATGGCGTCGAAGATCTTGATCGTGGATGACGAGGAGCTGATCCGCTGGTCCTTGTCCCAGGATCTCACCAACTCGGGCTACAAGACCGTCGTCGCGGCCGATCTGGCCGAAGCCACGGCCATGCTCGAGACCGAGAACCCGGACGTCGTCCTCACCGACCTGCGCCTGGGCCGCGACAGCGGACTCGACGTGCTCAAGGTCGCGCGCCGCGGCAACCCGGAGCTGCCAGTCGTCATCATGACCGCCTTCGCCGACCTCGCCAGCGCCGTCGAGGCCCTGCGCGAGGGCGCCGCCGACTACATCTCCAAGCCGCTCCAGCTCGCGGGCCTCAAGATCACGCTCAAGCGCGTCCTCGAGACCGCCCAGTTCAAGCGCCGCCTCGACCGCGCCCATCAGAAGGGCGTGGACAAGTACAACTTCGCGTCCATCGTGGCCGAAAGCCCCTCCATGAAGGAGGCGCTCGCCATGGCGAAGAAGATCTCCGCCTCCCCCTTCGGCACGGTCCTCATATTGGGAGAAAGCGGCTGCGGCAAGGACCGCTTCGCCCGCGCCATCCATTACGGCAGCCCGCGCGCCTTCGAGCCGTTCATGGAGATCTCCTGCACTGCCATCCCCGACAACCTCCTCGAAAGCGAGCTGTTCGGCTACGAGAAGGGCTCGTTCACGGGCGCCGTCGGACAGAAGAAGGGCCTCTTCGAGATCGCGGACGGCGGGACGATCTTCCTCAACGAGATCGGCCACATGCCGATGGCGCTCCAAGGCAAGATCCTGCGCGCCCTCGAGGACAAGACCTTCAAGCGCGTCGGCGGACGCGACGACATCACCGTGGACGTGCGCGTCATCGCCGCCACCAACGAGGACCTCCCCAAGGCGGTGTCCGAGGGCCGCTTTCGGCAGGATCTCTACTACAGAATAAACGTGCTGACCATCTCCTTGCTCCCCCTGCGCGAGCGCAAGGAGGACATACTCCCGCTGATGGACCGCCTCCTGGCGAAGCTCAGCGCGGAGATGCTCAAGTCCAAGCCCAGGCTCTCGGCCGAGACCTTGGAGCAGTTCCAATCCTATAAATGGCCCGGCAACGTCCGGGAGCTTCGCAACGTGCTGGAGAGAATGATGATCCTCGACGAACTGGAGTTCCATCCCGTCGCCGCCGCTCAGCCCGCGCACATCGCGCGCGCCCAGGCCGCAGCGGAAGCCCCCCCGCCCGCGAAGACGGACGACGGGTCCGTGACCTTGCCCGCCGACGGCATCCGCCTGGAGGATGTGGAGAAGGACCTCGTCATCCAGGCCCTCAAGCGCAGCGGCGGCAACCAGCAGAAGGCGGCGCAGTCGCTGGGCCTCTCGCGCGACGCCCTGCGCCGGCGCATGGAGAAATTCGGTCTTAAGGAGGCCATCAGCGCCTTGATGCTCGCCGCTTTGCTCGCGAGCGGCGCCTCCGCCCAGTGGTTCGGCAAGGGCGGGTCGAAGGACAAGTTCCGCTCGGCCAACGAGGAGAAGGCCAAGACGATGATGGAGAAGGCGGGCTCGCACGCCCCGGTGCTGTCGGGCGATTGCTCGAAATGCCACGCCGACCCGAAGGACCCGGCCAAGCTGACGATGGAGCAGAAGCCTCTCTGCCTCTCCTGCCACGCCTCCAAGGCCGAAGACATGAAGAAAACCACGGTCCATTCGGCCTTCAAGGACATGGACTGCAACACCTGCCATCAGCCCCACGCCTCGGACAACGCGCCTTTGCTGAACTCCCCGGTCAACGAGCTGTGCGCGACCTGCCACGACCCGAAGGACGAGGCTCTCTCCAAGGCCCACTACGGCGTCAGCGCCTTCGAGGGCAAATGCACGGACTGCCACAACCCCCACGCCTCGAAGAGCCCCAAGCTCATACTCGAGACCAAGGAGCACATCCCGTTCGGCTCGCGCTCCTGCGAGATGTGCCACGCCAAGACGGGAGCCGACGGCAAGCCCGCCCTCAAGAAGATCCCCGAGCAGTCATGCTTCGTCTGCCACTCCAACTTCCGCAAGCTCGGGGAAAGCGCCGTCGTCCACGCGCCCTTCTCCTCCGGCGACTGCACCACCTGCCACAATCCGCACGTCAGCAAGCGCGTCGCGCTCGTGCGCAAGCCCCTGGATGGCATCTGCTGGGGCTGCCATGACGCGGACACCCTCAAGGACGCCCACCCCGTGTCCCGCCACCCGACCTCGAAAGAAGGCAAAGCCGATCCGCGCCGCGAAGGCAAGCCCTTCGACTGCGCGTCCTGTCACGAGCCGCACGCCGGGAAGATCCCGAAGCTGATGCGCGGCGATATATTCACCCTCTGTGGGGAGTGTCACAAGAAATGAAAACCATCACCCTGACCGTCGCCGTCCTTTTAGCCGCTTCGGCCGCCAAAGCCGCCGATGGCCCGTCCCCCGCCGCCGCGGCCCCGGCCGTCTCGACGAGCACAGCCGGCTTACGCGAGCTCGTTTGGCCTCCGCCGCCCGACAAGCCGCGCATCCGCTTCGTGCGCACGATCAAGAGCGCCGACGACCTTCTCTCGAAGGAGGAAAAGAAGGCGAGGAAGGAAAAGAAAGTAGGCTTCATCGCCCGGCTGGTCGCCATGTTCTCGGGCGGCAAGGTGACGCCAGAGATATTCAACAACCCCTACGGCCTCTGGAGCCAGGGAGATAAGCTCTACGTCACCGACACCGGCGCCCAGACCTTGGCGGTCATCGATCTCAAGAAAGGCACGTTTGGATATATGGGTGACCGCGGCGAGGAGAACCTCAAGTCCCCGGTCAGCGTCGCCGTCGACGAGGCGGGCAACGCCTATGTCTCGGACACCGGCGAAGGCGCGATCAAGGCCTACTCTCCCGAAGGCAAGCTGATGTGGAAGTCGGAGGGCGGCGGCGAGGCCGGGAATCTCAAACGTCCCGCCGGCATCGCCCTCACGCCGACCGGGGACCTCTTGGTCGCCGACAGCAGCAACCGCCGCATCGTGCTCATGGCCAAGGACGGAAAATTCATCCGGGAGATGTGTCTCCACGCGAAGAAGGAGTATTTCGCTTTGCCCAACCCGAACAATGTCTGGGCGTTCCCGAACGGCGACTTCATGGTCAGCGACCCCCTGGCCGCCCGCGTCCACATCTTCTCCTCGACCGGGGCTGCGTTGGGAGGCTTCGGCGAGTCCGGAGATGCTCCGGGCTACATGTCCCGGCCGCGCGGCATTGCCGCCGACTCCGACGGCAACATCCACGTGGTGGACGCGCTTTTCTCCCGGGTCCAGATCTTCGACCGCAAGGGACAGCTCCTGCTCTGGTACGGAAGCCCCGGCGACGTCGTCGGCCAATTGAATCTGCCGGCGGGCATCTTCATCGATAAGGACGACATGATCTACGTTGCGGACACCAAGAATAAGCGCATCGAGGTCTATCAATACATCACCTACCCCGAGGATAGGGCCTCCCCCGCCCCTCAGGAGGCCAAATAGCGCCGTGCGCGTATTCGCGCACCCCGGGCGCGACCCCGCGCTCGGGGGTCACAAAAAGAAGATTTAAACGTCCCTCCGAGGAGAAACCGGCGGCCGAAACGTTGCCACCGGAGATGCAGGCGAGTAGTCGCCGTCGCAAAATCTCAGGAGGAAAAAAATGAAATCCATACTCAAAGTGACGGGACTGCTCGTCGCGAGTCTCGTTCTCGTCGGGAAGGTTCATGCAGCGGCCTCGTCCGGCATGAACGTGATCAAAGGGTCCGAGCATGACTTCACGCTCAACTATACGGGCGGCGGAGCCGGAGCCATCAATCAGTGCTCGACCTGTCATGAAATGCATAAACCCGTCAAGATGAAGCCCCTGTGGGCCCGCAACAACCCGGACAAGAACCTGACCTGGACGGTGAAGTCCGGAATCCTCCCCGTGGAGTACACGAACGCCGCGTTCGATGCCGACCCCATCGTGGCCTCGACGGCGTCCGGCTCGCTGATCCCCACCTGGGCCTTCGCCGACAGCCGCTCCGGCCTGTGCCTGTCATGCCACGACGGCACGCAGAACGTCAGCGACGGCGGGATGATCACGGGACGCGCGAACCTCACGATCGCCCCCGGCGACCTGTCTCAGAACCACCGCATCGGTAACGAGCGCACGGCGGTCAGCAAGTATGGCACCGTCACCGATGTCTCCATGAAGGCCGGCGACGCGGTCACCATCACCAACGTCAACGGCATCGTGAAGACGCGGTACTTCGTCGGCTGCACGACCTGCCACAGCATGCACAGCAGCCCCGTCGAGAACCGGAAGCTGCTCGTCAATTCGCGCGACGGCCAGCCCGGTCCCGTCTGCTTGGACTGCCACGGCGGCAAGTAAATCCTCACCAAGACCCCCCGAAAGGGGGGTCTTTTTTGGGCTCCAGTTTCCGTTTTACGGTGTTCGGACTAGGTTGAAAATGATCGACGAGACGACGACAGAATCAACGCTGATGGCCCGCCTCCAGACCCTCCGCTGGAAGGCGGGCCTTCGCTGCCCCCGCTGCGGCCACCGCGACTGCTCGGTCCACGCCCGGGGCAAGGACGGCCGGCGCAAGCTCCGCTGCTCCGGCTGCGGCCGGACCTTCAATGACCTCACGGGCACGCCCTTGGCCCGCACCCACCTCCCCTTGACCCTATGGGCGAAGGCCGCGCGCCTGATGGTCTCCGGTCATCAGACCTGCTCGACCCTTTCGGTCAAGCTCGACGTGAAGCTCGCCACGGCCTGGCGGGTGCGCAAGATATTGACCGAGGCGCTGAAGGACGCGGACCTGCGCCAGACTCTCGTCACCGAGGACATGCCATGAACCGCTTGATCTCTTCCTTATCGCTGATCCTGGTTCTGACGGCGGCAGCCCCACCCGCCGAAGCTCCTCCCCCCCAATGGCCGGCCGCCCCCCAGGCCGCGCGCTTGCGCTTCGCCGGTGAGATCGCCGGTCCGCGCGTCGCCGGAACAGGAAAGATCGGACGCTTCCTGCGCATCCTGATCGGCCTCGACAAGGCCGGCGAAGTCACGGCCGACCGCCTCGTCAAACCCACGGGGCTTTATGTCAGCAGCGGGACCGTCTTCGTCGCGGATCCCGGCATGCGCGCCGTCCTGCGCTACGACGAGGCGACCGGCCGTGGAGAGTGGTGGCCGCGCGGGGCCGAGAAGAAGCTTCTCAGCCCGGTGAGCGTGGCCGCAGCCCCGGACGGACGCGTCTTCATACTGGATTCCCAGCTCGGCAAGGTGTTCATCCTCGACGCAAAGGGAAACATCACGGGCGAGCTCGAGGGCGACCCGGAAGGCATGGGCCGGCCCGCCGCGCTGGCCGCTTCCGGCAAGAGGATCTATATCAGCGACGCGAAGAAGCACCGGGTCTCGGTCTACGGCATCGACGGGACCTTCCTGCAGGCCTTCGGCCGCCGCGGCAGCAAGCCGGGAGAGTTCAACTTCCCCACCTATCTCTGGTTCGATGAGAAAACCGACCGGCTTTGGGTCACCGACTCGGGGAACTTCCGCCTGCAGTGGTTCACCCCCGACGGCCGCTTCGGCGGGTCCATCGGCGAGAATGGGAACCGGCCCGGCTACCTGGCCCGCCCTCGCGGCGTAGCCGTCGACTCCGAAGGCCATGTGTTCGTCGTCGACGCGGCCTTCGAGGCCTTCCAGCTGTTCGACGATAAGAATAATTTTTTGTTGTTCGTCGGCCGTGCCGGCAGCGCCGCGGGCCAGTTCAGCATGCCGGGCGGGGTCTTCATCGACGGCCGCGACCGGGTCTATGTGGCGGATACCCAGAACGCCCGTGTCCAGGTCTTCCAGTACATCAAAGAGGTTAAGCCATGAACAAAATCCTGATCTCAGCGTTCATCCTCCTGGCGGCGGCTTTCCCCGCGCGGGCCTCCGTGATCGACTCCAAGCATGACCTGGCCGCGACCAGCGCCACCTCCGGGCCGAGGGCGGTCAGCGAGACGCTCACCTGCATGTTCTGCCATACGATGCATAAGCCGGCCCAAATGAATGCCCTCTGGAACCGGGTCGGCGCCCCGGTGGACTTCACCTTCTACTCCTCCAACTACCTGAACAACTACCTGGGCATGAAGACGCCGACGATGAGCGATCTCAACGCGTCGAAGACGAAGCTGTGCCTGTCCTGCCACGACGGCGTGACGGCCCTGGGCGCGGTGTTCAGCGTGGCGCCCAACACGCTCGAGATGACCGGCGGCATCTCGGGCTCCAAGGTCATCGGCACCAACCTCGCCAACGACCACCCGGTGCTCTACGACGTCAAGCCCGGCGCCGGCCCTCCCGCCCAGCCCGGAACCAACCCCGAGATCCAACTTCCACCGCTCGGAGACCCCGTGAAGGTCTATGGAGAGACGAATCGCGTCGAGTGCACCTCCTGCCACGACCCGCACGACAACAGCAACGGAAGCTTCCTGGTCAAATCCAACGCCAACGCGGCGTTGTGTACCTCCTGCCACATCAAGACGGGCTACACCTCGAGCGCGCACGCGGTGTCGAACGCCATCTACACTCCCGCGGGCGCCGCGGCGACCACGGTCGCGGAGTACTCCTGCCGCAACTGCCACAAGACCCACGGGGCTTCGTCCGCCCAGGCCTACATCCTGCGCGACGCCGAGGAGAACACCTGCTACACCTGCCACGGCTCCCCGGCTTTGCTCGGCGCCAAGAACATCAAGAACCTCTACGCGAAAGCGTCCAAGCACCCGGCGGAGACCGCCGCCGGCGTCCATGTGAACCCGGAGCTCGACGCCTCGAACTTCGGGCCGGGCAAGCGCCACGCCGAGTGCTGGGACTGCCATAACCCCCACCGGGCCAGGACCGGGAGGCACACGACGCCCGGCAACGGGATCGGCGACGCCTTACTCGGGGCCTGGGGCGTGGAGCCCACCTACGGCGCGGGCTCTTGGCTCGCCGCCACCTCCTATGTGCGCCAGGTCTTCAACGACACGGTGAACTACAAGGAGTATCAGCTCTGCTTCAAGTGCCACACCTACTACGCGTTCGGGACCAACCCGCCCGCCAATTCGAGCGACCAGTCGATCGAGTTCAATCCGAACAACCGCTCCGCCCACCCGGTGCGGAACTCGGCCAATAACCAGACCGGGGCCGTCGCGCCCAATGCCCTGGCGACCGTGCAGTTATCGGCGCCGTGGAATACGAGCGCCAACATGGGCAATCAGACCATGACCTGCTCGGACTGCCACGCCTCGGACGTCCCGACCGATCCCAAAGGGCCTCACGGCTCCGCCGCGAACAAGCTTCTCGCCGGGCCAAGACGCTACTGGCCCAAGAACGCCTCGGGGGGGCTGTGGAGCCTCGACGACGTGAAGAGCAACCGGAACTCGTGGTCCACGAACCTGTTCTGCGTGAACTGCCACCCGATGCTGTCGGGAAGCAACTTCGTCAACAACGTTCACGACAAGAGCGACCACCGCAGGACCGGCGTCTACTGCATCACCTGCCACACCGTCTTGCCTCATGGGTCCAAACGCTCCCGCCTGATCGGCTACAAAACCGACCCGGCGCCGTACAACTACGGCGGCACCGGCACCTATGAAAAACTCGTCGTCACGGGATTCCGGAAGGCCTCGAGCCGCACCGGCTACAGCGAGCCCAATTGCAGCATGCAAGGCACGACGGGCTGCCACGGATCGGGATCGGGGACCTACGACCCCTAAGCTCCCATGCCTTGGGCGCACCGGAGCCGGGCAGCCGCGCTGGTCCTTCTGCTGAATCTGGCGGGAGGACCGGCGCGCGCGTTGTCGCGCTCGGGCTCGATGAGCTGGAACTTCAACGACGTCACGACCAGGAATCCGTCAGGGACGGGGCACTACTCCTCATGGGGCCAGAACTACGGCTTGAACCTCGGCGGGGACCTCCTGCACCCCGCCGTGGGCACCTTCAACACGAGCGGCAACTATTCCGAGGGCACCAACCTGAACTCCACGGTGAACACCGGCGCGACCGGCCAGCGAGAGATCGGCGGCACACTCGGAGCCGATTTCTTCCACCGCGACGTCCAGCGCTTCGTCCGCTTCGCCCCGAACTACTCGATCCAAAGCACGAAATACCTGGGCAGCGCGGAGAACAAGGTCACGAACAGATTTTGGGGTTACAGCACCGGCCTGTCGATCCCCTATCTGCCCGTGATCAACGCCACCAGGCAATACAACCGCATCAAGAACGCCTACGCAGACGTTTCGCTCGAACAGAATCAGACTTTGATGAACGAAAGCCTCGCCTATCAGCTCGCAGGCGTGCGGCTCGCCCTCAATCAGGAGCGTCAGCGCAACGAGGACACCAGCGGGGCCTTGCCCTCCACCCTCACGACGTCCCAGAGGGGCTCGCTCGATTACGGCCTAAGCAATCTCAAGCGGCTACGGCTCCAGTACTTGACCTTGCATTCGGAATATCTGCGCTTCGCGTCCGATGACGCGACCACGAGCAAATCGCTCTCCAACTTCGTCAGCCTGAGGACGAACGACCTCAAGCTGGGCGCCTGGAGGCACGCCCTCAACTACACCAACGACTCCCGGCGCGACCTCCTAAGAAGGACCCACCAGATGATCCACAACATGCTCGTCACCAGCAACCGCCCGGTCCGGCGCGGGACCTTCACCAACACCACGGCGGCCAGCGCCTCCGGCCGCGGATTGCTGACGCGCAGCGCGAGCGTCTCCCCCTACCTTAGTCTCGCCTTCCGCGACGGCCGAGTGACGACGGTCTTCAACGGGAACCTGGGCTGGTCCCGCTCCGCCACGGGCACGGCCTCTCTTAGCGACGGCCTCGGCACACGGTTGAACCTCCGGCCCCGCAAGACCCTCAGCTTGTTCGCCGAACTCCAGACCAGCGAATCCATACCGCTGACCGCGGATGCGCCGGCCGGTCAGCGCAGCAGCCGCCTCGGCCTGGGCCGCACCCGTATCTACGGCGGGGGGGAGACCACCTTGCGCTACGACCACATGCGGGAGCGCTCCTACGCCACGGGGAGCGGCCTGGACACCGACCAGGTCAACCTCAACGCCTCCGCCACCCCCCTGCAGCGCCTGCGCACCTCCGTGGGTGGAAGCTTCAACCAGACGAGGACCACCGAGGGCACCGTCTACGATTCCAAGAACCTCACCAGCAGCCTGACCTACTCCACCCTCTGGGGCCTCAGCATGTACGCGGACGCCAGCTTCTCCGAGCTTCAGCAGTACACGACGAACGCGGGCGCGACCTACGCCATGGGCAAGACCAGCTTCAGCCTCAAATACACCTATACCGCCACGCCGCTTCCCTCCTCGTACTCGAGCATAAGCCTCACCTTGACCCGCTCGCTATGAGAGGGCCCGCCCCGATTGCTATGATGACGTTATATTCCGTGGAGGACTCAATGAAACTTCTTCTCGCCGTCTTCGCCGTGATCGCCTTCTCCCCCCTCGCCTCGGCCGCCGACCTGACCGGCACCGTGGCCGAGACCATGGACGCCGGCGGCTACACTTATATGCTCATCAAGACCCCCGCCGGCGAGAAGAAATGGGCCGCCGTCACCAAGACGAAGATCAAGAAGGGCGACAAGGCCACCGTCGTCAACGCGATGGACATGCGCAACTTCGAGAGCCCGTCCCTGAAGCGCAAGTTCGACGTCATCGCGTTCGGCACGCTCGGCGACGCCGGGGCCCCCGCGCCCGCCGCCGACCCTCACGCCGGCGGCATGAAGGGCGCCGCAACGGGCGGCATGCCGCCGCACGGCGCCCGCACCGAGGTGAAGGGCCCGATCAAGGTGGCGAAGGCCGCCGGCGCCGACGCCCGCACCGTCGCCGAGATCTACGCCCAGAAGAAGGAGCTCAACGGCAAGGACGTCGTCGTCTCCGGCAAGGTCGTCAAGTACAACTCCGGCATCATGGACCGCAACTGGGCCCACCTCCGCGACGGCTCCGGCAAGGCCAAGGACGGCAGCGACGACCTCACGGTCATCATGAAGGACGAATCCGCCGTCGGCCAGGTCATCACGGTCAAGGGCAAGGTCGTGCTGAACAAGGACCTCGGCGGGATGTACAAGTTCCCTGTGTCCATCGAGGACGCCGTCCTCGTTAAATAGGACTTCAGGCGTTCGAGTTATCCACCGGATCCGGCCAAACTGTTGTCAACAACAGTTCAGCGGTCTCCTGTGGATAACTCGCCGCTCGAAGGCGGATAACGAGCCATTATTTCCTATGATGCGGCGAAGATCATGAAGAAGATCGAAGGCTTCCGCTGCGTCGAATGCTCGACGGAGTCCGGCCTGTCCGAGGCCAAATACACCTGCCCGCGCTGCGGCGGGAACCTCTCGGTCGTCTACGACTTCAAGGCGCTTCGCAAAAAGATCTCCCGGAAGGCCCTGAAGGCCGATCCGGAGCGTAGCCTGTGGCGCTACCTCGACATCCTGCCCGTCGAGGGGCGCGCGGGGATCCCGCCCGTGTCGGCCGGCTGGACGCCGCTGTATCACGCGAAGAAGCTCGGCGCCGGGCTCGGGCTCAAGAACCTCTACGTGAAGGACGACGGCCGCAACCCGTCCGCCTCCTTCAAAGACCGGGCGAGCGCCGTCGTAGCGGCGCGCGCCTTCGAGACCGGGGAGAAGACCGTCGCGGGCGCCTCGACCGGCAACGCGGCGGCGTCGCTCGCCTGCATGATGGCCCAGCGCGAGACCAAGCCCGTCATCTTCGTGCCCCGGACCGCGCCCCCCGCCAAGCTGGCCCAGCTCCTCGTCTACGGGGCGACCGTCCTCAGCGTGGACGGGACCTACGACCAGGCTTTCGACCTGTGCCGGGAGGCCTGCGACGAGTTCGGCTGGTACAACCGCAACACCGGCTACAACCCCTTCACCCGCGAGGGCAAGAAGACCTGCGCCCTCGAGATATGCGAGCAGCTGGATTGGAAGGTGCCCGACTTCGTGATCGTCTCCGTCGGGGACGGCAACATCCTCAGCGGCCTGTGGAAGGGCTTCACCGATTTCCACGCCCTGGGCCTCATCGACAAGCTGCCGAGGATGATCGCCGTGCAGGCCGAGGGCAGCGCCGCCATCGCGAACGCCTGGAAGAGCGGCGGACCCCTCCGCCCGGTGGATGGCAAGACTGTTGCTGACAGCATCTC
>Ga0255338_1003734_pt1 | contig 17463 bp, 18 predicted proteins | sample MeOH1_35cm_T4_19_FD_203715 | JGI IMG/M metagenome (GOLD analysis project Ga0255338, IMG submission 203715) | Sandy soil microbial communities from University of British Columbia, Vancouver, Canada - MeOH1_35cm_T4_195 | ecosystem: Engineered > Artificial ecosystem > Sand microcosm > Unclassified ...
CCCCTGATTTCACGGCCAGCAGAGACGTGTAAGGCGTGGCAATGTGACCGAAAAAGCGTAGCAAAGGCAGCCGGCGCATCAGAGCAACCACGAATGCAGCAGTAACTCCTTTGCCCTCCAGGTTGATCAAGTCAAAACGGTCGAGGCATAGAAAGCCGAGCTTGTCCAAGGCATCGCGCAGCCCGTAATAGCTAAACCAATTAACCGCCGGGTACTTTGCGTAATTCGCCAACGCAGGCCGCGTGGTAGTGGCAAGACGCTCGCAGTAACGCTTCAGCGGGCGGGGATACCAGCTGTACAAGGGGAGATTGAATTCCTGTTGCTTCGGGCACAATACGTTCGTCGTGCTCATGTACAGCAATCCCCCAGGTCGCAGGACACGGGCCGCTTCGCAAACGCAGGATCGCCAATCACGGACGTGCTCCAGCAGCTCGGGCAAAAGACATACGTCCATGCTGCCGTTAGCCCACGGTAGCGCCGTTGCGGTCCCAACTTCAAAGTGGACTTCGACGTTCTTTTCCTTACCGCGTTTCTTTGCGAGCTCGATCAAAGGCTCGTTCACATCTATTCCATGAACGCGATGTCCGAGTTCGGCCCACATACAGGACTGCGCGCCGGCTCCGCAGCCGATGTCCGCCACGTCGAGTGGCAGCTCCAATCCGCTTTTCGCAGCGACACGCAAGACGGCGTCTAGAGTGCCCCGGAAACGAGCCACCGTCGCCTCGCTCTCGCTCTGAATCGCGTAATACGTAAAAAACTCGCGATGGGAGCCATTGTCCCAGGATTCCGTGTGCTTGCCGGTGTCATGAGTCGATGCCATATGCAAGGCTCCCAAAAGTAGCTACGGGCTCAAAGCGAGCGAATCGCGACCAGAGCGCGGGTAGCACGATCAGTGCCAGGCTGAAAAAGTCCAACGTCATAATTACTTGCGTAGCGGCTTGGGGGCGGTGAACGGCTGAACGTAAAAGGGATCGACACGCCTTCACTGGAAGAGGAAGGGCCCGGCTGCGATTTTGGAGGCCTGCCGGCACCAGCAGGCGCTCAACGAGCTCGCGCCAGGATGGCGCAGCAACCGGCCTTACGCGCCCTGGAGAAGGCAGGAAACACCAGGAAATACGGGATTGGAGGCGGGGGTCGGAATCGAACCGGCGTCCACGGCTTTGCAGGCCGCTGCATAACCACTCTGCCACCCCGCCTGAGGTGTGCCGCGCAAACAGAAACGGCTAGCCGAGCTAGCCGTTTCGGAATCTGGAGCGGGAAAGGAGTCTCGAACTCCCGACCTCAACCTTGGCAAGGTTGCGCTCTACCAACTGAGCTATTCCCGCGCGTGGGGGCAAATTATAAGGCACGCCGCTCCGGTCGCGCAACTAGCGCCGCCACGCAAGCGGCATCGCCACCTTCAAATACCACGCCATCGAGATCAGTGTGAGCAGCGCGGCGACGTAGATGAGCCAGGTGCCGACGTACTGCGGATCGAACGACCCTATCGTATCGTAGTACAGCAGCAAGGGAATCGCGATCATCTGCGATACGGTCTTGACTTTGCCGAGCACGGAGACCGCGACGCTCTTCGCCTCCCCTATGCGCGCCATCCATTCGCGCAGCGCCGATATGGTGATCTCACGGCCGATGATGATCAGCGCCACGATCGCATCCACGCGGGCGAGCTGCACCAGGATGATGAGCGCCGCGGCCACCATCAGCTTGTCCGCGACCGGATCGAGAAACGCGCCGAAGGATGACGTCTGGTTGAGCTTGCGCGCGAGCCATCCGTCGAGCCAGTCCGTCACCGCCGCGGCGGTGAACAGTATGGTGGCGACGAGGTTCTGGTTGGGGCCCGAGACCCAGCTCTTCTCGAAATAGAAGATTCCGACGAAGAGCGGTATGAGCAGGATGCGCAGCCATGTGAGCAGATTCGGTATGTTGAGCGGCACTAGTGCAGCTCCCGATGGATCTTTTCCGCGAGCGTGCGGCTGATGCCGTCCACCTGCGCGAGCTCGTCCACGCTCGCCGAAAGCAGGCCGCGCAACCCCCCGAATCGCGTGAGGAGACGCTGCCGGCGTTTTGCTCCTATCCCGGTGATGCTTTCGAGCGGCGAGGTGGAGCGCGTCTTGGCGCGGCGCGCCCTGTGGCCGGAGATCGCAAACCGGTGCGCTTCGTCGCGGATCTGCTGGATCAGGTGCAGCGCCGGATGATCGGGCGTGAGCTGGACGGGCGCTTCCCGATCGGGAAAGTGCAGCTGTTCCAGCCCGGGCTTGCGCTCCTCGCCCTTCGACACGCCCATCAGCAGGACGTCGCTCAGTCCCAGCTCCGAAAAAACGTCGCGCGCAACGCCGAGCTGCCCTTTGCCCCCGTCTATCATCACGAGATCCGGCATGCGGCCTTCGCCGGAGACGATTTTCCGGTAGCGGCGGAACAGCACGTCGCGCATGGCTCCATAATCGTCTCCGGGCGCGACCCCTTCTATGTTGTAGCGGCGGTATTCGCTCTTCTGCATGGCGGACTTGTCGTAGACCACGCACGAAGCAACGGTTGCCTCGCCCATGGTATGGCTCACGTCGAAGCATTCTATGCGATTCACCGGCTCCGTGCTGCCGACGACCTGCTGCAGGGCCGCGAGGCGCGCCTCCTGCGTCGCCTGCAGACCTGCCGTCTGCTCCGCGCCGAGCCGGGCGTTCTTGAGCGCCATGTCGAGCCAGGTGCGGCGCGTCCCGACCGGATTGACGTTGATATGCACGCGGCGCCCCGCCTGCTCGGAGAGCGCAGCTTCGAGCGCCGCCACCTCCAGCCGCGCCCCGATGACGACCTGCGGCGGCACGGTGTGCTGAAGATAATGCTGCGCCACGAACGCTTCGAGCAGTTGCTCGTCGGTCGCGTCCTCGGCGTTCCGCGGATAGAAGTTCTTGTCGCCGAGATGGTGGCCGCCGCGGATCATCACGAGATTCACGCAGGCGATGCCCGATGCCCGCGCGCAGGCGATCACGTCGGCATCGCGGCCGCCCTCGTCGCTCACGAACTGCTTCTCGCGGACCTTGCGCAGCGTCGCGATCTGATCGCGGTATACCGCCGCTTCTTCGTAGGCCATGCGCTCCGCGGCCGCTTCCATGCGCGTCGCGAGCCGCTCGACCACTTCGTCTTCCTTGCCGGACAGAAAGAGCTCTGCGCTTCTGACGTCTTCCGCGTAAGCCGCCTCGTCGATGAGGTGCACGCACGGCGCGGTGCAGCGCCTGATCTGGTGCAGCAGGCAGGGCCGCGAGCGGTTGGCGAATACCGTGTCCTCGCAGGTGCGCAGCCGGAACACCTTCTGCATGAGCTGTATGCTCTCGCGCACCGCCCCTGCGCTGGGGAAAGGCCCGAAGTAGCGACTCTGCTTGTCCAGCCCTCCCCGGTGAAAGCCGAGCCGCGGATACGCATGGCCGGTGAGCACCAGATAGGGATACGACTTGTCGTCGCGGAAAAGAATGTTGTAGCGCGGATTGAGCGCCTTGATGAGGTTGTTCTCGAGCAGCAGCGCCTCCGCTTCGGAGCGCGTCACCGTGGTTTCGACGGTGGCCGCCTGCGAGATCATCAGCTGGATGCGCGGCGAGTGACCCGCCGTCTTCTGGAAGTACGAGCTCACCCGCTTGCGCAGATCGAGAGCCTTGCCGACGTACAGCACCTCCCCCACCCCGTTCAGCATGCGATAGACGCCGGGCAGGTGCGGCAACTGCGAGATGACTTCAGCGGGAACCGGCATGGCGGGCCAAAAAAAATCGGGCGGCACCGATACGCACTGCCGAGGCGCTTATCCCAGGCATGTGCGTATCGCCTCGAATACGTCGTAGAACATCTGCGGCGTGAGGCGGCGCGTCTGCGTATTGTAGCGGCTGCAGTGATAGCTATCGAAGAGCGTTGCGCCGTTGGACAGCGCGTGACGCGCGGCATGGCCGAACGGGAAGCCGGCCGGCTTTGCGCCGGTCGCCCGCAGCACCGCGTCGTGCGCGATGCGCCCGAGCGCCAATATCACGGCGCCTTCCGGCAGCGCCGCGATCTCCTGCTGCAGGTAGGCATTGCATACGCGCACTTCCACGGGCGTCGGCTTGTTCTGCGGCGGCAGGCATTTCACCGCGTTGGTGATGCGGCAGTCGCGGAGCTCCAGTCCGTCGTCGACCGCAGTGCCATCGGGTCGATTTGAATAACCGTAGCGGTGCAGCGTCCCGTACAGGAGGATGCCCGCATAATCGCCGGTGAAGGGCCGGCCGGTGCGGTTCGCGCCGTGCATGCCGGGCGCGAGCCCGACGATGAGCAGACGCGGCCGCGCCGCTCCGAACGGCGGCACCGGACGCGCATGGTAGTCCGGACACGCCGAGCGCACTTCGGCCAGGTGTCCCGCGAGCCGCGGACAGCGCCGGCAATCGAGGGAAAACACAGCGGCGTCCTCCCCGCCCTGCACCGCGCGCCGGCTCATGACCGGCGGCGTCCCTTGGGCCAGAGGGTTACTGTGGCACGATGGCCGTGCGGCCGGTGCTCCTCCGGCTGCAGCGTGACGTGCTCGATGTCGAAGCGGTCGTGCAGCAGCGTCCGCGACTCGTGGAGTATGCGCGGCCATTCTTCGAGGCGGCCGATCTCGAGATGCGCGGAAAGCGCGATGCGGTTCGAGGCGATGCTCCATACATGCAGATCGTGCACCCGGGCGACGCCGCGTATCGTGGCGAGCGCCGAGCCGATCTGCTCGAAATTCACCGCGTGCGGCACGCCCTCCATGAGCACGTGCAGCGTCTCGCGCAGCAGATTGAGCGTGCTCACGAGGATCAATCCGCCGATGACGAGAGACAGGATCGGATCGATCATCACCCAGCCGGTGAAGTAGATGACCGCGCCCGCGATCAGAGCGGCAAGCGAGCTCACGAGATCGCCGAGGACGTGCAGCAGCGCGGCGCGGCGGTTCAGGCTCTCTTCGCTGTGCCCCAGGATGTAGGCGACGAGCGCATTCACCAGCAAGCCGATGAACGCGATGGCGAGCACGCCGACCGCGGCGACGGGCCGCGGCTCGAGCAGGCGCTGCACGGCTTCGACCACCAGCCAGATCACGACGGCAAGCATCAAGAGGCCGTTCAGCAGCGCGCCCAACACCTCGGCGCGTGCCCACCCGTACGAATGACGGTATCCCACCGGCCGTCCGGCAAGCCAGGCCGCCAGCGCGGCGAGCGCCAGCGCCAGCACGTCGGAGAACATGTGTCCGGAATCGCTCACGAGCGCAAGAGAGCCGGACCAGAGTCCGCCCCAGAGCTCGACGAACGCATAGGCGAGCGTCACCACGAGCGCAATGGCGAATGCGCGCTGACCCGATCGCCGCGGGTGTTCGTGAGCGTGAGGGTGGTGCGCGGTCATGCGAGCGGCAATTGTCCGCTGTCCTCGCCCAGGCCGGCGATGGCGTGCAGCGCGGCCACGTAGCGCGAGTCCTCGCGCAGCGCGATCATGCTGCGGGCGTCCGAGCGCCCATGCATGCGGGCGAGACGTGCCAACGCAACAGCCGACAGCGTGTGCTGGAAATCCTTGTACAGCCGATCGACGGACTCGGGCGCGTTGCACACGAGGACCATGTCGCAACCCGCTTCCACGGCCGCGCGCGCACGTTCGAGCACGCCGCCCGCGACGCTCGCGCCCTCCATGCTCAGGTCGTCGCTGAAGATGACACCTTCGAAATGCAGACGCTCGCGCAGCACCTGCTTCAGCCACACCGGCGAGAAGCCCGCGGGGTGATCGTCCACGCGGGGATAGATGACATGGGCAGGCATGACGCCGCCCAGTCCGGCATGGGCGAGTCGCGCGAACGGCACGAGATCGAGCTCCTCGATCTCGGCATAGGGGCGCTCGTCCACCGGGACCGCCACGTGCGAGTCGGCCTGCACGTGGCCGTGCCCCGGAAAGTGCTTGCCGACGGCGCTCATGCCGCCTGCCTTCAGGCCGTGGATCAGCGAGCGCGCGAGCTCCGACACCGCGTACGGGTCGGCATGGAAGGCACGGTCGCCGATGACGCTGCTCGCGCCGTAATCGAGATCGAGCACGGGCGCGAACGAGAGATCGACGCCGCGTGCGCGCAGCTCCGATGCAAGCACGAAGCCGATGTCCTGGGCGAGGCGCTTCGCCTGCGGCGCGTTCCTGTCCCATAGCTGCCCCAGCACACGCATGGGCGGTATGCGGGTATAGCCCTTACGGAAGCGCTGCACGCGCCCGCCCTCGTGGTCGACGGCGACGACGAGCGCCGGGCTGCGCAGCGCGTGGATGCGGCCCGTGAGGGCGGCGAGCTGCTCCGGCGAGCTGTAGTTCCGCGTGAACAGGATGACGCCGCCGGTCAGCGGATGGAGAAGGCGCCGCAGATCGTCCGGGGTGAGCTCGGTGCCCTCCACGTCCATCATGACGGGGCCCAGCGGCATTACGCGCGGCTCGCTCATTCCGTCCTCCTCATGCCGATGCCTCGAGCACGACGCATGCGCATGCAAGGCTGCGCTCGTCGCTGATGGTCAGGTGGTGGCCGACGATGCCGCGGCCCTTCACCATGGCCGCAAGCGCATCGTTGAACTCGAATCCCGGCTTGCCGGCCCTGTTCTGCACGATGCTGATGCATTGAAGCGTGACGGGATAGCGAAAGCCCGTGCCCATCGCCTTCGAGAACGCTTCCTTCGCCGCGAAGCGGTTGGCGAGGAACAGCACCGGCTGCACCGTGCGCTCGTAACCGGCCCACTCGCGGACCGTGAGCACCCGCCGCGCGAAACGCTCGCCGTATTTCTCCAGCAGCCGCGCCACCCGCTGGGGTTCGACGACGTCGATGCCGATACCGTATATCACGGGCGGGATGACTTCCGCGGTGAGTCGCGCAGTATCCGCAGGTAGCCCGCAACGGTCGCAGCCAATCCATCTTCGAGCGCTTCGGCGATGAGCGCATGTCCGATGGACACCTCCGCGAGATACGGTATGGCGGCGACGAGAGGGCCCAGGTTCTGCTGATTGAGATCGTGCCCGGCGTTGACGCCTAGCCCTGCGCGTCTCGCGGCGTCGGCGGCCGCCACGTAGCGGGCGAGCATATCGGCTCCGCCCGCCGTGTCGAAGCTCGCCGCATACGGCTCGGTGTAAAGCTCCACGCGATCTGCGCCGATGCGGGCGGCAGCCGTGATCGCCTCGGGCACAGGATCCATGAAGAGGCTCACGCGTATGCCGAGGGCTTTCAGGTCCCGGATGATGGGCTGCAGGCGCTCGCCATCGCGCTCGAGATCCCAGCCGTGATCCGACGTGAGCGCAGCGGCCTCATCGGGAACGAGCGTGAACTGATGCGGCCGGACCGTGCGCACGAGATCGAGCGCGGCGTGAAACGGATTGCCCTCGATGTTGAACTCGGCGTCGGGATAATCCCGGAGCAGCATGGAGAGCGCATGCACGTCGTCGGTGCGGATGTGCCGCGCGTCGGGACGCGGATGCACCGTGATGCCGTGCGCGCCGGTCTCCAGCGCAATGGTTGCGGCGCGCGTGACGCTCGGTATCCCGAGGGTGCGGGTGTTGCGCAGTAGCGCGACTTTGTTCAGGTTGACGCTGAGGCGGGTCATGAGGCCGTGGCGCGACGCTCTAGAGTTGCTGGAGGTCGCGCAGCAGCTGGCGTGTATGCAACACTTGGTCGCCCAGGAGATGGTTGATGAGCAGGCGCATGAGCGCCTTGCTCTGCTGCTGCGTGACCGGGTTGGTGTAGTCGTCGTTGCGCATGTCGAGTAGGGTCTGCCCCGCCAATTCTAACCCGTTTGTCGCCCGCTCCGCGGCGAGCGCCACGGGACCGCGCTCGACGACATAGGTGTAGACGCGCTCGCTCGCGATCGGCCGTCCGGTCTCGACGTCCTGGTCGAGCGTCAGCGCGTAGCCCAGCTCGCCGAGCAGCTTTTTCTCGAAGGCGCGCAATATGCGGGCATGGTCCGCTTCCCCGGCCAGCGCGCGCAGGGTCGCGGCATAGGTGTCGAAGAGGTCTTCGTGGGGGTCGTGGCGCGCCAGCAGCTTCAACAGGAGCTCGTTCAGGTAAAAGCCGCAGATGAGCGAGAGGCCTTTCAGCGGCAGATAGCCGCCCTGCCATTCGGCCCGTATCAGGGTATGCAGCTCCGATTTGCCGGACCAGGAGAGCAACAGGGGCTGAAAGGCGAGCAACACCCCGCGCAGTGCGGACTTGGGACGGCGCGCGCCGCGCGCCACGACGGCGACCCGCCCCGCCGCTCGCGTGTACGTCTCTACGACGAGGCTGGTCTCGCGGAATGGATAAGTGTGCAGGACATACGCCGGCTGCTGGTCCTGGCGCGCCCTGTCGCTACCGGCTGCGGCCATGATGGATGCGCGAACGGCGGTGCCGCTTCACTCGCCCAGCCCCATGCGCTTCAACGCGGCTTCGTCGTCCGCCCAGCCGCTGCGCACCGCGACCCAGACTTCCAGAAAGACCTTGCTGCCGAAGAGCCGCTCCATGTCGCGCCGGGCGTCGCTCGCGATGGTCTTCAGTCGTTCGCCCTGCTTGCCGATCACGATCGCCTTCTGGCTTGCCTTGTCGACGAGGATGCGCACGCCGATGCGCCGCAGCGCGGGCTTCTCCTCGAACTGCTCCACCTCGACCGCGGCGGCATACGGCAGCTCCTCGCCCAGCTGCCGGAAGAGCTTCTCGCGGATGATCTCGGCAGCCAGAAAACGCTCGCTCAGCGTCGTGATCTCGTCGGGGTCGTAAAGCGGCGCTCCTTCAGGCAGCGCGAGCTCCGTCGCGGCGATGAGATCCTCGACCTGCGTCCCCTTGGTCGCGGACAGCGGCACGATGGCCGCGAAGGCATGGCGCTCGCTCATTTCCCGGATGAAAGGCAGGAGCAGCGTCTTGTCGGCGACGCGATCCACCTTGTTGATCGCCAGTATCACCGGCACGTCGGGCGGCAGGAGCTTGCGGACTGCATCGTCCGCCGGCGCATACCGCGTGCCCTCGATCACCCAGATGATCGCCTGGACCTCCTGCAGCACGTGAGTCACCGCGCGGTTCATGAGCCGGTTCATCGTCGACCGATGCTGCGTCTGGTAACCCGGCGTATCGACGAAGACCAGCTGCGCCTCCGGACGGGTCAGAATGCCCGTGATCCGATGCCGCGTGGTCTGCGCCTTGCGCGAGGTGATGCTGATCTTTTCCCCGACGAGGCGATTGAGCAGCGTCGACTTGCCGACGTTCGGCCGGCCGATGATCGCCACGTAACCCGCGCGGTACTTGATGTCGCTCATTTCGCTATTGCCTGCTCATAGGCTTCCTGCGCTGCCGCCTGCTCGGCGGCCCGCCGGCTCGTTCCGACGCCACGCGTGCGGATGCCGAGGCTGGACAGGACGCATTCGACCTCGAAGCGCTGATCATGCGCCTCGCCGCGCGTCGCCACGACCGTGTATTGAGGAAGCGGCAGCCGCCGCCCCTGCACATGCTCCTGCAACAGGGTCTTGGCATCTTTCGCGGCCTGCGGATCGACCGCACGCAAGGCGGATGCAAAGAGGGTGCGCACGACGCCGTGCGCCGCGTCGAAGCCCGCATCGAGGAACGCCGCGCCGATCACGGCCTCCAGCGCATCGGCCAGTATGGAGGGCCGGCGCACGCCGCCGCTCTTCAACTCGCCTTCGCCGAGACGGAGCTGCTGGCCGAGCCGGAGCTCGCCCGCTACCCGCGCCAGCGAAGGTTGCGAGACGAGCCCCGCGCGCAAGCGCGACAGATCGCCTTCGGAGAGCTGCGGGAATTTCCTGTAGAGCTCGAGCGCGATGGCGCAGTTGAGGATGCTGTCGCCCAGGAATTCGAGACGCTCGTTGTGCTCGGCGGCGTAGCTGCGATGCGTCAGCGCGCGCCGCAGCAGGCTTTCGTCGCGGAAGATGTGGCCGATGCTCGCACTGAAGCTCGCAAGATCCATTAGTAGCGGTATCGGCCGCGCTCCTTACTTCGCCGACGTGGGAAAGAAATCGAGACAGGCGCTCGCATTCCCGATGATAGGCACGCGCACCGTGTACGACGCGCTGATCACGAGGCCGTCGCCCTGCTTGGTGATCTCCAGGTCGTGCGGCTCGATGGCGCGGATGTTCTCCATGGTCGCCCGGCGGGCGAAAGCCCCCTCGATCTCGTTGCGCTGCGCGCTGCGCAGGGCGGGATCCTCGGCAATCACCCTGAACTGCTTCTCTATGAGGTAGTTCTCGAAGTACGCGGGGCCGACCTTGAATCCGAGCAGCAGCGCGACGATCAGCACGATCGCCCACAGCAGAAAACCCGACAGCGTGAAGCCTTTTTGTTTGTGCACGGCTTTGTCTCCCCGTTCAGTTGATCGTTCTTCCGATGCGCTTCAGCTCGTCGAAATTCCACCAGATGAGGAAGGCCTTGCCGACGATGTTCGCTTCCGGCACGAAGCCCCAATAGCGGCTGTCGCTGCTGCTGTCCCTGTTGTCCCCCATCATGAGGTAATGCCCGGGCGGGACCGTGCAGGAAAACCCGCTGTCATTGTATTCACAATTCTGGCGGAACGGAAACTGCTGCACGCCGCCGAGCTGCACGCTCGGCAGATCGGGTTGCACGAGGATGGCGTGCGTGTGCCCGTTCAGGTTCTCCCGGTAGCGCTGCGTGGACACGAAGTTGAGGCTGCCCTCGACGTAGTTGTATTCGCCGTCGCGCTGCACCGGAGCCTCTCTGCCGTTGATCGTGAGCCGCTTGTTGCGGTACACCACCTTGTCGCCCGGCACGCCGACCACGCGCTTGATGTAATCGAGCGACGGATTCTCGGGATAGCGGAACACCATCACCTCCCCGCCCTGCGGCTTGTTCACGTCGATCACCTTCCTGTTGATCACCGGCAGCCGTATGCCGTACGTGAATTTGTTCACGAGGATGAAGTCGCCCACGAGCAGCGTGGGCAGCATGGAGCCGGACGGGATCTTGAACGGCTCGACGAGGAAGGAACGCAGCAGGAACACGACGAGGATGACCGGAAAGAAGCTCTTCGGGTATTCGATCCACCACGGCTCCGGCTCCCCGGACGCGCGGCGGCGGCGCAGCACGAAGCGGTCGAGCAGCGCAATCGCGCCCGTGAGCACGAGCAGCAGAAACATGATCAGCGCGAAATTCATTTCTTGTCCTTTTTGTCAGGCGCGGGGAACCGCGCGCGCAGCGCTTCGGGCGACCGGCTCGTCACTCCCTACTTCTCCACCTGCAGAATGGCGAGGAACGCCTCCTGCGGTATCTCGACGTTGCCCACCTGCTTCATGCGCTTCTTGCCCGCCTTTTGCTTCTCGAGGAGCTTCTTCTTGCGCGTGATGTCGCCGCCGTAGCATTTTGCCAGCACATTCTTGCGCAGCGCTTTCACCGTCTCGCGCGCGATGATGTGCGAGCCTATCGCCGCCTGCACCGCGATGTCGAACATCTGTCGCGGGATGAGCGTTCGCATGCGCGCCGCAAGGTCGCGGCCGCGGTAGAGCGCGTTCTCGCGGTGCACGATGAGGGACAGCGCGTCCACGCGATCGCCGTTGATGAGGATATCCAGCTTCACGAGATCGCCGGCGCGATACTCGAGGAAATCGTAATCCAGCGACGCGTAACCGCGCGATACCGACTTCAGCTTGTCGAAGAAATCCATCACCACCTCGTTGAGCGGCAGCTCGTAGGTGAGCATCACCTGCCGGCCGAGGTACTGCATGTTCCGCTGCATGCCGCGCTTCTGGTTGCACAGCGTGATCACCGGGCCCACGTAATCCTGCGGCACCAGTATGGAGGCCTTGATGATGGGCTCGCGTATCTCTTCGATGCGCGATACGTCGGGCAGCCGCGAGGGATTCTCGACTTCGATCACCGTGCCGTCCCGCAGCGCGACCTGATAGACGACCGTTGGCGCAGTCGTGATGAGCGCCATGTTGTACTCGCGCTCGAGGCGCTCCTGCACGATGTCCATGTGCAGGAGGCCGAGGAAGCCGCAGCGGAAGCCGAAGCCGAGCGCCTGCGACGATTCCGGCTCGTAGCGCAACGAGGCATCGTTCAGGTGCAGCTTCTCGAGCGCTTCCCGCAGCGCGTCGTATTCGTTCGACTCGACCGGGTAGAGACCCGCGAACACCTGCGGCTTGATTTCCTTGAATCCGGGCAGCGGCTCCGTGGCCGGGCGGTCGGCGCGCGTCACGGTGTCGCCCACGCGCGCAGCCTTCAGCTCCTTGATGCCGGCGATGATGAAACCGACTTCGCCTGCCGACAGGGACTCCTTCGCTTTCGCCTTCGGCGTGAATGCACCCACCTGCTCGCAGAGGTGCTGCGACTGGTTGGACATGAGCAGGATGCGGTCCTTGGGGCGCAGCTCGCCGTCGACCACGCGCACCAGCATGACGACACCGACGTAGTTGTCGAACCACGAATCGATGATGAGCGCCTTCAGCGGCGCTGCCGGATCGCCCTTGGGGGCCGGGATGCGCGCGATGACGGCTTCGAGGACTTCGGTGAGCCCTTCGCCGGTCTTCGCGCTGACCTTCAGCGCGTCCCTGGCCGGGATGCCGATGATGTCCTCGATCTCGTTGATGACGCGATCCGGATCGGCCTGCGGCAAATCCATCTTGTTGAGCACGGGCACCACTTCCACGCCCTGCTCTATAGCCGTATAGCAGTTCGCGACCGTCTGCGCTTCCACGCCCTGCGAGGCGTCGACCACCAGCAGTGCGCCTTCGCACGCCGACAGCGAGCGCGACACCTCATAAGAGAAGTCCACGTGCCCGGGCGTGTCGATGAGGTTGAGCAGATAGGTCTCGCCGTCGCGTGCGCGGTAAGCGAGCGCCGCAGTCTGCGCCTTGATCGTGATGCCGCGCTCGCGCTCGAGATCCATGGAATCGAGCACCTGCGCTTCCATTTCCCGGTCGGACAGTCCCCCGCACACCTGGATGAAGCGATCGGCAAGCGTCGATTTGCCGTGGTCGATATGAGCGATGATGGAGAAGTTGCGGATATGCTGCATAGAAAAGGGCACCAGCGGTGCCCTTACCTGCGGTTAAATAAGTGAAATTTTAGCTGATTTCGGCCAAATACGCAGTAAGAACGGCTGCGTCCAGGCGGTAGTGGCAAAGCTCATGCTCGCCATGCGCGAGTACCGGCACGAGCTCGCCGTAACGCCGCTCGAGCTGCGGATCGCTGTCGACATCGATCACCTGCAGCTCGAAGCCGTAACGCGCCTGGAGCGGCTTCAGGACCGCCAGCATCTCGTCGCACAGGTGGCAATACGTCCGCGAGTACACCGTCAACGACGGCGCCCGCCCCCTATCCGCCATCGGCCCGGAACGGGATGTACAGCGAATTGCCTCCGCGCCGCACGAGGAGCGCGACGATGCGCCCTTTCTCGAGCTGGCCCATCAGCTCCTTGAACTGCTCGACGGACTTCACGTCCTGGTTGTTGACGGCCAGTATGACATCTCCGCGCCGGATGCCGGCACGTGCGGCGGCGCCCTGTGCGTTTTCCACCAGGACACCGCCTTCGACTTTGAGCTCCTTGCGCTGCGCATCGTTGAGATCCGAGAGCGCCATGCCGTACAGGCTGGGCGCCGTGGCGGGAGGCTTGCCGCCGCGCCGCGATTGCCGGCCGGCCTTGTCGTCCTGCAACTCGGCCACCGTGACCTGGACATCGCGCGTCGCCTTGTTGCGCCAGATCTGCATGGGCACCCGGCTGCCCGGCTTGGTGGACCCCACCATGCGCGGCAGATCCTCGGACGCGTTCACGACCTTGTTGTCGAATTTGAGAATCACGTCCCCCGCCTCGACACCCGCTTTGTCCGCCGGGCCGCCCTTCTCGACCGAGTTGACGAGCGCGCCTTGCGGCTTGGCCAATCCGAAACCGTCGGCGAGCTCGCGCGTGAGGGGCTGTATCACCACGCCGATGCGGCCGCGCGTCACCTTGCCGGTCGTTTTCAGCTGGTTCGCGATGTCCTGCGCAACGTCGATCGGGATCGCAAAGGACAGCCCCATGAAGCCGCCGGTGCGGCTGTAGATCTGGGAATTGATACCGACGACCTCGCCGCGGAGGTTGAACAGCGGCCCGCCGGAGTTGCCCGGGTTCACCGCGACGTCGGTCTGTATGAAGGGGACGAAGTTCTCCTGCGGCAGCGACCGCCCTTTCGCGCTCACGATGCCCGCCGTCACGCTGTTCTCGAAGCCGAAGGGCGATCCGATCGCGATCACCCATTCGCCGACCTTGAGCTTGTTCGGATCGCCGAACCGCACCACGGGCAGCCCGCCCGCGTCGATCTTGAGCAGGGCGATGTCCGTGCGCTTGTCGGCGCCGATGACCTTGGCCTTGAGCTCCCGCTTGTCCGTGAGCTTCACCGTGATCTCGTCGGCGGCCTCGACGACGTGGGCGTTGGTGAGGAGATAACCGTCGGGGCTGATGATGAAGCCCGAGCCGAGCGATTGCGACTGGAATTCGCGCGGACCGGGACTCGGCACGAAGCGGCGGAAAAACTCGTAGAACGGATCGTCCTCGGGGATGTTGGGCAGCTGCGATATAGCGGGGTTGCGTGCCGTCTGCGTCGTGCTGATGTTCACGACGGCGGCACCGTGCTTTTCCACGATCTCCGTGAAATCGGGAAGTTGCGCCGCCCCGTACAAGGGCATCAGCATGCACACTGCAAGAATGAGTCGTTTGAACATGGAAACCTCTGGACTGCGGAGTTTGTTATGAATTCTTGGTGGCGCAGCGCTCTTACTTGACGCTTGCTGTCGCCGCCTTGAGCTCGAGCGAATTCGCGATCTGCATGACCGTCGCGGCCGGCGCCTCGCCGACCACGGTGACGAGGTGCCCGGCGTACGGCCTGATATAGATGTTGACCGCGCCCTGATGACTCAAGGATTGCGCGGACGCCGGCTTGGTTGCGACTTCGATGAACACCGATACCGCGGTCAGGCCGTCGGAGAACACGATGTGCGAAACCGGCGAGCTGCGCCCCGCGATGGAGCGCTTCACTTCCATCATTTTCTTGAAGCCGACGGGCTGGTTGTTCACCACCCAGCCGGTTTCGGCCGGGGTTTCGGAGGCGATGCTGAGCGCCGAGCGATCGACACGCCAGTTCTGCGCCTTCGCCTTGTCGGCATAGCGCGAACGCACCTGGTCGCGATTGAAGCTGCCGCCCAGCGTGAGCTGCGTGAATGCGAACGATTCGACGGCGTGGTTTTTCTCGTCGACCGTGCGCGCGCGCAGCGGCAGTCCGGATGCAACCTCGGCGCAGAAGCGCCTGCCGTAGCGGAGATTGTCGCGCGGCAGGATGGAGATCCACACGCAGTCGTGGCCTGCGATGCGGTCGTTGTCTTCCTTGCGGACCTGGTAATTGTCGGAGATGCCGGCCAGGCTCGCCGGCAACAGCGCGGGGAAATGCCGCCCGTTACGCTGCTCGACGAGCACCGACCTCGTGCCAGGCAGGTAGCAGACGATCTGGTCGTTGCTGCGGATCACTTCCCGCGGCGGCCCATCCAGTGTCTCCAGCCGCTCGAATTCGCCGCCCGCGGCGTTCACGAAATGGGCGACGCGCGAGGTCTCGGTTTGATTGCCGTACTGATAGACGAAGGTGCCGGTGTAATTCAACTGCCGCGAAGCGGCGGCCATCTTCTTCAGCCAGTTCAATGCGTCCTGCGATTGGGCGGGAGGGCTTTCCGCGCGCGCGATACTCGACACCCCCAGCAGCACGAGCAGCCAGATTCTCATTGCATTCAGCGCCCGTTGTTGCTGTGCGGGCTTACGCTCACGGTTCGTACATACGGCGCGACGCCCTGCAGCGCCGTGCTGGGCGAGACCCCCTGGTGCGCCAGCAGATATTCGTGCGTGCGGCCGTCGTCCGGCACATTCGGCAGCGATGCGAGGGTCGATTCGGGCGCCGGCGCCTGGGCAAGACCCGCGTTGTCGCTTCCGGTGCCGGCCACGTTGCCGGACAGCGTCACCCAGGCGACCACTGCGACGGCCGAAAGGGAGGCCGCGGCCGACAGTGCATAACTCACTGCTGGGGGAATCCTATGGCGGCGTGGAGCGACCACGGTCGGCTCTTGCGCAAGACGCCGCGCGACGCGGCGCTTGAAATCGGGGGAGAGCATGGGGTTGCCCCGCATGGCGTCCCCGATCAGGTGAAAAGTTTCCCAATTTTCGTGCAAATCGGCATGCTGTTTGATCCGGGTCAGCTCGCGCCCGGCTTCAGCGGCGTCCAGCTCGCCGTCCATGAGGGCGGATATGCGTTCCATCACCATCTCCTATCCTTCCGCGTTCCGAGCAGCGGCCTCAGTCTTTCCGCAATCGCTTCGCGTGCCCGGAAGATCCTCGATCTCACTGTGCCTATCGGACAATTCATGATGCTCGCGATGTCCTCATAGCTCAGGCCTTCGATTTCTCTCAAGGTGATTGCCGTTCGTAACTCTTCTGGCAGCTCCGCCAGAGTTTGGTTCACCGTTTCCGCGACTTGCCGGCTCATCAATTCGTTCTCCGGCGTGTTCAGATCGCGCAGCTGCTCCCCATCCTCGAAGCTTTCCGCCTCTTCACTGTCGATATCGGTCGTCGTGGGCGCGCGGCGCCCCATCGCCACCAGGTAGTTCTTGGCCGTGTTGATGCCAATGCGATAGAGCCACGTATAAAATGCGCTGTCACCCCTGAAGCTGGGCAAGGCGCGGTAGGCCTTGATGAAGGCTTCCTGCGTCACGTCTTCCACTTCCGTGGAGTCGCGTATGAAACGCGAAAGCAGGCGCCCGAGCTTCCGCTGGTACTTGATTACCAGGAGCTCGAATGCATGCTTGTCGCCGCGCTGCGCACGTTCGACCAGCTGCTGATCGACCTCGCGATCGCTCATCGATTCCGTCCCTGAACTTCGTTTTTTTGTCCAAGTCGAGCGGCAAGTGCGGCCGGACTGAAAATCGCAGTATAACCGGGCGCACCGCCCCCATGGAACGCGATGGCGATCGTTACAGCAGTGACATAAGGCTCCCGACTAAGTTCACTCGTGCGCCGCGAAGTGTGCAGCGTTGGCGTGGCTTTCGCGTCTGGACCGCCCGGCAGCGGCACTGAGAAGCTAATCAGACGTGAACCTCGCGCCCGGCATCCACCGCCGCTCCGCAATATGGAATCCCGCCTCCAGCAAGAGTGCGAGTGCTGCAGCGGGTGCTGCGCCGGCGATCAGGAGCGCAGAATCGTGGACGGCGAGTCCCGCCACGATGCGCTCGCCGTAACCGCCGGCGCCGACGAAAGCCGCTATCGTGGCCGTGCCGACGTTGATCACTGCGGCGGTACGGATCCCGGCCACGATCGCCGGAGCCGCAAGCGGCAACTCGACCATCCGCAGGCGGGCTCCCCGCTCGAGTCCCAGCGCGGTTGCCGCCTGCCGCAGCCCCCGCGGCACGCCGTCCAGTCCTGCTTGCGTGTTCCGCACTATGGGCAGCAAGGCGTAGAGCACGAGCGCCACGAGCGCAGGCACGGT